>Ga0075017_100002276_pt1 | contig 11959 bp, 10 predicted proteins | sample AleBraG_ABR_2012_FD_71475 | JGI IMG/M metagenome (GOLD analysis project Ga0075017, IMG submission 71475) | Freshwater sediment microbial communities in response to fracking from Pennsylvania, USA - Alex Branch Run_MetaG_ABR_2012 | ecosystem: Environmental > Aquatic > Freshwater > Creek >...
GAGCGCTTGGCGGCCATCGCCTGGCGCAGCTCGTCGGCCTCTGCCGCGCTGAAGCCGGCGATGGCCACCGCCATCTCCATCAGCTGCTCTTGGAAGAGTGGGACCCCGAGCGTCCGCTTGAGGATCGGCTCGAGCAGCGGGTGCAGGTAGCTCACCGGCTCCTCGCCGCGTCGGCGACGGATGAAGGGGTTCACCGACTGGCCCTGGATCGGGCCGGGCCGGATCAGCGCCACCTCGATGACCAGGTCGTAGAAGCAGCGCGGCTCCACACGCGGCAAGGTCCCCATCTGCGCGCGGCTCTCGACCTGGAACACCCCCACGGTGTCGGCCGCGCAGAGCAGGTCGTAGACCGCGTCCTCCTGAGGGATCTGGCCGAGATCGAGCTGCTCGCCCTCGTGCTCGGCCACCAGATCGACCATGCGGTGGAGCGCCTCGAGCATGCCGAGTCCCAGCAGGTCGAACTTGACAAGGCCGATCGCCGCGCAGTCATCCTTGTCCCACTGCAGCACGCTGCGCCCCGGCATGCGTCCCCACTCGACTGGGCAGACCTCGATCACCGGGCGGTCGCAGAGCACCATCCCCGCCGAGTGGATCCCGAGGTGCCGCGGTCGGTCGAGGACCTGGCGCGCCAGCTCAGCCACCATCTCGGGCAGCCCTTCGACCTCGTCGGTGGCCCGTCCCTCGCCGTCGGGCGCCGCGCCACTGGGCGTCCCGGCGCTGGCCACCGCCCGGGCGTCGGGACAGGTCCCGGGCGGGTGCCAGTGGCGATCCACCCGACCAGCCCATGCGTCGACGCTGCTGGCGTCGTGGCCCAGCGCCTTGCCCATGTCGCGGATCGCCGAGCGGGCGCGATAGGTGATCACGTTGGCAACCTGGGCCGCGTGGCGGCGGCCGTAGCGGTCATAGACGTACTGGATCACCTCTTCGCGCCGGCCCGACTCGATGTCGACATCGATGTCCGGCGGCCCGTCCCGGGCGGGCGACAAGAAGCGCTCGAAGAGAAGACCCAGGCGCACCGCATCGGCGTTGGTGATTCCCAGCGAGTAGCAGACCGCCGAGTTCGCCGCAGAGCCGCGGCCCTGGCAGTAGATGTTCTTGCTCGCGCAGAACTGCGTGATGTCATGAACCGTCAGGAAGTAGCCAGCGAAGCCCAGGCCGCCGATGACCCTGAGCTCGTGGTCGATCTGCTCCCATGCCCCCGGGACGCGCTCGGCGTGGCGCGGGCCGTAGCGAGCGGTGGCACCCTGCTCGACCAGGACGGCCAGGTGCCGCTGCTCGTCGAGGCCGTCGGGACAGGGGAAGGCGGGAAGCTTCGGGGCGACCAGACGCAGATCGAAGGCGCTCGCCGCGCCGATCGCCGCCGCCTGCTCCACCGCCCCCGGCCAGCGCCGCATCCGTCTGAGCTGCTCGGCCGCTCCGCGCAGGGATGCGGCCGGCGTCGGCGGGAGCCAACCTTCGAGCTCGTCGAGGCTGCGCCGCGCCCGGGTGGCGGCCAGTGCAGTGGCCAGGGGGAAGGAGGCGGTGGTGGCGTAGTGGACGTTGTTGGTCGCCAGCAGGGCCACGTCGGCGACCGTGGCCAGCAGCGCCAGCTCATCGTTGCGTGCGGTGTCAAGCGGGTCACCGTGATCCCAGATCTCCACCGCCAGGTTCTCTCGGCCCACCGCTGCGGCCAGCTCGTCAAGGCGGCGGCGCGCCGCGCTCGGACCGGCGGCGCTGAGAGCGCGCGCCAGTGGACCCTTGCGGCAGCCGGTCAGGACCCAGAGCTGACCTCCGTGCGCCGCAGCGAGGTCGGCCAGTTCGAGCTGGGGCTGCCCCTTCTCTCCGCCGCGCAGATGTGCCTCGGCCAGCAGCGACGACAATCGCGCATAGCCCTCCGGATTTCTGGCCAGGAGCACCAGGTGCTCGCCGGGCGGGTCAGGAACCCCCGTACGCGCCTGCGGCGGGCCGAGGGTGATCTCGGCGCCGAAGACCGTCGGCAGCCCGAAGGCCCGGGCTGCCTCAGCGAAGCGGACAACTCCATAGAGCCCCGCGTGATCGGTGAGGGCGAGCGCGTCCAGGCCGAGTCGGCATGCCTCCGCCACGAGCTCCTCGGGATCGGAGGCGCCGTCGAGAAAGCTGAAGCCCGAGTGGCAGTGAAGCTCGGCGTATCCCGCCATCAGTCGTAGCGCCCCTCAAGCCACCACTCGCCTCGCTCGGCGGTGAGCAGTAGGCCAACACCCGAGGAGCTCAGCACCTGGAGCCGGGCCCGCCAGCGGCGCAGGTCCCACCAGCGAGTGGCTAGCGGCCAGGGTCCGGCCCAGGCGACGATCTCGAGCTCGGGGCCCTCGTTGGCGATCCGGCAGCGTCCCGGCACCGCGGTGAGCAGCCCCCGGCCGGTGACCTCCACCGAGGTGCCAGCCGGATCGGTCAGCCGGACCTTGGTCGGCCTCGACAGCACCGAAGAAGGTGAGGGAGCGGGGAGTCGGCCGGGCCAGGGCGCGCCCAGCCCCGCCACTGTCATCGTCTCCGACGAGCCGTAGGGGACGAGCGCTGCCCGCTCGGCGGGATCATGGCCCTCGGCCAGCCGGGCCACTCTGACCTCACCGGGTCCCAGCCGCCGCTGGAGGCGGATCGCAGCCCGGGCCGCTCGCTCGTCGGCCAAGGAGGTACCGCCGAAGAAGCTCGGCTGCGTCACGGGCGGTGGTGGCTCGTCCAGCGATCTCAGCCGGACGGTGATCGAGGGATCCCGGATGCCGACGAGCTCCCCCTCCTCTCCTCGTGCAACCCGATGGCAGTGGGCCCCTTCGGTCCCGAAGCGCTCGAAGACCCGCCCCCCATCCAGCGCTGCAAAGCTGCCGAGGGTGCTCAGACCGAGGCGCTGGCAGATCGATGCGAGCTCCGGACGACGCAGGGTCGCCACCGAGAGGGGAGCCAAGAAGCCCCGGCTGTCCCCAGCGGGAACGATGAGGTCGCGCCGGGCGGCCTGGACGGCGGCGAAGAGCCCGTCAGCGATCCCGAGGTGCAGCTCGACGCTGGTCTCCGCGAGCAGCGGAGCCAGATCCTCAGAGAGCAGCGCGAGAACCTCCGGTTCCCCGCCGAAGTAGCGGCTCGGCGCACGCGCCGGAAGCGACGCCATCCCAAGCCGTAGCGGTGTGACGAAGGGGCAGCGCAGCGCCACCGTCTCGAGGACGGCAGCGAAGCCGCGGGCCTCCTCCCCGGTCGGCCCCTCGACCGAGAGCCCCGGGCACCACAGGAGCAGCAGCCGCTCGAGGACCATCAGCTCGCCGGTGGTGCCACCGCCACCACCCCGGCCGGAGAGGGGAGCCAGACACTGGAACGGACTGCCCGGTCGTCGCCGTGCCGACTCTCGACCAGGACCTCGACTCGGCGAGCCGTCAGCCGACCATCGCCGAAGCCCACGCCCTGCCAGCTCGAGGCGGTGAGCCGGAGTGAGAGCTCGGGAACGATCGGCCAGCGCTCGGCACGGTCGGTGAGGACGATGACGATGCCCCGGCGCTCCTTGGCCCGCGCCAGCAGACGACGAGCGGCGGCGTGGGGGACACGGGCCGGCGGGCGCAGCAGCACGATCTCGACGCCATCGAGCAGCTCGCCGGCGGCATCCGCCCAGCCACCGCGCGGGTTTGGGACGAAGACAACGCGGCGCAGGTCGAGGCCGAGCTCGACCATCGACAGCACGCCTGGGTCATCGAGTCCGACCGCCGCGCACCAGTGCCCGCGAGCCGACGCCTCGGCGAGCAGGCTGATCCCGAGCGAGGTCACCCCGGCTCCGCGCTCGCCGGCCACCACGGTCGTCGTCCCGCGGCGCAGTGCGCCACCCGGGAGGAGCGTGGCCAGTGATCCGCTCACCGGGAGGGTCCTTGAGGCGGCGGGGATCACCGGGACGACCCGCTGCCGGAGCCCAGCGGGGACCGGGGGTCGGGTCCGAGGAGCGGGGCTCGGAGGTCGAGAAGCGAACATACGTTCGACTCTATCCAAGGGCTGAGCCACTCGCCCCCGAGGTCTCCCGGCTAAGGATCCTCTCATCGGATTCTTGGTCAAACCTCAGGTCAGAGCACAAAAACTGCCGCCACCTCTCCTACGATCGGACAGGTCGCCCGGAGCGACCCGACCAAGGAGGCGCATCCAGATGCTCACGAGCACCGCAGACCGAGCAGCAGCCAGCAGCGCTGGCACCAGCAGGCTCCGCGCTGTGCTCACCCTTCTGGCCGCCGGCGCGATCGCCTGCGCCTCACTCGCAACGGTGGGCGTCGCCACCGCCAGCGCCGCGACGCCCACCGTCCTCGCGTCGGCCCCGCAGTCCGGCAGCCCGGGCATGGAATCGAGCATGGCCTTCACCCCGACCGCCGACCCAACCCTCTTGGCTCAGCTCGACAACCAGCAGGGCAGCGACGCCGACAGCACCGTCTACTCCCAGGCCTTCCAGCCTGTCGCCGACGGCTCGGTGAACACCATCACCTGGTGGGGGACGGGCGCAGCGCAGACCGGCTTCATGGTCGCCATCCACGATGGCGTGTGGGGGTCGACGACGACGCTGCCCAACGGACCGGTGGTCGAGGGAACGCTTGCCAGCCTCAACGTCGTCCCGATGTCACAGATCGTCCAGACACCCTCGATCAACGGCGAAACCCAGTACCAGCTGACGATCCCCTCCACTCCGATGCTCGCCTCACACGCCTACCGCCTCTCGGTCACGGCCATCGGCGGCTCCTTCGAGTGGGACACGTCCTCGGCCCTGGGTTGTTGCACCGGCAGCACCGCCGTCGACTGGGTCCGCGGACGTCTCCAGAGCTACCTCGCCGGCCCCAACGTCTCCTTCTCCCTCGCCAACAGCAACACCGCCGCCGTCCCGGCGATCACCTGGCCTGCTCCCACCTCCATCAGCTACGGCGTCCCCCTCAGCTCGGTCCAGCTCAACGCCAGCTCGTCGGTGCCGGGCAGCTTCAGCTACAGCCCAGCTTCCGGCAGCGTCCTGTCCGCCGGGACCCAACAGCTGCATGTCACCTTCACCCCCACCGATGCGGTGACCTACCAGACGGTCACCGCCACCGTGCCGCTGACCGTCTCCCCCCTGACCCCGAAACAGTCATGGACCAAGCCCGCGACCATCAGCTACGGGACGCCGCTGGGTGCCTCGCAGCTTCGCGCCACCTCGCCGGTCGCGGGCAGCTTCAGCTACAGCCCGCCCTCCGGCAGCGTGCTCGCTGCTGGCTCACACACCTTGATCGCGACCTTCAGCCCGCTCGACGCGGTCGACTACCTCACGCCGTCTCCGATCTCGACCACGATCACTGTGGCCAAGGCCCCCAGCCAGCTGGCGATCAACGCGCCAGCATCGAGTTCCTACGGTGCTGAGGGCATGTCGCCCTTCGCCGCCCAGGTCAGCTCGTCATCGGGTCAGGCCATCACCGGGAAGGTCTCCTTCAAGACCCTCATCGGAACGACGGTGACGACCATCTGCACCGCCACCGTCGCCGCCTCGGGCGCCGCAAGCTGCGCTCCGAGTGCCGCCAAGCTCGGAGTGGGGAGCCACGCAGTCTGGGCGACCTTTGCCAGCTCTCCCAACTACAGCGCGTCGACGTCTGCGACCGTTGCGAGCCTGGTGGTCGCCTCAGCAACCGCACTGGTCGCGACGCCCGTCGTGATTCCTGCGACCGGAACGCACAACGTCACGTTCAGCGCCTCACTTCACTCGCTGGTGACCCTCGGAGCGATCGCCGGCCAGCACGTCAGCTTCACCCTCGGGGCGCAGAGCTGCAGCGGCACCACCTCGACCCTCGGCACGGCCAGCTGCACGATGTCGGTCGTCGGGCCAGGTCCCGCAAGCTTCTCGGCGGCCTTCCCTGGCACGACGGGCTACCTGGCGAGCAGCAGCTCCGCCGCCGCCTGAAGCTCGGCAGCAGCCAGCGCGTTTCAGTGGCCGTGACATCCGGTGCCACACTGGATGTCCGCCCGGCAGCTGGAGGAGGCAACCGATGGCCGATGTGGACACCGGGCTTCTCGAAGGGACCGACACCACGCAGAAGACCGACCTGCCATGGGAGGTCATCCTCTGGAACGACCCGGTCAGCCTGATCTCTCTGGTCGTCCGCGTGCTCCGCAAGGTCTTCTCCTACGACCTTCCGACCGCCGAGCGCCTCACCATGACGGTCCACCACGAGGGCAAGGCGATGGTCTGGTCAGGCTCGCGCCAGGAAGCCAGCGGCTACTGCCTCGCCCTCCAGGGCTATGCCCTGACCGCAACGATCCAACCGAGCGCGTGAGCGAGCCCTTCATCCGCACCGCCAGCGGGATCGCTGTCGACCTGCCTCGGCCCTTGCGGCGCTGGCTCATCGAGCAGGCCGCAGCCGCGGCCGACGACGCCGTCAGCGCGAACGGACCCGTCAAGCGCCGCCTGTTCGGCCCGATCGATCTGGCCGCCGACCACGACGACCCTGTCGCCGAGCTCCAGCGGCAGTTCGCCGTTGAGGGATCGCTTGGCGTGCTGGTCGAGACCGCGCAGGCCACCGAGCTGAGCGAGGAGCAAGCCGAGGAGTGGATCCGTGGGCTCCAGCTCGTCTTGGTCGCTGCCGCCGCCCGACAGGCGATCGTCACCGACGATGACCTCGCCAGGATCGACGAGCAGCGGGGTGCCGAGCTGCAGACCATCCAGGCGCTCATCTCATTGCTCATCGACGCCCTCGACCCCTGAGCGACTCCAGGCCGCAGCGACAAGACTGGGTCCATGTGCGGCCGCATCGCTCTGTTCACCCCGCCGAAGAAGATGGCCCGACTCCTTGAAGCCAGCCTGGTGGCCGGCATCGATCCCGAGGGCCGAGCGAGCTGGAACATCGGTCCGACCCGCCATCTCGACGGCGTGCACGCCGATGACGGTGCTCGCGTCCTCGAACGCTACCGCTGGGGCTTGCTGCCCTCCTGGGCCAAGGATGCCTCTTTCGGCTCGAAGACCTTCAACGCTCGTGCGGAGACGGTGGCCTCGAAGCCCTCGTTCCGCTCTGCATTTAAGACTCGGCGTCTGCTCATCCCCGTTGACGGCTTCTACGAGTGGGACCGTCGCGCCGCTGGCAAGCCCCAGCCGCACTTCTTCAGTCGCCGCGACGGGGCACCGCTGGTCTTCGCTGGTCTCTTCGAGTACTGGCGTGATCCTCAGGAGCCCGATGCTCCGGTCGTCCAGACTGCGACGGTGATCACCACCAGCGCGGGTGCCGACATCGATGAGATCCACGATCGGATGCCGGTGGTGCTCGAGCAGCAGAGCTTCGATCTCTGGCTCAGCGAGGACCCCGATGAGCTTGATGCGGTCGCATCGCTCCTCCGTCCCGCTGAAGCCGGCACGCTCACACATCACAGCGTGAGCCGCGCTGTGGGCAACGTACGCAACGACGGCCCCGAGCTCATCGAGCCTGACGCTCCTTCGACGCTCCTCTAGGCCGAGGGCTCGCCGGCTTGGCGCTCCATCTCGACCTCATCGCGCTCACCAGCCGCGCGCGTCACGCGACCGGTGGGGGTGAAGCCGTGACGCAGGTAGGCACGGCGCGCCGGCTCATTGTCGGCGATGACCTCGAGCTTGAGCTTCGATCGCCCGGTCGCTCTCGCCCAGCTGTCGATGACGGCGATGAGCTCGTCGACCAGGCCGCTGCCCCGCCGAGACGGGGCCACCCACATCGAGAGCAGCCAGGCGAGGTCGGCGTCGTCGGGATCGACGGCGCCGACCACCAGGCCAACGAGCCCCTCCTCTGAGTCCTCGGCGACGAAGTGGGGGTTGGCCTCAGGGGCGAGTCGAGAGCGCCAGAGATCGTCGGGAAAGGCACGCTCGCGCTCGAGCGTCGATGAGAAGGCCGCCGGACTGTCGCGCAGCGCAGCAAGGCGCAGTTCGCGGATGTCCGCGAATCGCTCAGGACCGACGCGATGGATCGTGACGGTCATCGCTCACCCTGTCGCGCGCGCTTCACCCAGCGACACGCAAAGATCGACGACCTCACGGGCCCACTGCCGCTCGAGCGGACTGCTGTCGTCCTTGCCCAGGACGGCCAGCGCCGCAATGAGGAGCCGAGCTCGACGTCCTTCGTCCACTGGCCTCGTCTCGAAGTCTCCGCCATCGGCCACGGCCCCATCGTCGCACCTCAGTGACCTTCGCGAGGCACGGTGATCTGACGGTGTGTCAGGTAACCTCGGCCCTCGACGAAGGAGGAGTTGTGCCTGTCTCTGCCCCCCTTGCTGGTGTGCGGATCATCGAGTGCTCGGCCCTCGGCCCAGCGGAGATCACCAACTCGCTGATCGATCTCGGCGCCGATGTGATCAAGGTCGAGCCCCCCCAAGGTGACTACGTGCGCCAGATGACCTGGCCGATCGTCGAGGGTGACTCGCTGATGCACCTTCACATCAACCGGGGGAAGCGCTCGCTCACGCTCGACCTGCGGACCGCGCAGGGCGCTGCGATCTTCCTCGAGCTCTGTCGTGACGCTGACGCCGTCGTGGAGGCCATGCGGCCCGGTGGCCTTGCCAAGCGCGGCCTGGGCTACGACGAGCTGCGAGAGGTCAACCCGAAGATCGTCTTCTGTTCGATCTCGGGCTACGGGATGACCGGTCCCTACAAGGACATGCCGAGCCATGGCATCGCCTACGACGTCTGGGCAGGCCTCGTGAACGTGGCGCAAGACGACGAGGGATTCTGCTATCTGCCGGAGCACCCCTCGACAGGCATCCACGCCGGGCCGCTCTTCGGGGCCCTCGGGATCCTGGCTGGGATCATCCGTGCCCGGGCTACCGGCGAGGGATCTTTCTTCGAGGTGGCCCAGTCCGACGCCTCTGCCGCGATGGATTGGCTCCGGAGCGAGACCTGGAAGGCCTATGAGCGACCAGAGTCAGAGGTCACCGGGAACAAGTCCGACGGCTACGAGCGCCGGGCCCCGGGCACCGCGGGCATGAAGGAGGGCGTTCGCTACCAGGTCTACGAGACCAAGGACCAGCGCCATGTCCTCTTCATGGCCTCCGAGCAGGCCTTCTGGAAGAACTTCTGCGAGGGAGTCGATCGGTCCGAGCTCTTCGAGCGGTGGCCCGGCTCGACCTACGCCGACCACGCGCGCAACAACCGCGAGCTCCAAGCGATCTTGCGGGAGATCTTCAAGACCAAGACCCTCGTCGAGTGGCTCGACTTCGGCAACCGGGTCAACACGCCGCTGGCACCGGTCAACACGCCCAAGACCCTCCTCGACGACCCTCAGTTTCAGGACCGCTTCCCCCTCTACTCAGCCAGCCAGCTCGGCGCCGAGCAGATCCCGAGCCCGCTCAAGTTCATCGGTGAGCAGCTCCCGGTCCCGGCCAAGGCGCCGAGTGTGGGCCAGCACAACGACGAGGTCCTGGCTGACCTGCTCGGCTGGGATGCCGACAAGATCGCCGCGGCGCGGGCCTCAGGAGCACTCGGCGAGGGTCGATGAGCAGCATGTCTGGCCGGCCGGGCACCGCCCTGATCACGGGCGGGACCGGTGGCATCGGTGCCGCCATCAGCCTGCTCATGGCGGTCAAGGGCTCGAATGTGGTTTTCACCTATCGACACGACGAACGCGCTGCGGACTCGCTGGTCTCGACCATCGAGTCCTCGGGTCGGCAGGCGCGCGCCATCAAGCTCGAGCTCACTGAGTCCGATGCGGTCGGCGCCGTCGTTGCCGAGGTTGCCGAGACCGCAGGCGGCATCCACAGCCTGATCCACGCCGCTGGGCCCCATGTCCCCCAGCAGCACCTCTCAACGGTCGACCCGGCCCGCTACGCCGAGCATCTCCTCGCTGAAGCCGCGAGCTTCTTCAACCTCGTCCAGCCCGCCCTGCCGCATCTTCGCCGGTCGAAGGGCTCGATCGTGGCCGTCACCACTGCGGCAACGAGGCGCTTCCCGGTTCGCGACGGGCTCTCCTCGGGCACCAAGGGAGCCATCGAGCAGCTCATCCGAGCGCTCTGCGCCGAGGAGGGACGCTTCGGGATCCGGGCGAACTCGGTCGGCCCCGGCATGCTCACCGACGGCATGGCGGCGCGGCTCATGGCTTCAGGTGACCTCGACGAGGCGGCACTCGAGATCACGCGGAGGAACATCCCGCTGCGACGCTTCGGATCGGCCAACGACGTCGCGCAGGCGGTCTGCTTCCTGGTCTCCGACGAGGCGGGCTTCATCAGCGGCCAGCATCTCTGCATCGACGGCGGCTACAGCGTCTGAGTACCGAGCAGCTCGCCGAGCAGCTCGGTGGCGATGTTTCTCCCTGAGATGGCCACCACCGTCTCGCCCTCCTCGCTCCCAGGTCGTTCCAGGGCCGCCGCCAGTGCTGCCGCGGCGGAGCCTTCGATCACCAGACCGGCATCGTGAGCACAGGCAGCCAACGCCGTCCTCGTCGCGGCCTCGCTGACGAGGCTCAGCTCGAAGCGAGCGCTCCTGAGGATCTGGAGAGTGATCGACGAAGCATCGATGCCCCCGGCGATCCCGTCGGCGATGGTGCTGCCCAGCGCGGCGGGGTCGATCTGCCGACCGGCGAGCGCGGCGGCGAAGGCCGCGTTCTGCTCGAGCTGGACTCCGTGGACGATGACCTCGCTCCCCCGCGTCGCCAGGATCGACCCGGCGGCCAGTCCGCCTCCACCCACGCCGACGATGAGTCGGGCCGCGCTCGGGCGCTGGACGAGGACCTCGGCGGCCATGGTCGCCTGGCCGGCGATCACCCAGTCGTCGTCGTAGGGAGAGACAAAGCGGGCGCCTCGCTGCTCGGCCAGCACCTGGGCGTGGGTCTCAGCCTGCTCGTAGCCAGCGCCGACAAGCTGGAGCTCGACATCGAACTCACGGAGCCTCGCCAGCTTGGCCGGCGAGGCTGTCATCGGCACCACGACCGTGGCCCGTGTGCCCAGACGCGCGGCAGCGAAGGCGACGCCAAGACCGTGGTTCCCCGCAGAGCAGGCAACGATCTCTGTGGCCGGGTCCTCGGCAGCGGCAGCGGCCAAGGCGGCCAGCGCGCCACGGACCTTGAACGAGCCCGTCGGCTGCAGGGACTCGAGCTTGAGCCAAAGTCGCCGACCCGACACGCTGGCCTCAACCAGAGGGCTTGGAGGGAGGACCGCAGCGATGATCTCGGCGGCCCGGAGCAGCTGGTCGTCGTCGGGAGCCCGGCTGCGAGCGGCGGCGGCCATTGCCTGGACCGTAGCCGGGGGCGCTACGGTCCCGTCATCGCTGCGACCCCCCTCGATGCCGCCCTCCTTGCTGTCGGGGCCTTTGCCGGCGCCAACGTCGACGGTCTCATCACCCTCAGCGGCCAGCTGGTCGCCGCCCCCGTCGAGCGGCACGCCCGAATCGCTGAGGGCCAGGTCGCAGCAACGGTCCTCGTGCTCGGGCTCTGTGCCATCGTCGGGGCCTCGATCCTGGCTGTCCCGAGATCCTGGCTGGCGCTGCTCGGCCTCATCCCGCTGACCATGGGGATCCGCGCCGGGATCCTCCTGCTGCGGCATCGAGGCGACGACCGATCGGTGCCGGCGGCGGCGGGCTTCTTCAGCTCGATGGGGGTGACGCTGGCGATCAGCGGCGACAACGTGGCCGTCTACCTGCCCATCCTCGCCACCTCGAACCTCAGCGGGGCTCTCGGCTCACTGGCCATCTGGCTGCTCTTGGATCTCGGCCTGGTGGCGCTCGCCGGCTGGCTGGGCCGCCATCCCATCCTGCGCCGACGTGTCGAGCACATCGGTCCAGCACTCCTCCCTCTCGTCTATGTCGCCGTCGGCATCGTCGTCCTGGCGCGAGCCTGATCGAGCATCAGGAGACGGGGCTCAGGCCGCCGTCGAGATTGATCGCGGTCCCGGTCACATAGCTGCTGCGGGCCGAGAGGAGGTAGGCCACGAGGTCCCCGAACTCCTCGGCCCGTCCCACCCGTCCGAGGGGGATGTCTGAGCCACGTGCCAGCTGCTCGTAGAGATCGCCGACCTCAGCGCCGGAGGCCGT
>Ga0075017_100002277_pt1 | contig 11956 bp, 9 predicted proteins | sample AleBraG_ABR_2012_FD_71475 | JGI IMG/M metagenome (GOLD analysis project Ga0075017, IMG submission 71475) | Freshwater sediment microbial communities in response to fracking from Pennsylvania, USA - Alex Branch Run_MetaG_ABR_2012 | ecosystem: Environmental > Aquatic > Freshwater > Creek >...
CCAGGCCGAGGAACAATAGCGCCAACATCACGGGCTCAAAGATGAAGACGATATCCCACGAATACCACCGTTCGGAAAACGGCCAGAACGGGCGCACGCCGTAGTTGTTGGTGAAGTCGAGCAGAATGTGGCTGAGGCCGGCAAGGCAGGCGTAGAGAAACAGCAATCCCCAGCGCGGGGGAAGATTCGGGTCGTTCGTCTTGCGCCCGCGCAATCGCCAGATGAGATAAACGAAGCCTACAACCACGACCGCATCGAGGGGTACGCCGACAAACGAATGCGTGAAACCGCGATGATGGGCGAATCCGAAGGCGCGGCCGCGGAAGCCGGCGAAAACGTCGAGATCAGGCGCTTCGGCCGCGAGCGTGAGAGTGAGCGTGGCCAGCGCCGTTTTGCGGTTCAGTCCGGCGCGGCCCAGGCATGCGCCCGTCAGGAAGTGGGTAACAGGTTCCAAGGTGCCAATCAATCCTATAAAGCGAAATTTCCTGCGACATCGAACTACCTGGCCGGAGCCAACAACGTGAGCGCATCCGGCACAACCGTAATGTCCGCCGGCAAAGTGCCCAGCAACTCGCCGTCGGCTTCGAGATAAATCTTCCGTATGTGGGACGCCGGACTGTATCGGCAGGAAACCCGGGTGCAGTTAGCAAGGTCAATCCCCGGCACCTTCCAGCGCTGGCGAAGCAAGCCGCGCGTCACGTATGCGAGATAAGCCAGGCGGCTGGCGGTGCGGCAGAAGACGATGCGCATATCGTCGCGGTCGAGCGAAGCGCCCGGAGCCAACTCCTGCAGCACGCCGCCAAAATTGCGAATGCGCACGCTCATCAATTCGGTGACTTCCACCCGCTGCGGATCATCGCTCCCGCTCTCCAGGTACTCGGCCACAAATCGGGTCATGTGATAGGTGAACCACAGGTTCCACGCCTTCGCGTAGTAGGCCGACATCCCCATACGTTGCTTGGCCGCGATGCGCAAATTGTAGAACAGATGAGCATCGACTCCGATGCCGGCCGCGATGATGAAATATCGCGAATCAGGATTGCCATTCATGTCGAGATAGTTGACGCGGCCCAAGGCGACGCGGCGCGGAACGGCGGTCAGCGCGGCCTCTGCCGCTTTCAGCACCGTGAGCGGAAGGCCGAGATCGTGCACAAGCGCGTTGGCTGTGCCCATGGGCAGCGCGGCCAACGCGACGGGCGTATTGGCGAGAACCTGGGCGATGTTGTGAATAGTGCCGTCACCGCCGCAGGCGAAGATGGTGTCGCAGCCATCGTCAATAGCGCGGCGCACGGCTTCTCCGGCGAAGGCTTGCGACTCGGCGGAGATCATCTCCGCCTCCACGCCGCGGCTGCGCAGCATCGCTAGCACGGACTCCAGTTTGCTCTGATGAAGCCTGCTGCCGCCGGAGTCCGGATTGTGGAGTAATGCCGCCTTTCGCATAGACAGGAGCGAAGATCGAAGCTGGATTGTACCTGAGATGCGAAAAGCGTAACGAGAGAGCCGGGAGGCGGCGACCCCACCGCTGTCATTGGCAAGCACTCGGAGTTCAATGAGTAAACCGGCGAAGTTTCTGCCAACCATTCTAGCCATGTGCAAATTCATGCATATTGACAAGCGGACTTTCGCCTTGCATCATGGCTGCCCTTGGACAGCACCAATTCGACCCAGTTGCCCCTGATCCAGGGATCAAACGGGGCGGCGCACAAATGAATCCGGGCCTGAAACACTGGAGAATTTCGCTAAAAAAATCTAGGAGGAACGATGCAGCGACGGGCAAACACTTCAAGCCAGCCCCGGACAACGGTCCGGATCAACTCCAGAATCGACAAAAATGTTGCTACCTATGTCACCTTAGCTCTGGCAACTGGAGTGGGAGCCCTTGCGCTGGCCGAGCCGGCCGACGCAGAAATTGTTTACACGGCAACCAATACAGTCCTCAACCATGGCGGAGAGGTCCCGGTCGACTTCAACAATGATGGGACCCCGGACCTTATTTTTTCCTATCCCAATCCGAGTTATCAGGGGATCCTCCTGATCAGGCCGGGTAGCGAACAAATTATGAACAACAGGACTCCCGCCTCTGTACTGCCCTGGGGCGTCCGCATCGGTCCCAAGGCATCCTTCAGCGGAGGCGACGGAGTTATCATCAATGCAAACTTCCACTCCACCTGCGCATCGTTCGGATATTGGATCAATAAGAAAGGCTTCTACCTTGGCGTAAAGTTCCCCATCGCGGGGCAGACCCATTACGGATGGATTCGTCTGAGTATCGGACACATGTGCGGTGGGCTTACGGCCGTGATGACCGGCTATGCTTACGAAACAATCGCCAACAAGCCGATTATCGCGGGAAAGACATCTGGCCCGGCGGTGGCTGGCGTGGGCGATCCGGATCAAGTCCTGGCTCCGTTTCATCAACAGGGTAGTTTAGGGGTGCTGGCGTTGGGAGCCAAGGGGCTGGACATATGGCGCCGCGACGAGGATGCTGCGTAGCGGGTTCCCGAAAACAGGCCCGCTGTCAGCCTCTTCGAGATGAAGCTGAAATGTTCGAAAAAAGCCGCCCGATTGGGGCGGCTTTTCCTTCGAACATTTTGACTGAGCGCATTACGAGCGTTTGTCGATCTCTAGAACGCGAACACGGAGATCGAGGGCACATGGAGGTTGGCGAACGACAGGGCGGCGCTGCCCCAGAACACCGACCACCCGTCGGCCTCAGCGTCTCCGCCAGCCCAGACCCAAACCTCGTAAAAATGATCACTGTCGCATGGGGTAGACCCGACGAGCGGAAACCCCGAGTTGCTGCCGGTACCGTCGCCGATGTGGATCTGCTGATCGATCACGGCCTGAATAAACTGACCCTCAAGAGTGTACTCACCGACGTAGATGCCCATGAAGTTGCCCGCATGAGCACTGTCAAAGACCGTCCAGGTGTCCTCGTCGTAGCTGACGCTCGGGGTAGCCATGACGAACATGAAACCGTTGTCGGCGAGCGGCTGGAAATACCCGCCCAGCGCGACCGCCGCTGCTGCCGTTTTGCCGTTATCGCCGGTGTCGCACTCGAAGGACATCGTAGCGGCGTTGGGGTCGACATTGGTAGTTCCGCTTGCGTCCTGGCCCGTCTGGGCGTTCCACTGCCAACCCCAAAACGGCGGCACCAGCGTAACCGCGACGGAGCCGATGTGCTGGCGTGCCGCGACCTTGGTTCGCTGGGGAGGCTTGGCGCGGATTTTCGACCGCACAGCGGCCTGCTTCTTTATCTCTGCGACCGATGCAGAGACCTTGGAGTCCTGCTTGGCGAGATCGCGCATGGCGCCGAACGACGCAGCCTCGATACGGCGCTGCTGCTGGCGTTGCGCCTGCCGATCTTCGAACCTCTTCTTGAACATCGCATCGAGCCGCTTCTTGCTTTCAGCAATAACGGCATCGCTGGGCCTCGGACCTATCAATCGCTCGTCATATTTCATAGGAACCTCCTTGTGCTGTCGGTTGCAAACGTTGGGCCAACGGGCGTGACCTGACGAGGAATCCCCGCATCGCTTGCAGTCGCTCGACATAGGAGGCTGTGAACGGAATTTCGCGGACCGGATTCTGCTCAGTGATCCTATCCAATTGGATAGCCCCAACTATCCACTCCTGAACAGTGTGCGGCGGGTTAGCGGGTGCCCCATTCCCACATGCCGAACATGGCCTTCTTGGGCAGAGTGTGGCCGAGTTGGCGCGCCAGCATGGTGATCTGGCCGCGATGGTGGGCATCGTGCGCGATCAGGTAGCCGAGAAATCCGGCGACGTCGGGGCGGAAGCCTTTGATGCGCCCGTCGGTCGTTAAGGCGCGGCTGATAACGACACTAAGCGCTTCGCGGCTCTCTTCCAGAGCGCGCATCGCCTGCGTAGGGGTGACTTTGTCGCGCTCCAGTTGCGCTGGAATGTGCTCGGCCTTACAGGCCTTCAGCCACATCACGCGCACGTTGTGCATGTGGGCGACGATGGCGGCGATGGGGCGGCCTTTGCCTTCGGGCGGCTTCGCGGTCCAGGCTCCAGACGGCAGGTTGTCGATCAGATATTGGTTGATGCGATTGTTGGTATTGAACGAATTCAGCAGGGCTACAGGAATCTGCCCGGCATAGGAATTGTCACTGGCTGGCGGGGCGGAGGCCTTGGGCATGGAGGGCTCGCAGACGACTTGGCAAGAGCTAAGAATTTGGCATAAGCTGGGCGCACTTGCAAGGACATCTTTTTGCACAAAGGTGTTTTGGGGCGGGGATCCAGCAAACGAATTCAGAGGAGGACAAGCCCGATGAAAATCATGGTGCCGTTGTTGTGCGCCGCTGTGCTCTGCTCGGGAGCATTGGCGCAAGAGCACGCCGCAGCTATGCATTCGCATCCGGTCACGCTGGTGACCGGGCTGGGCGACTTGCATCACCCTGTCTCCACGCACGAGGCGCAGGCGCAGAAGTTCTTCGACCAGGGCCTGCGGTATATCTACGCATTCAACCACGATGAGGCGGCGCGCTCGTTCCAGCACGCCGCGGAGCTCGATCCCAAGCTGGCCATGGCGTACTGGGGGGTGGCCGAGGCCGTGGGCCCGAACTATAACGATCCCGCCGATCCCGATCGCTATAAGCACGCGCATGACGCGGTGCAGAAGGCTGTGGACTTGTCTTCCGGCGCCTCACCCGCCGAACAGGCTTACATCCAGGCGATGGCGAAGCGCTTCCCGGCCGATCCAAATTCCGATCTGAAGAAGGCGGCAGAAGATTATCGCGACGCCATGCGGCAAGTGGTGGCGGAATATCCTGACGATCTGGATGCTGCCACGCTCTTCGCGGAAGCAGGCATGAACCTCCATCCTTGGGGCTTGTGGCATCAGGATGGGACGCCGCAGGCCGGCACGGAGGAGATCGTCGCCACGCTGGAATCGGTGATCAAGCGCGACCCGAACCATCTGGGCGCGATCCACTACTACATCCATGCGGTGGAGGCTTCGAACAATCCCGACCGCGCCCGATCGGCTGCGGACCGTCTGGCCGCATTAGCGCCTGGCGCGGGACATATCGTGCATATGCCCGCTCACGTCTATATACGCACCGGCGATTATGAAGCTGCGGTGAAGTCGAATGAAAAGGCGGCCGAAGTGGACCGCGCCTACATCAAGAGCAGCGGCGCGCAAGGCATCTATCCCATGATGTATTACAGCCACAACCTGCACTTCATTGCCATGTGCGGCGCGATGAATGGCAGGTACGCCGAGGCGCGGAAGAATGCCGATCTACTGGCCGCAAATGTCGGTCCGCACGTGAAGGACATGCCACCGCTGGAAGGCTTCATGACGATTCCGGTAGCGGTAGAGATCCGATTTCATCACTGGAACGAATTGTTGAAGATGCCGGCGCCCGATCCGGCGATGAAGACCGCTACCGTCTTCTGGCACTTCGGCCACGGTCTGGCTCTGGCCGGCACCGGCAAAGTGGCGGAGGCTGAAGCGGAATACAAAATCATCGCCGACGGTGAAGCCGCAACGCCTCCGGATGTGATCTTCCAGATGCCCATCAACAACAAGGCGAAAGACATCATGAAGATCGCGGAAGACGTGTTGGGCGCGAAGATTGCGCTGGCTAAGAAGGATTCCAGCGGCGCGATCGCGCAACTGCGCGATGCGGTCGCGATCCAGGACAAATTGAATTATGGAGAGCCGCCCGACTGGTTTTATCCCGTGCGCGAGAATCTCGGCGGTGCGCTGCTGATGAGCGGCGATGTTCAGGGGGCGGAGAAGGTTTTCCGCGAAGATCTCGATCGCAATCCGAGAAATCCGCGATCATTATGGGGCCTGCACCAGGCCTTGCTGCAGCAGAAGCGCGACTACGACGCCGGATTCGTGCAGAAAGAGTTTGAAGCATCGTGGAAGGGCGGGCCTGCAGCTTTAAAGCTGGACGACCTGGTGTAGCACGCAGCCTACGTAGGGACAGCCGCCTCGGCTGTCCCGCGAAGGCGAAGCCGAGCGGCCTCGCCGGGCAGTTCCCGTCTCACCCAGAGCCACTCATACTCGGTGGGGGCTGAAACCAAACCGGCCCGCACGGGATTTTCGATAATGTAAGCAATCTTGGCGTCTAGAGACTCTGAACACCGCAAAACCCGGTCAAACGATTCTGTCTGCCAAACCCGCCCCACCCTTCCTAACTCACGATTGATCAGCTGCGCCGACGCTCCCTTGATCCCACCCATAATCTCGGCCAAAGAGTAGAACTCCCCCTTCACTGGGTTGATCAAGGGAGTGAATATCAAATGCACGTGATCCGGCATGATCACTGAAACGTGAAGGGAGTATTTGTGGTTGTTGTCATGGAGGCAGCAACGCAGCGAAATGGATCGTGCGGCCTCCGGCAGAATCCAGCGTCGAAGAGTGCAGAATGTCACAAAGTGTCGCTTGTCATCGCGCTGCAAATGCGGCAATTTCCGCCGATAAAACATAAATCACGTAGCGACAGCCGCCTCGGCTGTCCCGCGAAGGCGAAGCCGAGCGGCCCCGCCGAAAAGCGTAATGCATCAGAACTACGTATGGAACAAAAAACCACGACGGCGCGAGCTTCCATGGCCCAAAGTGGGACTATTCGCCGCGGCTCGCTTCGCGTCGCCGGATAGCCGAGGCGGCTGTCTCTACGTGTGTCGTGCCCATATAATCTCTTTCGATGCCCCCCGCGAAAGACATCGCAAAGAAGATCGAATCGCTCCGCGATAAAATCCGCCACCACGAATATCGCTATTACGTCCTCGACCAGCCCGAGATCAGTGACGCCGAATTCGACAAGCTCATGCGGCAGTTGCAGGACCTCGAGGCCGAGCACCCTGCGCTGGTCACGCCCGATTCGCCGACGCAGCGCGTGGGCGGCAAGCCGCGTGAGGGATTCGTCAAGGTGGCGCACTCGTCGCCGATGCTCTCGCTCGACAACACCTACAGCGAAGACGAACTGCGCGACTGGGAGCGGCGCGTGCACGAGCTCAGCGGCCGCAGCGACGTCGACTACGTCTGCGAGCTGAAGCTCGACGGCATGTCGCTGGCGCTGGCCTACGAAGACGGCAAGCTGGTGCGGGGCGTGACGCGAGGCGATGGCTCCGTCGGCGAAGATGTCACGCTCAATGTGCGCACGGTGCGCTCGATTCCGCTTTCGATTCATCGCGACCGGCTGAAGAAGGCGGGTATTCCTCTGAATTTCGAAGCACGCGGCGAATTGCTGATGCCGACCGCGGCATTCAAAAAACTGAATGAAGAACGCGAGCGCAACGGCCTGGCGACGTTCGCCAATCCGCGAAACTTCACGGCAGGCACGGTGCGGCAGCTCGACTCGGGCGTGACCGCCCAGCGGCGGCTGGATTTCTTTCCTTACATTCTGCTGGCGAATGGCCGGACTTATTTCGACCGGCACTCGAAGACACTCGACGCGCTCGAGACCGCGGGATTCAAGGTCAATCCGAATCACGAGCTGGTGCATTCGATGGATGAAGTCTGGTCGTTCATCCAGCAGTGGGAGGCGAAGCGCGACTCGCTGCCCTATGAAATTGACGGCATCGTGGTGAAGGTCGACCGCACCGGCCTGCAGGATGAGTTGGGATTCACCGGCAAGGCTCCGCGCTGGGCGATCGCATACAAATATGCGGCGCGGGCTGGCATTACGAAGCTGGAAGACATTCGCGTGCAGGTGGGGCGTACCGGAAAGCTTACCCCTGTGGCGATGCTGGCTCCGGTGTTGATCGGTGGCACAACGGTGCGCAACGCGACCCTGCATAACATGGACGAGATCGAGCGCCTGGGGGTGAAGATCGGCGACTGGGTGCAGGTAGAGCGCGGCGGCGACGTGATTCCGAAGGTCGCGAAGGTGATCGAAGATAAGGATCATCCGCGAGGGCATGGGACGTTTTCCATGCCGGAACAATGTCCGGTGTGCGGGACGAAGATTGTCCGGACCGAGGGCGAGGTCGACTACCGCTGCGTTAACGCCAACTGCCCGGCCAAGCTCCGCGAGACCATTCTGCATTTTGCTTCGCGCGGCGTGATGAACATCGACGGCATGGGCGAGTCGCTGGTCAATCAGCTCACTGGCCGTGGGCTGGTGAAAAACGTTGCCGACATCTATGAGCTCACGAAGAAAGATCTGCTGAGCCTGGAGCGGATGGGCGACAAGTCGGCGCAGAATATTCTGGATGAAATCGAGAACTCCAAGAAGCTGCCGCTGGAGCGCGTGATCTACGGGCTGGGCATCCGCATGGTGGGCGAGCGCACGGCGCAGTTTCTGGCGGAGCATTTCGGATCGATGGAGGCGCTGGAGAGTGCGAGCGTCGAAGAGTTGCAGAATGTCAACGAAGTCGGCCCGCGCATCGCCGAGAGTATTGTCGAGTTCTTCAGCATTCCGGCGAATCGCAAGCTGATCGAACGTCTGCGCGCGGCCGGGCTCGCGTTCAAAGGACAAAAGAAGGAACGCGGGACGAAGCTGGCCGGAAAGACTTTCGTTTTGACGGGCACGCTGGCCAAGTACACGCGCGATGAAGCTAAGAAGATGATCGAGGACGCCGGCGGCCGCGTGTCGGGCTCGGTCAGCAAGAAGACAGACTACGTCGTGGCGGGAGCGGACGCGGGATCGAAGCTGGAGAAGGCGAAAGAGTTGGGTGTCGCGGTGATTGACGAAAAGGAACTGGAGAAGCTCGCCGGCTAAGCGTAGCGAAAAGGAGACAGGAATGTCGGAGCTGCGAGGAATGATCGTTCCGCTGGTGACTCCGTTCGATTCTGCGGGGTCCGTCGACGCCGGTGCGCTCATCGCGGTCGCCGAACATGCGCGCAGCCATGGCGCCGGCGGCTTGATGCTTACGGCGCTGACTGGCGAAGGAAACCTGCTTTCCGCCGATGAAACCGTGGCCGTCTGGAAAAGCGTGATGAATCGTTATCGCGGGCAGATGGCGATCGTTCCGGCTATTTTCGCGATGACGACGGCCGAAGCGATTCGTCTGGGAAAAATCGCGGCGGATTTGGGAGCCGATGCCGTGATGGTGGCGGCCATCATGCCGGAACTTTACGGACGCCGCGCGGAGCGGCACGTGCTGCGCTTCTTTGAGAGTTTTTGTTCTGCCGTAAGAATTCCGGTGGTGCTCTTCAATTACCCGTCGCTTGCCGGTTATGACCTCACGCCCGAGTTGGTGGAAGGGTTGGCCGCGATCGACGGCGTTCGATACATCAAAGAGAGCACCAGCGACTCGCGCCGCGTGTCGGAAATTATTGACCGCTGCAAGGGTCGCATCGAAGTCATCTGCGGCGCTCCCGATGTTGCGCTGGAAAGCCTCGCGCTCGGGAGCAAAGCATGGATCACCGCAATCACGAATGTCATTCCTGGCGCGTGCCGCGCGCTGATCGATGCCGTGCAGAGCGGCGATCTGGACAGGGCGCGTGCACTCAACTTTCGCGTCATCCGTCCGATGTGCGGCCTCATCCGCGAATCGTCGAATACGATCGGGACGATTCGAGTTGGACTCGCGGCGCGAGGAATTCAGACGGGGATTCCGAGGTTGCCGGGCTTGCCCATCGAGGTCGATCAGTGCTGGCGGGATGCGGTGGGTCGGATCTTTGCCGCTGAGAGCGAGCTAGTGAGTTGAAATCGCACTCGCAACCCTTTGTGTCATGACAAGCACAACTACTCTCCCATCGCCTTGCGCATCTTCCCCCACGTCACATCCAGCGTCTCAGGCAGCACCCGCGTCTCGCCTACTACTGACACGAAATTCGAATCCGCCACCCAGCGCGGCAGAACGTGCATGTGGATGTGGCCGGCAATCCCAGCCCCGGCGGCTTTGCCGATATTCATCCCCAGATTGATTCCGTCGGGATGGTAGAGCTCGCGCAGCACCCTCTCCATGCTCTGCGAGAGGGCGATCATCTCATTGGCCGCTTCCGGCGGAAGCTTCTGCAGTTCGTCGAGATGCACGTAGGGAACGACCATCACGTGCCCCGGCGTATACGGGTACGCATTCAGAATCACGAAGCAGTGCTCACCGCGATGCACAATGTGCGTTTTCGCGTCGTCGTTCTCTTTTGGCGCCTCGCAGAACACGCATGCCGAAGTTTTTTCGGTCGCTGAAACGTAGGCATAGCGCCACGGCGTCCACAAATAGTCCATAGCAGGGCAGAGTAGCAGATGGCGGCCAGCGCGAGAAATGGCGACTCTTTACGTCTCCAAAAGTGCAGTTCGTGGGATTACTGAATGCTGGTTACTAACAGGCAAAATTGTGAATCATCCACGTTTTGAATCGCATCTTCACCCATTGTGTTGGGCTCGGCTCCAGTTCATTGAAACACGCCTGTAACATGGCGCAGATTTGCGTTTGACACTGTTCGTGAGCGGTTGCTATAGTCGAGAAGAATTCCCCAATGGACGCGGGTTTTGTGTAAAACGTCCGGAAGCTGGGATTGTCCAAGCTCAACCGCCAGGGTGAGCCCACCACAACCAAATAACTCATCCAGCAGTCCGCAAAGCACGGCCCGCATCGACGACACCGGAGAGGCATAATCTTGCTCGACGAAACCACGTTCCAGGACACAACGGCCAACGAGTCCACATCCACCGCCACGGCAGTTTCTGATGCCGAGCCCACCGCTGCGGAACAGCATGATGCCCAGCATCACGCTGCCGCGCAGGCCAGTCAACCCGAAACCCATGCCCAGAGTGAGTCTCACGACGCAGCCGCCGCTGACGCTGCTTCCGCTTCAGACGACAAGGCCGCCGCGGGCGAAGACTTTGCCTCTGTGCTCGAAAACTTCACCACCGAAGCCGAAGAGGCCGTGAGTGAAGATCGCGTCATCAAGGGCACGGTGCTCAAGTTGACCGCGACGCACGTCGTCGTGGACATCGGCGCGAAGTCGGAGGGCATGCTGGCGCTTTCGGAAGTGCTCGATCACGAGGGCAAGCCGAAGTTCAAGCCCGGCGACGAGATCGACGTGATGCGCGACAAGGGCCCGGCGGAAGAGGGCTACATCCATCTCTCGCACCAGAAGGCGCAGCGCATTCACGCCTGGGAAGAGATCGAGAAGGCGCACAACGAAAAGAAGCCGATCAACGCCGTTGTGATCGACCGTATCAAGGGCGGCCTCACCGTCGACATCATGGGCGCGCACGCCTTCCTGCCGGGCTCGCAGGTGGACCTGCGGCCGATCCGCAATCTGGACGGCATGAAGGGCCAGACCATCGAAGTCTCCATCATCAAGCTGAATAAGAAGCGCGGCAACATCGTGGTCTCGCGCAAGGAATTGCTGGAAGGCGAGCAGAACGAGAAGCGCTCCAAGACTTTGGAGCACCTGGAAGAGGGGTCGATCCTCACTGGAGTCGTGAAGAACCTCACCGAGTACGGCGCCTTCGTCGATCTCGGCGGCCTCGACGGCCTGCTGCACATCACCGACATGTCGTGGGGACGGCTCACACATCCGAAAGATTTGGTGAACGTCGGCGATCAGATTCAGGTAAAGGTTCTCAAGTACGACAAAGACAAGCAGCGCGTCTCGCTGGGATTCAAACAGCTGACGCCTGATCCGTGGCTCGATGCCGAGCATCGTTATCCGGTCGGCGCCCACGTAGGTGGACGCGTCATCAGCGTCACCGACTACGGAGCGTTCGTGGAACTCGAGCAGGGCATCGAAGGCCTGGTCCACGTCAGCGAGATGACGTGGTCGAAGCGCATGAAGCATCCCTCGAAGCTCGTCAATGTTGGCGATCAGGTCGAATGCGTGGTGCTGAATGTGAATCCGACCGAGCGCCGCATTTCGCTGGGCATGCGCCAATTGGCGTCCAATCCTTGGGATTCACTGCACGAGAAATTCCCGGTCGGCATGACCGTGGAAGGCCGCGTGCGCAACCTCACCGACTTCGGCGCCTTCATTGAAATTGAAGATGGCATCGACGGCCTGGTGCACGTCAGCAATTTGAGT
>Ga0075017_100002278_pt1 | contig 11955 bp, 6 predicted proteins | sample AleBraG_ABR_2012_FD_71475 | JGI IMG/M metagenome (GOLD analysis project Ga0075017, IMG submission 71475) | Freshwater sediment microbial communities in response to fracking from Pennsylvania, USA - Alex Branch Run_MetaG_ABR_2012 | ecosystem: Environmental > Aquatic > Freshwater > Creek >...
CTGCGCCTTCGCGTCCACCTGCTTCGCGTCGAAGTGATGCTGCTGCGACACCGCATCGCTGATCTGGAAATCAGCCGTTCCTGCATTCTTGTATCCAACGCTGGTGAGTGCGATGTTCGGGAAATCGTCATACGCTTCTAAAATCAAGGTGCGCTGGATCGCCATATCGTGGGACTGCGAATGCCCCGGAATCTCAATCCGCTTTCCGCGCCCCAACTTGCCCACCGCTTCCGCAATTCGGGCCTGAGAAAAATCGGGCGTGAATTCAAGATTCTTGCCGTTATGCACGAGGTAGTCTCCGCCGGATAATCCTTCAGCAGCCCCGTCCAGCGTCCACCGCTTCCCGTCTTTGAGCAGAGCCGCCAGCACTTGCCCGGATGGCAGAATCTGAAACTCTGCCGCACTGGTCGTGACCACCACCGGCCCGCCGGCGCGCACGTCAACCTTGATGTCGGAAAGCCGCGCAGGCTCCGCCTTCGGCTGCTGCACAGATGGCTTAGAACACCCCTGCGTCAGCCCGGCAACTCCGGCCAACGCAATCGTAAGCAGGCAAAGCCAGGAATGTGTGATTTTCGACGGAATGAGTTTCATGGTTCCCCTCTGGAAGCGTCGCAGCATTGCGAAAGAAAAGGTAACAATTCGCAACTATACAACAATTCAGAGGATTTTAGGGGGTAACGCGCCTAGCGAATTTCCGCCAGCGAATGCTCCAGCGCCCCGCGCTTCGGGGTGGGCATTGCACCCACTTCGCTGGCCACCCAGGCCCCCACCAGGTTGGCCACTTCGTTCATCAGATCCAGCGACGCTCCATGCAGGTATTCATGCACCAGTCCGGCGGTAAACGCGTCGCCTGATCCTACCGTATCCGCCACCTTGATCTTGAAACCGGGATGTTCACTCACTTCGCTGCCGCAAACCAGCAGGCTCCCGTGATCTCCGCGCGTGATGCATACCAGCTTCAGCCCGAATGCGTCCACTAACCGCTGGGCCGACGAGCGGTCATCCTTGTGCGGAAGATTGCACAGGCTCATGACGCGCGGCAACTCCTCTTCGTTGAGCTTCACCAGATCCGCCAGTTCCATCGACTCGCTGACGATCTCGCGCGAAAAGTAGGCCTGCCGCAGGTTGACGTCGAATACCTTCAGGGCGTCATCCGGGGTGGCGCTTACAAATTTTCGAATCGTGCTCCGGCTCACTTCTGAGCGCTGCGCCAAAGATCCGAAACAAACCGCATCCACTTTCTTCGCCAGACGCTGCCAGTCCAACGTCCATTCCAGAAAGTCCCAGGCCACGGGCTGCGCAATCTCATATTGCGCGATTCCCTTGCAGTCCACCGTCACCTGCACGCAACCCGTGGGATGTTCCCGGTCGGTTTGCACATGCTCGATGTCCAGCCCCAGTTCCTCCAGGACGCGCAGCGCATCCATTCCCCGTGAGTCCTCGCCCACGCAGCTGGCGACGATTCCCTGATCGCCCATCAACGTGGTGATGTAAGCGAAATTCGCCGGCGCTCCCCCCAGACACGTGCGCTCCGGCAAAAGATCCCACAGGACTTCACCAACCCCGACCACTTTTTTCTTCATGACCTCGCCCCAGTCGAGCGGGGATTCTATAACATTTTGGATGCTCTAGAAAATCGATTTTCTCGCCAAGCCACGAATTTATTTTCCACTCCCCAGAAAAACCAAGGATAAAAAAGAGGGACCCCCGAAGGAATCCCTCTGTAGGTAGAAAGTGGAGCCTCTAGAAGGTCAACCGCAAGGCGAATTCGATCTGCCGCATACCGGTGGTCGATCCCGGCGATGAGTCAGCTTCGATATCGGTGATCTTGCCGTTTCCAGGGCAGTCGATACATTGACCCGTGCCGCTTTGGTTGCCGTTGAAGCCGTATACCGGATGGTTGAACAGGTTAAAGATGTCCGTCCGGAACTGCGCCTTCACCCGCTCCGTGATCGTGAAGTTTTTGAACACGGCTGCATCCGAGGTGAACGCCCGAGGTCCTCGCAGGCTGTACACGCCATAGTTGCCCAGATGTCCGACACCAGGGTCACCGAATGGTCCAGCGGTGGTCACGATGTTTGGGACCGGGGTAAAGAACACGACATTGTGGTTAATCGGATCGAACTTACCCGCTCCGTAATGAAATGCCCCAGCCTTGTTCGGCCGGCACACGCCCACGTCTTCTTCCGCCCCGCACTCGGCAAATGTCGGCGTCCAAGGCAGGCCGCCGCTCCAGTTCATGGTGTTGCTGATCTGCCACCCGCCGATCAGTAGGTCCGTGGCACGATTCGCATTTCCGGCAAACTGCTTGCCTTTGCCGAAAGGCAACTCATACACCACGTTGTTAACCCAGACGTGGTTGCGGTTCTGGTCGTCCGGGCCATACGAGATGGGATGACTGATCGCGTAGTAGTTTCCGTCGTACTTGTTGGCGTGAGAGAACGTGTAGTGCGAGAGGAACTGCAGGCCCTTGCTGAACCGCCGCTCCACTTTAACTTGCAACGCATTGTAGATGCTGTTCGCGTCGTTCCCCAGGTAGTTTCCGAGGTCGTTCGAACAGCACTGCACTGTCGGTCCGGTGCACGTCGCGTCAGTACAAGGTGTGGCGAAGCTCCCCGCATCCACAGGCACGTTGCCTAACGTTCCACCGCACACGCCGGTGAAATGCCAGAATGGCCTGCGTTCCGATTGGCTGTATCCCGTGCCGCCGCAGTTGGGAAGCAACTGACCGTAGTTCGTCATCGAGATCGGGTTGATGTTATAGCTCGGCCCGTCACCCGAGAAGATGTGGGTGCCCTTGTTCCCTATGTAAGCCACCTCAAGGCTGGTGTGGTTATCCAATTGACGCTGGAACGTCACGTTCCAGGCATCCACCGTCGGCAGGACCTGCTTCAACGGACGGATCTTGGGACTGACGTTATTGGCCGGCCCTTCCAGCGGCAACTGCCCGTTAACAAACTGAGTTGGAAAGACGTAGGCCGGGGGCCCCGATGCCAGGGTGAACACCGGAGCAATGTTGTCACTGGCTCCGGACACCACGTTGCTGGCACTAATCGATTGGTTTACCAGCACCGGCAGGTTTTGCGTAACGGTATGCCCGAAGTTCGAGCCGAAGACGCCGATGTCGTAGCTGCGACCGTAGCCCATGCGAAGCACGGTCTTCTGGTTCAGTTCGTAGGTAATGCCCAAACGGGGAGCAAAGGCAGTCAGCTTGTTCCCGATGTTGCCATTGAGGCCGTAACCGCCCTCGCCGGCTACTCGGACGACGCCACCGCCGTTGGTTCCGTTGCCTTGGATGTTGGCGAATCCACCCTGGTCTTTGCCGTTTACAGATTCCGGCGTGTAAAGTTCCCACCGCAAGCCGTAGCTCACAGTAAGTTTCGAAGTGGCGCGATACGTATCTTGTCCGTAGAAGAACAGGCGCTTCTGGCTTTCGGCAGCCGTCAAGCTTGTGCTCACATAGCGGTCAAGATGGGTGACGTTCCCGAGCAGGAAAGTAGCGAGATCGAGTCCGCCGAACTGCGAGTTGCCGACCACACCGGCAGTCCCCAGATGGTGGAAGTTCAATTGGCCGGTGCGATTCGCGTCGCTAGGCACGCGCAAATTGTGGGCGAAGCGAAGATCGCCGCCAAACTTGAAGATGTGGTTGCCCACAGTCTTCGACCAGTTGTTGACGAACTGGTACTGGTGTTCGTTCTCCGTCAAAGGGCAGTTGCAGCGAGCAACGTTGAGACCGTCACCGAATGCCGAGAGCGTGCCGTCGAAGAAGAACGAAGCTAGTCCAGCAGTCGCCCCGGCTTGTGGACCGCTCAAGTTCATGCCCGGAATATTGAACAAGGTACTCATGGGCGTGCCCGCGTCCGGCTTCGAGGCTTGCGGATTGTATTTGAAATAGCCGAAGCGGAAGTCGGTTAACAGGCTCGAGCTAAGCGTCTTGGTGAAACCGGATGAAAGGCTGATGTTGTGGACAGTCGAAGAACCGGCCAGACCGCCCGGTCCGAAACCAGAACCGCCCAGCGCTCCCAGTCCACCCTTACCAGACAGAGTGAAATAGTCCAGGCTGAAGCGCCCGAATACATTCAGGGACTGGCTGACGGACCAGTCTTCGCGGGTGTCGAAGCTGTTCTGGTTGAACGGCCCCGATCCGCTGGCGATGAAGTTGTTTAACACGCCGTTGTTCTGCGGCTGCGGCATGAGCTTCAGAACGCTTATTGCCTGGGCCGATAACGCACTTACTGGAATCTGGAAATTGTTAGCCGCAGGGCACGCTGCCAGGTTGGCGGCGATGTCCGAGGCGTTCCCGGTGTTGGTCACCGCAAAGTCGCCGGTTGGACCGCAGAACGCGAGGCGTCCAACTCCAGTGGCAGCGGTTCCCGTCGATGGGTCATACAGGTAGTTGGAAGGATCTCCGGGCGTTCCGTTGCCGATACGCGAAGCATAGTCCGAGAGGTTGCAGAACCCGGATCCAGCCAAGCACGTGCTCAGCGCGTTCGCCGTCGGAATGGTGTACTGGTTGGTGATACCGGAACTCTGACGAGTGGCCTGGTAGTCGCCGAAGAAGAACAGTTTGTTCTTGATGACCGGGCCCCCGATGGCGCCACCGAATTGCTGCCACTTCGAGTGCGGGACTGTCCCGCCGCCGGCATATTGCGTGAACGGATCGCGTGCTGCGAGTGCATCGGTGCGCCGGTACCAGAATCCGCTGCCGTGAATGTCGTTGCTGCCCGACTTGGTCTGCACCGTCACAACGCCGGCGACAGCCTTGCCGAACTCAGCGTCGTAGTTCTGTAAGCCGACCTTCGTTTCAGTGATCGCGTCCAGATTTGGATTGACAACAATGATTCCAAGGATGGGATCCTGGTTGTCAGTGCCGTCCAGCTCAAAGGCGGTGCCGCTGAAGTGCTGGCCGTTGACGAAAATCTGCTGGCCGCCTTGCGGATTCTCCGTGGCAGCGTGGCTCCATCCCACCAGCTTTTGTGTGCCGGGAGAAAGAAGCTCAAAAGAAGTGAAGTTGCGATTCAGAATCGGAAGGTCTTCAACATACTTCTGGTTGAACTCAATGGCGACGTCGGCGCGGTCCGTCTTCAACTGTGGCGCCTCGGCCGTGACTTCCACTTGCTCGCTGGTCGAGCCAACCTGGAACTGTCCGTCGACGCGCACGCCGGTGTCAGCCGACACCTGAACATCTTTGTACTCCAGAACCTTGAACCCGGTTCCCTCGACCCGAACCGTGTAAATGTCGGGAATCAAGTGTGAAACGTCGTAGTTGCCGCTCTCGTTAGTTGTGGCTTCTGTGGAAACATTTTTCGTCTGGCTAGTCACGGTGACTTTCGCCCCTTTGACTGCCGCACCAGACGGATCTGTGACCGTTCCCAAAACGCTGCCGTACACAGCTTGACCCATAGCGCCAGGTACCCAAACGCTGCACAGCAGAGCCACTACCGCTGCAAGAGCCCACGCGGATCTTTTCATGAACATCTCCTCCTCGACATGCCTCACTTGATGTGCCCCGAAAATGCAGAGGGATATTGCTACAGGGAAGCGCTAGCAGTCGTAATACAAAAACACTACTTCACAAAGTTTCACTAGGTTTTTAACCGTTACTGGAGTAAAGTACTTTCGCTAGAGCAACATACCGACTCTGTTACTCGGCTGTTAAATGGCCCTCACCCACAGTTTCGCGCTTGGACGAGAACAATGCTTCCAGCAAGTAGAGAAGCTTACAAAAAGCCATAGGCTTCACACCTCTGAATCTCTTTGCAGGCTCCTGCAATACCTCGCCGAGCACTCTCTCGATCATCCCGGCCTCGCTCTGAAGGAATATCAGATCGCGACCGAAGTCCTCGGCCGCCCGCCGGGGTTCGATCCGCAAAGTGATTCCACCGTCCGGGTTCAGGTAGGGCGCCTCCGCGTGAAGTTGGCCGAGTACTACGCCCAGGAGGGGTTGGACGATCCGGTGGTGGTGGAACTTCCCAAGGGTTCCTATGCGCTCACCTTCCACCTGAGAACACCGAAGCCGGGAGCCCCCACGGTTCCCGCGCTGACGTTCGAACCGCTGGCAGAGAAAACGGCGCCTCCTGCCACCAGGCGCGAATGGCAGATTGCCGTCCTCGTACTGTCAGTCACGCTGCTCGCATGCCTGCTGACGATCGCGGTACTTATCTCGGAGCGAACCAGGCCGCAAATCTCGACCGGACTGCCAGTTCCGCCGGCCTATCAGATATTCTGGAGCCGCTTCGCGAACGGTCCACAGCCACCGTGGGTGATCTTCAGTAACGGTCAATTCGTAGGCAGGCCGGAAACCGGCATGCGCTACTTCAACCCGGCTTCCGACGCCAGGGCGTTCATCCTCGATCATTACACCGGCGTTGGAGAGGTGCTGGCGATCCACCAGCTCGACAATGTTTTCGCAGTCCTGAACCATCCGCTCCGCGTCAAACGGGGTGCCCTGTTCTCGCTCGATGACGCCAAGAATAACGACCTGATCTTCGTCGGTTCTCCCTCAGAAAATTTGACGCTGCTCGATATTCCCGGAACCCGCGAATTCGTCTTTCAGCGCGTCGATAGCGGCCCGCGTAGGGGCGATCTTGCGGTCCTCAATGTTCATCCTCAGGCGGGTGAGCCCAAACAGTTTTTTGCCACTCCGGCCAATCAGCCGACCGTCGAAGATTACTCCGTCATCAGCTTGCTTCCCGGTCTGGATCCCGCCCGTTCCATCCTCATTCTCGCCGGGAACTCCACCTTCGGCACCCAGGCCGCGGTCGAATTTGTCTGCCGGGAAGACTCCATCAAGGAACTGCTGCGTCGACTGAACGTACAGAAGGTAGGAGATTTGAAGCCGTTCGAAGCCTTATTGCATGTGAAAATCGCTCACGGCGTGCCGGTGACGACCGAATTGATCTCGGTTCGCGACCGCAGTAACTAAGGGTGCAATTCCCCCGGCGGCGCCAGGTGCGGGTCTAGCTCTGCTGCCCGCTGAAATTCTTTTTTGGCCTCTTCACTCTGCCGTTGCTGGGTTAATGCCAGCGCCAGCTGGTAGTGCGCCGCAGCATAGTTCGGCTCCGAATTGATGGCCGACCGAAACTGCGCGATGGCGCCCTCCACATCTCCGGCATTCAGCAATCGCTTGCCCGAGTTCGTTGCGAAGGTGGCCGACTGCAGATTGTTCTTCGAAGCGGCGATGCGCGCGCCTGCCCTGGCTTCCTCGGCCGCGCCCTGCGCATCCCCCAACTGGCGAAGCACCGCAGCCAACGTCGTATGCGCCCCGGCAAAATCGGGCTGCAAGCGAATCGCCTCTTTCAATTCCGCGGACGACTCCGGCAGTTTTCCCTGCTGCTTAAAGACCGTGCCCAGCGTGTAATGCGCCTCGGCATAGTCTGGCTGATCTCGGATCGCCTGTTGCAGTTCTGGTGTGGCCTTGTCGAACTCTCCCTTTTGCCAGTAGAGCACTCCCAGCGTGTAATGCGCATCGGCCAGGTCCGGCTGCAGTCGAATCGCAGCTTCGAATTCCGGAACCGCTTTCTCCAACTGGTCTTTCAACTTGTACGCCAAACCGAGGTTGTAATGCAGAGATGCATTCCCCGGCGCCAGCTTCAAAGCCGCTTCCAGTTCAGTGACGGCCGCATCAAAATTCGTCAGTTGAATGTAGGCAACCCCGAGATTTCCCCGCAGGCTGCCGTCTTCCGGACGCAGCGCCGCCGCCTTCTTGAATTGCCGGACTGCGCTCTCGGCGTCGCCCTTCTGCAGCAAGGCCAGCCCTAGATCGTTGTAAACCTCGGGATCATCCGGATGGACCCTGAGCGCTTGGTTGAAAGCGGCCACCGCGCCATCCACATCACCCGCGCGCTGGCTTGCGATTCCCAGTGCAATCTGCAATTCAGCCCAGTCGGATTTAAGTGCCGCCGCCTTTCGCAATTCGTCCAGCGCTTCCGTATTCTTCGCCTGCGCGGTCAGCGCCTTCGCCAGGTAATAATGAGCGCTGGCGTCGCCCGGGGCCAACTCAGTCGCCCTGCTCAACTCTTTGGCGGCCTCATCCAACTGCTTCTGTTGCAACTGCACTACTCCCAGGTGAAAGTGCGCCGATGCGAGGCTCGATTGCAATCGCAGAGCCTCCTTGAATTCGACCCCGGCTTCCGCAAACTGACTCCGCGCCGCCAGAATCGTCCCCAACTCGTCACGCAAGTCGGCACGCTCTGGCGCCAGTTCCACAGCGCGCCGCATCTCTGCGAGCGCCTCATCTCCAGGCCGCGAGCTGAGAATTCTCGCCAGCATGCGGTGCGCCTCGGCGTTCTGCGGCGCCATCTTCGCCGCCGTCCGCGCCTCCTGTTCTGCCTCCGCAGTCTTTCCCTGCTGCGACAGCACACCGGCAAGCGTCAAACGAGCATCTACAAAGTTCGGCTTTAATTTGATCGCGGCTCTCAGATGGGGAACCGCCGCGCCCGCTTCCCCTTGCTGGGCCAGAATCCATCCCAACGCCGACTGGGCCGCAGCATCATTCGGGGCGAGATTCACGGCCTTCTCAAATTCGCTGCGCGCCCGCGGAAGATCACCATCCTTGAGCGCTGCTTGTCCGCGTTGTAGCGCCCTCTGCTCGTTAGCATTGGCGCCAGGCGCCGTCGACGTTTGCGCCGAGGCTCCAGTGCTTAGCAGCGCGGCTGCGAGCACGATAGAAACAAACCTGATGGGAGTTGGGCACACGATGTAGTTCGAAGAAAGTTGCTTCCCGATTATATCGAACGCGCATGCGCGCAACTGGTCTGATAGAAATCCGATGTGATAGAAAGTAGTTCGCGCCCTTCGCGCCCCGAGACTGCACACCATGCCTCTTTCCCGAAGATCTTTTCTGCAACTCTCTGGCGCTGCCGCCGTCGCCCCTTCCCTGAGCCGGCTCTTCCCGGCCGCGTCCGATCCGGCTACGGCCGCCCTATGCCGCAAACTCGCCTCCGATCCCCTTCGCCCGCAATTTCATCTGCTGCCCGCGCACAATTGGATGAACGATCCCAACGGCCCCATTTTCTACCGCGGACGCTACCACATGTTTCACCAATACAACCCGCAGGCAGCGGTCTGGGGAAACATGAACTGGGCCCATGCCACCAGCCCCGACATGATTCACTGGCAACACCAGCCGATCGCGATTTCGCCTACGCCCGACGGTCCCGACCGCGATGGAGTTTTCAGCGGGAGCGCCGTGCTCGACAACGGCAAACCCACCGTCATTTACACCGCCGTTGCCCCGCCCGCCTCCGATGCACAAGCCACACTTCGGGATGGCGTCCACACCTGGCAGGAGACGCAGTGCCTCGCCGTCGCCCAGGATGACGACCTGCGGACTTGGAAGAAACTCGCCGCGCCTGTCATTGCCACGCCGCCCGCAGGCCTTGCCGTCACCGGATTCCGCGATCCTTACGTCTGGCGCGAAGGCGATAACTGGATGCTCACTCTAGGCTCCGGCATCCGCGCCAAGGGCGGCATGGTCCTTCTTTATACGTCGCGAGATCTGCGCCATTGGGAATACCTGCACCCGCTCGTCGAGGGCACTGCCAGCGAACAAAACGCCGTGAATCCCGTCGATACCGGCGACATGTGGGAGTGCCCGGACTTCTTCCCGCTCGGCGACAAGCATGTCCTGCTCATATCCACCGTGGGGAAAGTTCACTGGAAGGTCGGCGCCTACGCTCATCAGCGCTTCACGCCGGAAAGAGAAGGAGTCGTCGACTGGGGTGCGTACTACGCCGCAAAAACCACGCTCGACGCTCACGGCAACCGCGTACTCTGGGGATGGATTACGGAGACCAGACCGGATCCCGATCTCATCGCAGCCGGATGGGCCGGAGCGATGTCACTCCCGCGCAAACTTTCCTTGAGCGCGCAAAACGAATTGCAAACGGAAGTAGCGGACGCGGCCAAAGCAATTCGCGGCGCGCACACATCGATCCGCTCAGAAGCAACTCCTGCTGCGCGTCAGAAATCATTAGACGCGCTCCGCATCCACGATCTCGCCGCCGAGCTCGAACTCAAACTTAGCCCCAAAGCCGGAGATTTCACTCTCCGCCTCCAATCCGAGGATGGCACCGACTTCGCGGCGATCTTCTGCTCGAACCAGTCCGATCACCGGGAAATTCGGGTAAACAAGGTGACGGCTCCCCTGCCAGGCCACTCCGCATCACCCGTCAACCTTCACCTGTTTCTTGACGGCAGTGTCCTCGAACTCTTTGCCAACAGCACAACTTCTCTGACCGCGCGCGTTTATCAGATTCCGACTGGCCCGCTACGACTGAAGCTCGAGGGCAACGTTGAACTGATATCGCTTGACGCCTGGCAAATGAAGCCTATCTCGAAAGACCGCCTCACCGGCTCTCTGTGTAGGTGATCGCCACCGTGGAAGAGCGGCCCTTCAGGGCCGCGTTAGGATTCAAATATCCGTCGGGCTTTAGCCCCTGCGGTCGTGCACCCCGGTCAATAAATCCCGCCGCCCGCCTGCGTGCTCTCAATCTTCCCCCGCTCCACCGAAAGCGTGTAAGCCCTCCCACCGTCGCCGGCCCATGTAGTCAAGTCGAAATGCCCACCTGCCGGAACGCGATACACGCTCACATCGTGAAACGTGAGTGGTGTGTCCTTCTCGCAAAGCTCCGGCGCATGCGCCGGACGCAGGAAATACGCGCCCTTGCCAGTCCCAACCACGGTCGCCTTCCCATCCGCCTCGACCAGCACCGCGGACTTCTCATCAATCGCCACCTCTCGCGGAGCCGAACTCCATCCGTCCTTCATCAAGCGCGCCAGAAACCCCAGCGTTCGCCCCATGCGATCGCGTTTGGCAAAGTGCGAGTCGGTAATCAGATTCTCCAGATGCGGCACTCTCAAGAAATCGCGTACCAGCGTCACCCGGTCAAAATAAGGATTCGGCAAGACGTCGGTGGACGCCAGGTCTTTATCATCCGGTTTATCTTTCATGCATCCGTAGACAAACTCCCCTTGCACCGCCAAACCTGCGCTGGTCCCGCCAATGGGCTTGCCCGCAGCGATGCCTTCATTGATCGCCTTCTCCACCGGAGTTCCCTGCCAGCCCCGCACGTAATTCGACTGATCTCCCCCAGCGATAAACACAACCTCCGCCTTGCGAATAATTTCCGCCACCGCCGGATCCTCAGCCGCCGCGCGATCCGGAAGGATCAACGTCGCCACCGAGTTGGCTTTGCACAGCTGATGGACGTAGGGGTTGTAATCGTCATCGCCGCGCGCTCGAAGAATCAAAAAATCTCCGCCATTCCCTTTATTGCATAGCCAGCGAAACGCCTCATCCAGATCGCTGCCCCCGCCCATCATCGCAATCCCAGCGGTGGGCTTGGTCTGAATGTCTTCCCTGTTTCCCAGCCGGAAATATTTATAGGACTCCGCCTGCGCTAGAACAGCGCACGCCAGCACACACACCAGCAGCCGCACCGCTTTGAAAGTGATCATCGAGAGAATATAACGCAGAAGGAAGTGCGAGACGGCCGCAGAGCGAAGCTATTTCAGCCCCTGCACCAGATAAAGGTCGGACAAAGTCCGCACGTAGCTGTAAACGTAAGCCTTCCCGTCCGCCGAAACCGTCACCCGCCCGATGGTGTCGATGCCCGCAGAATCAGCCGGTTCCACGGCCTTCCACAAAGTTCTGTGTCCCGTCGCAATGTCCACGAGAAAGACCTGCGCCGGAATCTGCCCGCGCGCCATGACGAAAACCGAATGTCCATCGCCGGCAAAGCCAGTAATCATTTCCTCCGGCTGCAATCCAGGAACCAGCTTGGGCTCGCCTCCGTTCACCGGGTACAGATACACCTTCTGGTCCGGACCGCGTGCCGCCGCGAACTCTCCATCCCTGGACAACGCCAGGCCCGAGTTCACGCCCTCTACGCTGAACGCATGCGGCTTGGCATCGTCTAACGATTCCCAATACAACCGGATCCCGTGTCCGGG
>Ga0075017_100002279_pt1 | contig 11954 bp, 11 predicted proteins | sample AleBraG_ABR_2012_FD_71475 | JGI IMG/M metagenome (GOLD analysis project Ga0075017, IMG submission 71475) | Freshwater sediment microbial communities in response to fracking from Pennsylvania, USA - Alex Branch Run_MetaG_ABR_2012 | ecosystem: Environmental > Aquatic > Freshwater > Creek >...
CTGCCGTTCCTGCGGCGCAACGAGATCCTCATTCCCTGCCAGTGAGCCGGGCGGGCATGGCCGCCGGCAAATCGGTGGCCGCCGGTGCAGGCGTCACGCTGCTTTCGCGCGTTGCTCGCTCAATGCGCTGCGCACGACCCGGCACGCGAGCACGGGCAGGAAATCCCGGACCTTGACCTGTCTCTCGAGCTCACCCAGCCGGCGCTCGTAGAGCTCCTGCACGTATGCGAGCTCGGCACCGGCCTCTCGCGCCAACGCCTCGACCGCCGACTTGTGGCGCGCGAACTCCGCGGGCGCCGTGTCCTGGATCCGCATCATGTCTCCTGCACCTCGGCGAATCATCCATTCGCCCCAGTGGAATTGTCGCAGTGCAGCATACAATGGGAAATACGAACTTACCGCCAGTACAAGCTGTTGTGGGACAACAATTATTCGGCTCAGGCGGCTGGCCGGAGCTCGAATGCAGCGCGGTCCTGCCGGCAGATCGCCTGGATCCCGGCGCGCGCGGTCATGAGGCCCGACGGCAGCCCGCCGCCCGGCATGACCCACTGGCCGATCATGAGAAACTGGCGCAGGCCCGGCAGCGTCATTTGCAGAGGCCGCAGGCCGCTCTCCGGCGTCAGCAGCCAGCCCTCCATGCTCCCTTGCCAGTTGCCGGTGTAGCGGATCACCGTGGCCGGCGTCGACACATCGGTCACCTCGATCGCGGTACGCAGACCCGGGACGATGCGTTCCAGGATCGCAATGACACTGTCGGCAACGCGCTGCTTTTCCGCGCGGTACCGCTCGGGATTGCGCCGCCGCAATTCGTCCCAGTAACCGAAGTTGCGGGTCGGCAGAACGCAGGTGACCGCCGTCTTTCCCGGCGGCGCGAAGGTCGGGTCGAAGTGGAAGAAGCGGAACGATACGTCGCGCAGCTCGGTTCCGGGGTCGACCGTGAGCGGCGCATCGAGCACGCGCGTCAGGTAAGCGGCCTGTGACGACAGGTCCCGGGCGACGCCGAGCGACACCTGCAGGTACGAGGGGAAAGTACGCAGGCTCCGGTAGGTGCGCGCGATCGCCTCGTCGACGTACCGGCCGCCGAGCCAGTCGTAGATCGTGGCGTGCCCGTCGGCCGCGGACACGACCCAGTCCGCGAGCTCGGTCCGGTCACCGGCGAGCCGGACTCCGATCGCGGCATCGCGCTCGACGAGTATGCCCTGCACGTCGGCGCTGAGCCGGATGCGTCCGCCAAGACGCAGGAGATTCTCGACGAGGAGCCGGATGATGGCCTGCGAGCCGCCGACGGCGTAACCGGCATTGCGTTCGCTCATCCAGGCGAGCGAGAAGATGAGCGCCACCGCAGACAGGCTCGCCGCCTCGTCGTTGCCGAAGAAGCTGCGCAGCAGCGGGTGCGAGAACCTGCGACCGTACTGCGCGCTGCTGAGGCTAGCCCAGCGCCTGAGCGCCGGCAGGTCGGGCAGGGCGCGCAAGATCGCGCGCAGATTGCGGGGCCACGGCTCGTTGAAGTCCGGCAGGCCGATCCGGGCGAAGCGCCGCACGGCCGACGCGAGGCGCCGGATCTCGGCCGCGTCGCGCGGCGCCTGTTCCAGGAGCTCGCGCTCCATGCGATCGACGTTCGTATAGATGCACAGGCGCTCGCCGTGCTCGGTCTCCAGCCGCACGAATTCTTCCGGGTCGACGAACTGCAGGCGGTCGATGTCGAACACCTCCCGCCACCGGCCGTGCATCGCACTGCCGCGCCGGGATCCGAGCAGCCAATGCAGGCACGTCTCGAAAGTGTAATCGCCGCGGCGCCAGCTGGTCGCAAGACCGCCGGGCCGATCGTGCTTCTCGAATACCTCGACCTCGTATCCGCAGCGGCGCGCGTAGACCGCGGCGCACAGCCCGGCGATCCCGCCCCCAACGATGATGATCTTGCCGGCGTCCTGGTTCATCTGCCCTGCATGGAACCGAATGGACGCGCCTCGTTCAATGCGCGAAATCCGCAATGCGCGCCACGACCGGCCCGGCGACTGCCGGCCGCGCACGCCGTGCCTGCGCGCGGGTCAGCCGCCCAACCCGAGGACGCCCGCCAGCTCCTCGAGCGAGCGCAGCTCGTGGGCCGGTTTGCCGGGCAGGTGCTCGCTCGGCTGGCCGGTCCGGTTGCACCAGATGACCGCGAGCCCGAATGCGGCCGCGGCGAATGCGTCCCAGCCGTTCGCCGAGACGAAGGCGATGCGGCCAGCCGGGACACCGAGCGCGTCGACCGCGAGCTGGTAGACGCGCCGGTCCGGCTTGTAGACCTTGACGGACTCCACCGACAGCACGCCGGTCAGTAGCGACTCGATGCCGGCCGCCCGCACGGCGCCGGCGAGCATGCCGCGCGTGCCGTTCGACAGGATCCAGCACGGAACCCCGGCACCGCGCAGCACGGTCAGCGCATGCACGGCATCGGGGTAGGCGTCGAGTGTCTCGTACGCCGACAAGAGCTCCGCGCGCAAGGCGGGGTTCGAGATGTTCACGGCCGCGAGGGCGTAGTCGAGCGCCTCGGCCGTGACCTGCGCGAAATCCACGTACCGGCCCTGCAGGCTGCGCAGCCACGTGTATTGCAGCTGCTTCGCCCGCCAGGTGTCGATCAGGGTTGCGGCGGATTGTCCGACGATCGGCGCACGGCGCCGCACTGCGCTGCCGACATCGAATATCGTCCCGTACGCGTCGAACACGCACGCGGCAGGCAGCGCGGCGCCGGGCCGGATGTTCATCGCGAGCGCGCGCTGTCAGCGCGCGAACGGTTGCGCTGCGCTGCTGCGGTGTCCAAGCACGTGGCGGACGCGCTCAGTGGTAGCGGTACGCGTAACGGTACACGTAGGGATTGTAGCTGGGCGGCTCCACCTTGTACTGCGGCTGCAGGAAGGTCACGAGGTCCACGAGCTGCGTCACCGTCATCACGTCGTTGAGGCCGGCGATCGCCATCGGCGATTCCTTTTCGGCCGGGGTCTTGGTCGCCTGCGAGCCGGGCACGACCGCCGTGGAAGGGTAGTCCGGCGCGACCTTGTGCGAGGGGTTGATGATCGAGGTGACGAGCTCGGCGTAGCTCTTGACCCGGGTCACCGTCCGGCCGAGCGCCACACGGGCGGCCGGCGTGCCTTCGAACTTCGCGTCGACTCCGCTGACCTCGTGGCAGACGAAGCATCGCAGGTCGACGAAAGCCTTGCGCCCCGCCTCGAAGTTGCCGGGCGGCAGGCGAAAGCCCGCCGGGGCGTTTGCCCCTTGCGGACCGCAGCCCTGGAGCAGGGCGAGCGAGGCGACCGAAGCAAGTAGCGCAACGTGGGCTTTCATGGCGACCTCCGCTCTGGCAGGTGCCACACAGATTCAACCGCTTGGGTACCTGGCGTCTACCCTCGGAAAACCATCATGCGTATCGCGGCTGTAGCCCGACTTTGACGTCACGCGTCGTGATCGCAATGTCGGTCACCGCGTCGCGCTGGACGGGCAAGCGGAAGCGCGACCCGCGTCGGAAAGTCCCACTGGCGGGGCCGAAACCCCGGCGTAACCTCGACCGGCATTCGGGCGACCGGCCCGGCACGCGCCCTGCAGCGTGGTGCTGGCGCACAGGCAACAGGAGCACATACATGAAGAGCAATCTCATCGGCGCAACGGCGGGGGTTCTCGCCCTGGGCCTGGTCAGCGCCGTGGCCCTTGGCCAGGAGCCTGCCGAGGTGACCGTCGTGGCGATGCGGATGGTGAGTACCAAGGTCGCGAGCACCTCGGCGACCGGCGTTCCGATCGTCGACGTCTCGCTGAGCTATGGCGTGAGCACGGTTGGCCTCGATCTTGCCACCCATGAGGGCGCGAACGAGCTCGAGATGCGCGTCAAGGACGCGGCGGCTGCAGCCTGCAAGGAGGTGGGCCGCCAGTACCCGGACGCCACGCCGAGCGACGCGGAGTGCGCGCGGCTCGCGACCAAGAAAGCGATGGTCAAGGTGCACCAGCTCGTGCATGCGGCGGGCAAAGGGCCCGGCAAGTAAGGCATCGGCCGCCGGGCATGGCGTGAGCCGGGCGCCTGCGCCTGCAAGGCGCCGGGGTCGGCTGCGCGCAGTCAATCGGCGCCATCTGCAAGGCGTCGTCCGCGGAGCCGTGTCGAGCGCCCTGTTTCTGCGCCGCGACGAGCAGTGCGTGGACACCGCGGCGCGGCGCAAGCGACGACGGCGAGGATGCGCCGTGCGGCAATCGTCAGGCAAGTCCTGTAAGGTCCGGCTGCGCCGCCGCCCGGAGACGCCATGCCTGCCATCTCGCCGCTCGGCGCCGAAGCCGCTGATGCCGCTCACGCGCCTGAGACTTCCGAAGCCGCTGAAGCCACCGTTCCGAGCGGCGTCGCGCCCGCCAACGCGCTGTTCTTCCCGAACTGGGCGCCCGGCGCGAAGGACGCGGTCGGCACCGCACTGGGCACGTCGCGACTGTGGTTCACGATGGCACAGGGCATCGTCACCGAGGTGTACGCGCCGCGCGTCGATATTCCGCAGCTCAAGGATCTGGGCTTCATCGTGGGCGATGGCGCGGGCTTCTGGGTCGAACTGAAGCGGCTCGGCTCCTATACCGTGTCCTGGCTCGACGAGGCGGTGCCGGCGATCACGGTCGTGCATCGCCACGCACGATTCACACTGACTCTCGAAGTGTGCACGGACCCCGACCGTGACGTGCTGCTGGTCGACTTCGAGCTCAGCGGTGATCCTGCGCTCAAGCTGTACGTGCTCGCGGCACCGCGCATCGGTGAGGATGCTACGCGGAACATGGCGTGGGCCGAGGACTGGGAAGGCCGCCCGTTGCTGTGGGCTGAGCAAGGGCCTTTTGGCCTGGCGCTCGCGGCCGTCGACCGCGACAGCCGTCCGGCGCTCCTGCAGCGCTCGGCCGGCTGCGTCGGCGCGAGCGACGGCTGGCAGGATTTCATGCGCAACGGCTGCATGAGCTGGCACTACGCCGCCGCCGGGCCGGGCCAGGTGGCGCTCACGGCACGGGTACCACGCGCCGGGACGCTCGCGCTCGGCATGTCGGGCAGCCGCGAAGCCGCGGCCACGCTCGCGCTGCAATCACTGGCCGGCGGCTTTGCGTCGTGCCGCTCCGCCTATGCGGCCGCATGGCGACAGTGGCTCGCGCAGCTGCATCTGCCGCAGCGCCTGCTCGCGCTCGAGGATCCGCTGCCGGCGCTGCTGCGCCGCTCGGCGGCCGTGATCAAGATCCACGAGGACCGTACTTTTCCCGGCGCGTTCGTGGCGAGCCTGTCGGTGCCATGGGGCGAGACGAGCAGCAGTCGCGGTGGCTATCACCTCGTGTGGGCGCGCGACCTCGTCGAGACGGCCGGTGCGCTGACCGCGCTCGGCTGCCTGGCCGACGCGCGGCGCATACTGATCTACCTGATCGCCACGCAGCAGCCGGACGGACATTGGCTGCAGAATCAGTGGCTCGGCGGCAAGCCGTTCTGGCAGGGTATCCAGCTCGACGAGACGGCCTTTCCGGTGCTGCTGGCAGGCGCCGTGGCGGAGCGCAATGCGCTCGCGGGCGTGCGCGTCGAGGACATGGTGCGCCGGGCGCTGCGTTTCATTGTGCGCGAGGGCCCCGTCACGGGCGAGGATCGCTGGGAGGAAGACACCGGCATCAACACGTTCACGATCGCGGTCGCGATTGCGGCACTCGTCGAGGGCAGTCGCTTCCTCACCGCGCGCGAGGCCGACTGCGCACTGCTGCTGGCCGACGCCTGGAACGCGAGTCTGGAGGAGTGGACCTGGGTGAGCGACAGCGCGCTCGCGCATGGCCTTGACGTGACGGGCTACTACATGCGGGTCGCGCCGAGCGACGTGCTGATCCATGACGGCGCGCGCCAGGAACATCTGCTCATCAAGAACCGCGCTGACGATCCGGGCCTCGCAGCCGGCGAGCAGCTCGCGATCGACTGCCTGCAGCTGGCGCGCTTCGGCCTGCGCGGCATCGACGAGCCGCACATGGCCGCCAGCATCCGGGCGATCGATGCGCTGCTCAAGACCGACACGCCGAACGGCCCTGTCTGGCACCGCTACAACGGCGACGGCTATGGCGAGCACGCGGACGGCTCGCCGTTCGACGGCTCGGGCAAGGGACGCGGCTGGCCGCTGCTGTGCGGCGAACGCGGTCACGCCGCACTGCTCGCCGGCGAGCCGGCGCTGCCCTTCCTCAGGACCATGGGCCGGATGACCGGGCCAGGTGGACTGCTCCCCGAGCAGGTCTGGGACGGCGCGCCGATTCCCGAGCGTGGGCTCAACCCGGGCCAGCCGAGCGGCTCGGCCATGCCGCTCGTCTGGGCCCACGCCGAGTTCATCAAGCTGGCCCTGAGCCTCGCCGCCGGCGCGCCCGTCGATCGCCCGGCGCGCACCTGGGCACGTTACGGCGGAAAGCGACCGCGGCTCGACTACGTCTTGTGGCGGCCGCGCCAGCGCGTGCGGCGCGCGCTCGTCGGGCAGGAGGTGCGCCTGCTGCTGCCCGAGGCAGCGCGCGTGCATTGGGGCACGGACGGCTGGCAGGACGCCGCTGATGTCGCGACTGAGGACTGGGGTCTCGGGCATCTCGCGCGCCTGCCGACCACGCAGCTGCGCGCGGGCCAGCGGGTCGACTTCACGATCCACTGGACGGATCGCGATACCTGGCAGGGCGAGGATTTTCACATCGAGGTCGGCGGAGCTGCACCATGATCACGATCGACCTGTCGGCCCGACGTGCGCTCGTCACCGGTGCCAATTCGGGGCTTGGCCGTGCGATCGCGCTGAACTTCGCGGCCGCCGGCGCGCGCCTCGCCGTGCACGCATTGAGCGACCGGACGAGCGCCGAGGCCGTCGTCGCGCAGATCAGGCAGGCCGGCGGCGAGGCACAGGCCGTCTATGGCGACCTGACGGAGCCCGCGCAGGTCGCGGCGATGTTCGCCGCGGTGGACGCCGCGTTTGGCGGACTGGATATCCTGGTCAACAACGCCGGCATCGACGGCGCGCGCGCGCTCTGTGGCGACAGCGACCCGGCGCGCTGGCAAAGCGTGATCGCCGTGGACCTGCAGGCGCCCTACGACTGCACGCGCTTGGCCCTGCAGCGCATGCTGCCGCAGGCACGCGGCGTGATCATCAACGTCACCTCGGTACACGAATTCATCCCGTGGGCCGGTTACAGCGCCTACACGAGCGCCAAGGCCGCGCTGTCCATGTTCACGAAGACCGTGGCACAGGAAGTCGCGACGCAGGGCGTGCGCGTGCTCGCGATCGCCCCGGGAGCGATCCGCACGCCGATCAATGCCGATGTCTGGGGCAATCCCGGCAGTCTCAGGGACCTGGATCAGAAGATCGCGATGGCCCGCCTCGGTGAGCCCGACGAAATCGGCCGTGTCGCGGCTTTCCTCGCGAGCGACCTGGCGAGCTACATCACCGGCACGACCGTGGCAGTCGATGGCGGCATGTTGATCTACCCGGACTTCAACCACGGCGGCTAGGCCGTGCGCGCGCCGCGCCACCTGGCTATGACTGCGTCGAGCGACAGGCCGCCCACACCATCGACGGCGAGCACGGCCAGCATGTAGCCCCACAGGATGTGCTGCCCGAGCGCGGCCTCGAAGCCCTCGGCGAGCAGGACCTGGCGGTACGAGATGACCGCCATCGCATTGACTGCAAACAGCCCGAGCGCGCTGAGCCGGCCAAAGAGCCCGAGCATGAGCAGTACCGAGAACACGAGTTCCCCGGCGCTGCCCGCGACGGCCGCCGCGTACGGTGGCAGCAGCGGCGTGTGGTACTCGGTCGTGAACAGCCCGATGGTCTGGTCCCAGCTGCTGACCTTGAGGTAGCCGGACACGAGGAACTGCCAGCCCACGTAGAGCCGCGTGCCGAGCAACAGCGGCGCAGACAAGAACGGCAGGGTTGTGTTCGCGACGGCAAGGACGCGGGCGAGAGGGTGCATGATGACTCCCAGTCAAATCGTGGACTGAATACCCGGCGGGCAAGGCCTGCGGGAGAGGACACAGCACGGATCGTGCCATCGCAGGATCCCACGGCGGGTCAATGGCTTGGCCGCGCAGCCGGCCGCGTCCGCAGCCCGCTGTGGCCCCGGCCACAACAGGCGGCGGCCGTGCCGGCCCTGGCCTCGGCGTGAGCCGCGGCCCAGGCCGCATCGGGCGCGATGCGGGTCGGTGCGGAACTGCCCCCATGGCATGCGCCCCTGCATCAGCCTTCGGTACTCGTGCAACAATGGCAGCAGCGACGCTGCGACGGCCACGTTCCCGATGTGCAAACGGCCCGACGTATCCCGGAACAGATGCAAGCCGACTGCCCGCTGGGCGTGGATCGTCGCGGCAGGCCGCCGCGACGAGCGCGCCTCGCGCGCGTGAGTAGCCGCAACGCGTGGCGGGCTGCGGCCGGGTGCGGGCTGCTCCTTCTGCTCTGCGTCGCGCATCAGGCCAGCGCGCATGCCGACTCGCCCGCTCACTGCGCTACGCAGGGTGTCGCCCTGCAGGTTCTGGGTTCCGGTGGACCGGAGCTGCAGGACCAGCGAGCCTCCAGCAGCTACCTGATCTGGCTCAATGGCAAGCCGACGATCCTGGTTGACGTCGGTGGTGGCGCGGCACTGCGCTTCGGGCAAAGCGGAGCGAGCGTGACGCCGCTCGAGGTCGTCCTGCTCACGCATTTGCACGTCGACCACACCGCTGACCTGGCGGCGCTCGTCAAATCGTCGTTCTTCGAGAGCCGCACGGAGCCTTTGCCGATATTCGGCCCTTCGGGCAACGAATATTTCCCCGCGACGACACGCTTCGTGCAGACGCTGTTCGGAGCGCCGGGCGGCGCCTACCGCTACCTCGCCGACTTCGTCAGCCCGGCCCCGTCCGATGCCTACCGGCTCGAGGCTCACGACGTGTCGCTGAAGGACCATGAGATCCAGCCGATCCACGACGCGCGGGGCGTCCGCGTGTTCGCCACGACGGTCGTTCACGGCGGCGTGCCGGCCCTCGCCTACCGTGTCGAGCTCGCGGACACGCGGATCGTGTTCAGTGGCGATACCAACGGCGACAACGGCAACCTCGAACGCCTGGCGCGTGATGCCGATGTGCTGGTCGCGCACAATGCGGTGCGCGAAGGGGCGACCGGCGTGGAACGTGCCCTGCACATGCCGCCTGCCGTGATCGGCAGGATCGCGCGCGACGCGGCGATCAGGAGGCTCATCCTGTCGCATCGGATGCTGCGCACGCTCGGACACGAAGATGAAACCGCTACGAGCATCCGCAGATCATTTTCGGGACCCATTCTGTTTGCCGACGACCTCGATTGTTTTGCGGTTCCATGAGCCCCAACCGCTGCTGCTGGCAGCGGCTCTGCTGCTCACCGTGGCGCTCCCGCTCGGAGCATGCGCAGCACAGCCCGCCACGAACGTGACCGGTGGTCACCGCGTCGATACCGACCTGCGCGTGACCGGTGCACGGGTGCACGTGACGCTCGACGCCGATCAGTACCGGATCGGTCCAGACGAGCTCATCGAGTGGGTGCGCCGCTCGGCTTCGATCGTCGCCGATTACTACGGTACGTTTCCGACCGCCACAGTCGAGGTCAGCGTCAAGGCCGTCGATGGCGGCGGCGTGCACGGTGGCCGGGCATTCGCGCAGCCCGCCGCGCGGATCCGCATCAACGTCGGCCGGGCCGTATCGAGGCGCGAGCTGCTCGACGACTGGGTGCTGGTCCACGAGATGATCCATCTCGCGCTGCCCGAGGTCGGGGAAACGCACGCGTGGCTCGCCGAGGGGCTCGCGACCTACGTCGAGGGCGTTGCACGCGTGCAGGCCGGCAATCTCGATGCCGTCGAGCTCTGGCGCGAGGACGTCGCGGCCATGCCCAAAGGCATGCCGGCACCCGGCGATGCGGGCCTCGACCACACCCACACGTGGGGCAGAACGTACTGGGGCGGCGCGCTCTTCTGCCTGGCGGCCGACGTGACGATTCGTGAACGGTCGGGGAACAGGCGCGGGCTCCAGGACGCGCTGCGAGCCGTCATGCGCGCGAGCGGCGGAATGACCGCGAGCTGGCCGATCGAGCGCGTGTTCAGCACGGCCGATGCAGCGACCGGGACGACGGTGCTGAGCGAGATCTACGCGGCGATGCGTGACGCGCCCGCGGCGCCGGATCTCGTGGACCTCTGGCGTCGCCTCGGCGTGCATGTCGAAAACGGCGTCATGCAGCTCGAGACCGGTACCGGCAGCGCCGAGATCCGCGATGCCATTACCCGTCGACCGGCCGGCTAGCGGCGCAGGACGCTTACGCGTCGGCGTGGCGGGCCTCGCCGAAGAATTGCTGGAACGGGATGTGCACGCGCATCGCCCAGTGTCCTTCGTTGTGCTGCGCCTGCGGAAACGCCAGGTAGTCAAGATTGTGGCCGTCGCGGTAGCCGCGGCTGACCAGCAATGCGTGCATCGCTCGCGTGGCCTCGTAATTGTCGCCAGGCCACCCGGAGTCCAGGTAGATGCGGATCGGCCGCTGCGCCTGCAGCGCGATGCGCTCGCGCAGATCGTCGCGCCAGCCGAAGGTGCTCGACAGGCACGCCGCCATCCCGAATACCTCGGGGTATTGCCAGGCCAGGTGCAGCGACACGACGCCCCCAAGCGACGAGCCCATGACGGCAGTGGCAGCTGGGGCGGTGAGCGTCCGGTAATCACGGTCGATGGCGGGCTTGACGGACTCGACGAGCTGCCGGCCATAGTCGACGTATCCCGGCATCGTGTAGGCGACCTCGCGCTCCTCGGCGTACAGGCCCACGACGATGACCTGTCGAATGGCGTTCATCGACTCAAGTACCGTGAGCGTCTCGGCGATGCGCCAGTGCGCGCCGCCGAAGGCCTCGCCCGGGAAGAACAGGTTCTGGCCATCCTGCATGTACAGCACCGGAAAACGCTGCAGCGTGTTCTCGAAATACCCGGGCGGGTAGAACGCCCGGAAGCGCTGCACGACCCTGCCCGACGTGTCGGTGATCTCGCGGACCTCGCATTCGGCGCAGCGCGCATGCGCCTCGAAATAGGGGTACACGGACGAGCTCGGTCCGTGCAGCGCGAGGTAATTCGCGCCGACCGACCAGCGGTCGGGCCCGACGCCGACGATGACGGGCTTGAAGTAGCCGAATGGCTGCTGTGCCGGCCACTCGAATGCGAAGGTGTTTCCGTCCCGTACCGCGACCGGTTCCAGGTTCCGCTCCCAGTCGCTGTCCACCCGCAACACGAGTCGCCCCTCGCTGAGGGGGTAGCGGACGACCACGCGTAACGGCTCCGCCCGATGAACTTTCGAGGTACTGACCATGGCGCCGCTCGCTCAGCGCCGCGCCATCGCGGGCGATTCGGACGCGGCATGACCGGCCGCCATCGGCTCGGATCCCGTGATCAGCCGGATTGCGCTGCGGAACGTCAGGTACGACCAGAACCAGTTGACCATCGTCGAGATGCGGTTGCGCACGCCGACGAGCAGCCCGACGTGCACGAGCCCCCAGAGCCACCACGCGGGCGCACCCCAGAGCTTCACGCGGCCGAAATCGACGACGGCCGACTTGCGGCCGATCGTCGCAAGGCTGCCGAGGTGCCGGTAGAGGAACGGCGGCGGCAGCTCGCCGCCGTCGACGCGCGCGCGGATGTGGCGAGCGACGTACGCCCCGCCCTGCTTCGCCGCGGGAGCGAGCCCCGGGACCGGCTGGCCGTTCCAGCCATTGCTCGCCGCCGTGTCGCCGATGGCATAAACGTTCGGCATGCCCGCGACCGTGAGGTCGGGTTCGACCTTGACGCGGCCCGCGCTGTCGGCCGGCGCCGCGAGCCAGCGCGCCGCAGGCGAGGCGACCACTCCGGCGGCCCAGAGCACGGTGCGCGCGGCGATCCGCTCGCCGCTCACCTTGACGCCGTCCGCGTCGATCAGCTCGACCCGGCTGCCGAGCCGTACTTCGACGCCGAG
>Ga0075017_100002280_pt1 | contig 11953 bp, 4 predicted proteins | sample AleBraG_ABR_2012_FD_71475 | JGI IMG/M metagenome (GOLD analysis project Ga0075017, IMG submission 71475) | Freshwater sediment microbial communities in response to fracking from Pennsylvania, USA - Alex Branch Run_MetaG_ABR_2012 | ecosystem: Environmental > Aquatic > Freshwater > Creek >...
CGCTTGGGACTCCGATACCTACCGGCTTGCGGATCGCCACGGGCCTGGGGGCGGGGGAGGCGGGGGAGTTGTCCTCGTCTCTGGTGCTCCGGCCAGCATCAGCGTGACTGGAGGCGCCAATGGCACGACACTGACGCCAGGAGTGGCGTATGGATCGACTCCGGGGAGCGCCGGAACTTCCGTCACAGTCGCCACACTCTCACAAGTGACCGGCATACAGTCGGCCTCGCTGTGCACTCCGGATATGACGCTGGGCAAGAGCCACGTGGGGAACTTTACCCGCGGTTCGAATGCCAGCTACACGATTCCCGTTTCCAATGTAAGTCCTTACGGGGCGACGAATGGGCTGGTCACGATCAATGACACGTTGCCGCTGGGCATAACTCCTACCGGCGCGAGCGGAACAGGCTGGTCCTGCTCGGTCTCGAACCAGACCGTGAGTTGCACGCGCGCGGATTCGCTGCCCGCGGTGAGCAGCTATCCGTCGATTACGTTGAGCGCCAAGGTCGCACAATCCGCGCCGGCGACGCTGACTAACACAGCGATGGTGGCGGGCGGAGGAGAAGCGAATCTGCTGAACGATACGGCCACTGATGTGGCCAACGTGGGTTCGACGGCAGATCTCAGCGTGACCAACAGCGCCTCACCGAACCCCGTAACTGCGGGAAGCAATATCACTTACACGCAGGTGGTCACGAATAACGGGCCTAGCGCGGCAGACAACGCGACCATCGTCGCTCCGGTGCCGGCGAATACGACGTTTGTTTCGATAGCGGCGCCCGCAGGGTGGAGTTGCCTCTCACCTCCGCCAGGGGCTACGGGGAACGTCGTATGCACCGACGTCAGCATGGCGGGATCGACGGCGGCCACGTTTACCTTGGTCGTGAAAGTGAACAACGGAACGGCCAACGGGACCGTCGTCACCGGGGTCGTGACGGCGAATGCGTCCACTGCAGATCCGAATTCCACCAACAACACCGCGAGCGCATCCACGGTTGTGGGCACTACTTCCCAGGCGCAGATGACGGTGACCAACACCGCGTCGCCCAATCCGGTGGTTGCTGGGAGCAACATCACTTATACGCAGACGGCCACGAACACGGGCAGCGTGGCCGCAACGAATCCTACTTTCTCGGAATCTACGCCGCCGAATACGACCTTCCAATCGATATCCGCACCGCCAGGTACGACGTGCACAACTCCTCCGGTCGGAGGGACCGGAGCGATCACTTGTTTCGCTGCCAGCGCACCAGCGGGGTCCAGCGGAACCGTGCAGTTGGTATTGCAGGTGAACGCGGGCACTGCCAATGGCACCATTATCACCGATACGGTCACGGTCAATTCGACCAACCAGGCATTCGGGGCCAGTTCGGCAACGGCCACTGACGTAGTGGCAGGTGCCACCCAGGCTGACCTGGCGCTGGCCACGGTCGCGACGCCGGGGTCTGTGTTCGCGGGCAACAATATCACTTATGCGCAGACCGTCACCAACAACGGTCCGGCGTCTGCATCAGCGGTGGTCTTCACAGAAGCCACGCCTACGAACACCACGTTCGCTTCGGTCTCGGCCCCGGTTGGTTGGACTTGCACCGCGCCGGCGGTGGGCTCGACAGGAACTGTGACTTGCAACGATCCGAGCTTAGCGGCCAGCGCCTCAGCAGATATCGTCGTGGTCGTGAACGTGCCCGCGAGCGTGGCGGCGGGAACCATCTCAGCCACGTCAAACGTGACTGCGACGACCAGTGATCCTACGACAGCGAATAACAGCACCACGGTTGCGACGCCTGTAACTGTGGCCTGCGACCTGGCAGTGACCAATAGCGGCAGCCCGAATCCGGTGGCGGCTGGCGGGAACATCACGTATACGCAAGTCGTGACGAATTCTGGCCCAAGCAATTGCAGCACGGCAACGTTGAGCGAAGCGACGCCGGCGAATACGACTTTCGTTTCGGTGGGAGTTGTCACGACCGGGGGTGGGACCTGGACTTGCCCCAACGCGCAACCGGTGGCGTGCACCAATCCGAGTGTTCCGCCGGGTTCGACAGGCACGATCACGGCCGTCTACAAAGTCAACGCTGGAGTTGCTGCGGGGACGATTATCTCCGACACGGCCACTGTCGCAACCACCTCCCGCGACACAAATACCGCCAACAATTCCGCCACGGTGAGCATCGCAGTGGCCTCGGGTACGCAGGCAGACTTGAGCGTCACCAATTCGGCCAGTCCGAATCCGGTGGCTGCCGGGAGCAACATTACCTACACGCAAACCATTACCAACAATGGACCGGCGGCCGCGACGGTGGTTGTGCTCTTTGACCAGCCCCCTGCGAACACTACCTATGTTTCGATCAGCGGACCGGCGGGATGGACGTGCGGCTTCAACACTCCTTATTACACTTGCAGCATTGCAAGCCTGGCCGCAAATGCAACTGCCAACTTCACCTTCGTGGTGAGTGTGAATTCGACGGTGGCGTCCGGTACCACGATTACGGACACGGCACAGGTGGGCACGAATTCCAGCGATCCCAACCTCAGCAACAATAGCGCGGTGGTAAGCGTGCAAGTTGCCGACTCTGCCGATCTTTCCATTACGAACTCGGCCAATCCGGTGCCGGTGGTGGCGGGCAATAATATTACCTACACCCAGATCGTTACCAACAGCGGTCCGAGCGCCGCTACGAACGCCGCGTTGACGGAAGTGACGCCCGCAAACACAACCTTCCAATCAATCTCTCCTCCAGCGGGATGGTCTTGCACTACGCCCGCTGTGAACGGTACGGGAACCATTAGCTGCACGGATCCGAGCTTTGCGGCGGGGTCGGGTAGTTTTTCGATCGTCCTGAAAGTGAATGCGGGGACTGCGGCGGGCACGGCAATCAACGATACCGCGAGCGTGAGTTCCGCGGTCACAGATGCCAACCCTGCGAACAATACTGCAACCGCGTCCGACGTGGTTGCGACCGCAACGCAAGCGGATCTGATCGTGACAAACGCTGCTTCGCCGAGTTCGTTGGCCGCCGGGAGCAACGTCACCTTCACGCAGAGTATTACGAACAACGGCCCCGCGACCGCCACGACAGTAAGCTTCACCCAAGCGACGCCGCCGAACACGAACTTCCAGTCGATCACGCCTCCCGCTGGGTGGACGTGTGGGACGAAGCCTGCCGTGGGTGGAACCGGGACGATCACGTGCACCACTGCGAGTCTGGCGACTGGTTCGGCGAACACTGCGAACTTTACGCTTGTGCTGCAGGTGAATGCGGGAACGCCATCGGGGACAAATATCACTGAAACGGACACCGCGACCGCCAGCAATATTGTTCCCAGCCTCACCTCAAACACGGCGAGCGCCACGGTAATCGTTGCCAATGCGAATAGCGCGGATCTGGCGATCGTGAAAACGGCAACGCCGAATCCGGTGTCGGAGGGAACTCCGCTGACCTATTCGCTGGCGGTGACCAACAACGGTCCGGCCGCAGCCACGAACGTGACTGTCACCGACACGTTGCCTTCGCCGCTGATCTATCTTTCGTCGAATACAACCCAGGGTTCATGCTCGGAGGCAGGCGGAGTCGTGACCTGCCTGCTGGGTACCATGGCAAACGCCGGAACCGCCACGATTTCGATTCTGACGATCCCCGGCGCGCCGGGAGTCATCTCGAACACCGCCACTGTTCAGGCAGATCAGACCGATCCGAATCCGGCAAACAACACTTCTACGTGGAACGAATCGGTTGTGGCGGCGACGGCGATTAAGCTGCAGTCTTTTTCGGCACACTTGAACACTGACAAGAATGGTGCGAACCGGGTGTTGCTGGCATGGAAGACTGGTGGCGAGTCGCACAATCTCGGATTCAACGTATACCGCGAGCGAAATGGAAACCGGGTGCGAATGAATTCTTCGCTGATCGCGGGTTCGGCGCTCCTGATGGCGGGAGCTCTGCCCAGGCATTCTGGCAGAAGTTATGCCTGGGTCGATCCGGCTGCAGAAGTCGCTGATGCCGCTTACTGGCTTGAGGATGTGGATGTGAATGGCACGCGCACGATGCACGGGCCGGTCGCAGTAGAGACTTCGAGTGCAATCGACAGCGCAACGATTGCCGAAACGCGGATGATCAGCCAGTTGAGCCAGATGCAACCGGCTGCGGTGGAGCAGGGGCACTTCGTCGAGACTGCGCCTTTGTTATCGAAACCCACTTCGGCCCAGATTCAGAAACAGTTCGACCTTGCCTCGCATCCGGCGGTCAAGATTCAGGTGCGGCATGAGGGATGGTATCGCGTTGTGCAGGCGGATCTGGTCAAGGCCGGCCTCGATCCCAACGTTGATCCTTCGACGCTCCATCTGTATGCCGAAGCCAATGAACAGCCGATGCAGATTACAGGCGCCTCGCCCGGTCCTGGCGGATTCGGTGCGCAAGCTGCCATCAACTTCTATGGAACCGGCATCGACACCGTTTTCTCGGGAACGCGAATGTATTGGCTGGTTGCCGAGGGAGGTCCGGGCGCACGCATTCCGCAGGTGCAGGCTGCATCAGGATCGAATCAGCCGCCTGCCGCTTACCTGACTACGGTAGAACTGAAACAGCACTCGACCTACTTCGCAGCGCTGCTTACGCCGGATGGGGACAATTTCTTCGGAGCGATTGTGTCGCCTACTCCGGTCGAGCAGGTGCTCAACACTCCGCATGTCGACTTGAAGTCAACCCTGCCCGCGCGTTTGGATATCGTGCTGCAGGGGGTGATTGTTGCGTATCCACACGACGTGCTCGTGGCGTTGAACGGCACGACTGTGGGCGATGTGACATTCACGGGCCAGGACAAAGGAAAATTGAGCGTGACGATTCCGCCCGGACTGCTGCAGGACTGGACAAATACGGTCACGCTGACCGCGCAGAACGGTGAATACGATACCAGCCTCGTGGAATCGATTCGCATCACGTATCCGCACTTGTATGTGGCCGATTCCGATACGTTGAAATTTACCGGACGGGCTGGTGATGAAGTTTACGTGAGCGGATTTACCAGCGCGCCGGCTGTGCTCGATATCACGGATGCGAAGCATCCGGTGCAGGTGACCGGAAACATTTCAGCGGGCGGTGGAAAGTACGCGATCGCGCTGCAAGTGCCGTGGACCACAACCGACGCTGCCATGCCAGTGCGGCACACGCTGCTCGCGATTGCGGCGGATCGCATTGATGCTCCGGCAGTGCTGGTGCCCAACCATCCGTCGCATTGGCATAGTGCTCAGGCTGGAGCGGACATTGCGATGGTCACCTACGAAGACTTCGCTGCCGCGCTAGCGCCTTTGACGCAGGCGCATCAGGCGGAAGGGAAGTCCTCGGTCGTGGTCCCGATCAACGACCTCTACGACGAATTCAACTTTGGGGAGCGCAGTCCTTTTGCGATTCGCCAGTTCCTGCAGGCCGCAAAGCAGAACTGGAAGAAGGCTCCGTCGTATCTCTTGCTGAACGGGCGGGCATCGTTCGATCCGCGCGATTATCTGGGTATGGGACATCTCGATCTGGTGCCAACGCGAATCCTTCCGACGACGGGCCTGATGACGGCATCGGACGACTGGTTCTCAGATTTCAACGAAAGCGGGATGCCGACGATTGCGACCGGGCGCTTGCCGGTCAGTTCGCAGGATGAAGCCGCCACGGTAGTAGGGAAGATTGCTGCCTATGAAGGTCAGTCGACCAACGGGCCGTGGACATCGCAGGCGATGTTTGTAGCGGACAAGAATGACACCGAAAACTTTACTCAAGATACGCAGACGGTGCAGTCGGAGTTGCCGAAGACGATGCAGGTCACCGATGTCTTTACCGACACGATTGGCACCACGGCGGCACAGCAGGAAATCATCAACGGCATTAACTCGGGCCAGTTGCTGGTGAATTACCTGGGCCACGGTTCTGAAGAGCAGTGGTCAGGATCCGCTATCTTCGACGTGAATTCATTGACTTTGCTGACCAACAGTTCGCAGTTGCCGGTCTTCTTCATCATGGATTGCCTGAACGGGTTCTTCCAGGATGTGTACGCGCAACCGCTGGGAGCCGAGCTGCTGCTGGCACCGAACGGTGGCGCCGTCGCGGTCCTGGCATCCACGGGATTGAATCAGGCAGCGCCGCAGACCCAGCTCGACGCGCTGGTCGTGCAGAACTCCCTGAATGCGGCCCGGCCGACCCTGGGCGAATCGATTCTGAAGGCGAAATCGAAAATTGGCGATCCCGCCGTGCGCCGGACCTTCGTGCTGTTCGGTGATCCGGCCATGCAGGTCAAGCAGCCTGCGACGAATGCTGCCGCGCATTAGCCGCGGGAACCACTCCATCTAAGACGCAACGGGCGACGCCGCCGGGAAAGCCGCGATCGCGCGCAGCGGCTCGGTGAGCGCTTGCATCACCTTGGCGAAACCGGCGAAGTCCAGCGACTGAGGACCGTCCGAAAGCGCACGCTCCGGGCAGGGATGCACCTCGATGATCAGGCCATCAGCGCCCACGGCAACAGCCGCGCGGGAAACGGCGGCGATCAGGCTCTGCTTGCCGGTGCCGTGCGAAGGGTCGGCGATCACAGGAAGATGCGACAGATCCCGGGCCAGTGCTACAGCGGCCAGATCGATCGTGTTACGCATCTCCGTTTCGAATGTCTTGATCCCGCGCTCGCAGAGAACTACCTCCCGATTTCCCCCGGACAGCAGATATTCCGCTGCCAGCAGCCACTCTTTCACGGTTGCGGATGGACCTCTTTTCAGAAGAATCGGCTTGTTCACCGTTGCCAGACGTCGGAGCAGGGCGAAATTCTGCATATTGCGGGCGCCAACCTGCAGCATGTCGGTGTACTCGCAGATGGTGTCGACATCTTCCGTGCTCATCACTTCGGTGACCACCGGCAGCCCGGTTTGCTCGTGAGCTTCGCGCAGAATCTTGAGCGCCTCGAGTCCAAGGCCTTGAAAATCGTAAGGAGACGTGCGGGGCTTGTAGGCTCCTCCGCGCAGCATGCTGGCCCCCGCACGCTTGACGGCATGGGCGGTATCGAGCAGCTGCTGGCGCGACTCCACGGAGCATGGGCCGGCGATCACCACCACCTCCGGTCCGCCGATTGCGACCCCCTTCACATTTACCACTGAGCGCTGGGGCTTGACCTGGCGGCTGACGAGTTTGAACGGCTGGGCTATGGGAACTACGTTGTCCACGCCCGGGGCGACCTGCAGGGCCTCGATCTCATGGCGGCGGCCGGCGCCTACGGCGGCAACGATCGTCCGCTCAGTGCCACGCGTGACGTGAGGCTGGTAGCCGGCTTCTCGGATTCGTTCGATCACATGGTTGATTTCCTGTTCGGTGGCCTTCTCAGACATGTTGACGATCATGGGAATTTGCTCTCCTGTGAATTTGCTGACAAAACAAAAACCGCGATCTCTCGATCGCGGCTGCTGGCTTTAAGCTTGTTGTGATCGGGTGTTTCTAGGATCTGCTCCTCACCCCCAAGCTGGGCCGCCGCCGCTTTGCTGGAAACCAGCAGTAGGCACTAAATCGGGTGCTTGGGGTAAACTTTGCCATAACGTTCATAAGATTCGACGAAGTGGTCCTGGGCTGCGGAACGTGCGGACTACTGCTGAATCGAACTGGCTACGTTCGAGAACACATTGTTCGCATTGGAGCCAATCAAGCGCACTGTTCCGACAACGAGAACCAAAATTACCGCGAGCATCACCGCGTATTCCGCGATGTCTTGCCCTTGCTCGTCCGACCAAAGCTTGCGGGTATACGTAAGCATGGACTCCTCCACCCCTCCGTTTGCACTGGGAAAGATGAACTGAACTTCAGTGCAGCCATAATGCACGCGCCCTGAGGCGGTTGTCAATGAGGTTTCGGGGGTGTCCAGGGCTAGTCCCGCCCAACGGGAGTGCTTACGGGTTGGGCTGCGGTGGCGGGAGGTGGAGCCGCTTGCGGCAGCAATTCCTGCGCCGACTGCTGGGCATAGTGCAGAACTCGGTTGGGAAGGATCCCGAGGTAAAGGGTCGCGGCGATGCTGATCGCCAGTGCGAATCCGAGGGCAAAGGGGATCGGTGTAACCGGAACTTGCTTGCGTGGTTCGCGCATATACATCACGACGATGAGGCGCAGATAGTAGTAGGCGCCGATGGCGCTATTCACCAGGCCGATGAGGGTCAGTCCGACCAGGTTCGCTTTCAGGGCGGCGCTGAACACGTAGAACTTGGCGAAGAACCCGCCAGTCATGGGGATGCCGATCAGCGACAGCAGGAAGATGGTCAGGGTGGCGGCCAGCAGCGGCGAAGTCCGTCCGAGTCCTTCGTAGTCTTCGAGAGTGACGTAGCGCTCACCCGCATTGGCGAAGTGACTGACCACGGCGAATGCCCCGACGTTCATCGCTGCGTAAGACGCGGCATAGAACATGGCGGCAGACACTCCGGCCGCGGAATTATCCGGCGTAGTCATCGCGAAAGCGACGAGTAAGTATCCGGCGTGCGCGATCGAGGAGTAGGCGAGCAAGCGCTTCACGTTGTTCTGCACGAGTGCGCCGATATTGCCCAGGGTCATCGACAGGGCGGCCGCAACCCAGATCAGCCAGAATCGTCCGGGCGCGTTGATCGCATACAGAACCCGCAAGAGGACCGCAAAAGCCGCGGCTTTCGGAGCTGTGGACATGAATCCCACAACCGGCGCAGGGGCGCCTTCGTACACGTCGGGCGTCCAGATATGGAAAGGCGCGGCGGCGACCTTGAAGCCGAGTCCCACGAACATCAGAGCGATGGCCATGAAGACGAGCAACTGCCCCGGTGAGTTCTGCAAGGCCTGGCTGATGGCATCGATGTTCGTCGATCCTGTAGCCCCGAACATGAGCGCAACACCATAAAGGAAGAATGCGGTCGCGAAGGAGCCCAGAAGAAAATACTTCAGAGACGATTCGCTGCTGGATGCCTCATGGCGGCGAAAGCCGGCAAGGATGTATGTGGAGATGGAAGAGATCTCCAGGGCGATGAAGATCAGCACCAATTCGACGGCGGAGGACATGAGCGCCATGCCGACGACACCGAACAGAATCAGCGCGTAATATTCGCCGGCGCGGATTCGCTGCACGGCCATGTATTCGAACGAGCTCAGGATGACGACGGCGGCAATCGCGATCACAAGCACGTGGAAAAATATGCTGAAGCTGTCGACGCGGATCATGTTCGAGAACGCGGGTCCGGGCGACTGCGCCATGAACCAGGTCGAAGCCAGCGCCGCCAGTGTGCCGATGAGGGCGATCGACCCTGCGGTCTTCGGGCTCTTTTCCTGATCGAGCAGGGGATCGAGCATCATGACCACGATGCCAAACACCGAAAGCACGAGCTCCGGCAGAATGCGGACGTAGTCCTGGCCGTGGGGAATGATTTGGGGGATGGCCTGCATGAGTGCTGGGATGCTCATTGGCCCACCACCTTGCCGACGACCTGTCCAAAGGGAGCGAGTGCGGCCTGGACCGCAGGATCAATCGCGCCCAACCAGAGGATGGGGGCGACGCCCATCACCAGTGCCGCCAGGGCGCAAGGCCAAACTGCGGCCTTTTCGAAGCCCACCATATCGGCCATGGAATTGTTGATCGCGTGCGTGACTTTGCCGTAGAAGACGCGCTGGTACATCCAGAGCAAATAGACGGCGCTCCAGATCACGCCTGTAGCGCCGAGGATGCCGTAGACGGCTCGCGACTGAAACGCGCCATTCAAAACCAGAAATTCGCCGACGAATCCGTTGAGCAAGGGCAGGCCGACTGATGCCAGCACGATAAACAGGAATGAAGCGGCATAAACCGGCATCGGCGAAGCGAGTCCGCCGAACTCTTTGATCTCGTAGGTGTGGCGGCGTTCGTGCAGAATTCCGGAAAGCATGAAGAGTCCGCCCGTCGAGATTCCGTGAGCCAGCATGACAAACACTGCGCCGTTCAGGCCTGACTGCGTGAAGCTGAAGATGCCGAGCACAACGAAGCCCAGATGGCTGACCGAGGAATAGGCGATCAGCTTTTTCATGTTCGGCTGCACCATGGCCACGAGCGCGCCGTAGATGATGCCGATGAGCGCCAGAATCATGATCCAGGGCGCGTTGCGACGCGCCTGCTCGGGGAACAGGCCGAGGTTGAAGCGCAGCATGCCGTATGTGCCCATCTTCAGCAAAACGCCTGCCAGCAGGACCGAGCCCGCCGTGGGTGCTTCGACGTGCGCATCCGGCAGCCATGTGTGGAACGGGAAGAGCGGAACCTTGACGGCGAATGCGATGAAGAAGCCGAGGAAGAGCCATTGTGCGGCGGCGGGAAAAGTAGCGATCGAGCCGCTCGCGATACGGTCGCGAATCACCACGAAATCAAAACTGCCCGTCTGCGCATAGAGCCAGAGAATGGCGCCCAGCATGAAGACGGATGCGATCATGGTGTACATGAAGAACTTTACCGCCGCGTAAACCTTGCGCTCATGCCCGAAGACGCCGATCAGCAGTGCCATCGGGATCAGCGTGGCTTCCCAGAAGAAATAGAAAAGGAAGAGATCGAGCGAGGTGAAGACGCCGATCAGCGCGGTCTCGAGGATGAGCAGCAGGATGAAGAATTCTTTCACCCGGTCGTGAATCGACTTCCACGAAATCAGTACGCATAACGGCGTGAGGAACGTGGTCAGGACGACCAGCCACATGGAGATGCCGTCGATTCCCATGTGGTAGTGAATGTTCGGCGTGGTGATCCACGCCTTGTCGATCTCGTATTGAAAGCCTGCTTGCGCGCGGTGAAAATGCACCGGCAAATGTAGAGAGAGAACGAACGTCAGCAGCGAGATCACCAGCGCGAACACGCGAATATCGCGATCGCGGCGGGGCAGCAGGATGAGCAGCAATGCTCCGGCGAGTGGAACGAAGGTTACCAGAGTCAGGATCACCGGGCTGAGGTTGTCGGTATTCATCTCACCCCCAGCCACAGCATGTAGGCGATCACGACCGCTGCGCCCGCGGCGATCCAGCCTGCATAGGAACGCAGGTTGCCGGATTGCATGTGGCGTACGTTGTCGGATACGTGGCGCGCGCCATCGGCCGCGTCGTTGATGGAGTCGTCGATTACCTTGCGATCAACTCCCTGCCATAAAACACTGGTTGATCCGTCAATCAGGGGCTTCACGAATACCGCCGCGTAGATTTCATCCACGTAGTACTTGTGCAGCACCGTTTCATAAAAACCACCGAGCGAATCCGCGATCTTCTGAGGAAGATTGGGTTTGCTCACGTACAGGATGTAGGCCAAAGTCGCTCCAGCAAACGCCAACAAAACTGAAACGCCCATCAGCAGAAGTTCAGCGCTGCCTGATCCTTCAGTCATCTTCTGCGGAAGCTCGGTGGCGAACACGGGCGCCAGGAAGTGCTCAAAGCGATTGCCGATCCCGACCAACCCTCCAACTGTCGATAGCAAAGCCAACACGACTAGAGGCCCAAGCATCACCCAAGGGCTCTCGTGCGGCTCACCGTGGCCGTGCGCGTCGTGGCCGTGCGCGGCGTGAGCGTGGCCATGATCGTCGACCTTCAGGCCTCGATAGTCGCCGAAGAACGTCATAAAGAGCAGCCGGAACATGTAGAAGGACGTCATGAACGCGGTGATCGCCCCAATAAGCCAATAAATCCAATTCTCCTGGTAAGCCTTCCAGAGAATTTCGTCCTTGCTCCAGAATCCGGCGAATGGCGGAATTCCTGAAATCGCCAGCGTCGCGATTCCCATAGTGAGGAATGTCCACGGAGTGTAGGAGCGCAGCCCGCCCATCTTGCGCATGTCCTGCTCGCCGCCGACGGAGTGAATCACCGAGCCTGCGGCCAGGAAGAGCAGGCCCTTGAAGAAGGCGTGCGTCATCAGGTGGAAGATTCCAGCCGAGAATGCTCCTACGCCGCAGGCCATGAACATGTAGCCGAGTTGCGAGACGGTGGAGTAT
>Ga0075017_100002283_pt1 | contig 11947 bp, 8 predicted proteins | sample AleBraG_ABR_2012_FD_71475 | JGI IMG/M metagenome (GOLD analysis project Ga0075017, IMG submission 71475) | Freshwater sediment microbial communities in response to fracking from Pennsylvania, USA - Alex Branch Run_MetaG_ABR_2012 | ecosystem: Environmental > Aquatic > Freshwater > Creek >...
ATAACCCAGTTCGACGCCATTGTCAGGCGTCGTCATGCTGATGCCGGTGACTTCCCGGACGAACGCGGTCTGATCCTGCAGCCGCCAGCCGAAAGGCAGGTAGAATTTCCCTGCCTTGATGTACCAGCCCTGGCTCGCGCTGGTGTAGCGCAGGTAAGCCTCCATGTTTTGCGGCGAATTCGGCGCCACCAGTTCATCTGCGTACAGGCCCAGGCGGTCCGGAATCACCGCGACCTCGGCGTAGACGCGCAGCTGGTCGAGGGCGAACTTCTGCTGCGCGGCCGAGTGGGGGACGGTGCTGCGGCTCCAGCTGGTGCGCAGGTCGCCACCGATCCGCAGGAACTCGCCGAGCCTGCCGGTCCACAGGCTATTGCTGCCGCTCACGGTCCGGGCCGGCATGAGGTTCGTGGCGAAAATGATGCCGAAGTCGTTGCGCAATCCGCCGCCGGTGGGATTGACGTGGCAGCTGCTGCACTTGTAGCCCTGCTGCACGGCCAGGTAAGGCTCGGCGCGGGCGGGCGGCGCGGCGAGCGCGCTGAGGAGGCCGAGCAAGCCGGCGACGCCGAGCGCACCGCTCCGCAGGCACGGCGCCGCAAGCCGGCGCGGGCGCTTCATGGCTGCGCCCCGATCTCGAAGCTCGTGATCAGCAGGTCGCCGTCCGGCGTCCGGCCCGTCTCCTCCAGGGCATGGCCGCCGATGTCCGTAATCGCGGTGCCGGGCCCGCTGCGCACCACGACGCGATAGTGGCCGCCGGGCAGCCCGGCCGCAGGGGTCAGCAGCAGGGTGCGTGGATTGCCCGCCGGCTGGGCCAGCGCCGTGCGCTGGACCACGACGCCGTCGGTGCCCCCGCTGCCGATCACGCGCTCGAGTTGCACCAGGCCGGCCTCAATCCGGGTGCTGTCGATGTCGGCGCTGAAGGTCACGGCGATCTGCGGCGGCGCGGCTGGCAGCCGCTCACCGGATTGCGGGACCACGGCGACCAGTCGCATCGCCGTGCTGGCGCTCGCCGCCGCGACCATCGGGCGTTGTGCGCCATCGGCAATCCAGAGCCGGATGGCGGCGATGGTATCGACCGACAGCGGCGGAGCGCCGAGGGGCATCTGCGCGCCGACCGCGGCGTGGCCCTCGAGCTTCTGGATCAGATAGCTGTGATCGGGGTCGCCGGGCCTGACGCGCTCGATGGAGGGCACTTCCGTGCTCGGGACTCCGAACAGCAGCGCATAGCTGTTGGTCGCATCGAGCCGCAGTCCCTGCGGCGCGCCGCCGCCGGCATGACACACCGAACAGATGGGCGTGAAGACATGATCCTGGATCGAGTTGAACTCGGCCGTCAGCGGGCCATTGCCAACGCCACCGGAGGCCAGCGGGCGGCCATTCGCGTCAAGGCCGATGCCGCTGCCGGCGCAGCCGGCGGCCAGCAATGCCGCGCAGGCGCTGCGGGCCGCGGCGGCTGCGGCAACCAGGGGACTGTAGACCCGTGCCATGGGCGTGCCTCATCAGTTGTTCAGCGCGCCCTGGCTCACCCAGGTCTTGACCAGCTCGATGGTGGCCTGGTCGAGACAGGGTTGCGTCGAAGGACACCCGGCGGGCATGCGCTGGCCCGTAATGCCGGGGGCGCCTTCGATCTTCTGGATCAGGTAGCTGTTGGCCGGATCGTTGGGCTTGATCCGCAGCAGGCCCGGCTGCTCGATGCTCGCGACATTGACGATGTTCGAGTAGCTGTTGCCCGCCGTGAGATTCTGCACGCCGGGCAGCCCGGTGCCTGTGCCGGTGTGACAGACGGAGCAGATCGGCGTGAAGATCTGCGTCTGCAGCTGCGCGAGCGTCACCTTGGGGGCGGGCGCGCCATTGCCGACGCTGACCGCGCTGACTGCAGAGCTGCCGACGTTGCCATCGACGTCGGTCGCCGTGGCCATGAGGTTCACGGTGCCGTCCGCCACTTTGGTGGTGTCCCAGCTGACGGAATAGGGCGCGGCAGTCGCCGTCCCGATGAGCGTCGAGTTCGCGAAGAAATCGATCTTGGCGATGCTGATCGGATCCTGCGCGGAGGCGCTCAGCGTGACCGTGCCCTGCAGCGTGCCGCTGGGCGTCGTCAGCGTCACGACCGGCGGGGCCCCGAGTGCCGGTGGCGTGGCACCCAGATCGATGCGGCCGAAGCTGCCGTTGGCCTCGTTGTTGGTGCCGGCCGCAAAGAACAGCGTGTTGTGCGGCTGGTTGTTGGCGTCATTGCCGAAGGCGATGCCCCACAGGCCGGGCGTGGCGATCGCCGCGCCGCTCCTGTCGGTCACGGCGCCGACGAATGCGCCGGTGGCCGGATCGTAACCGTTGATCCGGCCGTCACCGAAATTGCCGATCAGCAGGGCGCTGCTCAGGGTGCCGAAGTCCGCCGGCGCCAGCGCCAGCCCCCAGGGCGCGTCAAGCTGGCCGGCGGCGATCAGCTGCTTGATCAGCTTGCCGTTCGTGTCGTAGATATCGACGTAGCCGAGACCTGCGCCATTGGCGTTGTCGTGATTGTCGGGCGCCTGCTGCTTGGCGTAGGTGACGTAGATCTGCGTCGCAGCGCCGCTGCCGTTGTTGATCGCCTGAATGCCGAACGGCGCGTAGCCGGCCGGGATCGCGGGGTCACTGAAGGTGAAAGTGGTCGCCGAGGCCGTCTGCCGGAGGAAATGGCCGTCAAAGACATCGACCTTGCCGTTGTGAAAGTCGGTGGCGTACAGATAGCTTCGCCCGCCGTTCTGCGCGATCGCAAGTCCCTTGTACACGGCGCCACCGCTATCGGTGTACATCGTGATGGCGTGCGCGGTGTCGACCCCGAATGACCAGCCGGCGATCATGCCGCCCTCGCCGTCGAAGATGAATGCGGCGGCCCCCGTGTGTGCGCCGCTGGTGATCATGAAGTCGGTGCTGCTGCCGTTGAAGACGATGCCCGTGGGATCAAAGCTGACGTTGGCGCCGCTCGCGGCGAAGCTGACCGCCAGCGGTCCGGCGTGCGGCTGCGCCTTGCCGTTACCGTCGTACAGCGTCGAAGTCTGCGTGTGGTTGTTGGCCACCCAGGCCGCGAAAGGTCCGGCGGGGATGGACAGTCCCCAGGGATTGACGAGGTTCGCGTCCACGCTGAGCGCGGTGCCGCCGGCCATGTCCGCGACCAGATTGGTCAATGAGAAGGCACTGGCTGCGTTGACGGTGAGCATGGCCGATGCGTGGCTGCCGCTGTAGGCGCCGCCCGAACAATCCAACGTGAAGGTTTCCGTTCCGGCGGCGGTCGGCGTCACGGTCGTTGAGCCGCTCGCGCCCTGCGCGCCGCTCCAGGCACCGCTGGCGGTGCAGCTCGTGCCGCTGGTCGCCGACCAGCTGAGCTTCGCACTCTGTCCGACCGTGATGGACGAGGGCGTGACGCTCACGGTCACCGTGGCCGGCGGCGCGGTCATCGATCCGCCGTAACCACCACCGCAGCTGGCCAAAGCACAGGCGCAAGCGATCCCGAGCACGCCGCCGGTGGCGGCACGACGCATGTTCATGGTGAAACTCCCGGAACGAGTAGTGTGGTCCCGTCAGTTGAGTGCCCACGGGCAATGGAAAGGTTTAACCTGTGAGGCGGTCGTGAAGACACGGTGTGCGGATGTGCTCGGGAACTGCAATGGCGTGGGAAGCAGCATGACGGTCCGGTCCGCACGCGCGCGCACGAGGACTGCATGCACCATCGGCGCATCGGTGCGGGTCGCGCTGGGCGCATTCGCGCTGGCGTCACCGTGCGCGGCGTTGGAATCCTGGGGCGGCTCGCTGGTCCTGACCAGTGACTATCTGGTGCGCGGCATCTCGCGCAGCGATCACAATCCTGCCCTGCAGGGCGACTGGCACTTCAGGACCGCGGCGGGGCTGATCGGCGGTGTGTTCGCATCGAGCGTGCAGTTCGCTCCCGACGAGCCGCGCAGCGCCGAGGTCAGTGTGTTCGCCGGCTACGCCTGGAGGCGCGGCGGCGACTGGCGCGCGCGGGCGCTCGCGACGCACTACAGCTATCCGCGGAACGAGGCGGGCTCGCGCTACAATTACGATGAACTGAGTGTCGACGCGGGATACCGGGGCTGGCTGAACCTCAGTTTCGTGTATTCACCCAATGCGCCGCGTTATCTGTCCTCTGGGGGGCTGACGGGCGTCAGCGCAACGAGCGCAGACATCAGCCTCATCAGCCCCTGGCGGCAGCGACTCGCGGCCACCGCCGGGGCGGGCTATTCGCGGATCGGCGGACCGGAGGGCGCGGGCTACTACTACTGGAGCGCCGGGGTGGTCTGTGACCTGGCGCCCTGGTCGATGTCGGTGGCCTACGAGGACACCAGCGAGGCGGCCAAGTACTTGTTTTTCAATGCCGCCGCGCACGATCGGTGGATGGCGACGCTGGTGTGGCGATTCTGAGGGTATCCTCAATGCAACCTCTTGGCCGCCGGCGGGAACTTACCCGTTATGGCTGCCATTGTTTCAGTGAGGCGGCGAGCGCCCATGAACCCGATCGCCCGACCATTGACGAACCCGCTGGACAGCGAGCTGCTCGAGCGCATCGCGCACGGCGACCGTCGCGCGCTCGAGCAGCTGTACCTGGGCTATCACCGGCGGCTGGTACGGTTTCTATCGCGCATCGCACGGCGCTACGAGACGGTCGAGGAGATCATCAACGACACCTTCATGGTGGTGTGGCAGCACGCTGCGCAGTTCCGCGGCGCCTCGCGCGTATCGACCTGGATATTCGGCATTGCTTATCGCGTCGCGCTCAAGTCGCTGCGCCAAAATGACGGCCTGCTGCGCGCCCGCTCCGGCGTCGATCCGCCGGAACAGACGGTTGAACCGCTGCGCGACACGGAGCTGAGCAACTGGGTCGAGATCGCCCTGATGCAGCTGCCGCACGAGCAGCGGCTGACGATAGAACTCGCCTACCACATGGGGTATTCGGTGGAGGAAATTGCGGCCATCAGCGATTGCCCGGTCGGTACCGTAAAGGCCCGCATGTATCACGCGCGGGAAAAACTCCGCCGCTACCTGCCGGCACTGGCGGGCGTCGCGCCGGAGCATGCGGACAGTGGGGCGAAGCCAACATGATGATGCAAGAGCCTGGTCGCGCCATGCATCGCGAGATCTGGGATCTGCTGCCCTGGTACCTGACGGCGCGCCTCGCGGATCAGGAGCGCGCGCGCGTGGAGCAGCATCTGCAAGGCTGTGCCGCCTGTCGGGACGAACTGGCCCAGCAGCGCCAGCTGCACCGCGCCATCAACGTCGACACCGGGGTCGAGCACATTCCGGCCCGGTCGCTGCAGACGCTGCTGCAGCGTCTGGATGCGGCAGCGCCGGTCGGCGCCCGCGCGGAGGTGGCGCGGCCGGCGACGCCGCGCCGCGCGACGTGGCGCTTGGCGGCAGCGCGCCGGATGCGCGCCGGATCGCTCGCCGCGGCTGCGGCCGTGGCCGTGGCCCTCATGACGTGGACGCCGTCCCTGCGGCGCGTGCTGCCCGCGAGCTACCAGACGGTCACGACGCCGGCGCGTCCGGTACCGCAGGCGCTGATTCGCGCGGTGTTCTCGCCGGCGATCACGCTGTCTGAACTGCAGCGCATCCTCAATGATGCCAACCTGATGATCGTGTCCGGACCGAGTGAGGCGGGTGTGTACTCGCTGGCCGCCACCAGCCCGCGACCCGCGGGCTGGTCGTTGCGGAAACTGCGCGCCCAGGCCTCCGTCCGCTTTGCCGAAGCCGCTGTCACGACCCCGGCCACGGATCCCGGGCTGAGCGCGGACCCTGGTCGATGAAGCGCCCCGCCCCTGCCGCTCTGCTCGCCCTGCTGCTGTGCGGCTGCGCAAGCGACCCGGCGCAGATCCAGCTGCGCGCCCCCCTGCAGCATCTGTCCGGGCCCGAGGAACACTATATCGTTGCCGGGGTCGACAATCCGCCGCTACCACCGCCCGGACATGCGGGCAGTACCCCCCGGGGGTACGACCTGCTGGACGCGTACGGGCCATCGCCGCGGGCGCGGCAGACACTGCTGGCGCTCGAGAAGGAATACGGCCTGCACGAAGTGACGGCTTGGCCCATCGTTCCGCTGCGCATGCACTGTGCCGTGCTCGAAGTCCCGGCCGGGGCGGATCGCGCTGCGCTGCTCGCGGCGCTCGCGCGCGATCAGCGTGTCCGGCTGGCGCAACCGCTGCAGGCCTTCTCGACCCGCACGGAAATCTACAACGACCCGTACGTCGATCTGCAGCGCGGTTTTCAGCAGATGGACGTGGCCGATGCCCACACCTGGTCGCGCGGCGCCGGCGTGCGGATCGCCATCATCGATACGGGCGCGGATACCGCGCACCCGGACCTGCGGGCCTCGATCGCGCGGGCCGTCAATTTTGTCGACGCCGATCCGGCCCAGTTCCGTCAGGATCGGCACGGCACGGAGGTGGCCGGCGTCATCGCCGCGGTGGCGAACAACCGCCAGGGCATCGTCGGCATTGCCCCCGGCGCGCAGCTGCTGATCTTCAAGGCCTGCTGGCAGCTGCAGGCTGGCGCTGACCCGGCGCGCTGCAACACCTTCACCGTGGCGCAGGCCCTGGTTGCCGCCCTCGATACCCACGCGCAGGTCGTCAATCTGAGCCTGGTCGGGCCCGCCGACCCGTTGCTGCACGAGCTCATCACCGAGGGGTCGCGCCGCGGTATCGTGTTCGTCGGCGCTCACTCCGCGGCGACGCCGGAGACAGGCAATGCGCTGCTGCGCAACAGTGCGGTTATCGAAGTGGCCAGTGCAGGCGACGGGGTGGCGGGCGAGGCTGCGCTGTACGCGCCGGGCCGCGAGATTCTCACGCTGCTGCCGGGCGGGCATTATGATTTCGCGTCGGGCAGTTCACTCGCCACCGCGCACGTGACGGGCGCGGTGGCGCTGCTATTGGCCATCAATCCGCACCTGACGCCCGGCGCCGTATACCGGCTGCTGCGCGATGCGACCCGGCAGCTTGCGACCGACGCGGGAGGGTACGAGACGGTCAACGCCTGCGCCGCGGTCGTCGCGCTCGACGGGCGCGGTGCGTGTCCACGCGCGGCGCCTTCCGGAAGCCGGGTCGTCAACGCCGCCGCAGGCGCCGAGACGCTGCGCTGAGGTCAGCCCAGCGCAAGAGCGCGACGGGCGCTTCACGCCTGTAACAACGCCGCGGCATACTCGCCGCTGCGGCATACTTGTCGCTGCGGCATACTCGCCGCCTGGCGGAGCGGACCACGGCATGGATATCAGACTTGAGCGGCAACGGGTACTGGTGACCGGTGCCAATTCCGGCATCGGCGCGGCGATCGTGCGCGAGCTGGCGGCATCGGGCGCCCGGGTGGCCGTGAACTATCTCGTGCACCCGGAAGCCACGGAGGCGCTGCTGGCCGAGCTGCGGACCGGGGGCGCCGAGGCCATCGGCGTGCAGGCGGACATCAGCGACGCGGCTGAGGTCACCGCCTTGTACGCGGAGCTGGACCGCCAGTGGGGCGGGATCGATGCGCTGGTCAACAATGCCGGCATCGATGGTGCGCACGCGCCGGCCTGGGAGGCGGATCCGGCGGCCTGGGAGCGGGTGCTGCGCATCAACCTGTTCGGCAGTTTCCTGTGTGCCCGCGCCGCGCTGCAGCGCATGGTGGCGCAGCGCAGCGGCGTGATCCTGAACATGTCCTCGGTCCACGAGCGCATCGCCTGGAGCGGGTACAGCGCCTACACGGCGAGCAAGGCGGGCCTGGCGATGCTGACGCAGACGCTCGCCCAGGAGGCGGCGCCGTTCGGGATCCGGGTGCTGGCGCTGGCGCCCGGGGCCATCCGCACGTCCATCAATCAGGACGTGTGGGGCAACCCGGACACGCTGCGCGACCTGCTGACCAAGATTCCGCTCGGCCGCATGGGCGAGCCGGCCGAGATTGCGCGCGTCGCCACATTCCTGATCTCCGGTGCCGCCTCCTACATGACCGGGAGCACCGTGTTCTGCGACGGCGCGATGACCGACTATCCCGAATTTGCGCGCGGCGGCTGAACGGCATGAGTGAGAACCCCGCGCCTGGCTGGCCCGGCATTCCCGGTCGCTGGACGTCCGCGGCGAAGAGCGGCGTCGGCACGGCCCTCGGCGGCAGCCCGATCTGGTTCACGCTCTCGCACGGCATACTGAACGAAATCTACGCGCCGCGCATCGACGAAGCGGCGACGCGCGACGTGGGATTCCTGATCGCGGGGCCGGGCGGCTTCGTTTCCGAAGTCAAACGTCACGCGCGCCATGTCACCCGTTGCCCGCGGCCCGGCGTCCCCTATTACGCCATCGGCAGCGAGTGCCAGCAGGGACGGTTTCGCCTGCAGACCGAGATCATCACGGACACCGAGCGACCGGTCGTGCTGGTGCGCCTGATGTTCGCCGCGCTGCAGGGCAGGGCGGCCGATTACCGGCTCTACGTGCTGCTCGCCCCGCACCTGGGCAATTACGGGGCTGGCAACACGGGCTGGATCGGCAGCTACCGCGACGCGCCCGGACTGTTTGCATCGCGCGGCGACCGGGCGCTGTGCCTGATGGCCTCCCAGGGCTTCGGCGCGCGGTCGGTCGGCTTCGTCGGCAGCTCCGATGGCTGGCAGGACCTGATGGCGCATGGCGAACTGCAGTGGCAATACACGCGCGCCGAGAACGGCAACGTCGCGCTGATCGGGGAACTGCCGCTGCAGGACGGCGAAACGGTGCTCGCGATCTCCGTCGGCCGCGGCGCCGAAGAAGCGGGTCACCAGGCGCGTGCCGCGCTCGAGGAAGGCTATCCGGCGCAGCTCGCGCGCTACATCGCACCCTGGGAACGCTGGCAGGCCGCGCTGAGCGGCAGTACGCGCGCCGCGCTGTCCGGCATTTCCGCCGCCGTCATCAAGTCGCATGAGTCCAAGCTCCTCCCCGGCGCGCTGCTGGCCAGCCTCGCCGTGCCCTGGGGCTTCTCGCAGGGCGACGGGGACCTCGGCGGCTATCACCTGGTGTGGCCGCGGGACATGGTGCAGTCGGCCGGTGGGCTGCTGGCCGCCGGTGCGCACCGCGAGGCGCGCGAGGCGCTGGTCTACCTGGCCGCCACGCAGCATGCGGACGGCCACTGGCCGCAGAACATGTGGGTCGACGGCAGCGCCTACTGGAACGGGCTGCAGATGGATGAGACCGCCTTGCCGATCCTGCTGTTCGATCTGGCGGCGCGCGCCGGCGCGCTGCTCGAAGACGATGTGACGCAGCGGCGCTTCTGGCCGATGGTGCGTGCCGCGGCCGGCTATCTGGTCTGCAACGGGCCGGTCACACAGCAGGATCGCTGGGAGGAGGACGGCGGCTACACGCCCTATACGCTGGCCGCCGAGATCGCGGCGCTGCTGGTGGCCGCGGAGTGGGCCGAACGCGTGGGCGAACCCGAACTCGCGCCGTACCTGCGCGCCACCGCCGACAGCTGGAATGCGCAGGTCGAGCGCTGGCTGTACGTGAGCGGCACGCCGCTGGCGCAGCGCTGTGGCGTCGAGGGTTACTACGTGCGCATCGCCGAGGGTGACAGCGACGGAGCGGATGATTTCATCGACATCAGGAACCGACCGCAGGGCGACACGCAGCGGCGCGCCGATGAAATCGTCGCCACGGACGCCCTCGCGCTGGTGCGCTTCGGGCTGCGCGCCGCCGACGATGTGCGCATCGTCAATACCGTGCGCGTCATCGACGACCAGCTCAGGACCGAGCTGCCGTACGGACCGGCCTGGCATCGCTATACGGCCGATGGCTACGGCGAACATGCGGACGGCTCACCCTTCGACGGCACGGGCACCGGGCGCGTGTGGCCGCTGCTGAGCGGCGAGCGGGCGCACTACGCGCTGGCGCGCGGCGATACCGCGGGCGCACGGGATCTGCTGCGGAGCTTCGAGGCCATGGCCGGCGGCGGCGGGCTGCTGCCCGAGCAGACCTGGGATGCCGCGGACATCCCCGAACGCGAGCTGTTTCTCGGGCAGCCAGCCGGGTCGGCGATGCCGCTGGTCTGGGCGCACGCGGAATACCTGAAGCTGGTGCGTTCGCTCGACGATGGCCGCGTCTTCGACCTGCCGCCGCAGGCCTGGCAGCGCTATGTCGTGCAGCGCACCGGATCGAAGCTGCGCGGCTGGCGCTTCAACGAGAAACTGCGTTCGCTGGCGACGGGATGCACGCTGCGCGTCGAGACGCTGGCGGTGGCGCGCGTGCACTGGAGCTGCGACGACTGGCGCAGCGTCACCGACAGCGGCACGCAGCCGAGCGGGCTCGGTACGCACTACGTGGATCTGCCGACCGCTGCGCTGCCGGCCGGCAGCCGCATCGTGTTCACTTTCTACTGGCCCGAGACCGCGCATTGGGAGGGCGTGAACTTCAGCGTCGAGATCGTCAACGCCTGATCCGCCAGGGTGCGAACGGATGCCAGCGCGCCGCCTATGCATATTCCCGTACCGGGCCGTTGCATCCCTAGGTAAACACCATAATGGTCCGGCCTCGCGCCGGCCTGTAGAGTGCGAGCCGTTGATAATCGATTGGTCAGGCGCCTGGCGCAGCGGGAGAGAACAATGAACGGACGCAGTCAATTCTCGGCATTCAGTCTCATGGCACTGCTGGTGGCGCTGCTGGCGGCCCCGGCGGCGCAGGCCGTGCCCAGTTTCGCGCGGCAGACCGGCATGGCCTGCGAGGCCTGCCACACCGTGTTCCCGGAACTGAACCACTTCGGTCGCATGTTCAAGGCGAACGCCTACGTGATCGACAATCTCAAGCAGGTCCGTGGCATCAACGCCGCGAAGCAGGAGATCCTCGACCTGAGCGGCCTGCCGCCGCTTTCGCTCATGATCCAGGTGTCGCAGACCAGCATCTCCAAGGCGCTGCCGGATGTGGGCGGTGCGCCGGGGCTGTCGCAGAAAACGACCGTCGCCTTCCCGCAGCAGGCGAGCATCTTCTACGCCGGCAAGATCGCGCCGAAGGTGGGCGCCTTCCTGCAGCTGACCTACGGCAACGACAGCGGCACGATCGGTATCGACAATACGGACCTGCGCTATGCAAACAATCTGACGCTGCAGAACGACCAGAGCCTCGTGTACGGCATCAGCGCCAACAACAATCCGACGGTCCAGGACCTGTGGAACAGCACGCCCGCGTTCGGCTTTCCGTATGCGGGCAGCAACGCCGTGGTGTCGCCGCTGGCCGGCACGCAGATCGATGGCGCACTCGCGCAGGATGTCGCCGGCGTCAGTGTCTACGTGATGTGGAACGAAGCGCTGTACGCGGAACTCGGCACCTACCGCTCCGCCAAGCAGGGCGCCGCCAATCCCATCACCGGCGCCGCCGGACCGCTCGATGGGGGCACCTCGAACGTCATCGTGGGCGGCGCGCCGTACTACCGGCTGGCCTACGAGCAGCTGTGGGGCCGCAATTCCCTGTCGGTCGGCGTCTACGGGGCGAACTTCAAGCTGGTTCCGGGCGGCACGCCCGATGCGCCGTCCGCGCTCAGCGGACCGTACAACGAGTTCAAGGATTTCGCGCAGGACCTGCAGTACCAGTTCATCGGCGACCAGCACCTGGTCACGGTCGCCGGCACCCACATCAGGGAAAAGATGAATCTCAATGCCAGCTATGCCGGCGGTACCGGCGGGACCAATGCGACGGATGACCTGACGACCACGCGCGGCTGGGTGAGCTACTACTACCAGCGCAAGTACGGCGCCACGGTCGGCTACTTCTCGACCACCGGCAGTACCGACGCCGGGCTCTATCCGGCCACGAATTCCGCTCCGCCGGTCGTGGGCGTCGTGACCAGCGCGAATGGCAGCCCGGACACCCGGGGCTGGATCGCCGAACTGAACTACATGCCCTGGCTGAACACGCGCCTGACGCTGCAGGCGACGCAGTACACGAAGTTCAACGGCGGCGACACCAACTATGACGGCTTCGGCCGCAACGCC
>Ga0075017_100002284_pt1 | contig 11940 bp, 10 predicted proteins | sample AleBraG_ABR_2012_FD_71475 | JGI IMG/M metagenome (GOLD analysis project Ga0075017, IMG submission 71475) | Freshwater sediment microbial communities in response to fracking from Pennsylvania, USA - Alex Branch Run_MetaG_ABR_2012 | ecosystem: Environmental > Aquatic > Freshwater > Creek >...
ACCTCGACTCAAGACGTCGTGCACCGTTTCTCGGGCTGCCGCCACGTCACCTGTACCGCTTGCCAAGGTCCGCAACGCAGCTACTGCCCGGTCGATGTCACCCGCTACCGCAGTCAAGACGTCAGCAACGTGATCGGCGTTCGATTCGAGAATGTCGGTCCAGAGGTCCGGGTCGGACGCCGCAATGCGTGTGACATCACGCAGTCCTTGGCCCGAGATCGCAACGAGTTGCGGCTCAGCATCGGCCAGTCGCGCAGCAGTAATCGACGCGACGAGTTGGGGTGTGTGTGAGGTCAACGCAACGGCGCGGTCGTGATCGCCAGGCGGCAACACGATGGGCACGGCGCCCGTCGATGCGGCCATCGACTCAACCAAATCAACTCGGACTGGATCAGACTCTTGCAACGGCGTAATGACCCACACTCGATCAGCGAACAGATCGGCGCGTGCCGCCGACGGACCGCTCACTTCACGTCCGGCCATCGGGTGACTTCCGACGACGCGCGCCAAGTCCACGCCGACGTCGCGCAACGCTTGCAGCGGAAGTTCCTTGACACTGGCAACGTCGACCAACGTCGACGTCACGAATCGTCCGCCCCACTCCAACGCGGCACGTGCGACGAACTGCGGCGGGACAGCCAACAAGATGACATCAGGATCGTCGGACGGAATGTCAGCGATACCCGCACCGAGTCGCGCCGCCTGCGCCGCGTGACTTGGTTCGGCGTCGGTGAGGTACACCGTCCACCCCTCATCGCGCAGCGCGAGTGCTGCAGACGTTCCGATAAGGCCGGACCCCACGACAAACAGGGTCGGCTGCATTGGAGTAGACGCGTCATTCATGATGGGCGATCAACACCTCGCTACTGCGCGAGGTCTTGACGCAGCGCTTCAGCGCCGCGCAAGTAGACATGTGCGATGTCACTGCGTGGAACATCAGATTCGATGTGCGCCATCACGCGGACGACGCGGGGCAATGCACCCGGCACATCGATCTCTTGAGCACAAATGAGTGGCACGTCTCCAAGACCAAGGCCACGCGCGGCCGTCGCAGGAAACGCACTCACCAAGTCAGGGGTCGCTGTAAAGATGATGGACACAAGTTCGGCACCCGTGAGCCCATTGCGTTCGAGCATGGTTCGGACAAGTTCTTGCACAGCCTCGGCCATTTCAGTGGCGTCATCGGTCGATAAACGCGTCGCACCACGAACTGCGCGGATACCCACAGCGCCCTCCTTCAGTGCCCTAAATCTATCGTCCGCGCAGTGCCCTTAGGGCGACTCAGTCAGCGTCCTGACTCAGAAAGCAGTTCGCCAACCTCGCGATTACTGAGGACGCGGGTACGTCCGGGCTTCAAGTCGCCCAGCGAGATAGGTCCGATACGAGTGCGGACGAGACCGACGACTGGCAACTCAACTTCCTGCAGCATGCGACGGACGATGTGCTTGCGACCTTCGTGCAGAACCAACTCAACGAGTGCCTGGTCGGGCGTGGACTGCAAGACGCGGAACGAACTGACTTTGGCCGGACCGTCATCGAGTTCGACGCCTTCTTTCAGGCGACGTCCAACATCACGACCGACGCGACCGCGAACCTGCGCGATGTAGGTCTTCGGAACTTCAAACGATGGGTGCGCAAGGTGTTGAGCCAAGTCACCGTCATTCGTCAGCAGCAACAACCCTTCAGTGTCGGCGTCGAGTCGTCCGACGTGGAACAGTCGCTCCTCGCGTCCGGCGACGATGTCGCCTACGCAACGCCGACCTTCGGGGTCGCTCATCGTAGACACAACCCCTTTGGGCTTGTTCAACGCCATGACGATGTGACCCTTGGCCGCCGGTAATGGGAGACCGTCTACCTCAATCGATACCTTGGCAGGGTCAACGCGCAGACCTTGCTCGCGCACAATTTGACCATCGACGGACACGCGACCTTCGTCAATGAGTTGCTCACAAGCACGGCGCGAACCCATGCCCGCTGCTGCTAACACTTTTTGAAGCCGCACGCCGTCTTCGTCAAATAAGTCCTCAAGCGTTTCGGCTTGTTGTTTGCGAGAGCGTCGACCTGAACCGCGGCGTTCACTCACCGGCGGTCATCTCCTCAAGAAGTTCGTCGAGCGCGTCAACGTCCGGCAAGTAATCGGCTACTGGTGGTAGATCATCGAGCGACGTCAACCCAAGACGTTCGAGGAAGTACGAGGTCGTTCCATACAGAATCGCACCTGTGTGCGGGTCGTGACCGGTCTCTTCGACGAGACCTCTTGTTTGCAATGTTCGCATGACACCGTCGACGTTGACGCCACGGACGGCTGAGACGCGGGCTCGCGAGACCGGCTGGCGATACGCAACGACGGCAAGAGTCTCGAGCGAGGCCTGCGTAAGGCGTGCTTGCTGACCTTCACGCAAGAAGCGTTCAACAACCGGAGCCGCCGAAGGAGCCGTGTAAAGCCGCCAGCCACCACCGATCGAGCGCAACCGCCATCCGGTTCCGGCAGCCTCCAGATCAGCAACAATGCGGACGAGTTCATCGCCCACCTCTGGCACCGGCCGCCCGACAGCAGCGGCGAGAATCGCCGTGTCGACAGGCTCATCGACGACGAGCAGCAACGCTTCGAGTGCCTGCCGCAACGGCACGTCCAGCACATCGCTCGTCGGTTCTTCCAACACTGCGTCATCGGTCACCGAATCAGATCCGAAGTCGCCTGCTACGTCGTCGGACTCGGGGACGTCACTCGTCACGTCGTCCGTGCCGGCCGCTTCGGATTCGACGACATCATCGGGGCTCACGTGGATCCTCCTCGTCAAACTCTGGGTCAACGTCAACGTCGCCTTCTTCTGAACCCGTCCACCGCACGAACAATTCGCTAAGAGGCGCGGCCTGTTCCACCGCTACCTGCCCATCGCGATACAACTCAAGGACCGCAAGGAAGCGCGCAACGACAACAAGAGTCGTCTGGGCGTCGGCGACGAGCGATCGGAATGACGCAGAACGCAACCGGCGCAAACGATCAACCAGCACAGCTGCTTGTTCGCGAACACTGACAGCGGACGCGTGCACGTGGCTCACCGCAACGACAGGCGCCACCTTGGGCGTGAGCGCCTTCGCCGCCAATTGCGCAAAACCCTCGGGCGAAATGCTGAGCAGCACTTCGGGCAACATCGACGCAAAGGCCGGCTCCATTGAAACCGACCGCGGGAAGGTGTGACCTTGCAGTGCGTACCGGTCTTTCAACCAGGCCGCGGCTTCCTTATACGCGCGGTACTGCAGCAAGCGCGCAAACAGCAAATCGCGCGCTTCGAGTCGCGCGATGTCTTCATCGTCTTCAACTTCGCCGCTCGGCAACAGCCGTGCCGCTTTGAGGTCAAGCAAGGTCGCGGCTACAACCAGAAAGCCGGACGCCTCGTCGAGGTCCCACTCGACACCCTGGTTCCGGATGTAGGCGAGGAAATCGTCCGTGACCTGATGCAGTGCGAGTTCGGTGACCTCGAGTTTGTGCTTTCCGATGAGGGTAAGCAGCAGGTCGAACGGGCCCTCAAACTCGGTAAGTCGGACGTTGAACTTTGACTCCCCCGCTTCGGAGCCCAGCCCATCGACGCGCGGCCCATCGACGCCAGGGGCGGCGCTCTCGGCGGCTACATCCATGCTCACGGGCATCACGCTACCGGCGCCGGGTTGCGGCGCCGACGACGGGAACTACTCAGCGATCCAGTACCTCGCGCGCCAGGCGCATGTACTGCTGCGCGGCGGTTGAGGTCGGAGCGTAGGCAGTAATGGGCAATCCGGCGGACGATGTTTCGGGGAACTTGATCGTTCGCGAGATGGTCGTGTCAAACACCTGGTCACCGAAGGCTTCGCGCACTCGTCCGAGCACCTCACGCGTGTGCACCGTGCGGGCGTCGTACTTGGTTGGCAGCAAGCCTTCAATCTCAAGTCGCGGATTGATGCGGCTCTTAACCTTTTCGATCGTCTGCTGCAGCAGCGCGACACCGCGCAGCGCGAAGTACTCGCACTCGAGCGGAATGATGACCGAGTCTGCAGCCGCCAACGCGTTGACGGTGAGCAAGCCGAGCGAGGGCTGACAGTCGATGAGGATGACGTCGTATACCTGAGCAAGGTCACGCAACGCACCCTGCAACACATACTCACGTCCAACTTCGGTAACGAGCGCAAGTTCGGCCGCCGAGAGTCCGATGTTGCTCGGAATTAGGTCGAGGCCGGGGACGGACGTGTGCATGACGACTTCGGCAGCCGTGACGTCACCCATAAGCACGTCGTAAATCGTTCGCTCGATCGTGTAGACCGGAACGCCCAATCCGACGGACAGCGCGCCCTGTGGGTCAAGGTCAACAAGCAGCACGCGGCGGCCGTAACCAGCCATCGCGGCGCCGAGGTTGATGGTTGACGTGGTCTTGCCAACGCCACCTTTTTGGTTGCACATGGCAATAACGCGCGCAGGCCCATGCTGCGTCAACGCCGGTGGCACGGGGAACTCTCGGGTCGACGATTCCAGGAAGGCAGCCTCATCGGTGAGAGCTAACTCATCCGACATGTCCTCGACAGCCGACTTGCCTTTGGACTTCGCGGCAGCCTGGGCAGCATCGGAGGCCGAACCAGCATCACGTGATGCCAGCCGAATCGCGGGCTCATTCGTCATGGTGTGGGGTGGGCCGCCTCTCCTGGCCACCGCCGGACCCTCCGGTGGACCTGTTGAGCACCCTAGGCAACGTGTGTATCACCAGGCAACACCGGCCCCCAACTCCCAGCCTTTCGGCCTCGTGCCGGCGCTCGCACTTCGTTACGCGTCGTGGTACCTGGCGCGCGGGTGAGCGGTTGCATACACCTCGCGCAATCGGTCGACCGTCACGAGCGTGTACAACTGCGTCGTTGCCACGGACGCGTGTCCGAGCAACTCCTGCACAACGCGCACATCGGCGCCGCCATCGAGCAGATGCGTCGCGAAGGAATGTCGCAGCGTGTGCGGCGAGACGTGCTCTGTAACGCCAGCCCGGACGGCCGCGGCACGCAACACGTTCCAGGCCGCCTGTCGACTCAACCGGCCGCCGCGTTGATTGAGAAACAGCGCAGGAGTGCCCCCCGCTGACTTCGTCACCCAATCGGCACGCACCCGGACGACATAGGCACCGACTGCCTCGCTCGCTGGGCGGCCCAACGGAACAACGCGTTGTTTCGCGCCTTTACCGTGCCGCACCAAAATGGTGCGGGTGTCTAGGTCGACGTCGTCGACGTCAAGTCCGACGGCTTCGCTGATACGCATTCCCGTGCCGTACAACAATTCGAGGAGCGCGCGGTCCCGCATGCCCTTTGGTGTCGTCGGGTCGCACTGCTCAATGATCGCGAACACTGTGTCGACTGGCAGCGCCTTGGGAAGCCGTTTGACGGACTTCGGTGGACTTACCGCCCGTCCGGGGTCGTCTGCTGCGACGCCTTCGAGCGCCGCAAATTTGTGAAGACTGCGGACCGCTGCCAACGTTCGTGCGGTGCTCGAAGCGGCCAAAACACTGCCGCCGTCCGCACCAGTCCGCAATGCTGCGACAAAGTCGCTGATGTCGGTTTCGACAACCGCGCCGATCGAGGTGATGCCACGTCCTCGAAGGTACGACGCATAGCGAGCCAGATCGCGGCGATACGCCTTGACGGTGTGCGTCGAAGCACCGCGCTCGGCGCCCAAGTGATCGAGGTATGACCCAACCTCACGCGCCAGTTGATCTGGTCGTGGTGGCGGGGCAACGGTCATAACTCGACGCTACGAGTCCGAGTCGGAACGCCGTGCACCGCCACGCCGGACGGTGCGGGGGCGTCATTCAGCCGGCAGCCAACGCCTCGTCAACCGTGATAGACGGCAGGCCAAACGCCTCGGCCACCGCCGCGTATGTGATGGCACCGTCATGCACGTTGAGACCAAGCCGGAGCGAATGATCCTCTTGGACCGCCGCGCGCCAACCCCTGTCGGCGATTTCAACGGCGTACGGCAAGGTCACGTTGGTGAGGGCGTACGTGCTCGTGTGCGGTACGGCGCCTGGCATGTTGGCGACGCAGTAGAACAACGAGTTGTGCACCGCGTACGTCGGATCAGCGTGCGTTGTCGGGTGCGAATCTTCAAAGCACCCACCCTGGTCGATGGAGATGTCGACGAGCACACTGCCCGGCTTCATTCGCGACACGATCTCATTCGTCACGAGTTTCGGTGCCGCCGCACCCGGAACAAGTACAGCGCCGATGACGAGGTCAGCGTCGAGCACGGCGCGCTCAACCTCGTACGAGTTCGAGGCGATTGTTTGCATGTGTCCCTGGTAGATGCGGTCGATCTGCCGCAGTCGTTCGATGTTGCGATCGAGCAGCAACACTTCGGCCTGCATGCCAAGTGCGATCGCCGCAGCATTGGCACCAGCAACGCCGGCTCCCAACACAACAACCTTGGCGGCATAGACGCCGGAAACACCGCCCATGAGGACGCCCCGCCCGCCCTGACTGCGCATGAGCGAATGCGCACCGGCTTGCGGCGCCAACCGTCCGGCAACTTCAGACATTGGCGCAAGCAAGGGCAAGGAGCCATCTGCTAGTTGCACAGTTTCGTACGCGATAGCAGTCGTACCACTTGCAATGAGCGCATCGGTCGTCGGACGCGACGCAGCAAGATGCAAATACGTAAACAAGATTTGCCCGCGGCGGAGTCGGTGATACTCCTCGGCGATGGGCTCCTTGACCTTCAAGATGAGGTCGGCCCATTCCCACACTTCGTCGGCGCTCGGAACAATGCGAGCGCCTGCAGCAATGAACTCGTCATTGGAAATGGCCGAGCCGACACCAGCGTCGTGCTCAATGGCCACCTCGTGTCCGTGGCGACGCAATTCGAAGACGCCAGCCGGAGTGATGGCAACGCGATATTCGTGGTTCTTGAGTTCTCGAGGGACGCCGACCTTCACGACAACCTGCTTTACTCGACGCGTCGCGTCCGCTGTTGGGCGCGGCTGGTGCTCGCCCTTGTCTACCGCTACCGGCCGATTTAGTGAACCCAGGGCGGACGGCGTGTTGCCAACCGTCCGATTACGACTGGTCGGCTGGCAGGTTGCCGATGGCGGCCAGATGCGCGCGCGCCGGCCAGGCGGCCGTCGGAGGTCGGAGCCGAACCCAGCCCTCGTCACGAGCTCGCGCCGCCGCGAGAACACCCATGACAGCCATGGGGCTTCCGATGGCGCCTGCCAGAACTGCCTCGCAGGCCTCGTCGAGCGGAACCCACACGTGCGGTAGGTCGAACTCTTCGGCTTCGCCGGTCCAGGGTCGACCTGCTGGTGCGGCGGTGACGCCCCGCGCGAGATAGATGCGGACGGCCTCGGTGCTGCCGCCTGGGCTCAGATACGCGTCGACGAGCGTGTGCCAGTCGCGTGCTACTAGTCCGGCCTCTTCGAGCAGTTCCCGCTGGGCGGCAACGAGCGGATCTTCGGCGGGCTTGTCGAGCAACCCGGCAGGTGGCTCAAACAGGAAACTTCCCGCCGGCACCCGAAGTTGCCGGATAAGCAGCACTTCGTCGGCGTCGTTCACAGCGACGATGCCAACAGCACCCGGGTGCACAACGATGTCGCGGCGCACTGTTGCGCCCGCGATGGTGAGAGTGTCGCTGCGGATACTGATCACGCGACCACGCCATGGCGCTTCGCTCGCTACCACGCTGAGTTCGGCGGGCTGATCGATGAGCGGTCCGGTCCAGACATCGACCGGACGATCGGACGGAACGTCGTCAGCCACCTTGGCGTGCCAACGCCGCGCCGACGAGACCTGCGAACAGTGGGTGCGCCCGGGTTGGCCGCGAACGGAACTCGGGGTGCGCCTGGGTGCCGACGTAATACGGGTGAACGTCCGGGTCGAGTTCGACGTACTCCACGAGTCCGCCGTCGGGTGATTGACCGCTGAAGACCAAACCAGCGTCGGCGAGTTGAGCGCGGTAAGAGTTGTTGACTTCGTAGCGGTGCCGATGGCGTTCGCTCACTTCCAGCGCGTCGTAAGACTGGGCAACGACGCTGCCTGGTGCCAGTTGCGCGGGATACAAACCAAGCCGCATCGTCCCGCCGAGATCGCGTTCGCCAGCCACCACGTCGAGTTGGTCGGCCATCGTGGCGACGACAGGGTGCGGCGTGGCCGGATCGAACTCCAGCGAGTTTGCGTCGTCAAGGCCGGCCACGTTTCTTCCGAACTCAATGACCATGCATTGCAGACCAAGGCACAAGCCGAGGGCCGGGATGCGGTTTTCGCGCGCATGCCGCAACGCACCGAGCTTGCCTTCAATGCCGCGAACGCCGAAACCGCCAGGCACACACAACGCATCGACACCCGCCAACGCCTTTGCCGCGCCTTCTGGTGTCGCGCAATCGTCCGATGGCACCCAACGAATGACAACTCGGGCGTCGTGCGCAAATCCGCCGTGCCGTAACGCCTCGGTGACACTGAGGTAGGCGTCCGGCAAGTCGATGTACTTGCCGACCAAAGCGATCTCGACTTGGTTGCTTGGATGGTGGACGTGTTCAAGTAAGCGATCCCAACCGCTCCAATCAACATCACGGAACGGCAAATCAAGACGGCGTACGACATAAGCGTCGAGACCTTCGCGGTGCAGAACGCGCGGGATGTCGTAGATGCTCGGTGCATCAACCGCTGCCACGACGGCGTCTTGGTCGACGTCGCACATCAACGAGATCTTCTTCTTGATCGACTCGGGAACTTCGCGGTCGCTGCGCAACACGATGGCGTCCGGTTGCAGACCGATGTTTCGCATCGCAGCAACTGAGTGCTGCGTCGGCTTCGTCTTGAGCTCGCCGGACGGACCGATGAATGGCAGCAACGACACGTGCAAGAAGAAGGTGTTATTACGCCCGATCTCGTGGCGCACCTGGCGGGCGGCTTCGAGGAATGGCAACGATTCAATGTCGCCCACGGTGCCACCGATTTCGGTGATCACTACATCGACGTCGGGAGTCGCCATCGCGCGGATACGCGACTTGATCTCGTTCGTGATGTGGGGAATGACCTGCACAGTGTCACCGAGATACTCGCCGCGGCGTTCACGCGCAATGACCGTGCTGTACACCTGCCCAGTCGTGACGTTGGCGATGCCCGAAAGATTCGTGTCAAGGAAGCGCTCGTAATGTCCGACGTCAAGATCAGTTTCGGCACCGTCGTCAGTGACAAAGACTTCGCCGTGCTGGAACGGATTCATCGTTCCGGGGTCGACGTTGAGATACGGATCCAGTTTTTGCATCGTCACGCGTAGACCGCGCGCTTTGAGCAGATTGCCAAGGCTCGAGGCCGTGAGGCCTTTGCCGAGGGACGACGCGACGCCGCCAGTAACGAACACGTGCTTGGTGTGCGGCGAGGCGGCCACAAAGACTCCCGAAGTCGATCGGACAACGACCGTGGTCACTGCGCCCAACAAAAACAAAACCCGCGGGTTCTGCCGTTGAAATGACGGCTTTGACCTACGGGATACCAGCGTACCGCGCTCTCAGCGATACCTCGTCCGGCATTCGCGCGACGCGCCGCACGGGACGAACATGACATCGTCCGCACGCCTAGGTGCTGCGTGCGGACGATGTCGTACGAGCCCTACTTGTCGGTGTCGTCGCCAACCTGCTCGGCCAAGAACGCCTCAACCTGAGCGGCGATCTCGTCGGCGGACGGGATGGGCGTGACCGACGGACCGGCCAGCAGCTGCCGACCACCAGCGATGGCGTCGTGTTGCTGTTCGAGGGCCGCGACGACCTGCGCGAGTTCTGGCGTGTTGGCCATGTGTTGGTTGACCTCGGCATCTGCCTGCGCGGCTGCCGGCTCGAGGGCTGCCGTTGGCAGGCTCAAACCAGTCGCCGCGGCAACGGCGTCGAGCAGTGCCATCGCCGAGCGCGGGTACTGGAATTGCGCCAGGTACTGCGGCACGTGAACGACGTAGCCCATGGCCGGGTGCCCCGCTTCGCCAAGGCGCAGTTCGAGTAGCCCACTGACGTGCCCAGGCACCTCGATCTGGTCAACCCACGGCGTGAATCCGGCGACCATGGACGGGTCAGTCGCGTGCGCGGTGAGTTGCGCCGGACGCGTGTGGCTGATCGGCCAGGGAATGGCCCCCATGCTGACGACGAGTCGGACGTCGAGTTGCTCGACGAGTTCGGCGACCGCGGACGTGAAGGCCTGCCAGCGGTAGTCGGGCTCGGGGCCGACAAGGAGCAGGAACGGTGTTCCGTCAGCGTCGATGACCTCGTAGAGGCTGATCTGCGGAATCGCCACGTTCGCGTAGTGGTCGCGCAAGAACGTCAAGCGCGGTCGACGGGCGCGGTAGTCGATAAAGGCGTCGGAGTCGAAGGTGGCGACGAGTCGGTGTTCGAGCGTGGCCAATAGGTGCTCGGCCGCCACGCTCGGGGCGCCGCCGGCGTCTAGGAAGCCCTGAAAACTGTGGATGAGGACGGGTCGCTGAGCCGTCGGGCTCGAGTGCATCGTGTAAAGCGGGTCGGCGGTCACAGGCAATCCTCTCAGTCTCGTCGCGGCAGCAGCCGCGCCCCCGTGGGGCTGTCGAGTGTCATAACGAGGCCCGTGCGCCGGATGTTCCCGCCGCTCCGGACGATCGGCCAGCTACAGGGCCGCCGCCAAATCGTAGAGCGGGTCAAGTCCGAGCGGCCCAAGGGCGAGCGCTTTGGTGTGCCAGTCGAGGAGGGAGAAATCCGCGCCGTGACGGCGCTGCGCTTCAGCCCGGGCGGCCAACCAGACCCGCTCGCCGACCTTGTACGCGATCGCCTGACCAGCAAATCCGAGATACCGGTCGACTTCGCTCGCTGCAAAGTCGGGTTCTTGCAAGCCGCGCTCGATAAGGAACTGCAAAGCGAGTTCGCGGTTCCATACGTCGCCCACGTGTGACCCGTCCGTCAAATGCGCCATCGGGTTGTCTGGCAACGCCAACTGCAGATGCAACCCAATGTCGACAACGACTCGGGCTGCGCGCAAGCACTGACCACCGAGGAAGCCGAGTTCGAAGCCTGGGTCGGCGAACTTTCCTTGCTCGTCCATCAACCGCTCGGCATACAGCGCCCAACCCTCACCATGCCCGGAGATGAAACTCACGCGTTGCAAACGTGAGAGTCGTTCGCGCTGCAAGACCGTGTAGGCAATTTGTTGATGATGACCGGGAACACCCTCGTGGTACCACGTCGACAGCGCTTGCCAGGTCCGGAAGGTTGACTTGCCTTGCGTCGGCCACCAAGTGCGGCCCGGCCGGCTGAAGTCTTCGCTTGGTCCGGTGTAGTACTGGGCGGCAGCGCCACCGGGTGGCGCGATGGTGGCCAGGCACACCCGCATCGGTTCCGGGATGTCGAGCAGCGTGCCATCGAGTTCGGCGATAGACGTGTCGATGATGTCTTGCAGATAAGCCAACAGCGCTGGCTCACCTTCGATGATGTACTTCGGATCGGCATCAAGAGTCGCGATCGCCTGCTGCAACGTTCCGCCGGGGACGATGCGGTCGACGACCAGGTCAACCCGTTCGTGCAGCCGCGCCAACTCTTCCCATCCCCATCGATATGTGTCAGCCAAGTCGAGATCGGCGCCGGTGAAGGCCCGTGCTCGTAAGGCATACCGTGCAGCTCCGACCGCGTCGTCGGTTGTCGCGTGCGGCACGTAATTCTCAAGCAGCCACGCACCCGCCCGTCCGAATGTCTCGTCGGCCGCCGCTGCCGCGTCGTTGAGGCGACTCCGCAAGGCAGCATCGGATCCGTTGTAAGAGCGGACGAATGTGGCGAACCACTGCTCCGGCGCCTTCGCACCCTCGCCTTCGATGCCGGCGGTGATGCGACACATCCGCGCTACAGCGCGGGCCTGCCGTTGCGCCACCGAGAGTCCGGCGTCGAGGCCGGCCTGCAGCGACTGTTGCGCCTGTTCAACTGCCACCGGGAC
>Ga0075017_100002285_pt1 | contig 11940 bp, 9 predicted proteins | sample AleBraG_ABR_2012_FD_71475 | JGI IMG/M metagenome (GOLD analysis project Ga0075017, IMG submission 71475) | Freshwater sediment microbial communities in response to fracking from Pennsylvania, USA - Alex Branch Run_MetaG_ABR_2012 | ecosystem: Environmental > Aquatic > Freshwater > Creek >...
GGCGGAGGACGGGCAGCCACTGTCCGTCCTCGGCGGCGACGGTGAGGTCGGTCTGGGTGGTCAGGTTCGCCGCCAGGTCCGTTTGCCCGCGGGAGACCATGACGTAGAACCCGGGGCGGCTGGTGGTGTCCGTCACGACCGCCCGGGCAGTGGCCATGGTCGACCCTTGCGCCCGATCGGCGGTGACGGGGTACGCGAGGGCGAGTCCGCCGGTTCGCCCGTCGGCGAAGTCGTGGGTGAGGTAGGCCCAGGCGATGGCGACGAGACCCCGGCTGAGGAAGTTCACGGTGACGTGCTGGAGATCGGGCATGTGCGGGTCGAGGTGGATGGCGGTGACGGTGCGGATGTAGCTGCCCGGTGACGGCGACCAGGTCGGTGAACAGCCCGTCCGGGTAGCCGGGTCTCGCACGGTCGTAGAGCGCCGGGCACCCCGTGCGCCACTCATGCGAACTCCCGACCGCCATTCCGCGGGCGGGTGATCGTCCCATACCGGGGGACACCGCAGAAGCTCCGACCAGCCCAAGTCGGACGAGAGGCGCCCGGCCTGCTGTTACGAGTGTCGCCCGCAGTGGCACGTGCGTGGCACGCATGGCGACCTCTGCCGAACCAACCCCGCGACGGCCTGCCGCTCATCCGCCGGTGGAGGTGACGCCCCTGAATCAAGGTCAGGCCGCCTCCGCGTCCCGTGATCCCCGCCACCACGCCTCGGACAATCTGCTCGATCGGCCGGGCGACCCAGCCGGCAACACGCAACGGCGGGACATGGACGGCCATGAGGTCCGCCCCCGGGCATCCTCCGAAGTGACGATAGGTCGACTCGCTCTACGCGAGTCCTGACGCTCGGAAAGGTGAGCCGTTGGAACTCCGTGGACTCCCCGAAGTTCTTGTCACCTCTTGACCGCGGTGATCCAATCGGCGAGGCGCTTCCAAAGGAGGCTGCGGGTCTGAGCGAAGTTGTGCATGTGGGCCATGCGGGGGAAGATGGCGATGGTCACGTCGGGGGAGCCCCGGTAGGCCGTCGGCTCGGCCCAGGCGTTGGGGATGACGTCGCGCTCGCCGCTAGCCGATAGCACGGGGACATCGATCTTTGCGGCTTCGGCCGCCACTGTGCCGGGCTGGACCATGGTGAACGCGCAGCCGGGCGTGGTCGCGCTTCCCCACGGGCAGCTGCCATCGCCTCGGACGGCACCTGAGTCGGGGTTGTAGGCGTCGAGGTCAGCCTGCCGGAGCCCAGGGTCCTCGTCTGGCCAGTGGAAGCAGTACTCGTAGTGCTGGGTTACCTCTGCACCGAGGCCGGCGAGGTCCGCCGCCAGCGGGCGGAGGTCGGTCCCGCGTGGTGGGGCGGGGAACACCAGCCGACCGCCCTCTGGGGACGGGAAGTTGGTCTCGATACCGCTCCACCCCAGGAAGGCGACGCCGTCGAACGTCCGGTGGTTGGCTTGCTGGACGGTCAGGAAGCAGCCGCCCATGCTCTGGCCGATGCCGACGGTTGTGGCGATCTCCACCGAGCCCACCTCGACCTCGCCGTCGACGCTGGTGATGGTTCCCTTTTGAAGCTGATGGAGGATGGAATCGGCGGTGGCGTCGTTGGCGGCGGCGATGTTCTCATAGGTCGCGTCGAAGGGATCTCCGACCCAGGACTCGCCTACCCAGAGATGGTCGGTGGCGACGATCACCGCTCCCCGATCGGCGTGGAAGGCCGCCTGGCTGTAGCCGGCGGTGGTATCAATGTCGTAGTACTGCCGCGAATAGCCGGCCCCGGGGTAGGCGAAGATGACGGGGACCGGCCCGTCGATGGCGTCGGGAAGGTGGACCGTGGACATCGTGAACGGCTCCTGCCCGAGCCCAGTCACGGGAACTCGAACGTCGATCGATCGCATCTGTTCTCCCTATCGGTGGTCGAGCGTGCTTGTCGTCAAAAGATGGCCAGCGGGTTGACGGGTGACCCCGTACAGTTCTTCAAGCGGAGAGCGCTGACGGTCACAAGGAACTCCCAGCGCCCGGCCGCGGCGGCGGTCCGCGACAGCAGTTCGAAGTCGGCGTTGTCGATGATCCACATGCCCATGGCGACCATGGTCACCACGTGGACCGGCGCGTCGAAGGCCGAGTAGCCGGAAGGATGCAGGTCGGTCGCGCAGTCAGTAGCTAGCAGAGCCGGCTCGCGCGCCCGCAGGAAACCCACGCAGTCGGTGCTAAGGCCCGGTTGGGTCACGTTGCCCGTCGGTCGGCGCCGGGGGTAGCCGGTACGAATGAAGACCGCGTCGCCGGGCTCGACGGTAACCCCGGCCGCTGCCTCCGCCGCGACGAGGTCGTCCCCGGCGACGGCGTCGCCGTCGCCAAGCGAATCCACCTGGCGCACGCCGGCCACGTCAAGGAGGACTCCCCTGGTCACGATCCCGCCGGCGGCCAGGTCGATAGCTCCCTGCCGCGCCCCGGTCGAGCCGGACACCGCCGACGCCGGCATGCCGTTGTACATCGTGCCGTTCCAGAAGACGTGGGATGGGGCGTCGAGATGGGTGACGTAGCCCCCGTGCAGGGGAATGCCGAGCCAATCCGAGGCGAATGCGGATGCCCCAGCCCGGGCCTGATCCCCCGACGCGATCATGAAGTGCTGGGGCGGCATCGGAGCCTCGGTCCGGTCGACCCGGGGGGCGAACTCGATCAGCCGGCCGCAGCTCACGACGGTGCCCGTACGTGCCAATGCGGTAGCCGCCGCCACCTTGTCGGCCGTGATGAGGTTTAGGCACCCCAGCTGATCATCAACGCCCCACCGGCCCCAGTTAGACATGTCGCCCATGGCGGCAAGGAGGTCGGCCTCGCTGAGCCGGGGTATCGGTTGCGCGGCCGCAACCTCGCTCACCGGTCGGTCCTCATTGGACGGGCGCGGCCGCCGCCGCTCGCGCCCGCTCACGGAGCACATACTTCAGGACTTTGCCGGTGGCGTTCATGGGGAGCGCGTCAACAATGTCGGCGTGCCGGGGCACCTTGTAGTTCGCCATGTGTTCATGGCTCCAGGCGATGAGTCCGCCTTCCTCGAGCAGCGCCGCCTCCCTTGGAACCACGAAGGCATATGGCACCTCGCCAAGGCGGGAGTCGGGAACACCGACGACCGCTACCTGCACCACGTCGGGATGGCCGAGGAGGATCTTCTCGACCTCCGCTGGCGACACGTTGAACCCACCGACCGTGAACATCTCCTTCTTCCTGTCCGTGATGACGAGGTTACCGTCGGGACGGATGACGCCGATGTCGCCGGTGTGCAACCAACCGCCGCCGTCGATGGCCTCTGCTGTTCGCTCAGGGTCGTCTAGGTACCCGGCCATGATGTTCTCGCCTCGGACCAGGACCTCGCCGGGTTCGCCCGCTCCCACCTCGGTGCCGTCGTCGGCGACGATCCTGACCCAAACCCCCGGAATGGGCCGGCCGGCCGTGGTCGCGACAATCTCGGGATCGTCGTCGAACCGGCACATTGACACGATGCCCGACGCCTCCGTCAGGCCGTAGCCGGTTATCACGCACTCAATCCCCAGGCGGGTGCGCATGTCCCGGACCAGCGCGACCGGGATCGACGCCGCAGAGACGACTGCCAATCGGAGCGAGTCGAGCGACCCGTCGCTGGCCCCCGGGTGTTCGAGCAGGCCCTGGAAAATCGTCGGCGGCCCGGGGAAGGCGGTCACCCGCTCGGACCGGATCCGCGCGACGACAGCGGGGACGTCGAAGACGGCCTCGGGGATGATCGTCGCGCCCACCATGAGGCTGCACAGGATCCCCGCGTGCAGTCCGAAGGAATGGAAGAACGGGAGCACGATCAGATACCTGTCCCCCCGCCGGATCCCGGTCTCCTGGCAGTACGCCAGGTAGGCGCGGCATATCTGCCCGTGGCGGAGCAGCACCCCTTTGGGGTCCCCGGTGGTCCCGGAGGTGAAGAGGATGTGGCAGACGTCCTCCGGTCGGACCTGCTCGGAGCGACGGCGCCTCTCCCGGTCGGAGGATCCGTCGGCCCGGGCGAGGAACGCGCTGAGCGAGGTGGCACGGGCCGGGTCGGCACCGGGGATGGAGATCGCTCCAACGAGGTCGGGAAGTTCGGGCTCGGCGCGCAGCATCGCCAGGTAGTCGAGGTCGAGGAAGCGGTCGACGGTAAAGAGCAAGCGGGCTCGCGATCGCCTCAGGACGAAGGCGGCCTCCGCGCCCCGGAACCGTGTGTTCACCGGGACAAGGACCGCGCCAACGTCGTACACCGCTAAGGCGATCCGGACCCAGTCGGGCGAGTTGGGCGCCCAGATTGCGATGCGGTCGCCGGCTTCCACGCCCGATGCGATGAGTGCTCGTGCGACAAGTTGCACTTCCGCGAGCAGGTCACTGAACGTCCACGAGAGCCCCGTGCCGAGAACCGCCTCGTCGCCCGGGAAGCGGGCGGCGGCGTCCTCGACGATCCGTGGTATCGACTCCCACGGGACCGGATCCACAACCACGATTCTAGTAGATAGTTCGGCGCCGCTCAATTCTCTAGATAATCTATCGTTTCCTGTGGAAGACGCTATGAGCATCGATGGGGCCAGTCAGGCGGTCCGCTGCGCCCAGTGGGCGCGATCCCAACGGATGGCACCGATTGGTACGGCCGGATCCTTCGCCGGCGTACTGGTCGTCGAGGCCGACGGGCCTTGGCCGGCGAACGTGGCCGACATACCCTGGCTCAGCCACCTCCGCCCTGCGTTGGCCGACACCGGGACGCGCCTCCAGACCATCCTGACGCCTCGCCGCACGACGGGCCACCACGTGATCCTGTACCAGTCGGTGCAGTCTCGGTCGGGCTTCTCCGCCTATGCGGGAGTCGAGTGCGTCGTCGACAAGACCGACGTTGCCGAGGCGGCCCTCGCGCTGCTCCAGGGCGGTACGGCTGAACCAACGCTGTCAATCGATGTTCTCGTGTGCACCCACGGCCGGCGCGACGCGTGCTGCGGCTCGGCCGGCACGGTGCTGGCCCTCGAGGCCATGGCGGCCACCGAGCTCGAGGGCGTGCGCCTGTGGCGTACGAGTCACCTTGGCGGCCACCGGTTCGCGCCTACGGCCCTTGTCCTGCCGGCGGGGACGTCGTGGGCCGGCCTCGACCTGCCGAGCCTGGCCCGGGTGGCCCGCGACAAGCCCTCACCGGAGGACGTCGTAGCGCGCTACCGAGGCTGCACCGGCCTGGCGTCGCCGGCCCTCCAGGCCCTCGAGCAGGCGGTTCTGCTCCGGGTCGGCCCCGATCTTCTCCGGTGTGCGCGGCTCGGCCGAGAGCGCGACGGCCGAGTCGAGCTCGACGTCGTCGGCCCGCAGTCGGCCGGCCAGACCTGGTCTGGGACACCGGTAGCGGGCCGGCTCTTGCCGATCCCCGATTGCGGCGCGCCAATCGAAGCAGCCACGAGCTCCCAGCTCGAGATCGCCGTGACCGACCTGCGCGTCGCGGCGCTGGTCCCTACAGGCCCGCAGCCACTGGGGTCGGCGTGATGTCGTGCTGGGGGTCGAGCCGGTAGAACCGGCAGACATTGTCGACCAGGACCTGGCGCTTCTCACCGTCGGGGACGCCTTCGAAGAGGTCCTCGAGGATCTCGGTGGTGTGCGGGAACGTGCCGACGCTGTGAGGGAAGTCGGTGCCCCAGGTGAGCATGTGCAGGCCGATGTAATAGCGGAACTTCATGGCGAGACGGTCGTCGATGAAGTTGAAGATGCAGTGCTCACGGAAGTAATCGCTCGGGAGCATCCGCAGCTGAACGTCCCAGTACGTGTACCAACGCGCGTAGAACTCGTCGAGGCTGTTCAGGGCGGCCGGAAGCCACGAACAGCCGGTTTCGGCGAAATAGAGCCGGAGCGCGGGGAATCTGTCGAAGACGCCGTTGACGATCAGGCTGACGACGTTGCGGGCGCACGGCTGCTCGGTGCCCTGGGCAAAAACGCGGAAGCGGCCGTCCTGAGGCATGCCGATCTCGTCGAGCTGCCACCCTCCACCGAACGTAAAGTGCGGTGCGACGCTCATCTCAAGATCAATGGTGGCTGCCCAGAAGCGGTCGTCCTCCGGCGCGGGGGTGGGGCCCCCGTTTGGCCACATGCCGATGTAGACGCCGGGGAGGCCCATCGACTTGGCCCGCTCCAGTTCGGCGATCGCGGCGTCGACTCCGGTCTCGGGGACGAGAGCGTTGCCGATGAGACGATCGGGCGCGACGGAGCAGTAGTCGAGCGCGAGCCAATCGTTGTAGGCGCGAATGAACGACTCGTAGGCATCTTTGTTCTTGCCGATCATCAAGCGGAGGAACTTGGGGCCGTGGACGGGTGGGAACAGCACCTCTGCGTCGATGCCGTCCGCGTCTTGCTCCCGGAGCCGTTGGGCGGCATCACCGGTCCCCGGGCGCGGCGTCCCATCGGGGAAGTGATAGGTCCAGCATCCCGGCAGCGTTTCGTCGTAGGCCAGCTCCCCGACAAGGTTGCCCCAGTTCTCCTTCTCGAACTCCGCCATGCGCCAAGCGCTGTTGCCGTTCTCCGTGACCACGAGGCGGGGCGCGAACTCTCGGAACTTTGCCGGTACCCGCTGGGTCCACGCCTCGGCCGGGACCTCGGTGTGGCCGTCACCGGAGATGACGCTGTAGTTACGCATGTCGGACTCCTTCGTCGCTGGCGTTTCGGGCCGTCAATTTGCCCGTTTCGGGCTGGGACACCGGGCGGAAGTAGGGCAACGAGTAGCCGCCACCGATGGGATGGAACTCCACGCCGACGCGCTGGCCGACGAACAACGCGTCGGGTTCGCACCCGACGGCGTTGGCGAGGATCTGGAACCCCTCGTCGATATCGACGATGACGGCGGCGTAGGGGCAGGCGAACTCCGGTCCGGCCGGCCGCCACACGACCGACCAGCTGTAGATGGCGCCGACCCCTTCGCTCTGGTGCCACGACAGGTCGAAGCCGCCGCACCACCGGCAGATCGGGGTCGGATCGAAGAGGGCGCGACCGCACAGGCCGCACCGCTGGTACATCAATCGCCCGGCAGAACAACCGTCCCAGAAGGGCTGGCTGATGGCGGTCGGAGCCGGGAGGGGTATGCCCGGACGATGGGGGGCAAGAAGGCTCATGGCCGTTCATTCCCGAGCAACGCGACCCAGCACCACGACGCCCCCGCCCCGCCGTTGGACGCGAGGGCCACCTCGGCGCCCTGTACCTGGTTGGTGGCACAGATGCCCTGCAGCTGCTGGACACAGCGGCCGACCTTCTGGTGCGTCTGACCGGTGTAGTTGTGCGAGTAGGAAAGCAAGCCGCCGTCGGTGTTGGTCGGGAACTGGCCGCTCGGATCCATGTTGCCGTCCATCACGAACGCACCACCTTCTCCGGGCTTGCAGAACCCGAACGCCTCGAACTGCCTGATGATCTCGAACGAGAACGGGTCGTAGAGTTCAAGGACATCGACGTCTGGCGGCCCGAGACCAACGAGGTCGAAGCACTGGTTGACCGCCCGTTGCCCGACCAGTCCGATGCAGGCTTCGGGTCCGCCGTTGAATGAACGAAGATCCCAGGAAGGCGCATGGGTATACGGCGGCCCGAAGTAGTCCTGCTGGGCGCCGAGGATGTAGGTGGGCGGGAGCCGCAGGTCAACCGCCCGATCGGCGGACGTCACCAGGAGGGCGCACGCCCCCTCGGCCGGGACAGCGCAGTCTAGAAGGTGGAAGGGGTCTGCGACCATCCGTGAGTCCAGGACGTCCTCGATGGTGTAAGGCCCGCGATCGTAGAACACTGCTTCGGGATTGATGTGCCCGTTGTTGCGGATGGTGCTCGCTACTCGGGCGATCTGCTCGGGCGTCGTGCCGTAGGTGGCCATGTGCCGCCGAGCGATCAGGGCGAATTCGACGGCAGTGTACATCCCGACGGACAGCACGAACTCGTTCCCGGCGCGGTGCAGGAGTCCCTGGTCGGCGGACCCGATGGTGGCCGCCAGGCCGGCGCAGCCGCCAACCACCAGCACCGACGAGCAGTGCCCGGCGGCGATGGCGTCGGCGGCGGCCATCAGGCCGCTGATGCCTAGTGGATCGGGAGAAGCCCAGATGGGGCCGAGGCCGAGGAGGTAAGCAAGGTCGGGTCCGGACTGGCCGACGATGCCGTCGATGTCGGACCGCTGGGCGCCGCACAGGTCGAGCACGCCCATGGCGGCGGCGACCTGAATTGACGCCGTCGACTGACCTTCGAGCCGGCGGGCCTGTGGCGTGTTGAAACATCCGGCGATCGCTACGTTGCGGTAGGGGTGCGAAGGCAAGGAGCTCCCTCAGGTTCTAGAGGACGACTTTGGTACTGCGCAGCATGGCGATCCGGTCGGCGTCCATTCCGAGCTCCGAGAGGATGGCGTCGGTGTGCTGCCCGAGGACGGGGCCCGGGGCGATCTTGGCCGGTGTCTCGGAGAACGTGAGCGGTGCTCCGTGGCGCAGCATCGATCCGAGGCTCGGGTGGTCGACCCCGACCACGAACCCGTGGTCACGGACGTATTGGTTCGAAAGGCTGAACTGGGCGGGGGTCCCGGCGAAGGCCTCGACGCACGCCACCCGCTGCTCGACAAGCAGCTTCTCCCAATCGGCGGCCGCCCTGGTGCGGAACACCGCCTCGAGGGCGCGGGCAAGCTCTTCGTCGTCCTCCTTGCGGAAACCTGGCGTGTTGTAGCGAGTCTCGGCCAGCTCAGGAGTGTCGAGGGTCGCGACGAGCGCTGCCCACTCGCGCTGATTTGTCACCGCCAGGAAGACCCATCCGTCGGCGGTCTGATAGGCGCGGTAGAGGGCGTGCAACCCCAGCTGCTCGCCGTCCGTCTGGAGAATCGGCTCCTTGCCCTTGTACAGGCAGAAGTCGTCGGCGAAGCCGAAGCCGCCGCTCCCGACCATGGTAGTGACCACGAACTGTCCTTCGCCCGTGCGCCGCTGGTCGTACAACGCCAGCACCATCGCCGCCGTCACCGACATAGCGGCGTTGGCGTCCCCCGGGACCTGGCCGATCATCCGGGGGCCAGCGATGAGCTGCAGCTCAAGCACGCTGAAATCCCTGGTCCTCTCGGGGTCCATCCAGTAGGCGGCGTGGCGATGATCGGATCCGGTAACGGTCGACGCCGGCAGGGCGTAGGTCGGCCGGTCAGCGAAGGGCCCGTCGATCCCGTAGCCCATGGCCGCCATGTACACCAGCCGGGGGTTCACCGCCGACAGCGTCTGGTAGTCGAGGCCGAGCCTCCCGGCCGCCGCCGGCCGGAACCCGCAGGTGAACACGTCGGCCTTCTTGATCAGCGCGTGGGCGATCGCCCTGCCTTCCGGCGATCGCAGGTCAAGGGCGATGCTCTCCTTGCCCTCCATCGGCTTGGCCGCGAAAAGGTCTTTCGTCGCGCCCGCCGATCGCCAGGGGTCCCCGGTCGGCGGCTCAAGCTTGATCACCCGCGCTCCAAGGGAGGCTGCCAAGGCACCAGCGAAGGGCAAGGCATAGAAATACCCGAGCTCGACCACGGTGACGTCGGCGAGGGGGTGCTTCGGGACGGGGCCGCCGGGAGCGACCGTTGCCGGGCCTGGGCGGAACGCACCCCCGAAATCACCGAGTCGGGGTGCTGATCGGCTGATCGCCGACGGCGTACGCGAGAAGCGAGCCAGCGCACCGATCTGCTTGATGGGGCCCACCTCTCGATCGTGGATCTCGATGACGTTGCCGTTGGCGATGAGCTGGGGGTGGTTCAGCCCCTCCTCGCTGCTCACGGCGAACTCGGCGGCGACGTCTGGCTCGGCCAGGATACGGGGCCACCATTCGCTCTTGGTACGGCCGCGGAAGGTCTCCCAGATCAGGTTGGAGTACTCCTCGGCGATCTCGTAGGTCTCGAAGTCGGGCGTGCCCGCGAACTTAGGGTCGTCCAGAATGTGCTCGAGCCCTAGGGCCCGGACGAAGGCCTGGCTCTGGTGCGGGAGAAGGTTCTGCGTCTTCAGCCAGTGGCCGTCGGCGGAGCAGACGCTGAAGGTGTGTCGCGTGTACCGCACGTTGGCGACCCCGGGAGCGACCCCGTCGAGGGAGAACGACGGTTCGGCCCCACGGCGGTCGAGATCCTGGCGGACGGCGAGGGTGTTGTAGTTGTACGGCGTAAGCCCTTGCAGCAGCGTCGTCTCGATATACTGCCCGACGCCGCTCGCCTGGCGGACGATCAGAGCGCTCACGATCCCGGAGACGCCGAGCAGGCCACAGCCGGTGCTGGCCATGGGTGCGGCCTCGAAGATCGGCCCGTCCCGCCACGCCGGGGTGGCGATCTCGATCGGCGCGCTGAAGAAACCCGCCTTGGCGGCGACGATGTGCTCATAGGCTGGGATCTGAGCATACGGCCCGGTCGAGCCGAAGCCCTTCACGGAGCAGTAGACGACGCCCGGGTTCAACCGCGAGACCGCCTGATAGGACAGGCCCCACCGGTCGACGACGCCCGCGCCGAACCCGTCGATGACGACATCGGCCGCGGAGGCCAGCTCGCGCACCTGCGCCTGGCCGTCATCGGTGCGGAGGTCGGCGACACAGCTCTCCTTGCCGCGGTTCCAGACCAGCCAGCCCGGACGCCAGCCGGCGCGGGACGGATCGCCGCCCGGAGGCTCCACCTTCACCACGCGGGCGCCGTTGTCGGCAAGGAGCATGCCCATCAGAGCAGCGGCGACGCTGCCCGACCCGAACTCGAGCACGTTGATCCCGTCAAGAGCGCTCATCGACGTGGCGTCAGGGTTGACGGAACTGGCCGAGCATTGCTCACTGGGGATCGCGGGTCACGGTCAGCAGGCCCGGATAGCTGAAGGCGGCGATGTCCCGATTGAGGGCCTCGACGAGAACTCCTGCCTCGCGCTCCAGCACGTCCCCGTTCGCCATCGCCGAGGTCACAGTGACGACCGCGCCGCCGGCGGGTCCGCCCTGGCGGAGACGGGCTGCCCGCTCCGGACCGGGCAACGACTTGATCTCGGCAACACATCCGACGAGATCGCGCACGATGTCCCACACGCGGTCCTTGACGTCGTCCCTGCCCCGGTCGATGGTGAGCTCGACAACTTTCCCCGCCGACCGGGTGACGATCTTGATCCGGTCCGACGGCAGCGCGCCCGGAGGCGCCTCCCGGATGCCTAGGTCCAACCCCATCGCCACCCAGGACCGCCAGACGCCCTCCGCCGCCGGGTAGGCCTCGGCGAACAAGAGCCCGTAGTACAAGTCCTCGAACCCGCGCGACAGGTTCCACATCTCCGACGTGTGCGGCATCCGGCCGAACTCGAATCTCAGCAGCACTTCGAATGCTCCGTTCCTCGGGAATCAGGTCTCAATCAGACTGCGGCGGGCACCGGAGTCGGGGTTATCGAGCCGGTGACCTCGAGGCCGTAGAAGTCAGCGATGTTGGTCACCAGCATTCGACGCCGCTCCGGCTCGGGGACGCCGGCAAACAGGTCGGCGATGATCTCCCGCGAGTGCGGGTAGGTACCGACAGAGTGGGGGAAGTCGCTACCCCACGCGATCATTTCGATCCCCATGTGGTAGCGGGACTGGACGGCCATGCGATCGTCGATGAAGTTGAACATGAAGTGCTCGCGGACGTACTCACTCGGCATCCTCGGGAGGGCGACGTCGCAATACGTGTACCAGCGGGTATAGAACTCGTCGAGGATGTGGAGCGAGTAGGGCAGCCACCCGGCGTTGGTTTCGCCGAAGTAGAAATGCAGCCCGGGGAAGCGATCTAGGACTCCCGTGACGATCAGCTGGACGACCGACTTCATGCACAGGTGCTCGGCGCCCAATGTGAAGGCCCGGTAGCGGGGGTCGTCCGGAACGCCCAGCTCGTTGGTGGGGTAAGGTCCGCCCATGACCCCGTGCGGCGCCAGGCGGGTCTCCATGTCGAGGCTTGCCGCCCAGAAGCGGTCATCCTCCGGCTGGGCGGCGAGACCCCCGTTCGGG
>Ga0075017_100002286_pt1 | contig 11935 bp, 10 predicted proteins | sample AleBraG_ABR_2012_FD_71475 | JGI IMG/M metagenome (GOLD analysis project Ga0075017, IMG submission 71475) | Freshwater sediment microbial communities in response to fracking from Pennsylvania, USA - Alex Branch Run_MetaG_ABR_2012 | ecosystem: Environmental > Aquatic > Freshwater > Creek >...
GTGTCGCCGAAGCGGGAGCGCAGCCAGGCCACGCCCGCGCGGCGTTGCGGTTCGCGAGCCTCCGCATCCGCGTATATGGTGGAACGACGCAACGTGGTGGCCGCGCTTAACGTGAACTTGCCTTCCAGTATCGCCGCCAGGCGCAAACCGCCCAGGTCTTCACCGCCGTATGTGCCCGACTCGATCCGCCAGGCCAGTACCGCCTCATGCCCGTTGCTCGCAAACTCGCTCGACCACTCACAGGGGCAGCCATACACCCGGTTCGATCGGTCTTCCAAATATTGGCCGGTGACGACGCTGTTCTCTGCGGCCTGTACGATCCCGGCAAGAAGGATCGCGGCCGTGAGACCAAGGTACCTCATGTCCGACACCATACCACCGGCTCTGGCCGGTGTCTAGGCAGGAGACGCCACTCTGCGACCTGCCTACTGGCGCTCGCCCCAGCCGCGCGGGGAGCTTATTCTCTGTCCCTTAAGATCGCGGCTACTGTGCGGGGGCTGCACCGTCCGTGGAACACGGCAACCACCCAGAGCGGTTTCGTGTCCGGCGCATAGGCTACGACGTACTCACGCACCAGCTTGAACCGGCGGGGGGCGCGATGTGATGTTCGGGCGTCTGTAGCCCTGATTGGGGAACGCCACCAGCGATCGAATCCCGTCGAAGACTTCCGTTATCAGCCGGTCGGCTGCCTCCGGGTGGAGCGCGTAGCCACTCATGCCAGGCGGTGGCGCTGCGCTTCGGTCTTCGCCATCAAGCGCCGATAGGCCTCTTCACCGTCGACCGGCTTCACTTTGCCGCTTTCCAGATCGTCATAGCGGTTTTCGAGCATCTGTCGGGTGCGCGCTAGCTCGTCAAAGTAACCGATCACAGCATCTTCAACCAGTTCACAGCTCGACCGACCGGTGTCTCGTGCCAGTTGGTCAAGCTTCGCTTGCACGTCAGGGGTGAAATGCACTTCCATTCGCTTCGGATTTCTCTCAGGGTACTTCAAAAGACCACGGGCCGCTCCCTCAGGCCGCTTAGAGGGTATGCTCCAACGCAAGGACTTTCTTCTTGACCGCTGGCGGAAAATCCACGAACACAAAGTAATCCTTGTGGTACAAATAGTCCTCGCCACTTTCATCGACGATCCGGACTAGATCATCCTTCGCCGCTCGTGGATCTGAAAGAATGCGATAGACTTTTGCCGGGATGAGGGACGCCTGATGGCCGGCGTTGTCAATGCAAAGTGCAAAGGGTTTGTTCGGTACTTTCATGGCTCGTCCACGCTGCGATCTCACGTCTACTTCTTCTATCGAGCCGGCGACTTCGAAATTCATGTGATTTGGTGGCGGGCGAGGACGCCCACCCTACTCGTACCGTAGCGCTTCCACCGGGTCCAACCGCGCGGCGCGGCCGGCGGGCCAGATGCCGAAGAACAGGCCCACTCCCACCGACACCAACACGCCCGACCCGGCCGCCCACAGCGGCACCGCCGTCGGCAGGTTTGGAAACACCAGCCCCGCCAGCCGCGAGATGGTCCAGCCAAGAAACAGGCCGAGCAGGCCGCCCATCGCCGTCAGCACCACCGCCTCGGTCAGGAACTGCACAATGATGTCGCTGCGCCGGGCGCCCACGGCCTTGCGAATTCCGATTTCCCGCGTCCGTTCCGTCACGCTCACCAGCATGATGTTCATTACCCCGATGCCGCCCACCAGCAGGCCGATCGAACTCAAGATCACCATGACTACCGCCACGGTGGCGGTCACGCTGTGGAACTGTTCGATCATCTGCTCGGCAGTCGTGATCGAAAACGTGTCGGGCGCGTTGAAGGGGACGCGCCGGGCAATCCGCAGGATGGCGCGGACCTCGTCTTGCGCCCGATCCACCATTCCTGGGTAGGCGATCGTAATCAGCATGTGCTCTTTGGCATTGGGAAACATTTTGCGCATGGTGAAGTACGGAAGCAGCACGCGGTTGTCGTCCTGGCCCGGCAGCGAGGAGGCGGGCCGGTCCATCACGCCGATCACCATCATCTCGTGGCCGTCCACATCGATCCACTTGTCCACCGGATCCCCGTCGGGCAACAGGCGCTTCTGGATGTCCTCGCCGATCACCACGACCGGCATGTGATGCAGGTTCTCGGTATCGGTGAAGAACCGGCCGTATTTCATGGTGGTGCCGCCGTAGGCGTAGCCTTCCTCGGTGCCGCCCATCTGGATGCCGGTGTAGTCGTTGCCCTTGTAGCGCGCGGTGCGGATGCCCTGGCTCGGCATCAGGTATGGGCTGACATGCTCCACAGAGGGGCAGCGCTCGGCGATGGCGCGCGCGTTCTCCAGGGTCAGCGGCAGGCGGCGCCGCTCCTCGCGCGTGGCATTCCCCATGGCGGTGGTCTTGGTGACGATCACGGTGGTAGGGCCGAAACTGCGCAACAGGCCGGTAATGGCGCCATCCAGACCGGCGATGATGGAGCCCACGCCGATCACCGCGCCCGTCCCGATGATCACGCCGAGCACGGTGAGGAAAGAGCGCATCTTGTGCTCGCGCACCGTGGCCAGCGCCATGATCACCGAGGAAGTCACGGATCGTGCGGTCATTTCTCGGCCCTCAGCGCTTCAATTGGATCCAGCTTCGACGCGCGTTGCGCGGGATAGATGCCAAAGAAAAGTCCGACCGTTGCCGAAAGCGTCACACCCAGAATCACCGCCGTGACGGGAACCGCCATGGGCACCGGCGTGAGGTTGCGGACCAGCACGGCGACAATCCAGGCAACCGATACCCCGATCACGCCACCGAAGGCCGAAAGCATCGACGATTCCACCAGGAACTGGTTGAGGATATCCCGCCGCCGCGCTCCCACGGACTTGCGTATGCCGATCTCATGGGTGCGCTCCGTCACTACCGCCAGCATGATGTTCATGATCACCACGCCGCCCACCACCATAAAGACCGAGACCACGCCGACCGCGGTTGCCGCGATGGCGCCGGTCAACTGGTTCCAGAAATCCAGCAGGGCGTCGGAGGTGAGCATGGAAAACGTGTCGTCGTCCTTCGGCCCCAAGTGGCGGTAGGCGCGCAACAACATCCGGGCCTCCTCCTGCGCCTGCATCAGGTGTTCGTGGTCCAAGGCGGTGGCGGAGAAGTTCATGCCGTTGCGCGATCCCCAGATTTTGAAGTAGGTGTCAATGGGAATCACCACGAAGTTATCCTGCGACTGGCCAAAGATGGAGCCCTTAACCTTGGACACGCCGACCACCTGGAACGGGATGCCATCCGCCGTAATGGTCTGGCCGATCGCGCCCTCGTTGGGAAAGAACTTGGTCTTGATGTCGTTGCCGATGAAAGCCACATTCATGTGCCGGTCGTTCTCGGTCTCGGAAAGGAAACGGCCGTCGGCAGCCTCGTAATTGGCCACCACGGCCATGTTCGGAGAGGCGCCGGTGAGCCCCACCCCCTCGGAGATCTCCTTGCCGGCCGCGTGGATGGTGACGCTGCGGCCGGACTGCATGCCGATTTCCTTGGTGAGGGTCACGCGCGACCGCAGAAATTCGAACTCTTCGCGGCTCAATTGGGGGTTGCGCCGCAGCATTTCCAGGAACTTCTTGGGGTCGCGTTGGGTCATGAAGATGCGGACCACCGTGTAGCCATCGGCCCCCATGCTGGAGACGTTGTCGGCGATCACGCGGTCCATGCCGGAGATCACCGACATTACCGCGATCAAGGTCGTAGTGGCCAAGATGATGCCCAGCAGGGTGAGGAAACTTCGTAGCTTGCTGCTGCGGAGGGATTGGACCGCGCCCTTCACGGCCTCCCAAAACGACGCGTTATGCGTGGTCATTCAAAGCCTTGACGCTTGGCGGACTGATATCTTAACGAGCCTATTGTAGCGGGTAACACATGGGTCGGCTCACATCTCGAAGCGCACCACCGCCCGCCCGAAGTGGATCTCGTCGCCATTTTCGAGCTTGCAGCCGCGCGAGTCGCGGTGCACTTCCTGGCTCATTCCGTCGCGCACGATCCAGGTGCCGCACTCACCGTGGCTCGGGCCGGCTCGCGGGTACCAGCGGTCGTTAAACAAACGATAGTCGCCCGAAACCTTGTCGAAGAGGATGTGGGCGTGCTCCCGCGAAACCGAGCGGTTGATCTCGGTGTCTTCCACGAACGCCAGGTCGTTGCGCCGGTGGAGACCCTGGGAGCGGTACACATCCACCACGCGCCCGATGTTCGTCCTGGCTTTATCCAGGCCGATTTCGGCGGTGTTGGCGCTGCCCTCGCATACCACCAGCCTCGCCGCCGGCCCGGACCCGCGGCCTTCCGGGTCCTTCGCAACAGCCTCGACAATCAGCCACTCCTCGCCCCGTTGCGGCAAACCAGCGGAAGCGTCCACCGCAACTCGCAGGTGTTCCGGGAAGCGGCAACCGGCGCCGCGGAGCGCCTTGTGGACCTCCTCTTCCAGGTACTTGCGGAAGAAGCCCCCTGTATAGACCCCCAGCCGGCTCTCTTCCACCCCGCGCAGCGTCACGCGCAGCAAGTCAAAGGGGAAGACTTTCTTGCCGCCCGAGCGGTAACTCTTTTCGTGGATCTGGTCCATCACCGCCAGGCGAATCTCCGCCAGTTCCGGCGGCTCATCGGGATTCGGCGCCGTGGCCAACGGCGATTCGAACAGCGTGCGGCCCCATTTTTCGAGATAGTCGGCGAGGTTCATAATAGCCCCAGTTGTTTGGCGGCCTCCATAACTTCACGGGCGATGGGCGCGGCTACCCGTCCGCCGTAGCCGCCATGTTCCACCAGCACCGCGAACGCCAGGCGGTGCGAGGCGTCGCCCTCATACGGAGCGAAGCCTGTGAACCAGGCATGCGGCTGGCCCTGATCGAGTTGCGCGGTTCCCGTCTTGCCCGCGATGCCGACCTGCTCGCCCGCCATCACGTGACGCGCGGTGCCTTCGGTAACCACGCGCCGCATGGCCCCGGCGAGGAACGCAGCCTGCGTGGCCGGCAGAAGTTCCACTGGCACGTTTTCCCGGGGGTTGCTCGAATCCGCGATCCAGCGGCCCTCCGGCATCCGCCCGCCGGCGGCGATGGCGGCCGCCACGCGCGCCATCTTGAACGGCGAAATCAGCACCGGGCCCTGGCCGTACGCGGCGAACGGCAGCGCCTTCTTCAACTCCGGCAAGTCACCGGTCGAGATGCCTAACTGCGCGGCGGTCTCGGCGAGCGATTTCGAACCCACGTCGTGAACGCCCAATTGCGCGAAGTAGGCGTTGCAGGAAACCGCAATGGCGCGCTCCATGTCGAGCGTGCCGTGAGCACGGTCGCCGATATCGTCTTTGATGGCGCGGTTCCAGCCGGCGATGGTGTTGCCGGCGCGTCCGTCAGCCAGCGTGCGGCACTGGTAAGTCCGGTGCTTGAGGCCCGGATCGGCGCGTAAGGCTGCGATGGCGGTAACCAGCTTGAACGTCGAACCGGGCGGGTACTCGCCATACCGCGCGCGGTCAAGCAATTCATCGGGAGCCAGCGCTGCGGTCCGCAGCCCCGGCGGGTCGGGCGCGGGCGTACTCAGCAGAGCCAGCACGCCGCCCGATGCCGCATCCATCACGACCACGGCCCCCCTACGGGTTTGACGCTCCAGAATCGCTTTCGCCCGCAGTTGGAGGCGGATGTCCAGGGTGAGCCGGATGTTCCGGTCGCGGGCCAGCACCGCCGCGATGCCCGGGTTGCCGGGCCGGTGCCGGTAACGCACCAGCGATGCCAGTTCGGCATACTGAAAGCCCTGCAGCTTCAAATTGGAATCGTGCTCCACCAGCGAGGCGTTGGTGGCGTGGAAGTTCTCGCCCGTGCGCAGATCGCCGATCACGTGGGCGGTGGCCGCGCCGAAAGGATAGTGGCGATTGTCGAAGCGCGAAGCCGCCTGGTCGAGCGAAATGCCGAGGGCGTCATAGTCGGCGCGATGCTGTTCCAGTTCCTTCCAGTTGCTGGTGGCGAGCGGGATGCCGTTGCGGTCGTAAACGCTGCCGCGCGGGATTTCGCGCGCGATGGAGTTCATGCGCGGATTGTGCTGGGGCCGCTTGACGCCGTCTGCTTCGAAGGCATGGGCGTCGCGAGCCAGGTAGTCGCGATCATGCAGCACCTGGTACCTCGCCGCGAATCCCAGCAGAACCACCCCTGCGCAAACCAGCAAGGCTCGTAGACCTGCGGTCGAGTGAGGTAGGCCTCCGGGCTGCCCGTCGCTAATCGAAACGATCAGCGCGAAGACCAGGAAGTTCGCCAGCATCGCCGTGTTCCCCGAGCTCAAAAACGGAGACACCACGCCGGAAAGCGGCAGCGCGCCCAGCACGCCCGAAGTGATCAGCATCATCTCAAATACAATCAGACTGGCCAGCCCAAGCCCTAGAAAGAATCCGAAGTGGGTCCCGGCGCGCACGGCCACGCGGAACGCGCGCCACACCAGGAACCCCAACAGGCCCAATACCGACGCCACCCCAACGAAGCCCCACTCTTCGCCGATGGCAGGCAACACCAGGTCGGTATTGCCCGCGGGAATCATCTCAGTGTCGCCCCATCCCGGCCCCGATCCGGTGGGGCCGCCGGTCGAGAACGCCCAGAGCGCGTGGGCAAGCTGGTCGCCGCCGTGGACGTCGTTGTCCCATGGCGCGAGCCACATGTCGATGCGCTGCACGACGGTGTGCGGCTGGCCAAGCCGGTAGCCCACGGCGACCGATGCCACCATCAGTGCCAGACCGGCGATGGCCAAGCCCGGCTTGCCGCGCGCCGCCGTGAACATCGCCAGAAACACGAACAACGTGACCAGCGCCGGCCCGAGATCTTTGAGCACGAAGAACAGGAAGACCGCGATGGCCACGGCCACCAGGACGGGCGCCACGTGCTCCATGCGCGGCAGGCCGAGGCGGCGGAACAGCCGGGGCGCGATGCGCTTTTCGCGCAGATCGCGCAGCCGTTCCCAGTTGCGCGTGAAGTACCCCGCCAGAAAGAGAACCAGCAGAATCTTGATCAGTTCCACCGGTTGAAACGGGCCGAGGTTGACCTTGGCGTCGTTGCCGGCCGGGCCTTTGCCGAAGGCCATCAACAGACCGAACAGCGCCAGCGCCGCGAACAAGGGCGTGTAACACCAATCCGAAAGCCGCTGGTAATTGAAGACTTTCAACACGGGCAGGGCCAGCAGCAGGCAGCCCAGAAACACGCCCACGGCGAATTTGTGAAACTCCAGGGTGTCGCGTAACGGGTCGCGCAGGCTGATCATCAGGATGAAGCCGAAGGCCGTGAGCAGGTGGAGGGCAGGGAGGAACGCCCGGTCGCCAGCGAAGCCGGCCAGGCGCCACACCAGGGCCACCAGGTAGAATCCGGCGAAATACAGCAGCGCGGATTGCAACAAATCCTTTTGAAATTCGCGCGCGGTGCGGACTGTCATCAATGGCTTCAATTTGGCCACCGGGAAACGGCTCAGGCGGGCCGTGGAGATCCGCAAGCCCGCGAGCGCCCCTACATTGCGCAGAGGCCGGTGGCGCTGCAAAAACTCGAAGGTGGTTTCGGCCACCTGCGCCCGCTCCGTGCGGTCCGCGAACGATTCCAAGAGCGGCAGAAGTTCTTCGGCGGAAGTTACGGCGTTGAGGTTGACCGCTCCCTCACCGTCGCGGCTCGGAATGCGTTGCATCTTGGCGGCATAGACCATCGCCAGACCCGCGCCAACCAGCAGCGACGCCGCCACCAGCCACTCCAGCCCACCGCGCGCCGGCCGAGGTCCTGGCACCGCGATGACTGCGGGTCTGGCGCCGGCTGCCGTCCAACTGCGAGTTACCGCCATCGCCTCGGCCTCCGTTGCCTCGCCTTCTTCAGTACCGTTGCGTGAATTACGTTCAGGTCGCGCAGGTGCTCGTCGGCCTGGTCGAAGCCTGGAACCCGCTGGTAAAGACCGCGCGCCGTCTTGGCGTCCTGCAGGGCGGCGCGCAGATTGGTTTTCAATTCGGCCTCGGCGCGGATGCGGTAGGCGTCGGCCTGTTGTTCGATTTCGCGCCGTCCCAGCGTGGCGCCAAACTGTTCGGCGGCCGTGAACTCGGCCATGGCCTGCTCCACGTTCGGCAGCGAATAGACGTACACGCGGGCCAGCGCCAGATGCGGAGCGGGATCGCGCGGCAACTTGTGCGCGGCAACGGCGAACTCGTCGCGCGCTTTCAAGCGCAGTTGCGCGGCTGCCAGGTCGGAATACTGCGCGCCGTTGAGCCGCTCCAGCGTGGCGTAACCGCGGCTCAGCGCCAGTTTTCCGAGTGTCTGATCGTTCTGGGATCCCAGTTCGACTGCATGCTCCAACAGAATCTCCGCCTTCTGCCAATCGAAATCGTAGAGCCAGGGGTCGGCGCTGGTCATGTACGAGGCCAGTATCCGATCAGCCGCGGTGACGTACAGGTCCGGCGTGGGAACTGCCGGAATGGTGGCCGGCTTCGGAACTTCGGCGGCGGCTGCGGTGGCGCGCATCGGCACCAGTTGCCACGCATAGTTGCCGCCGATCCACAACAGCATGCCTGCCGCGAACCATGCCACCGCCCCGGCCAGGCGCAGTTTCCGGTTGACCCGGACCCCGCCGCGCGTCACCTTCCTCCAGGCGGCGCGCGCCGCTTCCAGGGTAGCGGTGGCGCTCCACCTGGTTTTTCGCTCCAGTTCGGCGACGGGCGGCCGGTGTTCCAGAAACGCCTGCAAGTCGGATCGAAACTCTCCGGCCGAGCCGTACCGCCTGGGGGGAACCGGCGCCAGGGCTTTGGTCACGATGGCGCGCAACCCCGGCGGACAACTTGCCGGCAGCGCGCGCGGCGGGCGTTTGGAACGAATGAGGCTCTCCAGCTTCCGGGTGTTCTCGGCCTGGTACGGAGGCACGCCGGCGAGCATCTCGTACAAGGTGGCGCCCACGGCCCACAGGTCCGATTGCTGGTCCACCTCCGAGCGCGTCAGCCGCTCCGGCGAACAGTATCCCGGGCTTCCGAAGTTGTGCAGGGTGGCATTGCAATCGGCCCGTAGCGTTTTGGCGATGCCGAAATCCAGCAGCCGCACGGTGTCATTGGGGCTGAGATGAATGTTCGAAGGTTTGATATCGCCGTGTACCACGCCCGATTCGAAGCAATGGAACTTGGCCAGTTGCTCGCAGATCTCGAGCGCGATCACAGCCGCGCGGTAGGGATCGATGACGCGATCGTCCTGCAATACCTCGGCCAGGTTGCGGCCCTCGACATACTGCATGGCGACGAAGAAGTAGCCGTCCAGATCGCCCGAGTCGTAGATCTCCACCATGCGCGGGTCCACGTGGTGCAGTTCCTTCTGGATGGCTGCGCCGCGGCGCTCTGCCTCCAGCACCAGGGCAGTCACCGGATCGCCATCGAGCCTCACCAGCTTGAGCGCTACCTTACGGTTGGCCGCGGTATCGGTGGCCAGGTAGACATCGGTCATGCTCTTACCGAGCCGGCGGACAATTTCATAAGGTCCGATTCGCGCGGGTGCAGTCATCGCGTCCTCCTCTCGATCTCAGGTTCTCGATCTCAGCACCGCCCAGAGCAGCATGCCCAAGAGCAGCCCGTAAGTGAGAAAGGCCATGCGGCCCGTGAGCACGCGGGCCGGGCGGCGCAGACGCGTGGTGGCAAAACGCGGGCGCGTGGCGCCGGAGCGATTGCAGAAGTCCGGGCCGGCTACCAACAGCGCGGTGATGTTGTCCTTGCCGCCGGCCTCGTTGGCGGCTTCCACCAGGCTGGCAGCCGTGCGGGCGGCGTCGCCATCGTAGCGCTCCACGATGTCGCGCACTTGCGCCGTGGTGAGTTGGTCGGTAAGGCCGTCGCTGCAGAGCAGCAGGGCCGCATCGGGGCGGAAGCGGCACTCGCGGATTTCGATGAACTCGCGGTCCCCCGGCTCGCGCAAGCGGGAGCCGACATCGCGAAACACTTCGTTGCGGCGCGGGTGCAGCATGGCTTCCTCTTCGGTCAACTCGCCGGAATCTTCGTCTTCGCCGACCGGCGAATGGTCGGACGTGAGCTTGCGGATGGCGCCGTTCCAGATCAGGTAGAGGCGCGAATCGCCCACGTGTCCGATGGTGACCCGGCCGTCTTCCACCAGCGCCAGGGTCAGGACGCAGGCCATGCCGGCAAGGTCCGCATGGTCCTCGGCCCGCTGGTAGATGCGGTTGTTGGCTTCGGTGATGGCGGCGCGGACGCGAACGCCCGCTGGCGCATCGGCCGTCGCCAGGGATTCGCGAATGGCCTCGACGGCAATCTGCGCCGCCAGTTCGCCCGCGGCCTGGCCGCCCACGCCATCGGCCACCAGGAAAACGCCGCGCTCGGCGTCGAGGAAGTAGCGGTCCTCGTTGCGGTCGCGCAGCAGGCCCGTATCGGTGGCGGCGCCGGTGGAAAGAGTAAGCCCTGGCATGCCGGCGGTCACTTTCTGGCTTCGAAGGCCAGCTTGAGCGCCTCCGCCACGCCGATTTCGGCACGGTCGGGCACGGGGACTTCCACGTCGCGCGCCAGGCGGCGGCCGTTGAGCCAGGTGCCGTTGCGGCTCTTGTCCACGATGGTGAAGGCGCCGCTCGAAGCATCGCGCCGCAAGCGCACGTGTTCGCGCGAGACTTCGTCGGTGGTGTACAGCGGCAGGTCCACCCAGAGATCCTCGCCGCCGCGCCCGATGCTGACTTCGTTCTGGGTGATGAAGTAGGTCTGCGGGCCGGAATCGTCCCGATAGCGGATTTCGCCGAAGACCTTGTCGGGCTGCCGCCGCGTGATAGCGCGGTCGCGGGCCACGCGGGCGGCCGTAACGGAAGGCTCGCGCTCGATCAGCGTGGTCTTGGCGCCGCGGTAGCCGGGCTGCGCCACGTCGTTCAGTTCCGAGTGGATCTCGACATCGCCCGGCGGCACGGCGTTTTCCGTGTCGGCGAAGAGTTCGATCCACCAATCGTTCTGCGCGATTTTGTATGTTTTGCGGGCGCCGCCACGACGGAAGAGCGACCCCTTGGCGTTCCACTCGGCCATACGGGCGGTCAAGGCCCGTTTGGCATCTTCCTTGATCAGGTCCTCGACGCCGGCCAAACGGCCATGGTCGGCGGGGTGGAGGTAGACGCTGAAAACGCAGGGCACCAGGATGCTGTACCCCATCTCCAGCAGGCCTAACTCCATGTTGCGAGTGAGTTCGTTGATGATGATCTGCCCGCTGATGCGGGGCTGATGGTGTTTGGTTCCGCTCTGCGTCATACGGTTGTCCCCATGCAATCTGCACCGGCAAGGCAAAACCCTATCCTGGGCGGCCGCCACCCTTGCCTAAGTGATCAACCGCACCGACGCGGAACTTGACTTTATTGTAGACGAGCAACCCGTTGGCGGGTTTCAGGGGGAAAGCCTTGCGGCCGGGCAAACGCGATTAAAATTCGATAAGCTGCGGCCACCCGCCACGGCCCCTGGCGGCGGAAAACACCAAACGAAGCAAATTTACTTCCCAACTTATTGCCATAGAACCACTTATCTATCGGTAAAACGAGCCCGGCCCCGGCGCAACCGAAGCCGGGGTTACCATGTACGCATGACACGCTTCCTGGCTCTGTTCGCCTTCCTGACCGTTCCGGCGCCCGCGCAGCCGGCCGATGCATCCGATGCCAAGCCGCTCCGCGTGGCCATCGCCGGTCTGGCCCACGGCCACGTCTCGGGGTTCCTGCGCGGCGCGCGCAACCGCAAAGACATCCAGATCGTGGGCGTTTTCGATCCCGACGCCTCGCTGGGGGCGCGCTACGCCAAGGACAACGGCTTTGCGGCGGATATCCTGTTTACCGATCTGGGCGCGATGCTCGACCGAATCAAGCCCGAGGCCGTGGCCACCTTCACCAACACCTACGACCACGCCGTGGTAGTGGAAGCCTGCGCGGCCCGGCACATCCCCGTGATGATGGAGAAGCCGCTGGCGGCGAACCTGGCGCAGGCCCACGC
>Ga0075017_100002288_pt1 | contig 11930 bp, 8 predicted proteins | sample AleBraG_ABR_2012_FD_71475 | JGI IMG/M metagenome (GOLD analysis project Ga0075017, IMG submission 71475) | Freshwater sediment microbial communities in response to fracking from Pennsylvania, USA - Alex Branch Run_MetaG_ABR_2012 | ecosystem: Environmental > Aquatic > Freshwater > Creek >...
GTTGCCTTCCTCCACCCGGCCAGTGTGGGCTACATCGAGGGCGTGCCAGGCGTCTTCGGGTTTTACATGGAATCCGTTGATGTCGTTGAGCCAGCCGTCCCAGGTTTCGGCGACGACAGGCAAGGACCACCAGTAGCCTTCCATGTCGGGTGTGCCGTGCTTTACCTTCCAGGCGATCACGGCGTCGCGGACGACGCCCACGCTGTGCGTGTTGGTGATCATGACCGGGCCGTTGAGAAATCCGGAGTCCTCGACCCAGGTGGTGCCGGTCATTTCGCCGTTGCCGTTGAGGGTGAACCAGGCGGCGAAAACGGCGTCGGCACTGGTCTTTCCGCGGGGATGAATTGCGGTCACGCCCGTCCGTACCGGGCCTTTTCCCACTAGCAGTTTGCCTTCGCCCGAGATGAGCGTGGTGTGGCCGACCTCCACGCCCGCCACATCGGTGATGGCATTATTCGGGCCCGGGGTTCCATCGAAGGGTACGCCGAGATCTCGCGCCCGGGGCTTGGCTTGGGCCGAGAGTAGGGAACCTAAGAGAATGACCGCGCTGATGGCGAGAGGATAATTTCGACGCAAGGTGGACATGGGCCCTCCAGCGTAGAGGCGAACGCATTCATCCGCCTGCGAGCGAAGCGAGCCCCCGGACGAATGCGTCCGGGGCTACGCAGAACGAGGCAGTATACAGGATGAGGTGACTTCAGAGCCCCGATTGGCATCTCAATCAGGTTTGCGGGTTACAATCGAAAAAAAAGCGGTTCCAGGAGAACGCGATGGACGGATGGAAGAAAGCTTTAGTGCTGGCAACAGTCGGTGGGGCGGCGTTGCTATTTATGAAAAAGCGATATCCGGCGGGCGTGCTGGCGAGCGGAGTGGGGCTGGCACTGCTGGCCTCGGAGTATCCGGACAGGTTTGAAAGTGTGCGGCAGGCACTTCCGGAATATTTCGAGCGTGGCATGCGGGTCATGGAAATGGCGGGCCGCGCGGGCCGGCAGATCACGGCCAATGCCGGCCGGAGCGCTGCTGATCTGTGGGACGAATTCGGAGCGTAGGCGGGCCTATTCGATCCCCAACTGTTTTCTGGCGTCGGGGCTGAGGCGCTCGGGGGTCCAGGGTGGAGTCCACACTACATTCACCGCTACGTTGCGGACGCCGGGGAGCTGTTCGACGCGCGATTTCACTTGCGCGCTGATGTTGACGTGCTCAGGGCAGCCTTGCGCTGTGAGTGTCATCTCCACCGCGACGTCCTGCTTCTCGTCCGGCGCGGGGGCGAAACTCACGCCGTAAATCAGACCAAGATCCACAATGTTGACGGGGATCTCCGGGTCGTAACAACTCTTCAGGGCGCTCAGGACATCTTGTTCGGTGACCGGCATTTCGGGAACTCCTTCAGATTTCAGTGTACAACCTGCGCATTCTGACTTCTCGTAAAGGAGGTGAGAAGGGGAGCCAGCGCGGGGATCCGCTAACGCTCTGTCGGAGGGCCCAGAGCCTGCTGAAGGCGGGAGAGCATGGTCAGATCGCTCAAGAAGAAGAGGTAGCTGTCGTGCTTCAGGAAGTACATTCGGTAGGCGCTTCCGAACATGAATTTATCTCCCGCCCAAACCTTGGGGGCGCCGGTAAACCGATAGAGATAGCCTCCACCTTTGCGGCGTTCTGTAATTTTAAAATCAGCGAAGGTCCGCGGCTTGGGCATGAACACCACTTCGATCCCGCCATAATTCGTATCGAAATTGGCTTCGCCTTCGACTGTGCTGCGGATGACGTTGCCGTCTGTTACTTCAAAAATACTGCCCAGTTTCGTTGGGTAGATGCAGTGAATTGCGAAACCATGATCTTCCAGGCGTTTTGCCAGATCTATAGCGTCGGCGTACGCGGGATTATCTGACGTAAGCAGAACTGCGGGCAGGTCACACGGCGTAGACTGCGCGAGAATCGGAGCGCAGAACGCAATCAGGCCAAGCGCAAGACTGGCTACGATGTGAGCGGGAAGGGCCCTGAGCATACTCGCCTCCGTCGCCGGACAGATTGTTGTAGAGTTTAACATTGCCGGGCCGCGCAGCCGGCGTGATTCATGATGAGTCCAGAGACCAGGACGAAGATTCAACTCGCGCTAATGGCGGCACTGGTGATCGCAGGCGCTCGCACGGGCTACATCCTGTATCAGCGGCATGAGGATCTTATCGAATCCGAGAGACAGAAGAAGGCGCGGGATGTCGGATACTCCAATCCGGACTATTACGTCACTCCGAAGAAGCTCTATCCTTACGATCTCAAGTCAGCGAAGCAGCTCACGCAGCACCCCGCATGGGTGAAAGTGGGATACGCGAACACTTACTATCCATACAATCCGGCTGGGAAGAAAGTGGACTTCGCGCATAGTGCAGGACTCTTGCTGCCGATCGAGAAGCTGGCAATCAAAGATGTGGTGATGGCGACTCCACCAGAAAAGGGCCAGCCCCCGCAAGTAATGGCGGTATTCCAAAAAGATGGCAAGAGCTACGCGCTGTCGATCGGAGCAGAGTCCGAAGGCCAATACAAGATTTATTCGGACGAGATGTTTTTCGTGGAAGACCCTCATGACCTGTACAAACATTGGCCTGCGGACGTGTGGCAGGCGGTCGACCACCACGAAGTGAAGCCGGGGATGAACGAACTGCAGGCGGACTTTGCGATTGGACTCGGCATACCCGATGCGGGCAGTTCCACGAACGAGAGAACTGTGCGCTATGCGAATGGCGGCAAGCCGATGGTGATCGTGTATCACAACGACAAGGCGGTGGAGATCAAGCCGGGGCCGTAGGACGTGTAGAAATCAGAGGACCACCTTCGAAAGGGACTGGATTGATGATGAACCGGCGGGAAGCATTGCAGTTACTGGCCACCGCGGCGGCGCTGCAACTGGCACCGAGGAAGATGCTGGCCGCGGTGCGCGAGGCGCGGGCGGTGCTGGGCGACAGCCCTGCGCTGCGAACGTTGAATGCGCATCAGTACGCCACGGTGAAAGAGATGGCGGAAATGATTCTTCCGCGGACCGAGACTCCCGGCGCGGCAGATGTGGGCGCCAGCGAGTTCATCGACCTGATCCTGACCGAGTGGAGCGACGAGCCAGAGCGGACGCGGTTTATGGGCGGTTTGAATGAGGTCGATGGGCGCACGCGAGCGATGTGCGGGAAAGATTTCATAGAGTGCTCGGCCGAGCAGCGGGCTGAGTTGATGAGGGACTTGGGATTGAAGATGGTAGAGGAAACCGATCCTGCCCAAGACTGGCAGGAGGCAGACAGCCAATCAGGCACGGAGAATCACGAGACCTTCTATCCCATGCTGCGGCGGCTGACCTTGACCGCGTATTACACCTCGGAGGCGGGGGCGACACAGGCATTGCACTACGAAATTATTCCGGAGCGGCACGATCCTTGCGTCCAAATCCAGGGTGCGAAGGTGGAGCGTCAGTGACAGAAGGGACCACGTACGATGCCATCGTGATCGGCTCGGGCATGACGGGAGGCTGGGCCGCGAAAGAGTTAACCGAAAAAGGTTTGAGGACGCTCGTGCTCGAGGCAGGGCGCCCGATTGTGCCGGAGGAAGATTACGTGGAGCATGTGCCCGCGTGGGAGGTTCGCTTCCGGGGCATGGGCGACCGGCGCCGGTTGCGGGAAGATCAGCCGATCCAGAGCACTTGTTACGCCTGCGACGAGTGGTCGTCGAAATTTTTTGTCAGCGACAAAGAGCATCCCTACACAACGGAGACTGGGAAACCGTTCCGCTGGATTCGCGGGCGGCAAGTCGGCGGGCGCTCGATTATGTGGGGGCGGCAGAGCTACCGCTGGAGCGACCTGGATTTTGAGGCGAACCTGCGTGATGGAATTGCGATTGACTGGCCGATCCGTTACGCCGATATTGCGCCTTGGTACGACTACGTGGAAGAGTTCGTCGGAATCAGCGGCGAGGCGCTCGGGCTCCCGCAGCTGCCGGACAGCCGGTTCCTTCCTCCGATGGAGTTGAACTGTGCGGAACAACATGTGCGCAGCGCCATCGCGAAACATTTCGCCGGCGAGCGGGTGATGACGATCGGCCGGTGCGCGATTCTGACCAAAGATCACAACGGCCGGGCAGCGTGCCATTACTGCGGGCCATGCGAGCGAGGGTGCATCACGAGATCGTATTTCAGCGCCGTGAATGCGACCTTGCCTGCCGCGCAGAAGACAGGGCGAATGACGCTGCGTCCTTACAGCGTGGTGCATAGCCTGAGCTTCGATGCGAAGACGCGCAAAGCCACCGGCGTGCGGGTCATCGATGCCAAGACGCGGGCGGCGCTGGAGTTTCATGGCAAGGTGATTTTCTTATGCGCCTCGGCGCTGGAGTCGGTGCGGATTCTTTTCAACTCGGCGACACCCGAATTTTCGAGCGGCCTGGCGAACTCCAGCGGCGAGCTTGGGCACAATTTAATGGATCATGTGAAGAGCGGCGGCGCCTCCGCCACAATCCCCGGCATGGAAGACCGGGTTGCCCTCGGACGGCGGCCTAACGGCATATACGTTCCGCGATTTCGCAATGTGAAGAGCAAGCAATCCGAGTTCTTGCGGGGATACGGATTTCAGGGCGAGGGCTCTCGCGATGGTTGGGAGCGTGGGATCTCGGAGACCGGATTTGGTCCGGATTTCAAGCGGGCAATGAGCCGTCCAGGGCCGTGGCGTTTCCAATTCTGGGGCTATGGCGAATGCCTGCCGAACCATGCGAATTTCGTGGAACTCGATCCACAAAAAGTAGACGCTTGGGGCATTCCAGTCCTGAAGATTCATTGCGCCTGGAGCGAAAACGAACTGGCACTGCGGAAAGATATGGCGATTGCAGCCGCGGAGATGCTGGCTGCGGCCGGTGCGCGCGATATTCAGCCATACGCCAATGAGGAGCCGCCCGGGTTTGCCATTCATGAGATGGGCACCGCGCGCATGGGAAAGGATGCGAAGACGTCGGTCCTGAACTCCTACAATCAGGCGCACGACGTGAAGAATCTTTTCATTACCGATGGCGGAGCGATGGCGTCGTCGTCCTGCGTGAATCCGTCGCTGACCTATATGGCACTGACTGCGCGGGCGTGTGATTATGCCGTGGGCCAGATGAAGAAAGGCGAGATCTAGCCGGTGTTCAAGAAAGGCCAAAATCCGCAGTTTTCCAGCCCCGGCAGGCCTCAGGCCATGCCCTTCCTCGCAGGCTAAAGTCGTTCGTCGGCCTTGAAAATAGTGGGCAAACAGCTTACGATTTTTGCGCCGGATGGCCGAGGTCCGTGCCGGAGCCTGCTCCGGTCTGGCTGAAGCACCGGCTTTCCCCCTGACGGAGCGGCGTCACTGACAGGCGCCGACTTCCGGAATCTGCGATCTATGAGTATGGGAAGCGTAACACTCGCGCTGGAAATGGCCTACGTGTTGTATCTCGACCTGGCGGCAGACGGAAGTGTCTCCGCGGACGAGAAGCGACGCGTGGCGCGGGATTTGGAGCTTCTCGTCACCTCCACTGCAGAATGCGATCGCGCCCGCAAGAAAGATCAGCTCAGTGTGCAGGCCGGGGACGACGGTCTGGCGCTGCTTTTCTTCGGCGATCTGGAAGCGCCGATTCGTTGCGCCGTGGAGTTGGCGCGTGCCCTGCCCTCTAAGATGCCTGGCGTGCGGGTTCGCATGGGGGCCCATGCCGGTCCTGCTTATCGTGAAGCGAGCCTGCGTGCAAACCGGGCGCTCAGCAACGGAGGAGTGACGCTGGCACAGATGCTCTCAGACTGTGGGAGTGGGGGGCACATCCTGGTCTCGGGCACGACCGCGAAGTTTTTGCAGCAGCTGGGAAATTGGAGCTCGTCTCTCCACGAAATTGGAGAACTGGAAGTCTCTGAAGGCGAGCGGCTCAGCGTGTTCAATTTTTACGGTCAGGATTTCGGTAATTCCGCGCCGCCGGAAAGAGTAACGAGCGCGCCCCGCAGTGTCGCTACCGCGGCCCCTCTGAGGGAGAATGCCGGCGGGCAGGATCCCATGGTCGGCCGTCAAGTCTCCCACTACAAGATCATCCGCAAACTCGGCGGCGGCGGCATGGGTGTGGTGTACGAGGGGCAGGACCTGCGGCTGGGACGGAAGGTCGCGCTGAAATTTCTGCCGGAAGAGCATGGGCAAAGCCGCTCCCGCATGGAGCGCTTTATGCAGGAGGCGCGGGCAGCTTCGGCGCTGAACCATCCGAATATCTGCACCGTTCATGACGTCGGCGATTTCGAAGGGCGGTTTTTCATCGTCATGGAATTGCTCGAAGGCGAGACGCTGCGGCATGCCGTACGGCGCAAGCAGCTTTCGAGCGAAGAGATTGTGCGCTACGGCGAGCAGATTGCCGACGCCCTGGATTGTGCACACTCGCAGGGCATCATCCATCGCGATATAAAATCGGCGAACATTTTTGTGTGCGGGCGAGGCCAGGTCAAAGTGCTCGACTTCGGGCTGGCGAAATTTACGCCGCGAACTCAGAACGACGCTGAGAACCCGGCGAGTACGATCACGGAGACCTCCGACCTGACCAATCCGGGTGAATTGGTAGGGACGATTTCTTACATGTCGCCGGAGCAGGCGCGGGGGAAGGAACTGGACGCGCGCACCGATCTTTTCTCGTTCGGTGTGGTGCTGTATGAGATGGCGACGGGAACGGCGCCTTTCGCCGGGGATACGTCTGCGATTGTCTTTGAAGCGCTGCTGAACCGGACCCCTGTGTCTCCACTGCGGGTGAATCCTTCGGTTTCGCCGGAGTTGGATCGAATCATCAGCCGGGCGCTCGAAAAGGATCGCGATCAGCGTTACCAGTCGGCACGCGAGTTGCGCGCCGACCTGGAGCGTGTTTTGTCGCAGGCGGCGCCAGCGGAGCCGTCGTCCGACTCGGTCACCAACAGTAAACTCGGCGAGATCGCTCTTCTCTATAAACGCAATGCCCAGCCGGATGAACAGATCCTGAGCCTGCTGGAGAGCGAACTGCGAAAAGAGGGATACCGGATCTTCGTCGACCGCCACCTGCAAGTTGGCATGGAATGGGCGCGCGAAATCGAACAGCGCGTGAGCAGTGCGTATGCGGTCATCGTGCTTCTTTCGGAACCTTCAGTTGCGAGCGAGATGCTGGCTTATGAAGTTCAAGTGGCGCACGAAGCCGCGCAAAAGAACGGCCGGCCGCGAATTCTGCCCGTACGCATCAACTTCGACGGGCCGCTTCCTTCGAGCCTGGCGGCGATTCTCGATGGGATCCAGTACGGGCAATGGAAGGGATCGCAGGACGATCGCCCACTGGCTTCGCAGATCTCGGATTCGCTGCGTAATCCGCAGAAGTCACGGTCACAGCCGGTGAAATTGGAAACCGTAGGCGGCGCGGTGCCTTTGGATTCGAAGTTCTACATTCTCCGTTCTACCGATCAGGATTTCTTTGAGGCGATTGACCGGAGAGACAGCATCATTCTGGTCAAAGGCGCGCGCCAGATGGGAAAGACCTCGCTGATGGCGCGCGGTCTGCAGGAGGCGCGGCGGTCGGGTGCGAAGGTGATCCTCACCGATTTTCAGAAGCTGAATTCCTCGCACCTGGAATCGGTGGACAAGTTATTTCTTACGCTGGCCGAGGCCATTTCCGAGCAACTCGACCTGGATGTGTCGCTGGCGGATACGTGGAATCCGCGGCGCGGGCCGAGCATGAACTTCGAGCGCTTCCTGCGGCGGGAGATCCTGGCCAAACTCTCCTGCCCGCTGGTGTGGGGTATGGATGAGATCGACCGGCTGTTCAGCTGCAATTTCGGCAGCGAAGTGTTTGGCCTGTTTCGCTCATGGCACAACGAGCGCTCGCTCGATCCTTCCGGTCCCTGGCAAAATCTGACGCTGGCAATCGCGTATGCCACCGAAGCGCACATGTTCATCACCGACATGAACCAGTCGCCATTCAATGTGGGGACCAGGCTGCTGCTGGCGGACTTCACAACGGATCAGATTGAAGAACTGAACCGGCGATATGACTCCCCCCTGCGAGACCGCACGGAGCTGCTACGGTTCTGCGATCTGGTGGCAGGGCAGCCTTACCTGACTCGACGAGGCCTGCACGAGATGGCAAGCCGGAAGATTGCTTTCTGGGATTTTGAGGCGCAGGCCGCGCGCGACGAAGGGCCGTTCGGCGATCATCTGCGGCGTCTGCTCGTATCTCTCGCGCAGGACAGTAGTCTGCTCGACATCATGCGCGGGTTGCTGAGCGGACGGCACGCGGCGAGTCCGGAAGCCTTCTACCGGTTGCGCAGCGCGGGCCTGGTCTCGGGGGAGTCCGCGCGCGACATGAAGCTTCGCTGCAAGCTATACCAACTTTACCTTTCGCGGCATCTCTTGTGATTGGGGTCGGAGACAGGTCGAGCGCGACGGGCTTCTACGTCGTCGGCGGAACCTTGCGCCGGGACGCAGCCTCCTACGTCGTCCGCGAGGCTGACGTTCGCATTTTGGACTCGCTCAAGCAGGGCGACTTCTGCTACGTGCTGACGGCCCGGCAGATGGGCAAGTCGTCGCTGATGGTGCGAACGGCAGCGCGCCTTAGGAGCGAAGGGACTCGCGTCGCGGTCCTCGATCTGACGGCGCTTGGCCAGAATCTCACCATTGAGCAGTGGTACAACGGCCTGCTGGAGCGCATCGGCGAGCAACTCAACCTGGAAGACGAGCTGGAAGACGCCTGGTCGCAGCATGAGAACCTTGGCCCTCTGCAACGCTGGATGCGGGCGGTGCGGGACGTACTCCTGTCGCAGTGCAACGACCCGATCGTCGTCTTTATCGACGAAATCGACGCTGTCCGCAGCTTGAATTTTTCCACCGACGAATTTTTCGCCGGCATTCGCGAACTTTACAATCGCCGGGCGCAGGAGCCGGAACTCAACCGGCTTCGCTTTTGCCTTCTCGGAGTGGCCACTCCTTCTGACTTGATCCGGGATACCCGCACCACTCCATTCAACATCGGTCACCGCATCGAGTTGTCGGATTTCAACGAACTCGAAGCTGCACCTCTGGCGCATGGTCTGAGTTCGAACGGGCAGGACGGCTCGGCGGTGTTGCGACGAATTTTATATTGGACCGGTGGACATCCTTACCTGACGCAGCGTTTGTGCTGGGCTGTGGCGCAAGATGGGGACGCGCATTCCGTCGCGGGAGTAGACCGCGTCTGCCGCGATCTGTTTCTCTCGTTGCGCGCCCGTGAACACGACGACAATTTGCACTTCGTGCGCGAGCGCATCCTGCGCAGCGAAGTGGACACGCCCAGCCTGCTGACCCTATACGACAAAGTACGAAGCGGGCGAAGCGTCCGCGACGACGATACCAATCCCCTGATTGGAGTGCTGCGGCTATCCGGGATCACGCGGGCGGAGAAGGGACATCTCAAGCTTCGCAACCGGATCTACGAGCGCGTCTTTGATCGCGACTGGGTTCTGTCGAATATGCCGGGAGCGGAGTTGCGGCGGCAGCGCGCGGCCTTCAAGAGAGGAATCTGGCGGGCGCTGGCTGTGGTCGTTCCCATCCTCGCGGTTGGCGCCGTAGCCGGCGTCCGGATGTATATGCGTCAGACCGCTCCGCCCGAGGCATCGAAAGCTCCCGGGCCTCCGCCTTTCTGGGCGTCGTTCGGTGCCTCCGCGGCTGCCCTGACGAATTCAGGTTCGCTGCTGGTCACTTCCGGAGAACCGGACGTCTCGATTTCGGTGGGAGATCAGCAATATGGCCGCACTGGAAAAGACGGCACGCTGCATATCGATCGCTTGTTAGCCGGCAGCTATACCATTCTCGCGCAAAAGCCCGGATTTCAGAGCATTTCGCTGCGCGTCGAAATCAAGCCTCAGTTCGTAACTCCGTTGACCGTAAAACTCCAGGAGCAGGCGCAGGCACTGGCCCTTGGTTCCCTGCTCATTCAGGGAGCGCCCCCAGGTGCCCAGATAAGCCTCGACGGGCAGGAACTCGGAGTCACGTCGGACAGCGGGAGTTTCTCGCTCACTGCATCACCGGGGGAGCACAAAGTTCGCATCGTCAAAGAGGGGTTCCTTGCGACTGAGATGAATCAGAAATTTAGTCTCGGCGCGAAGACCACGGTAGATGGCGCTCTGAAGCCAGATGTCGAAGCGGCGCGCTGGAAGGAATTGGCAGCCAACAATGATGCGGCGGCGTTCCGCGGTTATCTTCGCGACTATCCGGGCGGGAGATTTGCTTCGCAGGCCCACGAACGCGCCGATCAACTGGAATGGACGGTGCTTAAGGACCGTAATGATGCTGACTTGGTGCGGGCGTTGTCGGAGTTTGTGGATCGCTGCCGCACAAAACCCGATTGCGACGAGGCGCGCGCTCGCATGAATATTCTGGCGGCGGAAGATCAGGTGTGGATTGCGGCCAGCCACAGCAGCGATGCGGACCAGTACCAGCATTATCTCAACAGCTATCCGCAAGGCCGATATGCCGATGCGGCGCGGGCGCAGTTACAAAAGGTGGATGAAACGCATATCCGCGAGACACTGCAAAAATATACCGAGGCCTATGACCGGCGGGACTTTGACGGGATTCTTGCTCTGTGGCCGGGCATTTCGGCCGCGACACAAAAAAAGACACGGCAGGCATTTCACGACGATAAGTCCATCGCTTCTTCCCTGGTGATCGGCAAAATCGATGTGCAGGGCACCACCGCCACCGTGAACTGCAAGCACTCGGTGGAATGGGTCAGCAACGAGGGGGGCCAGGGCCGGACGCAGGATCAGATCACATTCCGGATGCTGAAGCAGGGCAGCCATTGGCTGATCGACTCGACCGTGCGTTGAGACGTAAGTCATTGACAATCCAATGCGGGGTTGTTAGTCTTTCCGCGCTTCCTCCCTGCTGTATTCTGGCGGCCGATTTTTGTCTGGCTGAAGACCATGAATTGTACAAACGTTGCAGGGTACAATCGCGAGAAAACCGGCGCCCATACGCGACTCTGCTGGGCCGCCGCGATCCTTGGTCTGGCTTTGCTCTGGCTGGCGCCCCCGCTGCATGCGCAGAGCGTCTACGGAAAGATCCAGGGAACGGTTCGCGACAACCGGGGCGAACCCTTCGAAGGCGCAACGCTCACCGCGACATCAGAAGAGAAGGGAACGCAGTTTCATACGCGCACGGATGACCATGGACATTATGAGTTCCCCCAGTTGCTGCCGGACACGTATGACGTCAAGGTGCAGGCGGAGGATCGGAAGCTTTCGGCTACCGATATTTCGGTTTCGGCCGACGCGGAATCGCTGGTGGATCTCACACTCCCGGTATCCGGCCAAACCCGCGATGTTGTTGGCGGCAGCACATTAAGCACGCGCACCGATAATTCCATCACGCTCGATCGAAGCGCCATCGCCAACCTGCCCAACTACGATCAGAACTCCACGCGCTTTGGATTTCTGGCTCCCGGTACGCAGTTGCGAGGAACCAGCACGATTTCAGCGCAGGACCCGCAGAATAGCTTGCAGCTATCGGTCAACGGACAACTGCCCAGCGGGACCGCGGTGATCCTGGACGGCACCGACAACCGTGATTCGATCAACCAGTTGGTGGTCCTGAATCCGCCGCTGGAGTCGCTGGCGGAAATTCGGATTGTGACGCAGAGCTTTGACGCAGAGACCGGCCAGGCGCTTTCCGGCGTGGTCATTGCGCGGACGAATTCGGGTGGAAATACCTGGCACGGCAGCGCATACGAATTCCGCAGAACCAGTTGGGGCGAGGCGAGCAATCCGGATCTGCAGATTCCGACGGAAGGGAATTCGCCTTCATTCAAGATCAATCTGTTCGGTGGCTCGGTCGGCGGCCCGATCGTGCACAACCATCTGTTTGTCTTCGGCGACTACCAGGGCACCCGGCGATCGCTGGGATCGACGCAGGTTCTAAATGTTCCCAGCCAGTTGG
>Ga0075017_100002289_pt1 | contig 11930 bp, 11 predicted proteins | sample AleBraG_ABR_2012_FD_71475 | JGI IMG/M metagenome (GOLD analysis project Ga0075017, IMG submission 71475) | Freshwater sediment microbial communities in response to fracking from Pennsylvania, USA - Alex Branch Run_MetaG_ABR_2012 | ecosystem: Environmental > Aquatic > Freshwater > Creek >...
ACTGTATGTCGAGGTGAGTTGACAGACCTCTGCGTCCGGCGAGTACTGGAGCAGTGTCTCTCTCAGTTGGTCTTTGCCACGAAGTCGGAATGAGAGCAGAATCTTGCCACTGTGCGCCTCGACTCGAAATGGCAACAGTCGCAACGGGTCGCCGATCCAGATTCCTCTTACCGATATCAACTCGCCCGGCTTGACCGAAAGACGGCGACGAGGTGCTTCGAAGATGATCGTGCCATCTTCTGTGAGTTCAATCTGTGAAGCCGGGAAGTACAAGGCTGCGCAGCTCCCTCCGATTGCCATCAGGCCCCAAAAGGTGATCCATGCACCAGCAGCTCTTTCAAGATCTTTCGTAGGGGTGACAAGGTGAGAAATACCCGTCGAAAACGACAAAATGCCCAACACCAGGAAGGCCAGATAAAAGAGCAATTTGAGTGAGAGCCACGACGCGGTCCATTGCCTAGTCATTGACAGGCAGCATAGTGAAAGCGAATCTTAAAGGTTTTGTCGAAGGCCCGACGTGACGAGTATGCAACCTTCCATTGGAGGCTTGACATGAACTATCGAAACTATCCCTGGCCGGTCTTCGACTTCCCTAGGACACTTCATCGAACCATTTCGTTACCGGAAACCACCTAACACCGTTTTCATCGGGAGGAAGGAACCCGTCCATCACTCTCGGTTCACAGATCCATAAGTGGACGAGATCCCAGGCGACTTCGTCAATTGAGCTAACCCTTATTCGCCAGGGCGCCGCCCGCACCGAATCGAGGCCGATCTGCATACCTCTCAACTCACCTCCAGGAGAATAGGAAAAGATCAATTCGACTACCTCAGGAGACGTCGCTCTGATCGAGTGCGCTTGGAACTCCGACGGCAACGAATGGCTCTCCACGGACGCGACGGCAAGTTCTGAGACAAGTGCTGCAACTAACCGAGATGCCCAATTAGAGGAAATCACGATCTGATGGCCGAGTCAATCCAACTGGGATAGCGTGACATGTCCAAACAGTAGGCCGTCAACGGACCGAACGTCATCCCAGTCGATGGCCTTAAGTCCGCGGCGACCGTCACGTACTCTGTCGGAAGCCCGAAGCAATCGAACTGCAACCCTTCACTGGCGCCTCAGAGGTTGATGGTTATCTCATCGAAACTTGAACGAATCGTGCGACGTCATAAGGCCCAGATAGCTGACCCATTTGCGAGACGCGGCAGTCCAACTCTCAAGAGCCGCAATCGAGCCTTCGATTCTCTGAGCAAGAAAGTTGACAACTGATCATTCGTGTTTTGAATACTCGCTTCTTCGAAGAGGGGGACGGCGGTCTCAAGATAGTGGCGAGCTTTCGACTTGTTTCCGAGGTAACGCGCGGCTAGGTGCGCAGTACGATAGGCGATCCCCTGAAGGCAAGGCGCATGAGCGTACACCGGCGACATTTTGTGCAACGCTTTCGCTACTGACGCCGCTTCCATAGCCAAATCCTCGGCTTCACGAAACTCACCTTGGGCACCGCGAAGTGCCGCAATATCGGATTTGAATTGCCAATCGGCAAAACTGAATAGCGGAAGCGCGGGACGTGCGATGAGCAATTCGGACGTTCGCGCTTGGCCGCTCGTCAAGAAACGGTTGGATTCAGACAGTCGGTCCCGATCTCTACACCAACGCCCAACGGCGATATCGCCCTCGGCGGCGAAGTACCTAGTCCTCAATCCGTTGGGGAACCACTCCATGACCGCCTGAAGGTACTCTCCGAGGTCGGTCTCATACTGAATTGCGGAATCGATCTGGCCGCTTGACTTCAGTTGCTTCGACTTAAGGGAATCCCCGTAGGCCACGTTCACCGCACTTCGGTAGTTCCAAAGTGATGGGGTTTCGTGCCATTGCAGCGCCGAGATATCACGTGCCACGTCCTCGCGGGTTGATTCGCCTGCTGAAGTATCGGGTTCACTCAAGTGAGTCTCGACAAACGTTATTGATTGGTCGCTTCGTCGCACCGGCATCCACGAAACCTCTTTGGCTCCGGCCATGAAGTTCATGCTCGACTCCCGTGACTCGAGCGCCAAGAGTTCATCCGGACTGCCGAGCGCTCCGCTAAGTTCAATGAGCTCTCGAACGGTTGTCAGCACCGCACTCGCCGAAACTGGATCGCAAACGAACCAGTATGCATCGGCCAATCTGACCGCCGATGAGATGATCCTGCCTGACGGGAGTCTTCCCGGTTGTGCGCGATAAATGCCCCGAACTTTGTCAAAGAGTTGCTGAGCAAGTCGCCCCGTTCCTTGAATCAGGCCGATCTCATGGGCCAACCATACGAGGGAATCAATTGCCAATACCCGATATTCGTCCCAGTTGTCGTCGTCCGCAGCAATTTCGATCAGGCATCGGTCGATGGCCCGGGAGACTAGATCATCTGCAACTTGAAGATCTGACACGACGACCTGATCCCATATCTGTTCTAGGTCCTCGACTTCGAACGACATTCAGTTAGACCTCAATCGCAATCAGCTGGTGGGAAAATCGAGACATAAGCAATCTACATACGAAGGCATTCAATTGCTGGGCCGACGTGCCAGTTCTGCAACCTTTCACGGGCGACTGAGCGATATTGAGCGAACTTGAATCCAAAGACCGTGAGAGACTGGATGAAGTTCAATACTGCGAGGCGTCGTGACGGAAGTTGGCAAGGCAATAGTCGATGAGTTGGGCGCCTTGATCGCCATCGCTGGCTGCTCTGAAGATCCATTGGTAGGTACAAACGAGTTTTACGCATTCGAAGAATACGAACTCGTGTTTGAATGCGGAGGGGTTTGCGTTACCGCAGAAGACGAATGGAGCACCCTTCGAGTGACTCAGAATCTGAGCACACTGCCAAACAAGATCGAACTCTCGAAAATCGATCCTTGGCGCAAAGTGCTTGGGTCGCCGGTGAAATGGACATGGTCACTCTTCAACCATTGGGGACTCATGGACGGTTATCAGATGGAGTTCGAAACGCCAGACGGGCTAGTTGATATTCAGTGGATATGCGTCGCCCCCCATCTCGAGATTGGCGTCTTTCGGCGAATTGATATTTGACAGGCGTCCAAGGCCCGACGTGAACCCGCACGCCAAGATCAAACAATTGAAACCAATCCATGAAGCTTGAATCCAGCAAGCGGACTCATCTCACCGCGATGGCCTGTATCAGTCCTCTGTGGCTACAGTCACTGCGTGAGTCACCTTGCGAAGGAGACGAGCGAGCTCACGCTGCTCGGTCAGTGTCAGTGTGCTGACCGCTTCACGCTCGTGTTGATTGAACAGGGGGAACAATTCTTCGATCATTCGCTCGCCTGAGGCCGTCAGAGCGATAGAAACCCTCCGCCGATCATCGCGATGGGGGAGACGTCGGATGAGCTTCCTGGAGTGGAGGGTCTTGATGACGCCGGTCAATGTCCCTTTGGTGACGCCTGCCTCTTCCGCGACGTGTCCGGTCTCCTGGTCGCCCCAGATCCACAAGACCCACAAGACGGTGAACGCGACCCAACTGAGGTTGTAGGAAGCGAGGACCGTTCGCTCCATGTGGTTGCGTACGGCGGTGCCGGCCCGATAGACGTTGGATATTGCGCTCATCGCGGTGAAATCGAACTGTTGGCCTTTGAGGCGTCGCTTGATGTCGGTCTCCGCCGCGAGGACGATGCTGGGTGTCGCCGAAGCGATGCGCCGGCTCACAGATTGGACACCAGTGTCGTGCCGCCCGCGAACGTCGTACCGACGCTTCGAAAGTAGCCACCCAAGATCTCCACGGGCGCCAGGCGCTGCACCTCTTCGCTGGGTGAGTCGAAGAGTTCCAACGTCGCCTCGCCGCCCCATACCGGACCGAGGTCGAGGTCCGTGCCCGACATCGTCACGACCTCGTCGAGTGAGTCGATCCCGTCGAGCTCGATCCGTGGGAACAAACGGTGGTGCAACATCGCGTGGCCGTTGACGAAACCGTTCGAGTTGGCTTCGGCCCGTAGGGTGACCGTCGCCTCGGCGAGTCGGCGGTCCGCGGCGGCCAGCGTCATGCCGAAGCGTCCGCCCGGCTGGATTCGCGGGCCGGCGGTGCCGACCGTGACGGGTCGCGTCTGGTGGATCGATCCGAACTTCTTCGGATATCCCTGGAGGTAGCCGCGTACCAGCGCGAAGTCCTTGTCCACCCAAATGAAGACGCACCGGCTGTAGAGGTGTCCACGAAAGCGGCAGCGCACGACGACGAAGGCCTCTTTGTACTGGGAACGAACGGGATCGAGCAGTTCGGATCCGTCGTCACCGCAACTCTGCCAATCGGCCCAGATGAAGGCGACGGCGCCCGGATCCTCGTCCTCGTTGGCCAGGTCGACGTCGGGCGGCAGGACCGCACGGACGTTGTCGGGGTTGGTGCGGTACTCGACCGTCAGGAGGTCGCCCGAGTAGTGCCACGGCGTCGGGGGGAGTATCGAGGCGTCCCCGGACCGGGTGCGCGGGAAGGGAAGGCCCTGGACGCTCATCAGTCGTTACCCGTCCATCCTTGGTCGGGGCGGTCGAACCAGATGTGCACCTGGCCGGTGCCGATCGAGTTCTCGTACTGCGAGTACATCGTCCCCGGCGCGGTGCAGGCCGCGCCACCGAGGGCGTGGACCATCATCTGGTAGTGGCCGAAGTGGCCCTCGGGTCGCACGCTCATGAAGTCGTCCATCTCGTTCACGACCTGCGCGTGGTCGCCCCGCACCAGCGCGTCGATGACGCGGTGATCCCAGTCGCGGGCTTCGTCGGAGTAGATGTGCTGCTCGCCGGCGGCCTCGTGACGTCGAAGGTCACGCAGCTTGTGGAAGGTGTGGCTCACCGCGCCGGACGCGATCAACGCGACGCGCAGGTCGCTCTGGCGAACCGCCTCGGCGACGACCTTGCCGACCGCCTCGAAGTCGCGGCTCTCCGCGGTTTGACAGACCCCGATCGACAACCAGGACTCGTCGCCCTGGAGGAAGGGCAGGAAGTTCAGGGTCGCGTACGCGACAGGCAGGTGTTCGTTGTCGACGGGGGTGATCCAGCATTCGTCGGTCTCGTCGGCGATCTTGCCGATCAAGCGCGCGAAGTCGGGATTGCCCGGCATGTCGTAGGGCACGCTCGACATGCCCCTCGGCAGCTCGTCACTCGTGTAGAAGCCCATGCGACGTTCGGCGGCGGTGACGACGAACTCGACCGTGGTGAACCAGTGGCTGTCAAAGACGATGACGGCGTCGGGTTTGACGACGTCGAAGACCTGGCGGCGCAGGTCGTGCAGGCCGGTGTACAGCGTGCTCTCGTGGCCGTCGTTCAGCTCCCGACGAAGCTCGTCGGGCAGCACGATGGTCGGTACGTGCGCGAGGAGTCCCGCGCCGACGATCTCACCCATGAGTGGTTCCCTCCTTGATTTGCAGTGTCTTCAGGTCCGAATAGAAGTCGAGCGCGTAGTCGCCACCTTCGCGACCGATACCGCTGACGCCGGTGCCGCCGAAGGGTGCGCTCAGGTCGCGCACCAAAAAGCAGTTGACCCAGATCGTGCCGGCGCGCAGTCCGGCTCCGAGGCGTTCGGCCCTCTGCTCACTCGAGGTGTAGACGATGGCCGACAGCCCGTACGGTGTCGAATTGGCGAGACGGACGGCCTCGTCCTCGTCCTCGAAGGACTGGATGGTGAGTACTGGCCCGAAGATCTCGCGCTGGACGACTTCGGCCTCGTTCGAACGCGGCTCGATGAGCGTCGGCTGAAACCAGAGTCCACCTTCGGTTTCGCGCCGGCCGCCGAAGACGATGGTGTCGCCGTCGTGTCGGGCCCGATCGACGAACCCCTCGACGCGCGCGAGGTGTTCGGGGTGAATGAGCGGTGACAGCGTGGTCGCGCCGTCGCGGCTGTCACCGAGACGGTGCTGGCCGGTCGCCTCGACGAGGCGTTCGACGAATTTCGGACGCACCGAGGCGTCGACGAGGATCCGTGTGCCCGCGAGACAGACCTGACCGCCGTCGTCGAACATCACGGCCGCCTTCTGTGCGGCCGCGTCCAGATCGGCGTCGGCGAAGACGATGAACGGTCCCTTGCCGCCGAGTTCGGCGGTGAAGGGGACGAGGTTTCGCGCTGCCGCCTCACCGATGATTCGTCCCGTCTCGGGAGAGCCGGTGAACGAGATGCGCCGAACTCGGGCGTCGCTGACCAGGGCCGCGCCGACCTCCTCGCCGAGGCCCTGGACGACATTGAACACACCCGGTGGGAAGCCGGCTTCGGCGACGAGGTCCATCAGCATCGAGCAGCTGAGCGGCGACCATTCGGCGGGCTTCAAGACGACGGTGTTGCCGGCCGCGAGCGCCGGCGCGCACTTCCAGGTCGAGAGCATGAACGGCGCGTTCCACGGGGTGATCACGACCGTGGGACCGGCCGGCATGCGCAGGACCGTGTTCGCGGTCCCGTTCGACGACCAGCGCCGAGGGTCGTAGGAGCGGGCGAGTTCGGCGTAGGCACGGAAGTTCCGCGCGCCTCGGCCGATCACCCGCAGTCGCAGACTCTCCTCGAGCATGGCCATGTCGAGACACTCGACGTGCGCGATCGATTCGACGTCGCGGTCGATCAGCTCCGCCAGGCGATCAAGGTACACGCCACGCTCGTCGGTACCGAGCGCGGCCCACGCGGGAAAGGCCTCGACCGCGGCCGTGACCGCGAGGTCGGCCTCGATCGGGCCTCCGCGCGCGACGTCGGCCAACTTCCACTCCCAGTCGAGCGGCGAGCGATCCTCGAAAGTGCGAGCTGAGCCGACGCGTTCACCGTTGATGAAGTGATCGGGCGAGACGCTGACGCCGTCGACGTCGAGGCGTTGGCTCATGATCGGAACTTCGGATGGACGCGGGGCATGGGGAGTTGGTCCTTGGTCGTCGACACGGGCCGTCGCTGACCGCGGAACTCCCACTCCGCCCCCAGGGCCGTGGACAAGACCTCTTCGGTGGCCGTTGGTTGGGCGCCCACTTCGTCGCTCACCGGGACCGGACCCTCGACGATGGTGTTACGGAGGACACCAAGGCCCTCCACCTCGACCGTGACGACGTCGCCGGGCTCGACGGGTCGCGAGACGGCGGGCGTTCCGGAGAGGATGATGTCGCCCGGTTCGAGCGTGATGAGTCGGGCCAGGTCGGTGACGAGGTAGTGCATGTCCCACGCCATCTCATCGGTCGAACCGTCCTGGAGCACAACGCCGTTGACGATGGTCCGCATCTGCTTGTGCTCGAACGACCAGTCCGTGACGAGGCCCGGACCGACCGGCGACAGGGTGTCGGCGCCTTTGACGCGCAACATCGAACCGGCGTCGGTGTCGCGAAAGTCGTGCAGGCCGTAGTCGTTGGCCACGCTGTAGCCCGCGATGTACTGGGCGGCGTCGGCGAGGTCGATGTTGCGCGCGCTGCGACCGATGACGATCGCCACCTCGCCCTCGAAGTTCAGGTACTTGCAGTTCGACGGTCGCACGACCGCGCCGCCGTGGGCGTTCAACGCCGAGACCGGCTTTTGGAAGTACGTCGGCGCCGGCGGCAACTCGACGCCGAACTCGCGCACCCGCGAGATGTGGTTGAGGTGACAGCACAGGATCTTGGTGGGCGTCACCGGCGCCAGGTGCACGGCCGTCGCCGCCTCCACCCGTCGCCCGTCGCGCGCCACCAGACTGTCACCGTCGCGCATGACGAGGGTGGCCACGCCGTCGAGCAGGACCCTGCGAAACTCCACGTCACCCCCAGAAAGAATCGTTCGTACCTAAATGATGTTCTGACAATACTAAGGGGCGTCGTGGTCGGCATCGACATCAAGTGATACTTTTCCCAGGATGTCGCAAGGGGGCGAAATGACCGAAGAGTACAACCGACTGCGAGTCCTATGGCCCGATCACCTCGGGCTGGCCCGGGGGAAGTACGTTCCGGCGGACCTGGCGGCGAACGGGGTTCGACACTGCACCGGGTTGTGGGCGCTGGGCTACGACCGAGGCATGACGCCCGAGACTCCGGGGTCGAACTGGAACGAGGGCCTGCCCGACCTCGACGCCACCTACGACCTCGACGCGATCCGACCGGGCTGGGAACCGGGCACCAAGGTCGTGGTGGCGGATCTGATGCGTCTGGGCGAACCCGTCGACGTGTCGCCCCGTCACGCGCTGCGCAGGGCCATCGCCGATTGGGAGGCGCTGGGCTACCGACCGTTCGTGGGAATGGAGTTCGAGGCGTACGTCTTCGAGCCCGACGGCGCGGGCGGGTGGAAACCCATCGACACGCCCGGTGCCTACGTGTACGGCACGGGCCCGTCGGTCGACCCGCACGGACTGATCGACGCCATTTGGGAGGCCTGCGCGCAGGCGCAGATCCCGCTCGAGTCCGTGAACTCCGAGTACGACACGCCCCAGTTCGAGTTCACCATGCGCTACACCGACGCCCTGACCGCGGCCGACGAGGGATTCCTCTTCAAGGTCCTCGCCCGAGAGGTCGCTTACCGTCTCGGCCTGCTGTTGACCTTCATGGGCAAGCCGATATCGGACCGCGGCGGTTCGGGCCTGCACTTCAACGTCTCGTGGCGCGACGGCGACGACAACAACGCCGTCTACGACCCGACCGAGGCCGACGGCGTCTCACTTCTCGGCAAGCACGCCGTGGCGGGCATGCTCGAGCACCATCAGTCACTGGCCGGTCTTTGCGCGCCGACCGTCAATGCTTACAAGCGCCTACGCCCGGCGTCGCTGTCGGGCTACTGGGCCAACTGGGGCTACGACCACCGCGGCGCGACCGTACGGATACCGCCCGAGCGCGGCGCTGGTTCTCGACTCGAGCACCGACTGAGCGACGGGGCAGCGGTTGTGCACACGTCGATGGCCGCCGTGCTGCAGGCGGCGCGACTGGGCTTCGTCAACGAGACGCCACTCGGTCCGGTCGAGGGTGGGAACGGACTCGACACGATCGAGGCGACCGTGGGCGTGCCCCAGACGCTGAGCGACGCCCTGGACGCCCTCGAGGCCGACCGTGCGCTCGTCGAGGCGGTGGGGGAGCGGATTGTGGCCCAACACCTCGCGGTGAAGCGCGCCGAATGGGACCGATTCACCGGCGTGACGACGGACTGGGAGATCCGCGAGTACCTGCCGTTCCTCTAACGCCAGGTGACCCGCACGGGGAGCTTCTTGGTGCCACTGATGAAGTTCGAACGGAACCGTTCGGGCGGCCCCGCGCTCTCGATGCTCGACCACGCGGCGGCCATCTCCTCGAACATGACGCGCAGCTCGAGGCGTGCCAGGTGCGCGCCGAGACAGAGGTGCGCGCTGTGCAGACCGAAGGCCACGTGGTCGTTGGGTGTCCGGTCGGGCCTGAAGGTGAAGGGGTCCGCGAACTGGTCCTCGTCGTAGTCGGCCGACACGTACCACAGCACCACCTTGTCACCCTTCTTCAACTGCTGGCCACGCAGCTCGGTGTCCTCGACGACCGTTCGGCGAAAGTGCATCGTCGTCGTCGCCCAGCGCAGGACCTCGTCCACCAACATCTTGTGCCGTGCGACGTCCATCGACGGCAGCTGGCTGAAGACCTCGGGATGGTCGATGAAGACCTGGGCGCCGGCGGCCATGGTGTAGCGCGTCGTGTCGTTGCCCGCCGCGACCATCAAGGTGAAGAAGTTCTTGAGAGTGACGTCGTCCAGCGTCTCGCCGTCGTTGTTGGGCTGCAGGAGTGCGGTGAGCACGTCGTTGGTCGGCGTGAGCCGCCGGTCCTCGAGCGCCTGCTGGGCGTACTCGAAGAGCTCGATCGACACCGGACTGCGAAAGGGCAAGAGCCGATACGCGCTCGTGTCGGTTTGGTCGACGACGTAATCCGTGAAGTCGGGGTCGGTGTTGCCGATCAACGCGTCGCCTCGACTGACCAGCCATTCCAGGTCCTCGTCGGGTAGACCGAGGAGGCGGCCCAACATCCGCATCGGCAATTCACGGGCGATCATCTTGACGAAATCGAACTCCTCGAGGCCGTTGAGGTTGACGAGGACTTCGCGGGCGAGGTCGCGCACGGCGTCCTCGTAGCCCATGACCGCGCGCGGCGTGAAGGGTCGCGACACCATCCGGCGCAGCCGGGTGTGCTCGGGCGAGTCCATCTCCATGAGGGTGCGACGGGCCTCGGTCTCCTCCTCACTCATGTCCTCCATGCGGATCCCCGACCGACTAGAGAAGAGTTCGGTGTGACGACTCGCGTAGAGGACGTCGTCGTACTTGAGGATGCTCCAGAATCCGCGGCCGCCGTCGGGCTCATCGGTCCACGCGACGGGTGACTGAGCGCGCAGCCGCGCGAACTCTTGATGGGGGACGCCCTCGACGTAGACGTCGTGTGACGTGATGTCGATGCCAGTGGTGCCGTCGGACATAGGTCCCCCTTTGTTTGGTTCTGGAGTGTACTCGTTCGTGACCAAACGAACTCGACATTGTTTCGGCCATTTGGTTCCTACTATGGAGTGATGACTAAGCCCCTGATTGGCATCACCGGACGAAGGTGGCCGGCGTCGTGGCTGGGCGACGTCGTGCCCAAGGCCATGAACGAACTGCGCTTCGATCTGCACTTCTCGGACTACCCGCAGTCGGTGGCCGCGGCGGGTGGATTGCCCGTGGAACTCACCCGCGACGCGGAGGTGGCCGGGATCGTCGAGCGGCTGGACGGACTGGTCCTCAGTGGTGGAGCGGACGTACATCCCACACACTACGGACACGACCCCCACGACCTGCTCGGCGCCGTAGAGCCCGACCGCGACGAGTGGGAGTTCGCGTTGTTACGTGAAGCGCACCGGGTGGGGTTGCCCGTCCTGGGGATCTGCCGTGGTGCGCAGTTGGCGAACGTCTTCTTCGGCGGGACGCTAAACCAGCACGTGGAACTCGACGAAGGTGCGGGCCATCCCCAGTGGGACGTCGATGGTCGCGTCGCCACCCACGAGGTCGACATTGTGGCGGGTACCCTGCTCGCCTCGTTGTACCCGACGAACATCGGCGTCAACTCCTTGCACCACCAGACCCTCGCGGTCCTCGGTAACGACCTCGTGGCCTCAGCCACCGCGCCCGACGGCGTGGTCGAGGCGATCGAGCTGCCCGGGCACGACGTGCTGGCCGTGCAGTGGCACCCTGAGCTCCTCGACAAGCCCGACCCCACGTTCCGCTGGCTCGTCGAGCGAAGCACGGCGTTCGCCACCGCTCGGGGCTGACGTGGCCCGAGCCCTCATGGTGCTCACCGAGAACTGGACGCTCCGTCCCACGCCGACCTTGGACGACCTGGTCACGCTGGCGGTCGCCGCCGAATCGGCGGGAGTCGACGGCGTGATGGTGAGCGATCACGTCGTCCTGGGTCCGAGCGCCGACGCCGCCGGACGGCCGTTCAACGACCGTGACTACGCCATGCCCGCCAACCAGGACCCGGCGACCCCGTGGCCGAGCCCCTACGTGCTGCTCGCCGCGATCGCGGCGCGTACGACGACGCTGCGTCTGGTACTCGGCGCGATCATCTCGCCCCTGCGCCACCCGCTCGTCACGGCCAAGGACCTCGGGACGCTCGACCTGTTGAGCAATGGACGTCTGGTCGTCCTGCCGACGGTCAGTTGGCACCGCGACGAGTACGACGCACTCGGCGTGGACTTCCACCGTCGGGGCGAGATACTCGACGAGCAGCTCGAGGTGTGGCGTCGAGTCTGGACGACGTCACCCGCGTCGTTCCGGGGGCGCCACTTCGACTTCGGCGACGTCTGGGTCGAACCGAAGGCGTGGCGCGTCGGCGGACCGACGCTGTGGTTCGGGGGGTCGAGCCTGCACGAATCGCTCGCGCGTCGTCTCGGCACCTACGGATCGGGGTTCAACCCCCTCGGGCGTCCCTCGTCTGAGGAACTCCTCAGGCTCGACGACGCCCTCGCGGCGTGCGGCCGTCACCGTGATGA
>Ga0075017_100002290_pt1 | contig 11929 bp, 10 predicted proteins | sample AleBraG_ABR_2012_FD_71475 | JGI IMG/M metagenome (GOLD analysis project Ga0075017, IMG submission 71475) | Freshwater sediment microbial communities in response to fracking from Pennsylvania, USA - Alex Branch Run_MetaG_ABR_2012 | ecosystem: Environmental > Aquatic > Freshwater > Creek >...
CGGCCGGACGAACAGTGCGTCGTCACCGACGTCACCTCCGGAACGGCCCTGCTGTCGGTTCAAGGGCCGTACTCGCGCGAGTTGCTGAGCCGATTGAGCCCGGACGACCTGTCTGACGCCGGCCTTCCCTACCTGTCTGCCCGCCAGCTCGAAGTCGACTACGGACGCTTCCTGGTCGGACGGGTGACGTACGTCGGCGAGCTCGGATACGAACTTCACATCCCGACCGAGCTGGCCGTCACGATCTACGACGCGCTGATCGCGGCGGGTTCGGATCTGGGAATTCGACCGATCGGTTTCGGTGCGCTCAACAGCCTCCGTCTGGAGAAGGCGTACCGCGATTACGGGATCGACATCGACACCACCGACAACCCGCTCGACGCCGGATTGGGATTCGCCGTCTCATTCGACAAGCCCGGGGGGTTCGTCGGTCGGGAAGCTCTCCTCGAACGGCGCGCCGCCCGAGCCGAGCCGAACTCCTCGGGCCGCCGGTCGATGGTCCAGGTCCTGCTCGACGATCCCGAGCTCCTCTTGTTCGGAAACGAACCGCTCGTGCACCAAGGGCGGACGGTCGGCTACGTCCGGGCCGCCGGGTACGGGCATACCCTCGGCGCAGCCGTCGGACTGGCGATGGTCGAGCATCCGGACGGGAGCGGCGATGAGTGGCTCGGGGCGGCGGGGTTCGAGATCCGGTTGCCCGTCGGATTCGCGGCAGCAACCGTGTCCTTGCGCCCCGCCTACGACCCGGAGCGTGCGCGCGTGCTGGCCTGACCGCCGGACACGCCCGGGGCGCCAGGTATGAATTGGCTGCAGCAGACGGAATTGTGCAGGCTGGACACGTGACGGAAGCACCACCACCAGGACCGGTCGATCGACTCGGCGACCGCTTGCGCAGGCCGAAGCACCAGGTCAACCGCCGGGCCGTCGCGTACTGGACCGTGCGTGCCGCCGCGGGCTGGATCGTCGTTCTGGGCGTGCTGTCGGTGATCACAGTCGGAGCGTCGCCCAGGCCCGCATGGCTGGTCGTCGCGCTGGTCTCGGCGTTCGGCGTCGCGTTGGCCCATCTTCTGGTGATGCCGCGTTGGAGGTACGCCGTCCACCGCTGGGAAACCACCGATGAGGCCGTCTACACCCAATCCGGATGGCTGCGGCAGGAACGCCGCATCGCACCGATCAGCCGGATCCAGACGGTCGACACCGATCGAGGCATCTTCGAGCGGATGTTCGGATTGTCGAATCTGACGGTAACGACAGCGTCGGCACACGGACCGCTGAAGATCGACGGCCTGGACCAGGAGACGGCGCTACGGCTCGCCGCCGAACTGACCGCGTCGACCGCAGCGAGCGAGCAGGACGCCACATGAGTGGCGTGAGCAACGTAAGCATGAGCGATGTACAAGGCGAGCTGGAGTGGCGCCGGCTCGACCCGCGAATGCTGCTGATCGGCCCGCTGCACGACCTGCTTCGGTTCGCGATCCCGCTCGCACTGCTCTTCCTCGGACGCGGCGCGGCCGGCGACCACTGGCCGACCCTGATCGCGGCGGCGGTCGTGGTCGCGTTCGGGATGTCCCGGTGGTTCACAACTCGCTACCGGATCAGCGCGAGTCAGGTCGAGTTTCGGACCGGGCTGTTGCGCCGCCGATCCATCACGGTGCCGCTCGACCGCATCCGGACTGTCGATGTCAGCGCTCGCGCGCTGCACCGACTCCTCGGTGTCGCAACGGTTTCCATGGGGACCGGACGTCGCGACCGCGCCAAGAAGGACGAGTTGCACCTCGCGGCAGTGTCGATCGCCGAAGCCACCAAGCTCCGGTCCGAATTGCTGCACCGCCGTGATGTCATCGTCGCGGCCGAGAGCGGTACCGGAGCCATCGGCTCGATCGACGGCGGCGGCCAGTTCGTCGCCGCAGCGGCGGACGCACCGCCGATCGTCCGGCCGGTGCAGACCATCGTCCACCTCGATCCCAGCTGGGTCAGGTACGCGCCGTTCACGACGTCGGGACTGTTCACCCTGCTCGCCGTCATCGGTTTCTCCACGCAATACATCAGCGAATACCACGTCGACCCCTCGCGGATCGGCCCAGTGCACGCTGCCACCCAGGACCTCAGTCGCCTGCCGAGGCCGTTGCTCGCCGGCTCGGTGCTCGTCGGCGTGCTCGTTGTCGTGGCCGTCTTGTCGACGGCGGGGTACCTGCTGGCGTTCTGGGGATTCACTCTGGAGCGGCATCCGGAAGGATTCCTCCAGATTCAACGCGGCCTGCTGACCCGGCGGCTGGTGTCCATCGAGGAGCGCCGGCTGCGGGGCGTCGAGGTCAGCGAGCCCATCCTGCTCCGCTCCGTTCGCGGGGCCAGAACGATCGCGATCGCCACCGGACTGCGAGTCGGTCGGGGCTCCGATCGTGGCGGTGAACTGCTCCTGCCGCCGGCACCGCGATCACAAGCGCACCGCGTCGCTGCCGCGGTATTGCGAGTGGGCGACCCCACTACTCTTCCGCTGATTGAACACGGCAGGCGCGCGCGAACGCGCAGGTACACCCGGAGTATCGGCGTCAGCCTCGCGCTGGTGGCCGGCCTGCTGTTACTGAATCTGTGGGGGGCACTGCCGAGCTGGCCCTGGCTGACTGCGCTCGTGCTCATCCCCGTCGCAGCGTTGCTGGCGCGCGATCGCTACCGCAACCTCGGCCACACGATGACGGAGCTCTACCTCGTAAGCCGGGTCGGATCGCTTGCCCGCCGGACGAGCGCCTTACAGCGAACCGGAATCATCGGCTGGCGGATCAGGGAGTCCTTCTTCCAGCGCCGGGTCGGCCTGGTGACGTTAATGGCGACGACCGCCGGTGGCCGCGGCCGGTATTCAGTGCCGGACATCGAGATCGGCGAGGCCGTTCAGCTCGCATCAGCAGCGACGCCCGGACTCCTGGTGCCGTTCCTTGCCGAGGCGCCGGCCGCCGTCCGCTGACTCCGCTCAACCGCCAGGCTTGAGCGGCCAGCCGGGCAGATTCCGCACCACCGCCCACGCGACTGCCACGCCGACGAGCCCGAGCGTCCAGCGCCGGCTCAGCGAGAACGCGAGAACGCGTCCGGTGACCGTCGCGTACACCCAGCGGGCGTAGACGACGAGTGCGAACGGAAGCGCGATCAGCAGCAGAAGGTTGTCGTGCACTGCGGACGACCAGTGGCCGACGATCAAGTTGTGCACCATCCGCAAACCACCGCACAGCGGGCAGTCGAGCCCGGTCAGCAATTTGGTCGGACACTGCGGCATCAACGTGGACGGGTTGTTCGGGTCGTGAGTGGCCACGTAGGCGCACGACGCCAGCGCCGCCAGGGTCAGAGCGAGCGGAGCCGTCAGCCGGCCGCGGGTGGCGACCGCGCCACTGGGGGTTGGGCCGCCGTGGACAGCGCTCATGTCGCCATCTTCCCGCAGGCGACGCCGGATGGAGCCGCGCTAGGGCGCATCGGCCGGCTCGGCCTGTCCGGACGGCGGCCCAGCCTCGAGCCCGGTCGCGGTCCCGGTCGTCGCATCGTCGTCGGCACCGCCCGCGCTGCGGGCGCCGTCGGTGATATCGACCCGGTCTCGAACCTGTCCATCGGCGGACGTTTCGATGCGCTCGCGGTCAGCCCGGCGATGAGCCCTTCGCCGCTCCCACCAGTTGGCGAACAGGACGACGGCCGCCACGTAGAGGTAGCCGATCAGAATGTCGAAGACGTAGTGCTCGCCGCCGTAGATCAGGGAGAGCGCCATCGCGAGGGTGTAGACGACCATGAGAATGCGACCGGTCCGATGAAGCTTCGTCCACACGAAAACCGTCAGCATCGCCGTGAAAGCAGCATGCAGCGACGGCACTGCTGCGAAGTCGTTCACGCCGCCCTGAGCCTTCGAGATGAGGTCGCCGGCGATCCGCAGGTCGAGGGCGTCCCACCCGCGCTGCGCGATCCGCTGGACGTTGGGGATGACACCGGTCTCGCCCGCGTACCACGGGGGCGCCGACGGGAACACGATGAACGTCACCAGACCGGCGTACGACAGCAGTAGGAGCCGGCGCGCCCACCGGGCCCACTCGTCGCGTGAACGGGCGTACAGCACCGCGGCCACGATCCACACGACGAAGAAATGCGAGAAGTACACGAGCGAGACGACGATGTCGTACCAGTGAACCCGTGCCGGGTCGTAGAAATGCTGCTGCAGCCAGGCCGTCGGAATGTTTCCGTGGAAAAGCCAGCTGTCGAAATTCACCGCGGCATGCACGTTGACCGGCCGCCCGAGCCGAGCGGCGAAGCCGCGGGTGTAGTCGTACAGATACAGGAACCCGACGAAGGGCAGCCAGTCGACGACGATGCGCACTTGGGTACGCCACGGCCGCCCGAGGTTGACGGCGAAGAGCGCGAGCAGGATCCATACCGTCTGAGTGCCGCGATCCAGCGGCAGGCCCTGAGTCACGCAGAACACAGCAAACGCCACGGCCCAGACGGTCAGCGCAATGCTGCGCGGAGTGCGGGGCAACCGCACGGCCTGCCGCAGATTCACCGGTCGGCTCGTGAGTTCTTGCCCAGGACGACGACCCCACCCGCCGAAACGGTGTATCTGCTCCGGTCGCGGTCGAGGTCGACGCCGATGGTGGCGTGGTCCGCGACGATCACGTTCTTGTCCAGGATCGCCCTGCGGACAACGGCCCCCGGTCCGATCTCGACGCCGGGGAGGATGACTGAGTCGACCACGGTGGCGCCGTGCCCGATCCGGACGTCGAACGCCACGACGGAGTGGTCCACCAGACCACCCGAAACGATCGAACCGGCGGCAACGATCGACTCGTGGGCAGCGCCACCCTCCACGAATTTCGCCGGCGGAAGCGGCGGGACCAGCGAGTAGATCGGCCACCGGTGGTTGTACAGATTGAAAACGGGATGAACCGAGACCAGATCCATGTGCGCATCGTGATACGAGTCGAGCGTTCCGACGTCACGCCAGTAACCACGGTCCCGGTCGGTCGCTCCCGGAACATCGTTGGTGGCGAAGTCGTAGACCTGGGCCAGGCCTTTGCGCGTCATCATCGGGATGATGTCGCCGCCCATGTCGTGCATCGACGCCTCGTCCTGAGCATCGAACTTCAGTGCCTCGATCAGCGCCTCGGTCGAGAACATGTAATTGCCCATGGACGCGAACGCCACGTCCGGCTCACCCGGAACGGTCGGCGGGTCGGCCGGCTTCTCGTGGAACTCGACGATGTCCCGGCCGTTGGGTTGAGTCTCGATCACACCGAATTCGGACGCCTGGGACTTGGGCACACGCAGCCCGGCGACCGTGACGGCGGCGTTGTATTCGATGTGCTGGTCGAGCATCTGGCCCGGGTCCATCCGGTACACGTGGTCGGCACCGAAGACCAGGACGTAATCCGGTCGCTCGTCGTAGACCAGGTTCAGGCTCTGGAAGATCGCGTCGGCGCTGCCGGTGTACCAGCGCGGCCCGAGCCGTTGCTGAGCCGGCACCGGGGTCACGTAATTGCCGAGGAGGGTGGACATACGCCACGTCGTGGTGATGTGCCGGTCCAGAGAATGCGATTTGTACTGCGTCAGCACGCACAACCGCAGGAATCCGGAGTTCACCAGATTGGACAGGACAAAGTCGACCAGCCGGTACTGCGCCCCGAACGGAACGGCCGGTTTGGCCCGGTCCGCCGTCAGGGGCATCAGCCGTTTGCCCTCGCCCCCGGCGAGGACGATCCCCAGGACACTTCTACGCCGCACCCACGTCACCCTAGGCTGATCGCGTGGTGCGCGTCGCTGTGATGACGAGAGAGTTCCCTCCCGACGTCTACGGCGGAGCGGGCGTCCACGTCGCCTTTTTGGTCCGTGAACTGCGCCGACTGGCCGATGTCTCGGTGTATTGCTTCGGTGAGCCGCGGCTCGATGCGACAGCGTTCTTCCCGCCGGCCGGCCTCGGCGACGCCAATTTCGCGCTCCAGACAATCGGGGTCGACCTGGAGATGGCCGCGGCGGCTGCTGGCAGCGAGGTCGACGTCGTCCACTCGCACACCTGGTACGCGAACCTCGGCGGCCAGCTCACCCACCTTCTCGGCGACGTCCCGCATGTCATTACCGCTCATTCGCTGGAACCTCGCCGGCCGTGGAAGCTCGAGCAACTGGGCGGCGGATACCGGGTGTCCTCCTGGATCGAGAAATTGGCGTACGAGAGCGCGGACGCGGTCATCGCCGTCAGCGACGGCATGCGCGCCGACGTCCTGGACTGCTATCCGGAGGTCGATCCGGCGCGGGTGCATGTCGTCCGGAACGGAATCGACACCGCGCTCTACCGGCCCGACAGCGGGACCGACGTCCTTGAACGAGTCGGCGTGAATCCGGCGGACCCTTTCGTTCTGTTCGTCGGTCGGATCACGCGCCAGAAGGGCGTCTCGCATCTGATCGCCGCGGCGTACGCTTTCGATCCGGGCGCTCAGCTCGTCCTCTGTGCGGGTGCTCCGGACACTCCCGAGTTGGAAGCCGAGACGGCCGCCGCGATCGCAGCTCTTCAGGCGACCCGGCAGGGAGTCGTCTGGATCCGAGACATGTTGCCCAGGGAAGAATTGCTGCAGCTCCTCACGCACGCTGTCGCCTTTGTTTGCCCATCGGTGTACGAGCCGCTCGGAATCGTCAATCTCGAAGCCATGGCCTGCGGCACAGCAGTTGTCGCGTCCGATGTGGGCGGTATCCCGGAGGTCGTCGTCGACGGCGAGACCGGTTTGCTCGTCCATTACGAGGAGTCGGATCCCGACCGGTTCAGGGCAGACCTCGCCGCGGGGGTCAACCAGCTGCTCGCCGACCCGGTGGCAGCCGACCGCATGGGCGTCGCCGGGCGCGCACGAGCGGTCGATTCATTCGGCTGGGACACGGTGGCCCGCCGCACCATCGAGGTCTATGACCAGGTGATTTGACCCCCGCTACGAGGCGGACCGACCAAGAATCGGGCGGTCGAGCGAGTTGCCGCACGAACGACCGGTAGCGTCACGCCGTGCAGGATCGCAGGACTTTGCACCGCGAGATCATTCTGGTTTTCGCGGTATCGCTGGGGCGCAGCGGCGTATATGCGCTGGTGAACCTCGGCGCTGCGCTCACGGCACAGGTCGGGTTGCGGAATCTTTCGGCCGGGCTCAACGGTTCGGCGGCTCCCGGGCGGCCGACCCTCGACCTCATCTACCAGCTGCTCGCGATCGCTTTCGCCCTCGTTCCGGTGGCTCTTGCCTGCCATTTCCTGGCGATCGGCGGCGAGCGGCCGACGGCGGTTCTCGGCATCGATCTGGGCCAGCCCAGCCGCGACGTTCTGCGTGGTGCGGCTCTCGCGCTGCTGATCGGCGGGACCGGCCTGCTGCTCTACATCGTGGCGTTCAAACTCGGCGCAAGCCTGCGGCTGGTGGCCAGCAGCCTGCCGGCAGTGTGGTGGCGTATTCCAGTCTTGGTGTTGTCAGCGGCGGAGAACGCCATCCTCGAAGAGACCATCGTGCTCGGCTACCTACTCCACCGGCTCCAACAACTCGGCTGGAGACCGTGGCGGGCGGTGGCGCTCAGCGCGGTCGTACGCGGCTCCTACCACCTGTACCAGGGCTTCGGCGGGTTCGTCGGCAACGCCGTCCTCGGCGTCATCTTCGGCAGGCTTTACCAGCGATGGGGACGTGTAGCGCCGATGATCGTGGCGCACACTCTCATCGACTCGGTCGCGTTCGTCGGGTACGTGTACCTGCACGGCAAGGTCTCCTGGCTGCCCTGACCGAGCCGCGGAGGTCGAGCGCGGGCCGCACACGAGCCAGGTGGACGAAAGGACCGACGACCGCAACGGGTGATTGCTCCATGACACGGAGTTGGCGGATGCTGCAAGCATGAGCGGCCTTTGGACATGGGACCCGCAGACCGGGGCAGTCACCTGGTCGGGTTCCATCGCTGCGCTGCACGGCCTCGAACAGTCGGTGACGACATACGAGGCGCAGCTCGCGGCGATCGATCCGCGCGATCGCGCGGGCGTCGATGCCGCGTGGCGGCGAATGGTCGCCGATGGAACCGGCTCGCAAGAGGTCTATCGGGCCGTCGGCGGAGCAGTCCTCAGCTCCAAGGCCAGGATGATCAACGTCCAGGGGAACCCGTTCGTCGTGGGGTCGGTCCGCACAGTCAGCCCGGCACAACCGGACGACCACCGGTTCACCGGAATGTTCCGCAGCTTCCCGGTCGGCATCACGATGCTCGACCCCGAAGGCGCGATGGTCGAGGTCAACGACGCGTTCTGCGAGCTGCTCGGTTACAGCCGCGACCAGCTGATCGGCAGCAAGTACGCGCAGCTGATCCATCCCGACGAGGGCGGGGCGCCCGAAGCTGGACCCTTCGGCGAGACCGTGCCGGTACTGCGCGCCGAACGCCGGCTGGTCCGGGCCGACGGAAACACCCTGTGGGTGCTGGTCAACACCCGCCGTTTCGAGCAGGACGGCCGACCGTTCGTGCTCTCCACGATCGAAGACATCACCGCTCGTCGGCAGTCCGAAGAAGAGCTCGTGATGCTCGCCTTGCACGACAGCCTGACCGGGTTGCCGAACCGGCGGCTGCTGCTCGACCGCCTGGAGCAGGCGCTGGCACGCTCGCGCCGCGACGGCCGCGATGTCGCTCTGCTGTTCGTCGATCTCGATCACCTGAAGAAGGTCAATGACGGCCTCGGGCACGAAGCCGGCGACGAGCTCCTGATCACGGTCGCCAAGAGCCTGGTCGCGGCAGTGCGGGACAGCGACACTGTCGCTCGTCTCGGCGGCGACGAGTTCGTCGTGGTCGCCGAACAGGTCGGGGGCCCCGAAGAGCTCGAAGCCATGGCGAGGCGGCTGCTCGATGCGGTCCGGATCCCGCTCGAGATCGGATCGGACCGGCTCATCGTCACCGCCAGCATCGGTGTCGTCGCCCCGACGTCGGACACCGACCGGCCGCAGGACCTGCTCAAGGCGGCCGATGCAGCCATGTATCGAGCAAAACGTGCCGGACGAGCTCAGTACGTCGTCGATGTGGCGCCCGGGCAGCCGCGGGGCTTCGATCGGCGAGCGCTCGTTGCTGAGGCCGCAGTTGGCGTCGCGCGGGAGCAGTTCGTGCTGCATTACCAGCCGATCGTCCGGCTGGACGGCTCCATGCTCGGGGTCGAAGCGCTGCTCCGCTGGCGCCATCCCCGCCGGGGCCTGCTGCTCCCGGAGGATTTCATTCCGCAGATCTCGGGTTCGGACATGGCCGCGCCGCTCGCGACCTGGGTGCTCGGCCGGGCGCTGATCGACTGCTCGAACTGGCGCGACGGTTCCGACTCAGGACCGCCGGTGAACGTGAACATCGGCGTGAACGAACTCCTTGATCCGAGCGTCGTCGATGGTGCGCTCGATCTGCTCGACGAGCTTTCGCTCGGCGGCTCGTCGCTGCGGCTCGAGATCGTCGAGGACGAACTGGCCGACCCCGATGCGGTGCTCGCCACGGCGCAACGCCTGCGCGATCGTGACGTCGAGCTCGCGGTCGATCACTTCGGCACCGGGTACTCGTCATTGGCCTACCTGCGCCGGCTTCCGATCAGCATGGTGAAGATCGACCGTTCGCTGATCAGCTCGATCGGCGACGATCCGGCGGACGCGTCCACAGTGAAGGCTGTGCTCGACGCGTGTCGCGCCAGCGGCCGGCTGACGGTGGCCGAAGGAGTCGAGACCGAGGCTCAGCTCGCGCTCCTGCGGAGCATCGGGTGCGACGCCGTCCAGGGCACCGTCACCGGAATGCCGGCACCGCTGGAGCTGCTCCTTCCGCTGATCAGAGCCGGCCAGATCGACTTGGTCCACTAGCCGTAGCCGAGCTCACGGAGTTCGTCGTCGTCGATCCCGAAATGGTGGGCGACCTCGTGGACGACGGTGATCCTGACCTGTTCGACGATCTCGGCGTCGCTCGGCCAGCCCCGGACGATCGGCCCGCGGAAGATCGTGATCCGGTCGGGAAGGACACCGGCGTACCAGCGTCCGCGGGACGTGAGCGGTATCCCCTCGTACAAGCCGAGCAGGCCCGGCTGACCGGGGGGCGGTTCCGGTTCGACCAGGATCACCACGTTGTCCATCGCGGCCGCGAGACGAGGCGGGATCGTGTCGAGCGCTTCGCCGACCAGCTCCTCGAACGCTTCCGGGGTCACGCCACCATCGTGCCCCCGCTCGGCCCGGCCGCTGACGCGGACAAGCGCTTTGGTGATCGTGCAACGCGTCCCCTATGCTTCTGCGGTCTCCGACGGGCTCGTTTTGCCCGCGCTCACTGGCCCTCATCGTCTAGTGGCCCAGGACACCGCCCTTTCAAGGCGGCGGCACGGGTTCGAATCCCGTTGGGGGCACGTTCGGCAGCTTCAAGGCCTTGTCTTGCTCTTCGAGGCCCCGTAGCGCAGTTGGTTAGCGCGCCGCCCTGTCACGGCGGAGGTCGCGGGTTCGAGTCCCGTCGGGGTCGCCATACCGGACCTCCGTGCGATCGGTTGGGTCAGACAGCCGGAACCTGCTTACTCGGATCGATGAACGGGATCTCCGCGGTCGTTCCGCAGGCCCGCTCGCCGTCCGGACCGCGGAGCTCGACCGGCGTCCCCGGAGCGGCTCAGTGCGGCGCGCTCGCGGCGAAGGCTGCATGCCACGCCGCGACGAGGGACCAGTAGGGCTCGTCCAGCGGCTCGGGTGCGAAGAGCCACATGTAGTAGTCGGACTCGACCCGGCCGACGACCTCTCGCTTGGGTTCGAGAGGGCCCAAGCCGTCCAGGGTTGTACCAGGTGTAGCCCCAGTCGGCGATCACGTCGCGGATTTCATCGGGTTGCTGGCCGGCGAGGACTTCGCACAGCACCCAGGACCGAAGGGCCTGCACGGTCCGCGCGGCCCCAGCCAGAACGGCCGGTTCGGTGGTTTCCGTGTCCACCTTCAAAACTGCCGGCTTGATCCCCGTCCGCTCGACGTAGCTGTCCAACGTTTCCAGCGGGACATCGATCACGAAACTGTTCTGCCGAAAGGTCGGGTTGAGGGAGTTCGAGCTGTCCGTGGAGTCGGACAAGTACAGACGCGCCGTGCCATCCTCAGCCCCCAAGGCGAGTTCCTCGACCGTGTAAGCAAGGTCGTTGTCAACTGCGCATTCCCTCGCGACTCGCGCCAAGTCGGGCGTCGGCTCGAAGCCGACAACTTCGCGGTCGCTGAATGCCCGCGTCATCAACGCATACGGTCCGACGTTGAGACCGATGTCGAACACCGCCCCAGGCCCTGCGGTTTCCAACGCTGCGAGGAAATGCGGGAGAGCGATCGGCTCGTACCCGGCGAAGCCGACCTCTGCGAGCCGCCTGGGTACATACATCGACCAATCCGCGATCATGGTCATGGTCGCGGGCGACTCCCGACGCGCCGATGAGCCCTGCGGCCGGCACGGCAGACGGAACTCGTACGCAGTAGTCGCCGCCTTGGCAGCCCTGGACGGTGGAGTGATCGCGTTCCCGAGCAGCCGGTCGAGCTTCGCTTCGATTCGCTCAATCCTGATGTACATGTCGTTGAGCGCTCGGATTACGGGCACGAGGCTGCCGTCACTGCGGTAGAGCGAGAAGGAGGCAAGGGAGGGCTCGGTAGCAGCCGGGACAGGAGCCGGCGGAGGAACTGGCTCCGAGTTGGCGACCCCACTCGGGGGTCCCGGTGCGGTGCGGTCAGCAAGCTGGTCCAGCGCGCGATGCGTAACGCGCCGCGCGCGACGGGCAAGTCCGCGGGCCGATTGTCCTAAGGACCTCGACATGCCTGAACGGTACTGCCGAGCGGGCAGCACACTCCCCGGGCGGACCGATCCGTCCGGTCAGGCAGCCGGAACCTGCTTACCCGGGTCGATGAACGGGATCTCCGCGGTCGTTCCGTAGGCCCGCTCGCCGTCCGGACCGCGGATCTCGAC
>Ga0075017_100002291_pt1 | contig 11929 bp, 9 predicted proteins | sample AleBraG_ABR_2012_FD_71475 | JGI IMG/M metagenome (GOLD analysis project Ga0075017, IMG submission 71475) | Freshwater sediment microbial communities in response to fracking from Pennsylvania, USA - Alex Branch Run_MetaG_ABR_2012 | ecosystem: Environmental > Aquatic > Freshwater > Creek >...
CGTCACTCTCCCCATCACCAAGCACAACTACCTGGTCACGCGTGCCGACGAGGTCGCGCGAACGATTCGCGAGGCCTTCTACGTCGCTCGCTCCGGCCGCCCAGGGCCCGTGCTGGTCGATATCACCAAAGATGCCCAGCAGTCCACCTGCGAGTTCGACTGGGAAGCGGCCAAGCCGCAACTCCCCGGCTATCGCCCCGACCTTTCTCCCGCTCCCAAGGAATATGAGCGCGCTCTTGAACTGATCCACAAAAGCCGCCGCCCGGTGATCCTGATGGGTCACGGCGTGATCGTCTCCGGCGCCATGAATGAAGTCCGTGACTTCGCCGAGCGAGCCGCAATTCCGGTGGCTATGACTCTGCTTGGTATCGGAGCCTTTCCCGCTTCCCATCCCTTGAATCTGGGCATGATGGGCATGCACGGCGAAGCTTGGGTGAACCACACCATCCAGGAGGCCGACCTGCTCCTGGCCTTCGGCATGCGCTTTGACGACCGCGTCACCGGCAACCTGAAAACCTACGCCCCCAACGCCAAGAAGATTCACATCGAAATCGATCCGGCGGAGATCAACAAAACAGTCAAAGTCGACGTGCCCCTGGTCGGCGACCTGCGCGAGGTGCTGCGCACGCTGCTGCCTCGCATCGAGAAGGTGGACCGTGGCGACTGGCTGCACGCCATTGATGACCTGAAAGGTGATTCGGCCGTTCACGACATCCAGAACCTTCCCGACAGCGGACATCTCTACGCGGCCCACGTCATCAACGACCTGTGGCGGGAAACGCGCGGCCAGCACACCGTAGTCGTCACCGACGTCGGCCAGCACCAGATGTGGGAAGCGCAGTACTACAAACACGAAGAGCCGCGTTCGCTGATCACCTCCGGCGGCCTGGGAACCATGGGTTTCGCTCTGCCCGCCGCCATCGGCGCCAAAGTCGCCCGTCCGGAAGCGGAAGTCTGGGTCGTCGTTGGCGATGGCGGCTTCCAGATGACCCTCTGCGAACTCGCCACCCTGGTCCAGGAGAAACTCAAGATCCACATCGCGATCATCAACAACGGTTATCTCGGCATGGTGCGCCAGTGGCAGGAATTCTTTTACGACAAGAATTACGCGGCGACGCCGCTGCTCAATCCCGACTTCGTGAAACTGGCCGAGGCCTATGGCGTTCGCAGCAAGAAAGTCACCGAGCGCTCGCAGGTAGTACCCACAGTGCAGGCGGCGCGCCAGCATGACGGCCCCATGCTCATTGACTTTCAAGTCGAGCAGGAAGATTCGGTCTTCCCCATGGTGCCGGCCGGCGCCGCCCTGCATGAGATGATCCGGCGCCCCAGCCCCATCGTGGAAACGGCGGCCGACGAGTAAACGATATGCTGAACACCTACGTGGTTTATGTGGAGAACAAGCCGGGAGTGCTGACACGCGTGGCCTCGCTGTTCCGCCGCCGTGCCTTCAACATCGATTCCCTGACCGTGGGACGAACCGAGAAACCCGAAGTCTCGCGCATGACCATCACGGTCGACGCCGACCGCGACCAGGCCCGCCGCATCGAAGCCAACCTCTACAAACTGGTAAACGTGCTGCTGGTCGAGAACATTACCCATCACCCCGCCATCGTGCGCGACCTCGCCATGATTAAGGTTGCGGCCACACATGATGCCCGTTCCCACGTGCTGGAGCTGGCCAGCGTCTTTCGCGCCCGCGTGGTCGATGTCTCCCCCGATTCCCTGACCATCGAGATCACCGGCACCGAAGATAAGATCGACGGCTTGCTCGAAGTATTGCGTCCCTATGGCGTACTCGAAATGGTGCGCACCGGTATTGTCGCCATGCGCCGCGGCAATAAAGCCTCTCCCGGCGTCTACGCCGGCAATGGCGACGCAGCCCTGGAACTGGAAGGCGGCGACGAGATTTCTCAATCCGTCTAGCTTCTCGTGTTATCGTGAACCGATCGCGTCCAATATAAGTAACTCAATTGTCATTCCGAGCGCAGCGAGGAATCCCTACTCCCAGCAGCATCGTCGGGTAATAGATGTTTCGCTCCGCTCGACCAGGACAAGGCGGCAACTCGCGCAATCTTCAAGAATGATCGCTTCTGTGCCCTATTCAAGGAGCTATGACAGCATGCGTACCCGTTGGGCAGCTATCCTCACGGACCCGCAATTCTGGACGCCCGTAGTGGTCCTCGTGGGCGGCCTGCTCATCCTGCGCTGGCTGCAGTAACCAAAATCATGTCACCCCTGAATGCTGACACGCCCAGGTTGGAGGTCTCACGGCTGCGCAGCCTGCAACTGCTGGGCGTTCTCTGCGGATTCGGCGCCGGAGCCTGGCTCGGCGCCGCCGAAGCCCCCACCAAGCTGGTGCGCATCGGCGTGTCGCCGCTCGTCATTTCCCTGATGATGGTCATCGGCGTCTTCCTCGCTCGCTGGACCGTCCCCGCCCTGATTCGCGGCACTTCGCACATGTATGCCGACGTGCTCCAGGCACCGCACCTCATCGTATGGGCCATTCTCGCCGGCTGCCTGTGGGCGGTGGCAAACACGCTGACCATCTACGCCATTCGCGACATCGGCCTCAGCATCGCGTTTCCGCTCTGGAACACAAACAGCCTCCTCGGCATCCTCTGGGGCTTCGTCTTCTTCAACGAGTTGCGCCACGCCGGCTGGCGGCGCTGGTGCGGCGTGGTAGGCGGCGCCGGCGCAATGTTTGCCGGCGCGGTTCTCCTGGCCATCGCCTCCGCCACCCCCGGCGTCGGCACTCATGCCGGCAAGGGCCTGCTCGCTGCTCTCGGCGCAGGAATCCTATGGGGAACCATGTACATCCCCTACCGCAAGGCTTACCTCACCGGAATGAATCCCCTTTGTTTTCTCGCCTTCTTCACCATCGGCGAACTCGGCATGATGTCCGCCCTCGCCTTCAAGTCCGTCGGCGGCGCCCTGCCGCTGTGGCATGAACTGGTGAGCGCCCGCAGTGTTCTGTTCTGGCTCCTGCTCGGCGGGTTCGTCTGGGTGATCGGCGACGTTTTCCAGCAGTACGCCGCCAAGTACATCGGCATCAGCCGCGGCATCCCACTGTCGAATACCAATCAACTCTGGGGACTCGCCTGGGGTATCCTCGTCTTCGGCGAACTCCATGGCCGCGGCGCTTCGCTTTACGGACAGGTGATCGGAGGCTCCCTGCTCATGGCTGCCGGTGCCGCCGCCATCGCTCTATCTTCCACCAGTGGCGAAGAGCACGCCCAATGGCGTGAGGCTGCGCAGCGGGAAAGCGACCGTTACGGCACGGATGCCAGCTACGTCCGCGCCGGTCTGGAAGGGAAGGATCACCTGGAGCGAAAGCGCCGCCGCACGCCCCTCGATTGGATCATCGTGGCCATCGCCACCGCGGTTTTCGTTCTTTTCGCAGTTGCGGCCCACACTCCCGAGATTCCCGTCAACTGGAATGCCATGGCCGTCCTTTCTCTCGCCATGCTGGTTCTCCTGGCCGTCTGTGGCGTAGCCCTGTGGAGAACCACGCGCTTCAGTTGACAAGGTCCCGATCCCGCCCGCCGATCCGGTATTCTGGTTCCCAGTGCTGCATCTCTTCTACAACGCCCTCGCTGCCAGCGCCGGCAGTGGTCTCACCTACGTTCGCAACGTTGCACCATGCCTCGAGCGGCGCCCGGATGTGCGCGCCACCTTCTTGCTCAGCGCCGAGTTGGCCAGCGAGATGCCCGCCTCCGACCGCATCCAGTTCGTGACCGCGCCCAACGTGCCCGGAGCAGCACGCCGTTTTTTCTGGGAGCAGCGCGAAATTCCGCGCCTCGTCCAGCAACATCAGGCCGACGTCCTCATCTCCGTCGGCAACTTCGCCATTCGCCGCTCCCCCATCCCCCAAATCCTTCTGAGCGGCAACTCGCTCTACACTTCCCAGGACTTTCGTCGTGACCTGCGCCAGCGTCGCGAGTATGGCCTCCTGCTCGACAATGCGCTGAAGACGTTCCTCGCCGCGCGCTCCCTTCGCTGGGCCGACGTCACCGTAGCCCCCAGTCAGGCCTTTGCCGCCGACCTTCGCCGCCTCGCGCCCGGCAACATTACTGCCGTTCACCACGGTTTTGACCGCGACGTATTTTTCTCTGACCCCGCTCCGTTGCCCGCCCCTGCGCAACAAAAGCTCCAGGCCGCGGCCAACTCTCTCCGCCTGCTGTTCGTGAGCCACTACAACTACTACCGTAACTTTGAAACGCTCTTTCGCGCCCTGCCTCTGATTCGCGCAAAGCTTCCGGAGAGAAACGCCAAGCTGATTCTCACCACCCGGCTACGCTCAGAAGACAATCCCGGAAGCTTTCGCGCCGAACCCGCCGCCGCGCTCATCCGCCAACTCGGCATCACGGATCACGTGATCGAGCTAGGCGCCATCCCGTACCGGCATCTGCACCAGCTGTACCAGGCCTGCGACCTTTACGTCACCGCCGCTTACACCGAAACCTTCGCGCACCCTCTGGTCGAAGCCATGGCCTGCGGCAAGCCCCTCGTCGCCTCCGACCTGCCCGTGCACCGCGAGATAGCGCAGGATGCCGCCGCCTACTTCCCAACCTTCTCGCCCGAGGATCTCGCGGATCGAGTGGTGATCTGGGCTGTTCGGCAGGAGGCGGCCAACCAGTCGGCCACTCGCGCCCTCGACCGCGCCAAAGACTTCTCCTGGGACCAGCACGTGCACGAGATGGTCACGATTGCTGCTGACCTGGTGGCAAGAGCCAAGAAGTCCTGATTAGGACCGGGCGGTCAGCGGCAAACTTCGAGCGGTTTGTCGGTAGACGTAGCCGATTTGAAGGGGCACGCCTTCAGGCGTGCCGTTGAGGCCACAAACACGCCCGGCTTTAGCCGCTGAGGGAATGCAGCCTTAGCGCCTAAAGCCCGCGTTATTCGTAACTCCTATCGGCGCGGCTGACACCGCAAAGCCAGCTACAACTACATTGAAATTACGATAAACGCTCGAGCGCAGTGGCAGCCATGCGCATCATCCTACAATGCACAGCATATTGAGAAATGCCTCGCCGAACCGCGCATCGCCTTCCACCCGCAAGCTCCGCTCCGCGGCGCTCTTGCTGATGCCCTTGGTGAGCACTTTCCACGCGATTTCCTGCGGCATTTGCACCCTGCTCCCTGGCCGCTCGCTGACATCCAGCAGCAACTGCCAGCCTTCTTGCTTTCTCAGCAGGAACCACACCCCGCCGGCTTCACCGGTGATTTCGATTGCGAGCAGTGTGCCTTCCGATGCTGCCACGTTCCGATAGGCATAAGGCAGCGCCCGCAGAAAAGTATCGAGCACTGGAAACAAATACTCCCGGCTGGTCAGCCCCGCCCTGCCCGTCGCTTCGCGAATCTGCTCCTGGTGATGCCACTTCTCCGTATACTCCCGCGCAATGTCAAACCAGACCGGCGAAGTCTTCTCTCCAGCCCAGTTGACCGCGAACAGTGCCCGAGCCATTGGATCGAGTGTCTTGAAGAAGTGGTAGAGCCGATCCTCCGAGAGCGCGAGCAGTTCAATCAACATCCCCGGGCTCAGATGCCGCGCCGACTGCACCCAGCGGTTGTTGGCTTCGTTGATAAAGTTCACGAGATCTCGGTCTGTCTCGAGTCTTGGAGCGTCCGCGCCGAAGTAAGCGTCCCGATTCAGCGAGAGCCGCCGCAGCGAGGTATCGAGCAGGTGCGCCGCCACGTCCTTCACGTTCCACTTCGAGCACGTCGTCGGCCGCTGCCAATCTTCCGGAGCCAGACCGCGCAAAAGTGAGATCAACTCCCGATTGAGTTTCGGGAACAGTTCGGTCACGAAGATGGGCCCGGGAGCGCGCATGGCGGACTGAAAAGTATACGACTACAAAAGAAAAAGCACCGGACTCAGAAAGAATCCGGTGCCCTTGAAGTTCCTGCGTGAAGCCCTAGAAGATGAACTTCACCGCCAGTTGCGCCTGCCGCGGATCGCCCACGCCCAGGCGTAGGAACCCGTCGAAATTGAACAGCGCCGGGCTGCTCAGCGGATTGACCAGGTTCTTGTTGTTGAAAGTGTTGAACACCTCGAGTGTCGGCACCAAAGAGTAACGATCCCCAAACTTGATAGGTCGCGCCAGGCGCCAGTCGAACGACACGTAGTTGTTGTTCTTCAGCGCCGAGTTGCGTAGACAAGTGGGGACGGCAGCGCAGCCGATAGGCGTGAAGGGCTGCGCCGAGTGCGCCTGCAACCGCAGGTTGAGGTTGACTGCTCCTGGGAGTGCCACCTCGCTGAAGAGGTTGAACTTGTTGCGCTCATCACGGTCCGAGTAGTTGTAGTCTCGTGCTGGATGTTGAGGATCCAGCCGCCGGTCCGTGAAAGGATCGCGCTCGTTGGAATCGTTGTCCATGTCTTTCGACAGAACGTAGTTCCACTCCAGGCTAAAGCGGTGGGTGAAGCGCTTCCGCATGCCAATCGTCAGACCGCGATAAAGCGACTTGCCAGTGCTGGCGGTAACGAACAGATCGCCAAGCTGCGGAGAGTACCGGTTGGCTGGAATGAAGGTCCCATTGTCGGAAAAATAGCCTGCTGCGTTGGCGTTGATGAAGCTGGTCAGGTGGACGCCCTTCGACAGCGTGAAGTCGCCATACATCGTCAGATTCGGCGCTATCTCCTGCTCGTAGGCGACGTTGGTCGTGTAGATGCGCGGATTCGCGTAGTGTCTGCTGAACACGCGAACCCCCGTGAAGCAGTTAAATGGATGGGAGGTGGTAAAGCATGCGTCCGGGGTGGGCGTCGGGGAGAAATGGCCCGGCCACGCCGGCCCGCCCCCAAACGAGGACTGCGTATAGATGGTGCTCTGCTGCACGCCGTTGGTCGTAATCGACCCTACCTGCGAAAGCATGTTTTGCCGCCCGTTGAAAATGCCCCAGCTCGCGCGCAGCACCGACTTCTGGTCGCCCTTGACATCCCACGCGAACCCGAGTCTAGGCTGGACCTCCTTCTTCTGACTATGCAGAGTTCCATCGGAAGGGAATAGAGGATCGCTAAGGAAAGCGCCATAGACGGTCTTGCTCGGCGCCGTGATCACCCCGGGGAATATCTGTGCCTCCCAACGCAGTCCATAGCTCAAGCTGAAGTTACGGGTGATCTGCCACTTATCTTGAGCAAACAGAGCTAGGTCCTCATTTTTGATGTCAGAAGCTCCCGGTGGAATGTTGACCAGCCCGGTCGGCACGCCATCCTGAAGGTAGAAGAGTAGCGGGCCGCCGACGCTGCTCCCCGCCGGACAAGTTTCACTGCCTCCCTGCGTGATCCACGCGGTGATCGCAAAGTTGGCATCCTTGCACTCTCCTGTTGCTGGTCCGAATCCCTTCGCGGCAGCCGGTGATGCGTAGTGCAAGAAACCGACAACGCCGTCAAAGATGTACCGTCCGGTAAAGAAGCCCCTGAAAACCTGTGAATTGTCCGTATGCAGCCAGTCGCCGCCAAACTTGAAGTTGTGCTTTCCTGAGATGATGGAGAAACTGTCGCGACCCTGGACGCGCCAGATTGTCTCATCCACTGTTGGCTCCAAGAAGAAGGGTGCTCCGAAGCGGAAAACGGGTAAGGAATTGTCGAAGGGACCCATGGCTGTATCCGCCGAAATGTTCGACTTTACAGCCGCGCGCGGCCTTACCTCCCGCTGGTAGCTGAAGTGGGCCTCGTTCAGCATGGTCGTCGAGACCGTAGTGTAGTTGTTGAGGTTGAGGTTGTTGATTTTGGAGGGGCCTTCAATGCCGTTGGCCGAGTTGCCGTAGCTGGCTACATCGAACGTCTGGTTGGTGTTTTTCGAGTAATCGAAATTGTAGGAAAGCGCGAACTGGTTCTTGGGCGTCACGTTCCAGTCGAAGCGGCCCAGCGCCGATGAATTGCGAATCGGATGCTTGACGGGCTGGCCGTCATCCTGCGCCGTAAAACTGCTGGGCGGCGGATTCTTTAGGAAGTTCAACAGCGCCAGCCGCTGGCACTCGGGGTTGGTACCAATAATCCCATCATCGGTTCCCACAACGGGAGTCGTCTTCGGACACGTTCCCAACGCCGCACTCAAATTCGGCCGCGTCAGGTCCTCGAGAATCTGCTCAAACGCTCCGAAGATGAACAACTTGTCCTTCTTGATCGGCCCTCCGATCGTGCCGCCAAACTGTTCACGCTTAAAATCCTTCAGCGGCTTGCCGTCGGAAGTATTGGCCGTCAGCGCTTGCATGCGCTGGTAGTAGAACAATGTCCCGTGTGTATCGTTGGTGCCGGACTTGGTAATGACGTTGACCACCCCGCCCGCCGTACGCCCAAACTCGGCATTGGCGCCGCTCGCCACCACCTGAAATTCTTTTACCGCATCCAGCGTGATATCGACCGCGGCCCGTTGTCCGCCGAGTTGCTCCCCGAAGAACCCGTTGTTGTAGTCGCCACCGTCCAGGCTGATATTGTTGAACACACCGCGTTGCCCGTTGAAGTTGATTTCATCCCCGTCGGGCCCTTGGGTGATCGCCACGCCCGGCGTCAGCGTCAGCAGGTCTTCGAACTTCCTGCCCAGCACAGGCAGGGAACTGACCGACCGCTCCCCGATGTTGCTGGTAGATGCTGTTTCTGTCGTGTCCACCGCCGTGGCCGTGGCCGACACTACAATGCGCTCGCCCGTGGTTGACACCTTTAACGCTGGATTCACCGTGAGCGCCTGGCCCACGGAAAGCTCGAGATTCTGCTGTACGACGGTCGTGAACCCGGCATGGGAAGCGGTCACCGTGTACCGTCCCGAAGGCAGCAGCAGAAAAGTAAAGTGACCGTCCGGACCGCTGTTTTGTGTCTTCGTCAAATTTGTGCCGACGTTCTTGGCTTCCACGGCGGCCCCGGGAATCGCCGCACCGGTCTGATCCACAACCGTGCCTTGAATCACTCCGCCAGTGATCTGCGTTTGCGCGCAGAGGGACCCGCATAGGGTCAACGTGACAGCAACGACGAACAGCCATACCCACGTGCTGCGAGACGATTTCATCAGTACACTCCTGGGACAAAAGTCAGATCTACTGCCAATTACTTTTCACTTAAGAAACTCATCGCAATAATCAGAACCCATCATCAAAACCGCCGAATTATAGATCACAAACAACGGGCTGACAAAAGGCTAAGCAGTATTTCGACATTGCTCCACGCCCGCAACGCCTTCGCCTCTACGCCAGCCAAACGCTCGCCAGTGCGATGCCGCGAAACAACTCCGTTCGCGGTCCTGGGCGATGTCTGTGGGCCCGAGTTTCCACAGGCTAGTAGCAGCACTCTATGTTTTTTGGAAATGTGTCCCTGTGGATTTTGGGAGATTCGGTACACTACACTCGCGTTTCTGGCCCATTCTTCACAGAACTGATCAGAGCCTGCAATTCTATGTCCAAGCGTCCCCATATCGCCGTCGTCGGCAGCGCCAACATTGATTTGACAACTTTCGCTAACAACTTTCCCAAGCCCGGCGAAACCATCTTCGGAGAGAAATTCGATCTTGGCTTCGGCGGCAAGGGAGCCAACCAGGCCGTTGCCGCCAAACTCTGTGGCGCCGACGTCTCCATGATCGCGCGCGTAGGCGACGATCTTTTCGCTCCCGCCACCATCGCCAATTTCCATCAACTGGGAATCGATGCGACCTATGTTCGTTCCGTCCCTGGCGTCTCCAGTGGCGTCGCCCCCATCTTCGTCGAACCGTCGGGACAGAACCGCATCATCGTCGTCAAAGGCGCGAACGATACCCTCAAACCCGCCGACATTGACGAAGCCTCCGCCCTTCTCAAAACCGCCGCTTGCATCGTCCTGCAGTTCGAGATTCCTCTGCAGACGGTCTACTACACCGTTCAATTCGCCCGCCGGCACTGCATCCGCTGCATCCTGAATCCGGCGCCCGCTCAGCCGATCGACCCGCGCGCCATCACCGGCCTCGACTACCTCATTCCCAACGAGAGCGAAGCCCAAGCCATCACTGGAGTCGCCGTGCGCAATCGGGAAACCGCGCAAGAATGCGCCAGCCAACTGCTCGCCTCCGGCATCCGCCGCGTCATCCTCACTCTCGGCGCCGACGGATGTCTGCTGGCCGCGAACAAAACCATGCAGCACGTGCCCGCTTTCCCGGTGAAGAGTGTTGACAGCACCGGTGCCGGCGACGCCTTCATCGGCAGCTTCGCCCTCTTCCTCGCCGAGGGATTACCCGAACTGGACGCGATTCGCCGTGCCAACCTCTACGCTGCTCTTTCCACAACCAGCGTTGGCACGCAAAAGTCGTTCTACGATCGCGCCCGCTTCGAAACCCAGTGGTCCGAAAGGACCAAGCTCTGACTGGACGCACGGGCTGCTTGCCCTGAGTGAGCGAAGGGAACGAAGGGTCCTCGCCCCTGCATCTCGGAGCTGGACGCACGGGCGTCCTCGCCCGTGCACCTGCACACTGGAGCGCGCTCCCCCTTCCGTTTACTATGTCTCCATGACGGTCCCAGGTTTCTTCCTGCTTCTGCTCACCGCCCTCTGCATGGCGGTGGCAAATTTCCTGATGAAGAAGGGCATCATGCTCGCCGGAGGATTTGGTGTTTCCCTCGGCGGCCTCCTCAAGCTGGCCGCACAGCCCGCGTTTCTTTCTGGCTTCCTCCTCTCGGGCATTGCCGCTCTCATGTGGTTTCACGTCCTCTCTACCCAGAAGCTCTCCACCGCCTACCCGCTCTTCGTGAGCCTCACGTATTCCCTCATCACCCTGGGAGCGTTCTATTTCCTCCACGAGCAGATCTCGCTGCAAAAACTGGCCGGTCTCGTAGCCATTGTCGCGGGCATCACGGCGGTCGCGCGCGGGTGACGGTATGAGTCAACTCCAACCCCAGGTCTTGCCACCCGCCGCCAAAGTCCGCTTGCCCGGAATCTCCGTCGTGACCCCCGTCTATCGCAGCGAAAAAATTCTGCCCGATCTGGTGGCGCGTCTGGCACAAGCACTGCCGCAACTCTCGTCGAACTACGAACTCATACTGGTGAACGATTGCAGCCCGGACGGCAGTTGGGAAGTCATCCGCCAGCTCTCACAGCAGCACGCCTGGGTCACCGGCATCAACCTCATGCGCAACTACGGACAGCACAATGCGCTGCTCTGCGGCATCCGCGCGGCTAAGCACGGTTTCATCGTGACCATGGACGACGATCTCCAGCACCCGCCAGAAGAAATCACTCGCTTGCTGGCCGCTCTCGACGCCGGTTCCGACGTGGTCTACGGCACGCCACAGCAGGAGCAACACGGCCTCTTCCGTGATCTCGCGTCGGTCTCTACCAAGCTTGCCCTACAGGGTGTGATGGGCGCCGACATTGCCCGCCACGTCAGCGCCTTTCGCGCCTTCCGCGCCGAAGTCGCCGAAGCCTTTCGCCACTACGATGGCGCATTCGTTTCCATCGATGTCCTGCTCACTTGGGGCACGAACCGCTTTGCCGCCGTGAAGGTGCGCCACGACGCTCGTAAGGACGGAGCTTCGGGCTACACCTTCCGCAAGCTCGTGCGCCACACCATGAACATGATGACTGGCTTTAGTACTCGCCCGTTGCAACTGGCGAGTTTTGTGGGCTTTGCCTTTACGCTGTTCGGCCTTGCCATCCTCGTCTACGTCATCCTCCGGTACCTCGTTCAGGGCAACCCCGTTCCCGGCTTCCCCTTCCTAGCCTCCATCATTGCCCTCTTTTCCGGCGCACAGTTGTTCGCCCTCGGCATCATCGGCGAATATCTCGCACGCGTGCATTTCCGCGCCATGCAGCAACCGCCTTACGTCGTCCGCTCTACCACGGGTTCGTCATGAGCCTCCCCATTCCCTTCAACCGCCCCTGCCTGGCCGGCAACGAGTACAAGTACATCGCCGAGGCGATTTCCAACGGTCACGCTTCCGGCGACGGCCCCTTCACCCGCCGCTGCCATGAACTGCTCGC
>Ga0075017_100002292_pt1 | contig 11929 bp, 10 predicted proteins | sample AleBraG_ABR_2012_FD_71475 | JGI IMG/M metagenome (GOLD analysis project Ga0075017, IMG submission 71475) | Freshwater sediment microbial communities in response to fracking from Pennsylvania, USA - Alex Branch Run_MetaG_ABR_2012 | ecosystem: Environmental > Aquatic > Freshwater > Creek >...
GTACGGACGAGCAGGAAGTCGGGAACGACTAGCGGCGCGTGGCCTTCTTCACCGGGGCCTTGCGCGCGGTCACCTTCTTCGCGACGACCTTCTTGGCGGGCGCGTCTCGGCCCGGCGACGCCGCGCCTCGAGTCGCTCCTGGTTGCGCGTCCACAACGACTCGTTCACCACCGCGGACGTGGTGATCAACCGTCCGATCAGGTACGCCCAGAGCAACAGCGCGATGGCGAAGCCGATCGCGCCGTACGTCTCCGTCTTGCTCTCCACGTAGCGGGCGATCCAGTACACGGTGACCAGGTGCATCACCTCGAGCCCGAGGCCGAGCAGCACGGCACCGGGGATCAACGCGGTCCAGGGGACGTCGGCCCGTGGCAGGTGCCACGACACGAAGACCCACAGCGCGACCGGGATCGCGGCGTAGAGGACCGACGCGATCAGACCGAGCAGGAACGACTGCCCGCGCAGCACTCCGACGAGGGCCGAGAGCCCGATCGCGAGGATCACGATGCCGATCAGCGCGAGCGAGGCGCGCGCCGGACGTTCGAACTTCCCCGCGCGCACGTGCCACACCAACGCGTGGACGATGCGCAGCACCTTGAGCAGCGCGCGGGTCGCGAGGAACGTCGCGAAGCCGATGACCACCACGTAGACGATCCGCTGGGTGAGCGACAGATCCCCCACGCTCGACAGCGACTTGGCGACGATCCCCGTGATGCCGGCCTTCTTGGCGAGCGTCTGCGGGTCCTGGTCGGCCGCGCTGCTGCCGATGCCGAACACGCCGACGAGCAGGAACACGAACGGCACCATGAACATGAAGATGCGGAACGCGACCGCGCCCGCGAGCACGCCGCCGCCGCTCGCGGTGTCGCGCTCGATCGTGCGCAGCACGGCGTCGATGGCGGGGTTGCCCGGACGCGCCGCCTCGAGTCGCTCCTTCACCCCCGCGGCGCGCTCCGTCATGCGGGCCTGCTGCGCCTTCAACTGCTCCTTGCGCGAGCGCGGCGGCGCCGGCGCCTGGTCGGGAGCCGCAGCCGGCGGACCCGGCGAACCTGGCGGAGCCTGCGGGTCCAGGGGTTCGTGGGAGGTCATCGGCCGGTGACCGCCTCGAGCCGGCCGTCGGCGACTGCCTGCGATCGGATCGCCACGGCCGGGCGGCGCGTTCCCGCCGCCGTGCGCGGACGGCGGGGCGTCGGCGCGCGGTCGGCGTGGTCTCCCGTGGTCACTCGTACCGGGCGGTGACGCCACCAAGGATCACCGACACGATGATCCCGAGCGGCAGGGCACCCCAGTACGACACGTGCACGTCGACGTTGCCGAAGAAGAGCATCAACAGCCAGGTCGCCGGGAACGTGGCGACGAGGAAGATGACGATGGCGACGAGCAGGCCCTTGATCATGCGTTGACCCCCACGCTGAGCTGCCGGACGTCGCACAGCTTGCCCGTGGGGGCCGACGCGAACGCGGCAATCGCGTCAGACGGCTCTCAGACGATGCGGCGGTAGATCGTCGACGTGGTGCCCTGCGGTGGGAAGACCTCGGCCGCAGGACCGTCGATGAGGTCGAGCATCGCCGGGTCGGAGAAGATCGCCGCCTGTCCCTCCTGGAGCGAGACGAGGTCGGGGTAACCGGTCAGCCAGCCGACGCCGCCGAACGGTCCGGTCATGGCCACGACGAACAGGCAGGTCTCTCCGCTGATCGCGCTCGACTTCTCCGCGAGCTCGATACCGAGGCCGACGCCCTGACGCAGACGGCCCGGCCCGACCGCCGACTGGATGCCGGAGACGAAATTGATCTCCCGTTCGGGGTCGGGCACGCCGTGGAGCACCTCGAGCAGCGAGTCGTCCATGCCGTCGGCGAAGAGAGACTCGCCCTCCGCGGCGATGAAGTCCTGCACGCCGTCGTCGGCGAGCATCGCGTCACCTGCCGCCTGCAGGGTGGGCAGATCCTCCACGAACACGGACCACACGATCGTGCCCAACGCCGGTGAGAACTCCGTGCCGTAGAGGCCGATCGGCAGACCGCTGGCCTTGCTCACCAGGCCGGTCAGTTCGACCGCACCCGCCAACTTGTCGGCGACCCTTCCGCCTTGCGTCAGGCGCGCAGTTCGAGAGAACAGGTACATGGCCACCCCCCGTGGCCGGGGACCGGGCACCCCGGTCCGCAAGGTCCAGAGTGCGCCCTTTGCGAGGAACGGTCAACCCCCGTAGCGGATGACCTCGAACGGCACACCGCCGGCCTCGAGGTGCGCAAAGGTCGACGTGCCGCCGCCGATGTTGTCGAAGTCGAACGGGCCCCGGACGACGAGACCCAGCGCCCCGAACGCGTCCACCGCGCCCTCGACGTCGCGGGTGGCGAAGCTGAGGTTGGCCACCCCGGGCCGCACGGAGCCGCGCAACGCAGGTGGGATCTCCACCAGCTCGAGCATCCCCTGACGGCTGCCCACCACCGCGCCACGCGTCGCGCCCTGCTCCTCCGGCCAGCCGAGCCCGACTGCCGACTGCGCGCCGGTCGACTCGAAGCGCGCCACCGGCTCCGCGCCCACGACCTCCATGACCGCGAGCACCGCGTCGAGATCGTCGACGAGCACCACGGCCTTCACGATGCCCGACGGCATGCTGACTCCCCTCTGGCTGCGCACGTCCCGGCTGCATGCGCTCCGGCGTGAGGCTACGCGTGCGTAGGCTCGGCGCGGTGCGCTCCCGTTCGGTCCTCTTGGCGTTGCTCGTGGCCGCGTTCGTCGGGGTCGGCGCGTCGTCGTCGGCGATCGCCGCGCCCGCGACGGCCGCGAACCCGTACGCGAAAGCCGACGCTGCACTGCGGGCGAGGATGCGCCGCGATGGCCTCGGAGGCGGCGCGCTCGTGGTCCGCAGAGGCGCCGACACCTTGCACCAGCAGACCTTCGGCAACTGGACGATGGGCAAGGTCGTGCCCATCGCGTCGGCGAGCAAGTGGCTGACTGCGGCGACGCTCATGACGTTCGTCGACGAGGGCCGCCTCTCGCTCGACGATCCCGTCAGCCGCTTCTTCCCCGACTTCGCGCGCGACGCCAAGCGCTCCATCACCGTGCGCATGCTCCTCTCGCACACGCACGGGCTCGTGTCGCCGGGCTGCGAGGGTGACCCGCAGCTGACCTTGCAGCAGTGTGCGCAGGAGGCGGCCGACGGGCCGGCTCCCGCATACCCGCCCGGCGAGCAGTTTCACTACGGCGGCACCGGCTTCGTCGTCGCCGGCGCGATCGTGGAGCAATTGAGCCGTCGGTCGTTCGAGCGCACGTTCGAGTCCCGCATCGCGAAGCCACTGGGCATGACGCACACCACGTTCGATCACGACAGCTCGTCGCGGCATCGGACGCGCAACCCCGCGCCGGCAGCATCCGCGCAGTCGAGCACCGCCGACTACGCGAAGTTCCTCGCGATGCTCGCGGCGGGCGGCTCGATACGGGGAACGCGCGTCCTCGACCCGCGCTCCGTCGCCGAGATCGAGCGCGACCAGGTGGCCGGCATCGACACGAGTGACGACGGCGCGGTCCAGATCACCGGCATCCCCACCTACGGCCTCGGCGTGTGGCGCGACGAGGTCGCGGGCGACGACTCCGTCGAGGTGGTCAGTGGCAGCGGCGCGCTCGGCTTCTACCCGTGGATCGACCGCGTGCACGGCACGTACGGCATCGTCGCGGTGGTCGACCCGAGCGGCCCCGAGCACGCGGTCCCCCTGTCCCAGAAGATCGCCCGCATGACCTGGCGCGCCGCCGCGACGTCCTGAATCCGCGGCCTACCTCGGGGACTCGGCCGGGATCGCATAGCGGTCGACGTAGCCGGCGAAGCGTTCACGGAGCTCGCCCTCGTCGAGACCGAGGGACGCGAAGTCGTAGTGGTGCGCGCCGAACTCGCCGCGTGGATGCGCCTCCACGTAGCGGGAGATCGCGGCGCGGGTCGTGTCGTCGAGGTCCATTCCCGTGCGCGCGTAGATCCGTTCGACGGTGGCCACCGTGTCGCCGACGAGGTCCGCGTAGTGCACGTCGACGATCTCGACGTCGGGGCGCTGCGCCCGGAACGCCCCGAGGCGCTCGATGCACACCTCGAGCAGCCGCGGCCACGTGCGCGCGATCTGCGCACGGTGATCCGCGTCGGTGAACGTGCCCGCGAGCGACGTGATCAGGCTGCACACCGAAGCCGCGAGCACGGTGGGGTCGCGGTGGGTGACGACCAGGCGCGCCCCGGGGTAGCGCGTGGTCAGCTCGGGCAGCGCGATCATGTGGTGCGGGCTCTTCAGCGTCCAGGGGCCGGGCACGCCACCGCTCTGCAGCACCTGCAGCGCGAGGTGGTGATACTCGTACGCGGAGGTCTCGTCGACGCCGTAGAGCCACTCCGTGTAGCTCGGCACGTTCGTGACCGTCGGCCAGAGCAGGCTCTTGAAGTCGTGTCCCAGCAGTGTGACGCACTCGGTGGGACCGTCGGCCGGGTCGTGATGGATCTTCTTGAAGCCGGGGTTGATCTGCTCCATCATCTCGGCCGCCGCCGCGGCCGCGTCGACACGCGGACCGCTCCGCCACTCCTGCCGTGTGGGTGGCGGCACCGGGTCGGCCGACTCCCACCGCAGCAACGATCGGTGCCGGGGATCCTGGTCGAGGAGCTGACTGAGGAACGTGGTGCCGCCGCGGAACATCCCGATCACGACGAGCGACACGTCGACCGGCTTCGCCGTGACCTCTCGGTGGTGCTGCGCCCAGTCGACGATCTTGAGCCGGTTCGCCAACGCCCCTGCGATCTGGGTCGGCACCGCGGCCCGACCGAGGTCGTTGAGCTGCGCCTCCGACTCGACCGCCGCGCAGAACGCCGCGAGCCCCGCCTGCCAGCCGTCGGACCCGAAGTCGTCGAGACCGGTCTGCATGCGTGCCTGCTCGACCAGCGCGTCCGGGTCGAACACCCCCATCTTGCACTCCCCCCTGAGTGGACCGTCGCAAGGTACCCCGGATCCGCACCGGACCGGTGGGAAACCGGGGCGATGGCCCACGACGAGCACCTGGCGGCGCGCGTGCGCCGTCCGCACCAAGGCTGCGCTCGCCCGCCGGGTGGCACGCGGTCGCGACTCCGCGACCTCCATCCCGCCCGAGCCGCCCCGCAAGCGGCGGCCGCCGCGGTCGACGCGCTAGAAACCGGCCATGCCTTCACCCTTCGCCGACGACCTGCGCCTCGCCCGGCTCCGCGAGGCCGACGCCGCGCTCACCGCGCCCGGCGCGCCCTTCGAGCTGGTCGAGGAGGAGGTGCTCGGCGAACGCATGCTCGTCCTGCGCAATCGCCCTCGCTCGCTGCGTGACGTGTTGCTCGCGGGCGCCGCCCGTCACGGCGACCGCGACGTGTACGTCTGGTCCGACGGGCGTCGCTCCACGTTCACCGGTCTCGTCACCGAGGTGGCCGAGGTCGCGCGCGGTCTCGCCGAGCGCTACGGCATCGGCCCCGGCGATCGCGTCGCGGTGTGCGGTGCCAACTGCCCCGAGTACCTCCACACGTTCTGGGCCTGCGCCGCGCTCGACGCGGTGCTCGTCGCGATGAACGGCTGGTGGACCGGCGGCGAGATGCGCAACGCGCTCGAGCTCACGCAGCCGAGGTTGCTGATCATGGACGAGAAGCGCCACGCGCGCCTCGAGCACGACCCGGGCATCCCCACCGTCGTCGTGGAGCGCGACTGGGCGCAGGTGCCGGTCGCCGGCGTCACCGAGCTACCCGACGTCGCCATCGCCGAGGACGACCCGTTCGAGTTGATCTTCACCAGCGGGACGACCGGCCGCCCGAAGGCGGCGGTGCTCTCGCACCGGTCGATCGTCTCGTACCTGATGATGCAGAGCTACGGCGGTGCGCGCGGCGTCTTCCTCGCAGGGGTCACCGGTGGAGGTGGCACCGAGCCGCCCGTGCGGCTCGCGACCTACCCGCTCTTCCACGTGTCGGGCCTGTCGAACGCGGTCGGCTGCGTGATGCAGGGCGCGAAGAGCGTGTGGCCCCTCGGCCGCTTCGACGCGGGCACGGTGATCGAGCTCACGAAGACGGAGGGCATCAACATCTGGGGTGGCGGCGTCACCCACGTGGTGCGCCTGCTCGACCACCCCGCCGTCGATTCCGTCGACCCGGCGCAGATCATGAACATCGGCGTCGGCGGTTCGGCCACTCCCCCTGCGGTGATCGACCGCATCGAAGCGACCTTCCCCCACCTCACCGGCACCACGTCGAGTGGGTACGGCTCCACCGAGACCGGCCTGCTGAGCCTGGCCGCGAACTGGATGCTGCGCGTCGCGCCCGACACCGTCGGCCTGCCCCTGCCGAGCGTGGGGATCCGCATCACCGACGACCTCGGCGAGGAGCTGCCCGAGGGCGAGGCCGGCCACATCGAGGCGCGCAGCTGGCAGATGATGGTCGGGTACTACGACAACCCGCAGGCCGACGCCGACACGATCATGCCCGGTCGCTGGATCCGCACCGGTGACTACGGGCGGCTCGAGGACGGCATCCTGTTCATCTCGACGCGACTGCGCGATCTCATCATCCGCGGCGGCGAGAACATCTACCCGTTCGAGATCGAGAACCGCCTCGACGAGCACCCCGAGGTGATCGAGTGCGCGGTGTTCGGCTTCGACAGCCCGACCTACGGCCAGGAGGTCAAGGCCGTCGTGGTCGTGCGCGCCGACGCCGGGGTCGACGAGGCCGAGCTGCAGGAGTTCTGCGCCGTGGAGCTCGCGTCGTACAAGGTGCCCGCAGTGATCGAGGTCACCAGCGAACCGTTGCCGCGCACCGCGTCGGGCAAGGTCATGAAGCACGTCCTCGCCGGTGCCGAGAACACTCAGGTCGAGGAGTAGCGCTCAGCCGCGCAGGCCGCAGACCTTCAGGGTCGAACCCGCCACCGGGACGAGGCGCACCTGCACGTCCCGCCGGGCGATGTTCAGCACCACGGCCTGGTCGGCGACCGCGTAGACGGGCCGGGGCTCGCCGGCGCCGCGCGCGTCGCGGAACTGCACCGTGAAGTTCCCCGTGTGGGCGGTCGTGACCGGCAACGAGCTCGCCTCGGTGAGCGGGAAGTCGTCGGCGCGGGAGAGGGTGCGGCACGCACCGCCTGCGACCGGGTACTTCTCGGCGCCCGGGCCGTCGACCGTCATCTGCACGTACTCGGCCGCGGTGAGCACGTCGTCGTGGTCGACGGAGTCGAGCGACGGCAGGTCGCCCTGCGCCTCGAGGCGGGCGATCGTCTTCGGACTGGGCTCGGCGATGATCCCGAACAGCGAGTCGGCGATCACGGGCTGCCGATCGCGCAGCAGCACCGCGGTGCCGAGCGTGCGCGGTCGCATCTCCCCCACGAAGATCTCGTTCGACACCTCGTCGTTGAGGCCCACCACCTGCACCACGGTGAAGGCCACGAGCACCGCCGCGACCGCGTAGGCGACCGGACGCCCGTGCCGGCGGACGAACGGCCCCACGACGTCCTGCAGGGCGAGCGCGAGGGCCGGGAGCAGCAGCACCACCACGACGTACGCGTACCGCGAGGCGCCGCCGTCGGTACCCGCGCGGCGGATGCCCGTGAGCGCGTTGCCGAGGATCGCGCCGGCGCTGCACGCGAGCACCAGCGGCCACGGCTCGAGCCGGGGCGTCGCGCGCCACACCAGCCACGCGAGGAGCAGCACGAGCACGACCGGCCCGAGCAGATCGACGCGGAAGAACCCGCCGATCGCGTCGGTGACCCCGCGCCACACGAACCCGGGGAGCCCCTTGATCGCGTCCGCCGTGGAGCTCTGGTTGCGCTGTCCTTCGGTGCCCCACGTGACGTACCAGACGAGGTACACGACGGCGGGCACCGAGACGTCGGCGAGGGCCAGCTTCCACCCGCGCCGCAGGAGCGCGGCGATACCGACCACGATCGCCATGGTGACGCCGGTGCCCGAGCACATGATCCCGACGACGAGCAGGGCCCACACCGCGATGTCGCGCCGGCCGAAGCGCGTGCGTTCGGAATCGTCCTCCGGGAGCACCAGCAGCGCGGCGAACCCCAGCGCGATGGGCGCGATGATCGTGATCTGCCACGCGGTGCTGACGTTCTCCCAGCCGATCGCCATCACCACGAAGGTGGCCGCGACGGCGGTCGCGAACCCGGGTTGCACCCCCACGCGCAGCAGCAGCCGCCACAGCAGGTGTGCGACGACGAGCTGCACCACGATGAGCACTGCCACGTAGGGCCAGTACGAGCGCATCGCGACCATGGCGTAGAGCGCCCGGAACACCAGGATCGGCACGGTGGTCCAGTGCTCGAAGTGCGGGGCGAAGATGCTCTGGGTCTGCGGATTCGCGCCCAGGCCGTTCGTGGTGATCACGCCCCACTCGTCGCCGCTGAACCACTGGTCCCGGTTGATCCACACCAGCACCGGCACCGCGAGGGCGAGCGTCGCGAGATGGACCCACAGCCACGTGCCTCGGGTCGCGGGTCGGCGCACGGCCGGCAAGCTATCTCGTGGCGGTGATGAACCCGGCGATCACTCGGCCCAGCTCGGGGCCGCGATCCTCCTGGAGGAAGTGGCCGCCGCCTTCGATGGTCACGTGGTCCTGCCCCTGAGCGCCGGGCACCCGGCGGAGGAACTCCGCGTCGCCGCCGCCGGTGATCGGGTCGCCGTCGCTGAACGCGCACAGGAACGGCTTTTCGTAGTGCTCCAGCACGTTCCACGCGGCAACGTTGGCGTCGTGCTCCGGGTCGTCGGGCGTCGACGGCACCAGCTTCGGGAAGATGCGCGCCCCGGCCTTGTGGTCGTCGTCGGGGAACGGCGCGTCGTAGGCGGCGATCACCTCGGCGGAGAGGTCCGTGACCGTCCCGAAGTCGATGATCTGGCCGATCGGCAACGACGGCGTCTCCGCCGCGAACTGCTGCCACGCGAAGAACGCGTCGGTGAGGTGGCCGTCGCCGGTGGGCAGGCCGGTGTTCCCGATGACCACGCGGGCGAAGCGCTCGGGCTGAGCGGCGACGAGACGCAGGCCGATCAGGCCACCCCAGTCCTGACCGAAGAACGTTGCCTCCCGCAGGTCGAGCACGTCGAACACCAACTCGCTCATCCACGCGACGTGCGCGGCGTAGCTGTAGTCGGCGACGTCGGCGGGCTTGTCGGAGCGGCCGAAGCCGACGAGGTCGGGGGCGATCACCCGGTGGCCTGCGGCGACGAGCACCGGGATCACGCGCCGGTAGAGGAACGACCACGACGGTTCGCCGTGCATCAGCAGCACCGGCGCCGCGTCGCGTGGGCCCTCGTCGAGGTAGTGGACCCGCAGGTCGGTGCCGTCCGCCGCGGTCACCGTCGCGTAGTTGGGCGCGAACGGGAACTCGGGCAGGTCGGCGAACTGCTCCTCGGGGGTGCGCAGGACCTTCACGGCGTCTCCAGTGCTGTCGTGGATCGGATCAGGCGGGGGCTTCGACGGCGAGCGTCTTCGCGCGTTCGGGCATCGAGGCGCGAAGGTCGGCGACGAGATCGTCGCGCAGTGCCCGACGGGCGGGGTCGGCCCAGAGGTTGTGCCACTGGTGCGGGTCCTCGGTGAGGTCGTAGAGCTCACCCTCGGTGCCGTCGTAGTGCACGCCGCACCGGGTGAGCACGCCTTCGCCCCACGACTCCTCGAGCCCGTTGGGCCGGCCGTCGGTGCTCTCGTCGTAGACGGTGCACGTGAACCCGTCGCGCACGATGGACGCGAAGTGCATGCCGTAGCCGGGGAACTGGCTGTCCCACTGCGTGATCGCGCGCTCGAAGCCGCGTGCCTCGGCATCGGCGCCGTCGGCGGGCAACGCGTGGCCCTGCATCCAATCGGCCGGTTCGATGTCGGCGATCGCGCAGAAGGTCGGCGCGAGGTCGATCTGACCGACCGGCGCGTCCACCACCGCCGGCGTGACCCTTGCCGCGGGCGCGGGGCGCCACACGAGCGGCAGGCGCATGAGCGCGTCGACGTGCCAGGGCCCCTTGAACAGGAAGCCGAGATCCCCTTGCAACTCGCCGTGGTCGGTGGTGAAGACGACGTCGGTGTCGTCGAGGCGGCCGAGTGCCGCGAGGTGGTCGAGCACGCGCCCGAGCGCCTCGTCGATCAGCTCGTTCATCACGTGCACGCGCGCGTTGAGCTCCCGCACCTGGTCGTGGGTGAGCTCGTCGGGGTACCAGTACATCGGGCCGCCCTCCGCGTTCGCGAAGGTGCGGTCGTACCACCCGAGCCAGTGTCGGGGCCGTCCTTCGAGCACGGCGCGGATCGCGTCCGGCGAACCGGGGTGGCCTGCCGGCAGGTCGAGGTCGCGCCAATTCACCCGGCGCATCTCCGACTCCGGCGGGTCCCACGGGTGGTGGGGGTCGGGGAAGCTCATCCAGCAGAAGAAGGGGTCGTCGGCGTCGACGGTGTCGAGCCAGTCGATCGCCCGGTCGGCGGTCCAGTCGGTGTGGTACCACTCGCGCGGGATCACATTGTGCTTCGTCTCCGGCGCGCCGGTGTCGCCGCCGGGATGCGCGCCGAGGAGCTCACAGAACGACTCGAGGTGCTCGGGGTGGTGCTCCGCCACCCACCTGCCGTAGTGCTGCACCGGGCGTCCCTGGAACGCGGCGACGTGGGCCGCCTGGATCGAGTAGTCGAAGCCGCGCCACGGACCGGTGTCTCCGCGGCGCCACCGCTTGTTCTCCTCCCACTTGTTCTGGAAGTCGAAGGCCGGCTCGAAGTGCGCCTTGCCGACGAGCGCGGTGCGGTAGCCGCCGACGTCGCGCAGGTACGCTGCGACGCTCGGCGCGTCCTCGGGGAGCGGCACTCCGTTCGACGTGACGCCGTGCGTGCGCGGGTACTGCCCGGTGAGCATCGTGCAGCGAGCAGGCATGCACACCGTGTTGTTGGCGTACATGCGCGAGTAGTTGACGCCCTGCGCGGCGAGGCCGTCGACGACGGGTGTCCGCGCGATCGTTCCGCCGGTGCAGCCGAGCGCGTCGTAGCGCTGTTGGTCGGTGGTGACGAAGAGGATGTTGCGCTTCACGCGGGGTCAGCCCTTCACTTCGGCGTCGGGGAGATCGGAGGCCCAGCGACGCACGTGCGGCAGGTCGTCGTCGAGCCAGTAGGCGTCGTCGTCGGTGACGACCATCAGCTCTTCGAACTTGGCGCCGACACCGTCGCGCCCGATGTGGGGCTCGACCGCCCACACCCCGGGCGTCGGGCGGTGGTCGGCGCGCTCGCCGTCGTTCCAGATCGGCCAGCACGTTTCGTGCTCCACCGCGTCCATGATCGCGGCGACGAGACCTTCGCCCGCGGCGACGCCGAACCCCGGGATAGGGCCGGCACGATCGGGATCAGGGCCGAGACGCATCACGCGGTGACCGAGCGCGCGGTCCGGGTACTCCTGGTGGCAGTTCACCCAGCCGTGGTCGGCGATGACGGCGTCGAGCTCCACGTACAGGTCGCGCAGCGTGCGCCCGGCGCGCACCCCGGCCAGGAGCTGGTCGCGCATCGGCGCGAGGCCGGCGAGCAGCTCCTCGTACACGTCGTTGGCGCCGACCACGCACGAGTAGCCGATGTCGGAGCAGTAGCCGTCGACGACGGGTGCGAGGTCGACGATCACGGCCGTACCCTCGGCGATGGCGGTCTCGGTCGGAAAGAAGCCGCCGCCCTGATCCTTGGCACCACGCCCGCCCTCGATGCCCGCCTGCGCCCAACCCGGAGCGAGCATCGTGCGCTCGCCGAACCAGGCAAACGGGTGGTGGAACACCTGGTCGACGTCGCGCGCGGTCTGGGCCCCGGCGATGGCGTCGCACGCGTCCTGCTCGGTCATCCCGATCTCGAGGTTGGCGGCGACCTCCTCGGCGATGTCGTACGCGAGGCGCTGCACCTCGCGGAACCGGGCGAGATCGGCCGCCTCGTAGGGGAAGGCGCCGGAAGGGAAGCTGTCCGTCATGCGCC
>Ga0075017_100002293_pt1 | contig 11929 bp, 12 predicted proteins | sample AleBraG_ABR_2012_FD_71475 | JGI IMG/M metagenome (GOLD analysis project Ga0075017, IMG submission 71475) | Freshwater sediment microbial communities in response to fracking from Pennsylvania, USA - Alex Branch Run_MetaG_ABR_2012 | ecosystem: Environmental > Aquatic > Freshwater > Creek >...
TACAACCCCTCGCCGCGCCAGAAGATGACCCACATCGAGCTGACCAAGCGCTTCGCGTCGCTCGAGCTCGAGGTGGAGCTGGGCTTCAGCGCCGAGCAGACCGCTCGCGAGGTGCAGCGCTGTCTCAACTGCGACGTGCAGACGGCCTTCAAGGCGCCGCTGTGCATCGAGTGTGACGCCTGCATCGACATCTGCCCGGTCCAGTGCCTCACGATCACGAGCAATGGTCCCGAGGAGGACCTGCGCGGACGCCTGTCGACGCCGTCGGTCAACCCCACTCAGTCGCTCTACGTCTCCGAGGGCCTGCCCCAGACCGGTCGCGTGATGGTCAAGGACGAGAACGTCTGCGTGCACTGCGGACTGTGCGCGGAACGCTGTCCGACCTCGGCGTGGGACATGGAACTGTTCACCCTCAACGTCCCCTACGCTCGCAGTGCGAACTTCATCAACATCCCCGTGGGTGCGGGTAACGCCCCGGCCGAGTCCAGGAGCTAGCGATGGCCATCGACACCACCCTCGACACCCGTTCCCAGGTGAACGACTTCTCGATCAAGTTGGCCAACGTCAACGGCACCGGGTCCGCCAGCGCGAACAGCCTCCTGATGCAGGCGATCTTCCGTATGGGCATCCCGGTCTCGGGCAAGAACCTCTTCCCGTCGAACATCCAGGGCCTGCCCACCTGGTACGAGATCCGCGTCAACGGCTCGGGCTACACGGCGCGCGCGCTCGACTACGACCTCATGGTCGCGATGAACGCCCAGACCTACGCCCAGGACATCGACGACGTGCGTCGCGGCGGCTACGTGATCTACGACTCGTCGTGGCCGCTCGACCCCGACCTCATGCGCGACGACGTGACGTTCCTCGGCATCCCGCTCGCGCGCATGTGCCTCGAGAACTTCGCCGCCCCCCGTGAGCGGATCCTGATGAAGAACGTCGCCTACGCCGGCGCCATCGTCGCCACGCTCGGCATCGACGTCGAGCTCGTCGGCTCGTTGCTCGAGGAGAAGTTCGCCCGCAACCCAAAGCTCGCCGCATCGAACCAGAAGGCACTGCGCCTCGGCTACGACTACGCCGTGGAGAACTTCGAGTGCCCGATGGCCTTTCACGTCGAACCCATGGACGCCAATGCCAACTCCATCCTGATCAACGGGAACGAGGCGGCGGCACTCGGCTGCCTCTACGCCGGCGCGACGATCGCGGGCTGGTACCCGATCACCCCCGCGACGGCGGTGATGGACAACTTCATCAAGCTCTGCTCGCACTACCGGCGCGTCCCGGTCGAGGGAGGCGAACCCGGCGAGCACGTCAACAACTACATGGTCATCCAGGCCGAGGACGAGATCGCCGCCATCGGCATGGTGCTCGGCGCCGGCTGGAGCGGGGCCCGTTCGTTCACCTCCACCTCGGGCCCGGGCATCTCGTTGATGAACGAACTGCTCGGTCTCGCGTACTACACCGAGATCCCGGCCGTGATCATCGACGTCCAGCGCACCGGTCCCTCGACGGGCATGCCGACGCGAACCCAGCAGGCCGACATCCTGCTGTGCGCCTACGCGAGTCACGGCGACACCAAGCACATCCTGCTCTTCCCGGCGAATCCGCACGAGGTCTTCGAGCTCACCGTCGCCTCGTTCGACCTGGCCGAGCACTTCCAGACGCCCGTGTTCGTGTTGAGCGACCTCGACATCGGCATGAACGACTGGGTCGTGCCTGAGCTCGAGTGGGACGACGCGTACGTACCGGACCGCGGACCCGTGCTCAGCGACGAGGACCTGGCGACGATGGCGGAGTTCTTCCGCTACAACGACGTCAACGCCGACCACGTTGCCGCACGAACCCTGCCGGGTTCGGACGAGAAGGGCGCCTACTTCATCCGCGGCTCGGGCCACGACGCGTTGGGCCACTACACCGAGAGCCCCGACGAGTACCAGCAGGTCGTCGACCGGCTGAAGCTCAAGCACGCCGCGTCGGCGCTCCACCTGCCCGCCCCGATCGTCGAACGGCGCGACGGCGCGACGATCGGCATCATCACCGTCGGCAGTTGCGACCTCGCGGTGCGCGAGGCGATCGACGAACTGGCCGACGCCGGCATTCCCGCCGACTTCATGCGCGTTCGCGGCTTCCCCTTCGTCGAGGAGGTGCGCGCCTTCGTGGAGGAGCACGAGCACTGCTTCGTCGTCGAGCTGAACCGCGACGGGCAGCTGCGAACCCTCATCGCCGCCGAGACCGGCGTCGCGATCGAGCGAATGGACTCGATACTCGTCTACGGCGGGTTCCCGCTCAGCGCCAAGAATGTCACCGATCACGTCCTTCGTACGTTGGAGAACTAACCATGCCCTCGATCACCAAACCACTGATCCCGCTCGCCCCGCTGCCGAAGAACGACCTCGGTCTGACGATCCGCGACTACGAGGGAGCCATGTCGACACTGTGCGCCGGCTGCGGCCACGACTCGGTCACCGCCGCCATCGTGCATACCTTCTGGGAACTCTCGACGCCGCCGCACATGATCGCGAAGTTGAGCGGCATCGGCTGCTCCTCGAAGACCCCGACCTACTTCGTGCGCGGCGCGCACGGGTTCAACTCCGCGCACGGACGCATGGTGCCGATCGCGACCGGGGCGAACGCCGCGAACCGCGAGCTGACCTACATCGGCATCTCGGGCGACGGCGACTCACTCTCGATCGGCCTCGGCCACCTGATGCACGGCATTCGCCGCAACATCAACATGGTGTACATCATCGAGAACAACGGCGTCTACGGACTCACCAAGGGCCAGATGTCGGCGTCGGCCGACATCGGTTCGCGTCCGAAGAAGGGCGAGGCGAACATGATCGCGCCCATCGACCCGATCGCGCTCGGCCTCAGCCTCGGCGCGACATTCCTCGCGCGCAGCTTCTCGGGCGACAAGGCCCAGCTCGTGCCGATCCTGAAGGCCGCGGTCGCCCACAACGGCTTCGCCATCGTGGACGTGATCTCACCGTGCGTGACCTTCAACGACCACGAGGGATCGACCAAGAGCTACAAGTTCACGCGCGAGCACGAGGTGAAGGAGGTCGAGACCGACTACGTCGCGGTGCGCACCGAGATCACGGCCAAGATCCCCAAGGACGGGGCGACCGAGGTGGCGATGCACGACGGCAGTGTGGTCCGGTTCCGTTCGGTCCCCGAGGGTTACGACCCCCACGACCGCATCAGTGTCGAGACGTATATCCGTGACCGCCACCTGCGCGGTGAGATCGTCACGGGCCTGCTCTACGTCGACGAATCGGGTCAAGAGCCCCACCAAATGAACGACACCCCGGCGACCGGCCTCAACAAGGTCCCGTTCGATCAGCTGTGTCCGGGTTCGGCCGAGCTGGCCGCACTGCAGGCGGACTTTCGCTAATACGCTGTCGTCGTCGGATGGTTCATCCGGCGAAGGTGGTGCATATGGACGACGAAGCATCCGGCGGCGAGAGCGTCTGTTACGCCCACTACTTCTGCGACGAATGCGGCGTGCTGCTCGACGGCCGCGCGCACGAGGCGAGGTGCGTACTCGCCCTCGTCGGGGATTCGACCACGCCCACAGACTGAGATCGGGATCCGTCGGGCCAGCGATTCGCTTCGTCGGCTTCGGTCACGACGCGTGGCCCGGACCTAGCGCGCCGTGGGTGCGACGGCTTCGATGGTCGGTCGCGTCGAGAGTGCTCGTCGCAACGGCGCCACACTGAAGTAGACCGCACCCGGCACCAGGACGATCTGCCACAGCCAGATCGGCGGGTGGAACCGAGTCGGCTGGTTGATGAGGCCGCCCCAGACGACCGCGACGACGATCACCGCCAGCCAGACGAAGAACGTCGGCGGCCACCGACGCTCGACGGCGCCGATCAGGACCACCAGCACGCTGACGGCCATCAAGTAGTAACCCCAGATGTTCACTTCGAAGATGAGGCGCAGTGACATCGACGTGGCGACCAACGACATCAGGGCGACCGGTTCGAGCAGTCGAGAACCCAGGCGACGAGACGCCCACCAGCACAACAGCGCTGAGGCGACGATCGGCGCGAGACGCGCCACCGGGTGCAGGGCCGGTCCCAGGTGCAGCTCAACGAGCAGGGTGGGTGTCACGGCCGTCGCGCCGGTGCCGACCAGGATGAACGAGATCGCCCGGCCCGACGTCGCGACGACGAAGGGGACGTCGATCAGGGCCACGGCGACGACGGCGGCGGCGAGGAATCGGAGCAGCTGTCGTGGCGGCACGACGAAGAGGGCCGGGACGATCGCCAGGACGGCGAACTGCTGACTGGTGAGGGCGAGACCCATCAACGCCCCGGCGGCGATCCATCGTCGGCGCAGCAGCGCCGCGACGCCGAACAGCACCAGGCCCATCGCGACCAGGTCCTGGGGATGGAAGTACTCGGTGAGGCACATCAGCACCGGAGGGGTCACCGCCGCGAGCAGCACCGTCGCCGGCTCCCAGCCGGTGCGACCGCGTCCGCTCACGCGCACGACGACGATCAGCGACGCCTCGAGCACCAGCCAGCCGACGTAGCCGATCATGACCGTCGGGAAGATCGATCGGGTCCGGACGCTCCACAGGTCGACGGTGGTGATCGCGTTGACGCAGTGACGGCCCATCGCGGCCACGCTCGGGAAGGGGAGTTGATGACCGATTCTGAGCAGCGCCGCGACGGCCCCGGAGACCAACGGGTAGAGCGGCGCGGTCAACGGTTGGTGGGCCAGGGTCCTCGCGGGCGGATAGGCGCACGAGAGGCTGCCGTGGGCGATCGACCACGTGGAGGTGGCCGACGCGTAGGCGTCAGCCGGGTTCGGCCCCCCGAGGAGGCGCACCAGGATGAGAAAGACGATCGCGGCGCCGACCCACGAGATGAAGCACCACACGCCGGCGACGGGGCGGTCGAGTCGCGAGCGCACCGACTCCTCGAGCGACGTGGAGGGCCCCCTCAACGGCATCGAGCCAGGAGTTGCGTCGATACGGTACCCAGGATGTTCGGATTCGACTTGATAGGCATCATTCTCCCAGTTCGCCGTGCGCAACGGTGGCATCTTCGAGTGGGCGACTTGCGGATTCCGCTGGTATCGAACCGGCTCGATCAGGAGGTACGCGAAATCTCGACCGAGGTGACTTGACACCCGTGACGTGCGCCATTAGGTTCTTCTGCTATTGTCTATTAAATCAGTAGCAAATAGTGAAATAGAAGGATATCCCCCATGAAGCCCTCCCTGAGAAGGATCGCTGGAGTGATTGCCATCGCGGCCCTCCCCTTGAGTCTGTTGGCCACGACCTCGTCGGCGTCGACCGGTTCGTCGGTCAGCGTCGTCGGATACTCGATCGTCGCCAACGCCTACACCGCCCTCGAAACGGCGTTCAACGCCACTCCGGCCGGCCAGGGCGTGACCTTCACCAACTCGTTCGGTGCCTCGACGACCCAGGCGCTCGACGTCGTCGCCGGCCAGCCGGCTGACGTCGTGAACTTCTCGGCGCAGCCCGACCTCAACCTGCTCCTCAACGCACACCTCGTGCCGCGTAACTGGAACACCGGCAAGGCCGTCAAGGCGCAAAAGGGCGTCGTGACCGATTCGGTGGTCGCCATCGTCGTTCGCCCGGGCAACCCGCTGGGCATCACGGGTTGGAACAGCCTGACCAAGAGCGGCGTGAAAATCGTCACGCCCGATCCTTTGAGTTCGGGCAGCGCCCGCTGGAACCTGCTCGGGGTCTACGAGTCCCAGCTCCTGCAGGGTAGGAACGCGAGCCACGCCTACAACTTCTTGAACAAGGTGATCGGCAACGTCATCTCCGAGCCCACCAGCGGCGGCAAGGCCCTGTCGGCCTTCATCGCCGGCACCGGCAACGTTCTGCTCGCCTACGAGAGCGACGCCCTGTCCGCCCTGAGGGCCGGCCAGCAGGTCCAGATCATCCACCCTCAGCAGAACATCCTCATCGAGAACCCGGCGGCGCTGACCAATACCGGTACCCAGAACCCGGCCGCCCAGGCGTTCTACAAGTTCATCTTCTCCAAGGCCGGTCAGCAGATCTGGCTGGCCCAGGGCTACCGTCCGACGCTCCCGGCGTTGCACGCGCAGGTGAAGAAGGACTTCGTCACCACGAAGAAATTGACGTCGATCGCGCAACTCGGTGGCTGGAAAGTGGTCAACAGCGACTTCTTCTCGCCGTCGGGCTACGTGACGGTCGCCGAGAACAGTCATGGTTTCACTAGCTAACAACGACGCACGAGATCTCGACGTACCGCCGGCCCCACGGGGCCGGCGGTACTCTCGTGCTCGCGCGACCTCCCTGGCCACCTCGTTCGTGGGCGGGTCACTGGTCGTCACGTACCTGTCGCTCATCGTCCTCATCCCCATCGCGGCCCTCGTCGCGCACGGCCTGTCGATCACGGTGCAGACCAACGGGTGGGGATTCGCCTTCTGGCACTGGGACGTGCACGCCGACCTCAGCGCCTTCTGGTCCTCGATCACGCAGGCGCCGGCCCTGCACGCGATCTTCCTGTCCCTGTGGTTGTCCTTCGCCGTGGCGGCGATCAACGCCGTGATGGGCGTGGCCATCGCGTGGGTGCTCGTGCGTGACAGGTTCCCGGGCAAGGGCGTCATCGACGCGTTCATCGACCTGCCGTTCGCCCTGCCGACGATCGTCGTCGGCGTGGTGCTGCTCGTCCTCTACGGCACGACCAGCCCATTGCACGTCGACCTCTTCGAGACCTGGATGGGTCTCATGCTCGCCCTGCTGTTCGTTACCCTGCCCTTCTCCGTGCGCGCCGTCCAACCGGTCCTCGCGTCGCTTGACGGCGAGGCCGAAGCCGCCGCCAAGTCCCTCGGTGCGGGCGGCATCCGGACCTTCGCGTGGGTCGTGCTCCCGTCGCTGTGGCCGGCGGTGCTCGGCGGATTCGGACTCGCCTTCGCGCGCGCCATCGGCGAGTTCGGGTCGATCTCGCTGATCGCCGGCGGCATCGGGCGCACGACGACCGCCTCGTCGTTCATCTACAACCTCACCCAGGCCTTCCTCTGGACCGACGCCGCCGCGGTCTCCACGGCGCTCCTGATCCTGGCCTTGATCGTGCTGATCACCACCAACCTCGTCGCCCGTCAGATCCAGCGAAGGCTCTCGTCGTCATGAACCACACCACGCGAAAGTGGTCACTTCGAGTGCTCGTCATCGTCTACCTGGGACTGCTGGTGGGCCTGCCGGTGGCCTTCTTATTCATCAAGACCTTCAGCCACGGCTTCGCCGCCTTCTGGAACGAAGTCACCAAGCCCGACGCGATCGCCGCGCTGAAGCTGTCGGGGATCGTCGCGTTGATCGCGGTGCCGGTCAACACCGTCGTCGGCGTCGCGGCGGCGTTGTTGCTCGCGCGCAAGGACCACTGGTCGGCGCGACTGGTGACGACGCTCTTCGACGTGCCGGTCGCGGTCTCACCGATCATCATCGGCGTCTCGCTCGTCCTGGCGTACTCACGAATCGGCTGGTTCGGCACGGCGCTCGCCGCGCACGGCATCTCGATCCTCTTCTCGCCCGTCGGCATCACCATGGCGACCATGGCCGTGTCGCTACCCTACGTCCTGCGCTCGGTACTACCGGTGTTGATGGAGATCGGCAACGAACAGCAGAACGCCGCCCTGACCCTCGGCGCGGGCCGACTGCGGATCTTCTGGCAGATCACCCTGCCGGCGATCCGTTGGGGCGTGCTCTACGGCGTGACGCTCACGATCGCGCGCACCCTCGGCGAGTTCGGCGCGGTCCTGATCGTCTCGGGCAACATCACGGGCCATACCCAGACCCTGCCGATCTACATCTACGACAGCTGGGAGCAGAACTACGACGTGATCGGGGCCTTCGCCGGCGCGCTGGTGTTGGCGTCCATCTCCGTCGTCGCGCTATTGATACTGTCGGCGCTGCGGTCCAAAGAGAGGAGGCTCCATGTCGATATCGCTTAGCCACCTCACCAAGCGCTACGGCGACCACGTCGTCGTCGACGACGTCAGCGTCGAGATCCCCAGTGGCTCGCTGACCGCGGTCCTCGGGCCGTCCGGGTCGGGCAAGTCAACGCTCTTGAAGCTCATCAGCGGCCTCGAACGGCTCGACGAGGGCCGCGTGGTGATCGAGGGCGACGACGTCACCTCGGTCGACCCGCGCCACCGCGACATCGGCTTCTGCTTCCAGCACTACGCGCCCTTTCGCCACATGACGGTCGCGAAGAACATCGGCTTCGGCCTTCGGGTCCGCAAGCAGCCCAAGGACCAGATCGCGGCCAAGGTCGACGAGCTGCTCGAACTCGTGAAGCTCCCCCACAAGGCCGACGCCTACCCCGCGCAACTGTCCGGTGGCGAGCGCCAGCGAATGGCCCTCGCGAGGGCACTCGCGATCGAGCCCAGGGTCCTGCTGCTGGACGAGCCCTTCGGCGCCCTCGACGCGATCGTTCGCACCGAACTGCGCGAGTGGGTGAAGGAGTTGCACCACCAGATCAAGGTGACGACGATTCTCGTGACCCACGACCAGGAGGAGGCCATGGACATGGCCGATCAGCTCCTGATCATGCACGACGGACGCATCGAGCAGAGCGGCGAGCCCAACGACCTCTACGACAACCCCGCGACGACTTTCGTGCACGACTTCCTCGGACCCACCACGTCGTTCAAGGACGTCACGGTGCGTCCCCACGACCTCGAACTGCTGCGGGCCGGCGAGGGTTCCATCGAGGGCACCGTGCTGTCGGTCACCTCGCTCGGCTTCGAGGTCCAGGTCGTCGTCCAACTGAGTGACGGGAGCTCCCCGTGGGTGCAGCTCAGCCGCAACGAGTTCCGCGCTCTGCACGTCGGCGTCGGCTCGGCGATCTCGATCCGCCAACGAGGCTAAGGCGCACGACCGGTTGGGGACGTCCGCGCTGGTCAGTGCCCACGCGACAAGAGGCTTCGTCGATATCCTTTCCCGGTATGGATCTCAGCGAATCGATCGAGATAGCAGCCAGCCCCGAGCGGGCCTTCAGTGTCCTCAGCGACCTGACCGGCATGGGAGGCCTGTCGCCGGAGAACACGGGCGGCCAGTGGCTCGACGGCGCCTCCTCAGCCCGGCTGGGGGCACGATTCCGTGGCACCAACGAGCGCGACGGCGATGAATGGTCGACGATCGCCAAGGTGACGGTCTACGAACCACCCACCTCGTTCGCCTTCGAGGTCACGTGGCAACGATTCCGGATCTCGCGCTGGGAGTACAACGTCGAGGCAACCGAGTCAGGATGTCGGGTCACCGAGTCGTGGACCGATCGACGCAACGCCATCATGCGCGCCGAGGGAGACGACGACAACTTCACTCGCGTCGAGTTCACCAAGGAGTCGATCCACGCGACACTGGTCGGGCTCAAGCGGATCTGCGAATCACCGAGCGCCTAAGCGCCGTCGTGTCGGTGGCGCGTCGTAGGGTGGTGCATGGCTACGAAACGCGGACTGTCCGGTGGTGGTGAGTTGCAGCGGATCATCGACGCCGCGCGATCGCCGGAGTGGAGCATCGGCGAGGGCCAGCACGGCACCATCATGGCCACCCGTGATTCCGGCCAGATCGGACTTCCCTGGGTCGTCACGGCGCAGCGCAGTGGCCGAGGCATGAAGGTCGAGTTCTACCAACCCGGCGACAACGTGGCCTTCGAGGGTCAGTCGATCGGTGAGATCAGTGGCAACCCTCGAGAGATGGGCCGACAACTACGAGTGATCCTCGAAGACGCCCCGACCGACCCGAGCTGAACGGCGACTGTCCGACCACGAAGACCGGTGGGTTCAGGCGCGCTCGACTCGATCGATCGATGGATCGGGCCGCTGACCGAGATACTCGACCCACTCCTTCTTGATGCAGGGGTAGTGCGTCGCCGCTTCGACGAGGTCGACGAAGTCCGTGATCGTTGCGACGAACCGCTCGCGCAGTGGTTCGTTCTCGATGGAACCATCGGCCGCGAACGCCTGATGGGCCTGGGCGAGTGAGAACATCTGCGGATAGATCCGGGCACCGAGGTGTTCGAGGGGGACGCGCAGCGCCCACAGACCACGGTTGCCACCGATCATCGACGGTGACGCCGACATCAAGAGGCCCTGGCGCTCGTTGAAGGGCTGCGGCGAGTACCGCGAGACCCAGTCGATGGCGTTCTTCAGCACACCGGGCATCGACGCGTTGTACTCGGGTGAACAGATCACGAATGCGTCGGCGTCGACGAGACGCTCGCGAAACGATTCGGCGCCCGACGGCAGGCCGTCAGCGATCTCGACGTCGGCGTCGAACGAGGGCGCATCGAACTCGGCCATCGACGCGATGTCGACCTTGGCGCCGATCGACTGGATGGTCCGGGCGGCCAGATTCGCCAGACGTGAGTTGAGCGAATCATCGCGCAGCGACGCCGAGAACACCAGGATTTGAAGCGGTTCACGTGATACGTCGTCCACGATCGACCTTTCTGCTTGCCGTACAGCGATGTTAACGGTGACTATCTCAATCGCCATCGGTTCGCAAGATCCGACAGTCAGTAGCCGAAGTGGTGCCCTTGATCGCTTCATCGTTCGAAGCGTCGTTCGTGAGTCGCACACCCGCAAATGACAGTGGAGAAACCCGAAGCGATTCGAGGCGTTGAGTAAACTTGTGCGAGTCTCAAACCGCAGAGAAAGAGTAGGGCCGAGTCCGTGCTCACAGTACTGATTGTCGGTTGTGGCCTGGTGGGCCTCGCCATTGGATCATTTCTCAACGTCGTGATCTACCGCGTTCCCCGACATGAATCCATTGTCCGGCCGCGTTCGGCGTGCCCGTCGTGTCACGCGCCGATCCTCGAACGGGACAACATCCCTGTCTTGTCGTGGCTCCTCCTGCACGGCAAGTGCCGGTCGTGCCACCACCCCATTTCAATCCGCTACCCCATCGTCGAGTCGATGTGCGCTCTGCTCTTCGCCGGAGCGGCTGCGCGCTTTGGTTACAACTGGGAGCTGCCGGCGATGCTCGTCTTCCTCGCCGGTTTGCTCGCCCTGGCCAGCATTGACCTGGAGTTGATGGTGCTGCCCAAGGAGATCATCTTCGTCGTCCTCGGCGGCGTCGCCGTGTTCCTGGTCATCGCGGCGGCGGTCTACGGAGAATGGCACCGTCTGCTCATCGCCGTGCTGTGCGCGCTCGGGTGGTTCCTCGTGTTCTTCCTGCTCTGGGCGGTGAGCCCGAAATTTATCGGCTTCGGCGACGTCCGACTCGCCAACGTCCTGGGACTCACGCTCGGTTGGCTGGGCATCCGCTATGTGATCCTCGGATTCTTCGCCGCCAACCTCATAGGAGCGATCATCGGCATCATCCTGATCGCGTCCAGGAAGATGAGCCGTGACCAACCAATTCCCTACGGCGTTTTCTTGGCCACGGGGGCCGCACTCGCTGTCTTTGCCGGTCCTGAGATCCTCAGCCCATTCCGACGGTACGGATGACCTGGAGCACGATGACGAACTGGCGACGTTGGAAAGCAACGGAAGAGCGAGCACGATCATGACCAATCTTGACCAAGGGACGCCAAGGGGGAGATCGTTCGGCCTCATAGATCTGGTGAACCGTCCCTTGACCAGTTTCCAATGCGTCATCGGATGGATTGTCTCGACGATAATCTTCTTCGGTCTTTCCTTTGCGCTAGGTGGACCAAGTGAAGGAGACGCTTCGGAATCCGCGTTTACGACTTGGGCAATTCAACACGGTCGATTCGCCTGTTCCTACTTTCACCTGACCGGTGCCACTTGGGCCCACCCGCTGCGGCCCGACGCGTTGATGGCTCCGCTGTATCCGGTTCTCGCCGGTGCGTTGGCTGCCATAGTCCGTATTGGCCACGGCACGCCGTTCCCGACGACCGCTCAGATGGGTCCGCACTGCGCCAACGCTGTAGCCGCGATGGCTCATTGGCAGTACTTC
>Ga0075017_100002294_pt1 | contig 11926 bp, 7 predicted proteins | sample AleBraG_ABR_2012_FD_71475 | JGI IMG/M metagenome (GOLD analysis project Ga0075017, IMG submission 71475) | Freshwater sediment microbial communities in response to fracking from Pennsylvania, USA - Alex Branch Run_MetaG_ABR_2012 | ecosystem: Environmental > Aquatic > Freshwater > Creek >...
AGACGACATCGTCACGGTGGAAGAGGAGGAGATCGCCAACGCGATTCTTCTCTTGCTGGAGCGGGAGAAGACGCTGGCGGAAGGCGCGGGTGCGGCTGCGCTGGCGGCTATGCTCAACCGCAAGCTGCCGCTAACCGGGAAGAGGGTGGCAGTGCTGGTCTGCGGCGGCAATATCGATGTAACGCTGCTCTCCCGCATCATCGAGCGCGGCCTGGTGAAAGATGGGCGGCTGGTACGGCTCCGCGTTCACCTGCCTGATTATCCCGGCGCGCTGCATCGCGTCACGGGAATTCTCGCCGAGCACCGGGCCAACATCGTCGAGACGTCTTATGATCGTGCGTATCACGGCGTGAACCTGGGCGACACTGCCATCGACATCACCATGGAAACCCGCGGCCCGGATCACATTCGGGAGCTTATCGCCGCGCTGGAATCTGCAGGCTATATGCAAGAGCGAATTCTTTAAGGTTGAGGAATGGGCCGCATCTCCGTCCGTGGCGAAACCATGCCGATTCCCGTGAACCGTTCCATCCACTCGTAGATCCCATAATCGATACCCCGCCCAATGCCACCGGGCAGCCAGTTGCTCTGTCGTTGTGGGCGGCCTCCACGGCAGACTTCCAAATGCCCGACCGGGGTTCGCAACGGGGAGCCCTCACGCACGTTAACAGTCATATCGAATAATTGGTCAATGTCCGCTCCCGGATCGGTGCCGTCGGTAGCCGTGCCCTTGAGTGGACTGTCGGACGACAGGTGATAGTCCCCTCCGTCGCCGTTGTTATATTGTTCGAATCCCACCGACTCCCAATCTTTTATCCGGGTGTTGCCACCCGGCCAATCAGTCGCAGCATGGGGATAACCAACCAACACATTACCCGTAAATTCGCTGTTACCTGCCCAGCAGGCTGCGAGTTCGTCAGCTGGTCTGACGGTTCCTTTAATAACCGAGCAATTGTCAGCTCCGCCTCCCGTCGGATAAGTGCCATACGATCCTGCAGCCACGATCCAGTTGGCCACGGTGATGCCGGTGACCTGAGGACTTCCTGAAGGATTTGCTTGCGGCGGGCCAGAGAGAACGAAAGCAGCGCTTTCTTGTTTGGAGGTTGCAAGAAAGACATCCGCAATTTCGGTGATGTGTGTCAACACGACATCATGCAAAATTTCTGTTCCTGCCGGTGGGTTTGTACTGCTATAGATGCTGCTTATCTCGTTTAGGTTTACGGCACAGCCAAAACAGGTTGGATACTGTAGAGCGTCAAACACCATATCGTGAATGCTGTACCGGGCACCGCCCGCTGACCAACCACCGTTGCTGCTGGGCACATTTGCAATCTCCAAGCCACCGGCGGCATGACTAATATAGTTGTACCTGGCCGTGACATCCTGTGTTGTACAAAGCGGGCACAACACTGTCCCGTTTGCCCCGTCCTGGTTCTTTGGTGTGACTACTATAGCGTCGCCCTTCTGAGAGTAGCCGCCCCAGGTGTTTTCCAGAACGTTGCCTTCGAGCAGAATGCGACATCCGTTCTTGAGCTCGAACAGATTCTTGACGATGTAGGGGATGCCTTCATAACTTGGGTCAAGAGGATTCCACGACATCGGTTTGTACATGTGGTTGCGCCGAATCTCGACGTCGTTCGGGCCGCAGCCATCCGCCGAGCCCCCTCCGAAAAGAATGTTCTCGCCAGCGGCTTCTAGAAAGTTGTTCACGATTTTGATTCCGTGAACAGCGGCCGTCGTTCCTGTGCCGCCGGATATCGCTTGCGAGTCGGTACAGCTACCCGTTAAGGCTATGCAGTGGAACTCGCTAAGGTAGGAATCGATAACTGCGATATGGCTGCCATTGCTGCCCAGTGTCAAACAACGGCGGGTTTCCTCGCCCGGATTGCCGTGGCAATAGTTACGATCAAAAATCACTTTGTTCGCATTGTCGCCGCTGAGCACCGCAGTTAAGGGGCCGCCAGACTGTTTATTCCATTCGATTCCAATAAACCGAAGATGATCCCCAAATGTGTTGGGACCAGCACCTGGTTTCAAGGTAATTTGTGCGAGTTCAGGAGCCACAAGGGGAGTAACTCGTGCTCCTTCGGGGGGAACGACGCCGTCGCTCATGATTGTGATCCAATGTTGGTCGTCGCAGCCTTTTGCTGAAAATGCAAATGGGCCCATCCAGGCGGCGCCGTGCGCCAGTAGCAGGGTTTGTCCGCAGGCGGCACCATCATAGGCAGTTTTCAGATTTGTACCGGCCGCGACATAGATGACCGAGCCTTGAGAAGGTGTGTTGATCAATGCAGAATTGACGCAATCCTGCGGTAGGTGGGCGGTTCCGTCGGTACTTCCGCCAGTCCAAGTTCCGGTTTCCGGACAATACCGATTATCTGCGGTCAACTCAACATTGAATCTTAGGGGGGGCACTTGGCGGGGTTCTCCGATGGGTCGCAAGTGATCGGTTTGCCCGACTAACGATCTTGAGAGCGTGAAAAGGATCAGCATCGTAATGGCTGCAGGAGTGAAGGGTCGACCAAGGATCGTTGCCCACAAGACGTGTTTGAGAGTGACTGACCTAAACATCGAAGACCTCTAGCAAAACCGTTGAGGCTTGCTAAGATCAGCTTCGATGAGCAGACATCCTAAGAACAGAACCGGAAGGGCGAGATGAGGAACGTAGGTCTCAGTAAGTCCTAGACTGGTACTGCCGGTCCGAAATGGCCTGATCGGTCGGGAGAAGAATGCCTCATGTTGGAGCACGGCACCCGCACCGAAAATCTCTAAACAAGCACGCTAACGGATTCGTAGGCGATGGGGGCCAGTGACGGCCCCCGTTTAAGGCGGTATTAGATTTAAGCAATAGTGCAGTAGCACCAACCTCGCCCCGTGTCAGCTGCTAATCGCCCAGGATCTGCCCAGGGCACAGGAAGAGCGAGAGGGGGTGAGTCGCGATAATTTCTTCTTCGCTGTGACTGCTGCCCCAAGGCAGACTAACTCCGCCCCTCGAGCCCTCAAGATCGTCCAGCAGCGGAGGCGGCCCAATCGCACGCCAAACGGTCGATGTTGGGCATCTCCAACTGGACAGAAGGAACAGAGAGGACTGAAGGTCGTCCGGATAAATGGTACGTAGGTTGCACGGCGGAGCGACCATGACCCTCTGGTAGGACCAGCGCTCTCGGATTCCAAAGATCCGCCGCCCTAGACAGGCTCCTATGCCATCGTAGAGCCAGATGGGGCAGCTGTGGAGCAGGTCGAGTGTTTCGACTTCTAATCCTCGTATGCGTGGGTTGATCGGCTGAAGAGAACTGACCTTCTTTACGCGTCTCGGGAGAGGATCACGTCTTCGCCATCCTGTCGGTGTCGCTCGAGACTGCTCTCTTACACCAAAATCGGGTATTGAATAGGGATAAGAAAAAGCGCACATAAATGAAGCCCTCTTTTTCGGAAGCGGGCTCCGCTGCTCGAGGTCGGAGTAAGTTTTCGGTTTCCGAACGCCAAAACCCAGCTATGAACGGGGAAAATTTCGGGGTCGGGGCCTATGAACATAACGTGACAGTCTGCAAAATAACGTGGGGCATCTCAAGGACCCAGTTGGGAAAAGCGCACAAGGGTTTGCAGCCCGCTCCCGGAGCGGGAAGCATTCCCAGATGGGAACGGTTGGGAGCAATTTTGCAGCATGCCGCTCAATCTGCACCCCATTCCGATGACTAATCCGGCCCGCCTATGCTCTCCGGGCTTAGACCTTTCGCCTCCAACATTCGACTAAAGCTGTCTCAACCCCGGTTCGATGTGCCTATTGAGGCAGAGAAATATGATCGATCTAGGGCGTTTATGCGCCGGGATCTTTGTGCGGATATCAACCGGGCAGGAACAACCGTCTGTCCAAGAACGGGTCACGAGTGCTGCAGTCATACTGATCGTGCTTTCATCCTTGGCCTCCGGGCAGAACATTGTGGGCGTGGTTCACAACTCTCCGGCTCCGCCTCGGCCGGAGGAGCCCATCTTGCAAGTGCCGTACTTGTTCGTCGAAGGTGATCTAAACGTGAATGGCGACGGCTACCAGGCTCTCAGTCCGGACGTCAGGGCCGGCATTGACATTGAAGGTCGCCATCTCAGTCTAACGATTGGGGCAGCCTACGATTTCGTTCGAAAGACAAACGACAACGCCCAGGTGCCGAATGAAAAAGGCCGAGTTAGAGAAGCGGACGCAGAGCTGCTCTACAAATTTCATCCCGGTTCTTCCTGGTTTGTCGTGGCGGGAGCGGGTTGGGGCGAAACCTCTTTGACGCCTTACATGAAGTCGAGTTGGAGTCCTCGTGTTGGAGGGGGACACGACTTCGTGAATGAGTTCAATTCCTGGCGACTCCAATTCTCCTACCTACATGCAATGAATGAAGTTGTCCGATATCCGACATTGGTGATTTTTACGCCGGGTCCTGGGCAAGCGTCCCCTTCGTACACTTGTAGTTTGTGCGGCAATGACGTGCAAGCGATCAGTGCATCGGTACAGTACCCCAGCCCGAGCTCCTCAGCTCATTGGTTTGTGCTGATTTCACTACAGACTGATTGGTTTCACGAGACTGTTACAGATCCATATAATCTGTCGATGACTCCAGGCCAGAAAAGCCAGATCTCTGCCAGTGGGCATTATTCAGCTGGATTGATCTACCGGTTTAAGCCGCTACACTTTAGGCGCACCCGGTAAAGACGAATAATGTCAATACAGGCTGCCGCGTCCGGTGCCTGCTGAACCGCCGCCACCCGGGATCTACGGGGCTGAACTGCTGATTGGCGGCTTGCTGCCGCCGCCGTGCAGCAGAAGCCAAAGCAGAATCCCGGTGCCTCCCGCCCCTGCCGCAACCCATTTAGGGTCGACCGGAAAGCGCGCGCCAGTGAGCCGGGCCGGCGCCCCGCAGACTTCTGATTCATCGCGATTGCTCTGTTCTCCTTCGTGCACCGTGGCCTTCTGGGATTCTTCAGACTTGTCCGCCACCTTGCCCCGGCCATCATGGTTCACGTTGACGTCTCTCTTGCGCGCCGCAACCTGAACCGTTCCGCTTACGTCGCTCACTTCGTACTGCGTCCACTCATTCAGAACCGGCACGACGGTCATGCAGTTCACGCGCACCTTGAAGCCTTTTGAAGTTCCCACCGCAACGCTGCCGTGATCCAGTTCCAGCAGATCCCCGTCGAACTTTGCGACGGCCTCCTGCTGAATCAACACTTCCGAGCCGTCCAGATTCAGGGTCGCCGAAAAGCCGGTCTTGGTCTCCAGCACATCGCCGGGAATAATTGCGGTGGCGTCGCGCGCCTCTTCGCCGTTCACCCAAACCCCACCCTGAGTGTGAAGGATCGCGGAGGGCTTCGACGGAGACTGGTCGGATGGAGTTTGCCCAAGCAACGAGAGTGGCGTGATAACCACCATGGCCCAACATAAAAGGGAACGTAAAATAGCAACACTCATCCGTAGCCCAATAATCCACACCTTTCCCAGTTAAATCGTAGCCGCGATGGCGCAAGTCGACTATTGGCAACCTCGATGACCCGGCTGAGTCTTGGGGTGCGTGGAGCGTGGGTTGCATATGTCGTGGGTGCCCCACTTCTCGCCTCTTTTGCGAGAAGTGGGAATTCGTTCCCTTTCTATTACGGTCGTCGGATGTCCGCTTTGTAACGCTTCGTTCCGGTAGGGTAAAACTTTGTAAATCATGGAGTTCAGCTGTCATCGGACATGTAGAGTAAGAAGGGAGACTATGAATCGAAAGAATGCGGCAGTTCTGTTCTTGACGTTTTCTGCGTGGATGGCTTCAGTGAGCTTCGCAACTCCGATTGCTGCCGCGCAATCGGCGACGCCCGTCGTGAAGAGCCTCGGCGTCATCAGGACGATCAGCGGAGGCTCCATCAGCATCTCTCCGGAGTCTGGGCCGGAGGTCACAGCGAACGTGCAGTCCAATGCGCGCATCCTGCGACTGGCGACGGGGGAGAAGGATTTGAAAACCGCGACCCCGATCAGCCTGCAGGACCTGCAAGTGGGCGATACGGTTCGCGTCCGCGGTTACGCTTCGCAGGATGCAAAGTCGATTGCCACGCTCGAAGTTATCGTGATCACCCGAGCGGCGGTGGCGGCGGTCAGCGACCAGATCAAGCAGGACTGGCAGAAGCGCGGAACCGGCGGCCTGGTCGAATCAGCTGATCCGACGGCTGGAACCGTGACCATCTCCATGACGGGCCTTAGCGGCAAGAAAACGCTCACGATTCACACCACAAAGAACACCCTGATCCGGCGCTATGCCCCGGATTCCGTCAAATTTGAAGACGCCAGACCCAGCACGCTAACCGACATTCATCCCGGCGATCAACTTCGTGCGCGCGGCGACCGTCCCGCCGACGGCACGGAGATGTCTGCGGATGAAATTGTGAGCGGCAGCTTCCGCAACGTCGCGGGAACCGTCAATACAGCAGACGCGAGCGCGGGCACTCTCACGGTTCAGGATCTGTTGAGCAAGAAGACCGTGCAGGTGAAGATCACGCCCGAGTCGCAGTTGCACCAGCTTCCGGCGGAGATGGCGCGCATGATCGCCATGCGATTGAAGGGCTCGCTTCCGCCCGGGATGCCGGGGGCAGGCAGTTCCACGCCTGCCGGTGGGACACCACAAGGTGGACAGCCTGGCCAACCGCCCGCCGCAGCAGGTCCGGCCGGAGCCAACGCAGCTGGTGGGCCGGGCGCAGCTAGCGGAATGCGTTCCGGCGGAACGCCCGACTTTAATCGCATGTTGAGCCGCATGCCTACGGTCGCGCTCGCTGATCTGCACAAGGGAGACGCGGTGATGATCGTTACTACGCAAGGCTCGGGCGCGAATCCGGGCACTGCGATTACTTTGCTCAGCGGGGTCGAACCGATTCTTCAGGCTGCACCCAGCGGCAGTCAAGCCATGATGCTTACGCCTTGGAGTTTGGGCGGAGGCATGCCCGGCGGCGATGCCGGCAGCCAGTAGTCGATTACAAATTCATAGTTGGACATTACTTAGATTTATCCGGATAGGAAGTGTTCATGAAAGTGATTCGCCGTTTTATTTGCTACTTCGTATTCTTCACGCTTATTGGTGTAGCCTCTTCATTCGCGCAGAACGCGGGAGCGCTGCGCGGACAGATCACCGATCCATCCGGCGCCGTGATTTCGGGTGCTACGGTCGTCATGACACCCGAGACTGGATCGCCCATTGCAGTCCAGTCCAACGCGCAGGGTCTCTACGAATTCAAGTCGCTGCCGGCGGGGAAGTACTCGCTGACCGTTGTCGCCCAGGGCTTCACTCTTTATGAGAACGATTCGGTGGCGGTCGCCGATCAGGCGTTACGCCTGAACGTGACCATGACCATCGAGGTCGAAACGCAAAAGGTAAATGTCTCCGATACCGCTCCGACCATCGACGTCAATCCCAACAGCAACGCCGGCGCCATTGTGATCTCCGGTAAGGAACTCGAAGCTCTGCCTGACGACCCGGATGAACTGCAATCCGACCTCGAAGCGTTGGCCGGGCCCTCGGCCGGGCCGAACGGCGGACAGATGTACATCGACGGCTTCACGGGCGGCCAACTCCCGCCGAAGGCGTCCATCCGGGAGATCCGCATCAACCAGAATCCGTTTTCGTCGGAGTACGACAAACTGGGCTACGGCCGCATCGAAATTTTCACCAAGCCCGGCACCGACAAATTGCATGGGCAGGTAATGGCCGATGGCAACGATTCAACCTTCAACTCGCCGAATCCCTTCGCCAACGCCGAGCCTCCTTATTACTCCACTTTTTTCAACGGGAACATCGGGGGGCCGATCAAAAAGACGGCATCGCTGTTCCTTAATATCGATCGCCGCGACATCAACGAACTTTCCGTAATCAACGCCATCGATCCGAATACCGGCAACATCTTTGGCTCATCCATCTCCAACCCGCGCCAGCGCACCAACATCACGCCGCGATTCGACTGGGCCATCACCAAGAACAACACGCTGACCGCCCGCTATCAGTACTATCGCGACACGCAGACGGGCGACCTGAGCGGCTCTTCCGCCCTGCCCACGCAGGCGTACACGTCAAAGAGCACTGAAAATAACGTTCAAGTCAGCGACACCCAGGTCTTCGGCTCCAAGACGATTAACGAGACGCGCTTCCAGTGGGAGCGCGAAGCCAGCAGCCAGAATCCGAACGACACCAATCCTTCGGTGAACGTTCTGGGTAGCTTCAACGGCGGCGGCAACAGTGAGGGCACGCTCAACGATGTGCAGAATAGTTACGAGTTCCAGAACTATACTTCGATGATTCACGGCAATCACACCTTCAAATTTGGCGGCAGGCTCCGGGTTACTCGTGCCAGCGATTACTCGACCTCAGGATTCAACGGTACTTTTACTTTCTCTCCACCTCCGGCGGGCGTGGCGTTCGTAGGCTCGAATCCTCAGCCCACGCAACTCTCGGTCACCACGGGCTCGCCCAACGCGTCCGTCAATTACTACGACTTCGAACCCTATTTTCAGGATGACTGGCGCGCGCGACCCAATGTGACGATCAGCGCCGGCCTGCGCTTCGAAACCCAGAACGCCATCCACGATCACGGAGACTGGGCGCCCCGTCTGGGATTTGCCTGGGGCGTGCGCGGCCGCACTTCGCCGCCATGGGTGGTGATTCGCGGCGGGTTCGGCATGTTTTACGATCGCTTCCAGGTTACGCCCCTGTTGCAGGCGACGCGCCTGAACGGTATCACGCAGGAAGAACTCGTTATTCAAAATCCGAATTGTTTTCCTGGCCTCGACATGCCGCTCACCGTGCCAGTCTCGAGTTGCGGCACAGCCAGCTCCATCACCTCGACCACATACCAGATCAGCCCCAGACTGCACGCGCCCTATACGCTGCAGGGCGCCATCAGTGTGGAACGCCAGCTCACCAAGACCGCAACCTTGTCGGTCACGTACCTCAACTCGCACGGCTTCGATCAATTCCTGACCATCAACGCCAACGCACCTTACCCCGGCACCGCGTGCTATCCGAGCTGCCCAGTTTCTGCGCAGAATATTTACCGCTACGTCTCCGAGGGCAACTTCACCCAGAACCAGCTGATGGTGAACAGCAACATTCGGATCGCATCCAAGGTGCAGCTCTTTGGCTACTACTCGCTGAACCGGGCCAACAGCGACACGTCCGGGGTTTCCAGCTTTCCCACCAACTCCTACAACATCAGCCAGGATTACGGCCGCGCTTCGTTCGACACACGTCAGCGCCTGTTTCTCGGCGGCAGCATCGGCTTGCCTTACCTGTTCCGCCTGAGTCCGTTCATGGTGGTCAGCTCCGGCTCGCCATTCAACATCACTTCGCCGCTCGATCTGAACGGCGATCAGATTTTCAACGACCGCCCGGGCCTGGTCTCGACCGCGACCTGCCCGACGAGCTCCGCATCGGGAAATATCTACTGCACGCCCCTGGGGACGTTCGACATCACAGGCGCCACGGGAAAGCTTCTGCCCATTAATTACGGCACCGGTCCCAATCACTTCGTCATGAACCTGCGCCTCACCAAGACGTTTGGCTTCGGCCCCAGTACGAAGAGCAACGCCAACGCCGGTCAGCAAGGCGGACCCGGCGGTCCGGGCGGGGGCGGCGGACGCGGCGGCGGACCGCGCGGCCCGCTATTCGGGGGCGGCGGATCGATGTCGATGTCATCCAACTCCGACCGCCGTTACAACCTGACGATGGGCGTCAGTGTGCGCAACGCGTTCAACAACGTGAACGTATCCAATCCCGGCGGAGTGGTTGGATCGAGGTACTTCGACGTTTCTAACGCGCTTCAGGGAGGGCCATTCTCGCCAAGTTCCGCCGCCAATCGCCGCCTCGATCTGATCGCCACGTTCAGCTTCTGATAGAGATTAAGAGATGGAGAGTGATGAGAACCGGCAGATGGTTTTCTGCCGGATTAGTTGGAGGGTTCGGTAGCCGCGACGAAATCGAGCAACTTCTTCACGTTGTCGCGCTCTTCTTTCGTCTTCAATTCGAAGACAACGCCCATCCCGTAGCCGGGATGCGATGCCTGCACGGTCCCGCGCAGGCGCAATTTCAGTTCGTAGGTTCTCACCACGATCTCCACCGAGGCGCCCTGCGGAAATGGCAGGTTTACTTCCAGGTAGCAGCCTCCGGAACTCAGATCCGTCAGGCAGCAGTGATGCGGAACCGCGGTTCCCGTGCGGAAGACCTCAGAGCCGATGCGGCAGGCATGACGGGTTTGAAGCCGGCGGTTCTTCTCTTCTTGCTGCGGCTTGTTGGGCTGCGACGCGGCCGGCGTTTCGGTCTGGGTCTCGACCGCTGTTCCCGACGAGTGTCGCGATCCATGCGTCTGTTCCCGGACTGAGACGGTTGCCGGCTGTAGAGGCTCTTCCATCTCCACGGTGACTTCGCCAAGATCCTCGCGAGAGTCATGCGGCAGGTGCGCTCCCAGGAAATCTGCCAGCAACTTCCGCGAAGCCTTGGGAACGTCGAGAAATTGCACGCCAGCGCGTCCGTTCCAATCCTGCCACATCACCTGGCCCGACAAGCGCACACTCACCGATTGGCCGGGCAGTAAAAATTGGAAATAGACCTTGCTGGTTGGCGGAATCTTTTTGCCGAACTGCACCTGCATCCCATCCTGCGCCACGTCGATCAAAGTCGCCTTGTCGCTCAGCACGTTGGCATAGTCCACCGTTGCCTGCGCATGCACCGCAGCGCGTTTGCTCCGCCGCTTCTCTTTGCGCATCAGGGCCCGGGCGGCGCGCATGCTGCTCAGAGCGCGGTCGTAGGCCACGGGTTTGTAGAGAGCGAAGTTGACGCCCAGGGAAAACAGCTCACGCACGCTTTCCTGATCGGAAACTACGACGACTGCCAGGGTCGCTTCGTTTAACCGCGCGAGACGCGATTCGCGCAGCAACTGGACCACTTCCGCGTTGGATCCTCCATCGACCACCACCACGTCAAAGCGATCTTGTGCCAAACGAATGGCCGCGCGCGCGAAGTCCGGACAAGCTTCCACTTTAATGCTGAGTTCTTCCAGCACCCGCCGCAGCACCGCGGCTGCCGCGTCGTCCACGCATACCAGCAGGGCAGATAGAGTCATAGCTAGGTGACATCGTAGGGTTCCCGCAGTTTCATCCACAAGTTACCGGGGTCACAGTCCTATCAGAGCAGAGGGCGCAAAGGATTTGTTTTCAATAATGACATGGGTAACCCATCTGGGTGACAAAAGGCCATGCCTTTGGTGTTGCACCGTAGTGCTTTGACGCTTCGGGAAGCCCTCCCTAGGATCAACTATGACGCGCTGAGATTTGTACGCGCCCGCTTTGTCGTCTGCGGACGCCTTCCTCCAACTCAGACAAGCGCACGAAACAGACTATGAGATCACCTAAAGATCGCGGGTTCTCGCTGCTGGAAATGCTGGTTGCCATGGCGATCGCGCTGACTCTGGCCGGAATCACGGTTATGGCTTTCGTGCCCGTCATGAAGACGCAGGCCGTGACCACGGCCTACAACCAAACGCTGATGACGATTCGCCGCGCTCGCGACCAGGCAGCGGGTGACATGCGGACCTATGTGGTCACCTTCACCGTTCCGAACACCATCGTCGTTCAGCAAAGTATAAGTGCCAGCGGAACTTGCCAGATCCCGCCCACCGGCAATGTGCTCCTTACGACCGTGTTGCCAACCGGGATTACGTTTCACGTGGAACCGGGAATCCCCACGTCGAACAGTGTGGCGCCAACGACACCCGATCAGTTTGGAACTGGCGGTTACGCGGTTGACTTTGATGAGCCCAACACCCCCGGTACCACAACCATCTGTTTCAACCCCGACGGTACGGCGACGGACGCACTCGGCAACGTCAACAACGGAGTCGTCTACCTGGGTCGCCCCGGCGATCTTTACAG
>Ga0075017_100002295_pt1 | contig 11926 bp, 9 predicted proteins | sample AleBraG_ABR_2012_FD_71475 | JGI IMG/M metagenome (GOLD analysis project Ga0075017, IMG submission 71475) | Freshwater sediment microbial communities in response to fracking from Pennsylvania, USA - Alex Branch Run_MetaG_ABR_2012 | ecosystem: Environmental > Aquatic > Freshwater > Creek >...
GGCCCGCTCGGCCAGAGCCGGCACGAACGTCCACTCCCCTTCACCGTGGGCGTGGTCGCCGACCGCGCCCAACCCGTCGAGGGTCGGCGTCCCGATGGCCCCGGTGAAGTTGCCGTCGCTTCCGCCGCCCACGGCCACCGCGCCGAGAGGCCCGAGGCCGAGCCGGGCGGCAGCCGCCTCGGCCCGCGCCACCAAAGGCAAGGCCAGGCGTTCGTCGAGCGGCGGGCGGTTCATACCTCCCTCGACGCGTACCGACGTGCCCTCCACCGTCGGACGCAGGCCGCGCAGGGTCCGCTCGACCCGCTCGGCCTCCTCCGCCGTCCACACCCGCACATCGACCTCGACGCGGGCCGTCGCCGGCACGACGTTGGTGGCCGTCCCGGCTGTGGCCATGGTCGGAGTGACCGTGGTGCCCAACTCCGGCCGCCCCACTCCGCCCAGCTCGAGCACGGCGGCGGCCATGCCGACCAGGGCGTTGCGGCCCTTCTCCGGTTCCAGACCGGCGTGGGAGGCCACACCGTCGACCACCACGGTGTAGGTGCCGGTGCCCTTGCGGGCCTTCTTCAACGCCCCGCCGGGGGCCGCAGGCTCGAGCACCAGGGCCGCCGCGGCGCCCGCCGCTACCTGTTCGACGAGGGTGCGGGAGGTGGGCGATCCGGTCTCCTCGTCGGAGGTGAGGACAACGGCCACGCCGTCGAGCCCGTCGAGAGTGGCCAGGGCGGCGGCCAGCTGGACGATGCCCGCCTTCATGTCGAACACCCCCGGCCCGCTGGCCCGGTCCCCGTGGACCCGGAACGGCCAGCGGCGCAGCGTGCCGGCCGGCCACACCGTGTCGTAGTGCCCGACGAGGGCCACCCGGGTCGGGCCGGCGCCCCGCAGCACCAGGTGGGCGCCGGCCCCGGATCGGACCAGCTCGGGTCGGGTGCCGGTGGCCCCGCCCAGCAGCCCGCCGATCACCGCCGCGCAGACGGCCAGGGCGGCCGGGTCGTCGGACGGGGACTCGGCCGAGACCAGCTCGTCGAGCTGCTCGACCAGGGTGGCGGTGCGGGCCCGGAGGTGGGCGAGTCGGGAAGCCGGGCTCACCGGGCCGGCTCCCCGGGCGTCCGGCGCGACGCCGAGAAGGGCACGTTCTTGTCGGTGCGCGGTTCGGGCGGGAGCCCCAGGACCCGCTCCCCGACGATGTTGCGTTGGATCTCGTCGGTGCCGCCCCGGATGCTGAGCGAGGGGCCGGTGAGAAACAGGGTCTGCCACTCGTCGCCGTCGACCAGACCGGACAGGCCCTCGAGGTCGAGGGCCACCTCGCCGAGCTGCTTGAGCACCGCCCCGTTGCGGAGCTTGGCTCCGGAACCCTCCGGCCCGGGCGGTCGGCCCGACCGGCGGGCCGCCCGGGCCCGCAACGAACTCATCCGGGACACTTCGAGGTTGGCCACCAGCTCGGCCACCCGGGCCCGCATGACCGGCTGGTCGAGCCCGCCGTGGCGGCGGGCGTGGTCGACCACCTCGGCGATCGACACCGAACCCCAGCCCTCACCGATGGAGGCCCGCTCGTGGGCCAGCACCGCCACGGCGATACCCCAACCGGCGCCCGGTTGGCCGATCCGGTCGGCGTCGTCGATGACCACCTCGTCGAGGAAGACCTCGTTGAAATGGGCGTCGCCGTTCATCTGACGCAAGGGACGGACGGTGACGCCCGGCGTGTCCATCCGCACGCCGAAGGCGGTGATCCCGGCGTGTTTGGGAACGGTCGGGTCGGTGCGGGCCAGCAGGATGCCCCACTGCGAGTAGTGGGCCCGGCTGCTCCACACCTTCGACCCGCTGGCCCGCCACACCTCGCCGTCGCGTTCGGCCCGGGCGCCCAGGTTGGCCAGGTCGGAGCCGGCGTCGGGCTCCGAGAACAGCTGGCACCAGATCTCGCTGCCGTCGCGGATCCCGGGCAGCCAACGTTGCTGCTGGTCGGGCGTGCCGTGCTCGATGACGGTCGGTCCGACCAGGCCGATACCGACCATGAACGGGTACAGCTCCGGGCTGTCGAACCGGGCCAGCTCGCGGGCCACGATGGCGGCCTGCTCGGGGGTGGCGCCCATCCCGCCGAGGTGGGCCGGCCACCGGGGCACGGCCATGCCCGCCTCGGCCAGGGTGGCCAGGAAACGACGGCCGGACTCGAGGTCGTCGCTGCCCGCCCCCATGATCTGCAGCTGCTCGCGCCGCGGCCGGGGAGCCAGCCGGGCGCTCAGGAACTCCACCACCCGGTGGCGGAACCGCGCCTCCTCGGGGGTGTCCTCGTCGGTGGGGTCGCTCACCGGCCGAGCCTAGATCCGACGGACCGGCGTCGGCGCCACCGCCACCGACCTGGCCCCGGCCGGCCACGTCCGGCCCCGGCCCGGGAACCGAACGGCCCGCCCGGGCGTCGAACGAGGATGATGAGCCGGATGGATCTCGCCGAGCCCGGGCTGCCGCCGGCCGCCGTGGTGTCGTTCGAGGAGCTCTTCCGCGCCCAGTACGAGCCCATGGTCCGCCTCGCCTACCTGCTCACCCGGTCCCGGGCCGTGGCCGAGGATCTCGTCCAGGACTCCTTCGTGCGGGTCCGGCCGCGGCTCGACGGCCTGGAGGCGCCGGCCGCCTACCTCCGCCGGACGGTGACCAACGCCTGCTACTCGTGGCACCGCCGGCGCCGCCGCGAGCAGACCGTGCCCGTCGACCCGCCGGGGGCGGCGGACGCCGCGCCCGAAGAGCTGTGGGACGCCCTGGCCGGGCTGGCCCCCAAACGTCGGGCCGTGCTGGTCCTGCGCTACTACCTCGACCTGTCCGAGGCCGAGATCGCCGACACGCTGGGTGTCCGCCCTGGCACGGTCAAGTCGCTGTGCCACCGGGCCCTCGCCGACCTGAGGCAGGTGATCGAACCGTGAGCCCCGACACGGGGGAGGACTTCCCTTCCGACGAGCTGACCGAACGCCTGTCCAGGGTCCTGGCCGAGCGGGCCGGTTCGGTGCGGGCCAGCGACGACGCCTGGTCGCGTGTGCAGCGGGCCACGGCGGCCGAGCGGGGCCGCCGCCACCGGCGGCTCCGCCTGGTCATCGGCGTGCCGGCCGGCGCCGTCGGCCTGGCCGCGGCCGCCCTCGTGGGCGTGCTGGTGATCCGCAGCGGCGGGTTCGGGGCGGCCAGGACGAGCAGCACGGCCTTCTCGGCGGCCGCCGGCCCGGCCGCCGGCGGGGCGTCGTCGGGCGCCCCGGTACACCCGGGTGCGTTCGCGCCCGACAGCGGGAGCAGCTCGGCGGTGGCGTCGGTCGGCGCGGCCAGCCCGGCGGCGGGCCCGGCCCGTCCCGTCCCGAGCGGGTTCCGGGGGCTGTCGGCCACCTTCGTGTCCCTCGATCACGGGTGGCTGCTCGGCACCGCCCCGTGCCCGGGGCCGCCGGCGACGGCCTCCGGGGGGACGTCGTCCGCCGCCGCCCCGTCGGGCGCCGCCCCGGGGGCCGGGTGCAGCTGGGTTCTGACCACCACCGACGGCGGCCGCTCCTGGTCGGCGGTCGGGCGGCCGCCGACCAGCCGGGTCCGGTCGGTCCGCTTCGCCGACCCGTCGAACGGGTTCGTCTTCGGGCCGGAGCTGTGGGCCACCCACGACGGGGGTGTCAGCTGGAGCCCGGTCACCCTGCCCGGCCTGACCACCGCCCAACCGGAGGTCGACGCCGTCGAGGCCGGCGCCGGCCGGGTCCATGCCGTGGTGGTCGACGGACCGGTCGTGCGGATCTACGACGCCGACCCGGGCGGGTCGGCGTGGACGGCCGCGGGGTTGACCCTCGACACGGGTGCCGGTCCCGTCCCGTCCGCCCAACTGGTGTTGGCCGGCTCCTCGGGCTGGGTCCTCGAGAACGACCGCACGGTGGTCGGCGGGGCCCGCCTGGCCGCCGGCCGGTGGACCGCGTGGACACCGCCGTGCACGCAGGTGGCCGGACCGGCTGTCCTGGCCGCCGCCTCGCCCACCGACCTGCTCGCGGTGTGCGACGTGGGCCGGTGGGCCACCCCCGAGGGCGAGCAGCTGTACGTGTCCCACGACGGCGGCGCCACCTTCGGCGCCGGCCGTCCCGTCCCGGTCGAGGGGGTCACCGGCCTGGCGGCCTCGGCCGCCACCGTCGTGGTCAGCGGGTTCAGCACCGGCACCGACGGGCTGGCGCGACCGACCCTGGAGCTGTCCGGCGACGGGGGAGCGGCGTGGCGCACCGTGTACAGCGGCGTCGGCAACGGGGACTGGGCCGACGTCGGGTTCACCACACCGACCCGGGGCGTGGTCGTGGCCGACGGGACGCTGCTCGTCTCGAGCGACGGGGGCCGGACCTGGAGCCTGCGGCCGGCCGGCGGCTGAGGGGCCGGCGGGGCCGGACAGCAGGGACGGGCCGCTCACAGTTCCCTCATCCTCCATTCACGGGCGGCTCACCGGACACCGGTTCCCTGAGTGCTACCAGGGCGAAGAGCCCCGGCAGCCCCCAAGGAGACCAGCCATGTCCGCTTCCTCGACCGCTCCCCGACCCGTGCGGGCCCGTCGGCTCGCCGCCTCCGTCCTCACCGGTCTCGGCGTCGCCGCCCTCGTGGCCGGCGTAGCCGCCCCGGCCTTCGCCGACACCGGCTCGACGACGCCGACCCCCGCCCCGCCGGTCACCACCACCAAGCCGGTGATCCGCCTGGCCGGCGGGGACCGCATCGGCACGGCCATCGACATTTCACAGAACACCTTCCCGACGCCCGACACGGCCAAGGCCGTGGTCCTCACCGCCGCCTACAACTTCCCCGACGCCCTCGCCGGGGCGCCCCTGGCCGCGGCCAAGGACGGACCGGTGCTGCTCACCGACCCGGGTCTGCTGACCCCGGCCACCCTGACGGAGATCGAGCGGGTCGCCCCGACCGGGTCGTCCGTCTACATCCTGGGCGGACCGGCGGCCATCGCCACGACCATCGACGCGTCGCTGACCGCGGCCGGCTACGCCCCCCAACGCATCGCCGGCGCCAACCGGTTCGAGACGTCCGTGGCCATCGCCCAGGCCCTCGGCTCGCCCACCACGGTGCTGCTGGCCACCGGTGACTTCTTCGCCGACGCCCTGTCCGCCGGACCGGCCGCGGCCGCCGTCCACGGCGCCGTCCTGCTCACCGACGGCCCGGTCATCCCGCCGGCCGTGGCCGCCTATCTGAGCGGTCTGACCAGCCCGACCGTCTACGACATCGGGGACGGCGCCGGGAAGGCCTACCCGAGCGGGATCCTGGTGTCGGGCGGCGACCGCTTCGCCACCTCAGCGCTGGTGGCCGAGAAGTTCTTCACCAACCCGACGGTCGTCGGCGTGGCCACCGGGTGGAACTTCCCCGACGCCCTGGCCGGAGCGGGCGCCATGGGTGTCAAGGGCGGTCCGGTGCTGCTGAGCGACCCGGTGGTCCTGCCCTCGGCCGATGCCCTGTACCTGACCAACCAGGCATCGAGCATCACCCAGGCCCTGCTCTTCGGCGGGCGGGCCAGCCTGAGCGACGCCATCGCCAGGACGGTGTCGAACCAGATCAACGGCGTGGCCTGAACAGCGGCTGGTGGTCCTGACCCGGACCGCCGCCCGCGTCACCCCGGTCCCCCGGTCGGTCCGCCGACCGGGGGACCGACCGCGCCCGGGACCCGGCCGGCGCTCGGCTCAGCCGGCGGTGAGTCCGTTGTCGGCGGACAGCACCGCCCCGTGCACCATGCGGGCCTCGTCGGAGGCCACGAAGGCGAAGAGGGCGGCGATGTCGTCGGCCGCCCCCATACCCCGGAACCCCATGTAGGGAACCATCAGGTCGCTGTCGACGTCGGCCGGGATGCGGAACGTCCGGCTCAGCGCCGTGTCCACGCCGCCGGGGGCGATGGCGTTGACCCGCATCGGCGTCTTGACGAACTCCATGGCCAGGGCCCGGGTCAGTTGGACCACCGCCCCCTTGGTCAGGCAGTAGACGGCGGTGTAGGCCTGGCCCATGAAGGCGGCGTTGGAGGCCAGGTTGACGATGTTGCCGCTGCTGGTCAGCAGGTGGGGGATGGCGGCCTGGCACATGAACACATAGGCGTCGAGGTTCACGGCCAGCATCTGGCGGTAGTCAGCCTCCGAGACATCGCAGAAGTGCTCGGCCCGGGCGATGCCGGCCACGTTGCCCAGCACGTCGAGCCGCCCGAGCGTGGTCAGGCACTCGTCCACGGTGGCCCGGCACTCGGCCGGGGAACTGAGATCGCCGTCCCGGACCGTCATCTCGCCTCCCGCCGCGGCGGCCGCCGCCGCCGTCTCGACCAACCCGGCCCGGTTGAGGTCGTGGCCGAAGACGCGGGCCCCCTCGCCGGCCAGGCGCAGCGCGACGGCCCGGCCGATACCCGACGCCGCCCCCGTGACCAGCGCCACCCGGCCCTCGAACCGCCGCGCTCGGTCAGCTCCCATGGCTCCCCCTTCCCTCGGCGGTCACCCGCCGGCCGCCCGCCGGACGCATCGCGGGCGGGCCGGGCCAGTATGCCCTCGCGTCCCCCCCGCAGGGTTGCCAAGCCGTCTCCGAGCTGTCACACTGGTGTCGTGGCCTCTCCGCGTCCCGCCCTGGTACTCATCGCCTAGCGCACGCCGTCCCTCCGCCGCGTGCGCCTCGACCTCCCTCCACCAGGGAGGTTTTTTGTTGCCCGGGAACCTGTTGATCAGCCCCTTCCACCGCCGTTCCGACCCACCCGCCCCTTCCAGGAGACCCTCCGACCATGAAGCTCACCGGCGCCCAGGCCCTCATCAAGAGCCTCGAGATGGAGAAGGTCGACGTCATGTTCGGCCTGCCGGGCGGGTGCATCCTGCCCGCCTACGACCCGCTTCTCGACTCGACCATCCGCCACATCCTGGTCCGCCACGAGCAGGGCGCCGGGCACATGGCCGAGGGCTACGCCCACGTCACCGGCCGCCCCGGCGTGGCCATGGTGACCTCCGGCCCGGCCGCCACCAACCTGGTCACGCCCCTGTGCGACGCCTACATGGACTCCGTGCCGATGGTGGCCATCACCGGTCAGGTGTCCCGGCCGGCCATCGGGACCGACGCCTTCCAGGAATGCGACACCGTCGGCATCACCCGGGCCGTGACCAAGCACAACGAATTGGTGATGGACGCCCAGGACATCCCCCGGCTGGTGCGCGAGGCCTTCCACATCGCCACCACCGGCCGCCCCGGCCCGGTCCTGCTGGACCTGCCCAAAGACGTCCTCCAGGAGCAGATGGACTGGTACTGGCCCGACGCCCTCGACCTGCCGGGCTACCGCCCGACCATCAAGGGCCACCCGAAGATGATCAAGGAGGCGGCCCGCCTGATCGGTGAAGCCCGCCGTCCTGTCCTCTACGTCGGCGGCGGGGTGCTCAAGGCCCGGGCCGCCGAGGCCCTGCGGGCCCTGGTCGAGCTGACCGGGATCCCGGTCGTCACCACCCTCATGGCCCGCGGCGCCTTCCCCGACAGCCACGACCTGTGTCTCGGCATGCCCGGCATGCACGGCAACTTCACCGCCGTGACGGCCATGCAGCACGCCGACCTGCTCGTGGCTCTCGGGGCCCGTTTCGACGACCGGGTCACCGGCCGGGTCTCGACCTTCGCCCCCGACGCCAAGATCATCCACGTCGACGTCGACCCGGCCGAGCTGGGCAAGGTCCGCCGGCCGGACGTGCCCATCGTGGGCGACTGCCGGTCGGTCATCGAGGAGCTGGTCGAGGCCGTGACCGTCGCCGGCGGAGCCGCCGTCCAGGCCGACCGGACCGAGTGGCTCGCCACCATCCGGTCCTGGCAGGCCGAGTACCCCCTGTCCTACGGGGACCCCGACGACGGCGGTCCGCTCAAGCCCCAGATGGTCATCGAGTCGCTGCGCGACGCCTGCCCGGACGACACCATCCTGGCCAGCGGGGTCGGCCAGCATCAGATGTGGGCCTCGCAGTACTGGCGCTTCAACCACCCCTACACATGGGTCAACTCCGGCGGGCTCGGCACCATGGGCTTCGCCGTGCCGGCGGCCATCGGAGCCAAGGTCGGTCGACCCGACCGGCTGGTGTGGGCCGTGGACGGCGACGGCTGCTTCCAGATGACGGCCCAGGAGCTCGTCACCGCCTCGGCCGAGCGGATCCCCGTGAAGATCGCCATCCTCAACAACGCCTACCTCGGCATGGTGCGCCAGTGGCAGGAGATGTTCTACGGCGAGCGCTACTCCGAGGTGTACCTGTCCCCGGACCTGCCGGACTACGTCAAGTGGGCCGAGGCCATGGGCTGCGCCGCCTTCCGCGTTGACACCCCCTCCGACGTCGTCCCCACCATCGAGAAGGCCAACCAGATCGACGACCGCCCGGTGGTCATCGACTTCCGGACCGACTCGTCGGAGAAGGTCTTCCCCATGGTCCCCGCGGGAGCGTCCAACGACGATGTGCTGACCGCCCCCGGCCAGACCCCCGGCACCGCCCTGCGCCGTCAGGCGGGTCGGTCATGACGGCCACCCACCACATCCTGTCGGTCACCGTCGAGAACAAGCCCGGCGTCCTGGCCCGGGTGGCCGGCCTGTTCAGCCGGCGGGGCTACAACATCGCTTCCCTGGCCGTGGCCCCCACCGACGACGAGCGGTTCAGCCGCATCACCATCGTCCTCGACGCCGAGTCGGCCCCCATCGAGCAGATCACCAAACAGCTGTTCAAGCTCATCCACGTGATCAAGATCTCGGAGCTCGAACCGGGCCGGGCGGTCGAGCGGGAGCTGATGCTCGCCACCGTCCGGGCCGAGCCGGCCTCGCGCAGCCAGATCATCGAGCTGGTCGGGGTGTTCGAGGGCAAGATCATCGACGTCGGCGCCGAAGCCCTCACCGTGATGCTGGCCGGCCAGCCCGCCAAGCTCGACGACTTCGAGGATCTGCTGCGGGGCTACGGCCTCGTCGAGCTGCAGCGCACCGGTCGAGTGGCGCTGGCCCGTCTCGAACGCAACACTCCTCGTCTCCGTGCCGTGAAGGGAAAGGTGGGCTGAACGATGACCAACGTGTTCTACGCCAAGGACGCCGACCCCGGTCTCATCCAGGGCCGCAAGGTGGCGATCGTGGGCTACGGGTCCCAGGGTCACGCTCACGCCCTGAACCTCGCCGACTCCGGGGTCGACGTCCGCGTCGCCCTGCGCGCCGGTTCGTCGTCGAAGACCAAGGCCGAGGCGGCCGGGCTGCGGGTGCTCGACGTGGCCGAGGCGGCCCGGGAGGCCGACCTGGTCATGATCCTGCTGCCCGACACCGAGCAGGCGGCGGTGTACGAGGCGTCCATCGCCCCCAACCTCAACCCCGGCGACGCCGTGTTCTTCGCCCACGGGTTCAACATCCGCTTCGGTCTGGTCAACCCGGCCGAAGGCATCGACGTGGGCATGGTCGCCCCCAAGGGGCCGGGACATCTCGTGCGGCGCACCTACACCGAGGGGGGCGGCGTGCCCGCCCTCATCGCCGTGGCCCAGGACCCGTCGGGCAAGACCCGGGACCTGGCCATGTCCTACGCCCACGCCATCGGGGCCACCCGGGCCGGCGTGCTCGAGACGACCTTCTCCGAGGAGACCGAGACCGACCTCTTCGGTGAGCAGGTCGTCCTGTGCGGCGGCCTCACCTCGCTCGTCCAGGCCGGTTTCGAGACGCTGGTCGAAGCCGGCTATCAGCCCGAGAGCGCCTACTTCGAGTGCCTGCACGAGCTGAAGCTGATCGTCGACCTGATGTACGAGCAGGGCATCGCCGGGATGCGCTACTCGATCTCGACGACCGCCGAGTACGGCGACCTGACGCGGGGGCCCCGGGTCATCTCGGCCGCCGTGCGCGACGAGATGCGCCAGATCCTGGCCGAGATCCGCGATGGGCGTTTCGCCGCCGAATGGGTGGCCGAGAACCGCAACGGGCTGCCCAACTACGACCGGCTGGTGGCCGCAGGAAAGGCCCACCCCATCGAGACGGTCGGCGCCGAGCTGCGCTCGATGATGCCGTTCATCACCGCCGGCAAGCAACGGGTCGAGGACGTCAGCGGCGGGTGAGCGCCGGTCGGACCGGCGGCCGGCGGCCCGGACCGCATCGCCGCGGGCCGGTAGCGTGCCCGGTACATGCCGCGAGGAGCTGAGGGTCGAGGAGCTGAGGCCGTCGAGGCCGGAGCCCCGTCCGTCCTGGCCCGCCACGAGGGGTCCGGGGCCCTCGCCGAGCTGGCCGTGGCCAGGCGGCGGAACCGGGCCGCCGGCGTCGACGTCTTCGAGGGCTTCTACCAGGCCTATCTGACGGCCTTCGGCTGCGGGGTGGCGGTCCTGCTGTCGAGCGACGCCATCGGCGACCAGAAGGCCACCTCCGGGCAGGTGGCCCGGGTGCTGGCGCACGGGCCGGCCGTGATCGGGCTCGGCGTGGCCGTGATCCTGGCCGTCGCCGTCCGCTCCGGTTCGCGGGGCGGGCCGCTCGTCCTGCCGGCCGCCGACGTCCGCCACGTCCTTTTGGCCCCCGTGCCCCGCTCGGAGGCGCTGCGCCGCCCGGCTGTCCGCCAGGTGCGGTTCTCGGCCTTCGTCGGCCTGGTGGTCGGGGCCGGGCTGGCCGTGCTGGCCGCCCGGCGCCTTCCCGGCGGCCTGCCCCGCTGGATCCCCGTCGGGGCGGCCCTGGGCGGCGCCGTCGGGGCCCTCGCCGCCGGTCTCGGCCTGGTGACCAGCGGGCGACGGGTCCGGGTCGTGCCGGCCGGGGCGGTGGCCCTCGTCCTGCTCGGCTGGGGCGGCCTCGACCTGTGGCTCGGCCGGGTCACCTCGCCCATGGGCCTCGTCGGCGAGCTCGCCCTCAGCCCCCTGCGGTTCCGCCCGGCGGCCCTGTCCACCGCCGCCCTGGTTGTGGTGGTCGTCGTGGCCGGCGTGGCCGGCATCGGTGGGCTGTCCCTCGAGCAGGCCGAGCGGCGGGCCACCCTGGCCAGCCAGATCCGCTTCGCCCTGACCCTCCAGGACCTGCGCACCGTGGTGCTGCTGCGCCGCCAGCTGACCCAGGAGCAGTCCCGGGCCCGCCCGTGGCTGCGGTTGCGGCCCCTGGCGCGGGGCCGGGGTTTGGTGTGGCGGCGCGATCTGCTCGGGTTGACCCGCTGGCCGGGCGTGCGGATCATCCGTGTCGTGGTGCTGGCCGTGGTGGCCGCCGCCGCCCTGATCGGCACCTGGGCGGGGACCACGCCGCTGCTGGTGGTGGCCGCCCTGGTGCTGTTCCTGGCCGGCCTCGACGCCCTCGAACCGATGGCCCAGGACGTCGACCACCCGGACCTGCCCGCTTCGACCCCGACCGTCGCCGGCGAGCTGCGGTTGCGCCACGCCGCGGTGCCCTTCGCGGTGATGGTGGTGGTCGGCCTGCTCGGTTGGGGGGCCGCCGTGGTCCTCGCTGCGGCCGGCGTGTTCCCCCTTCATCTGGCGCTCACCGTCGGGCCGGTGCTGGTCGTGCCGGCCGCTCTGCTGGCCACGGTGGGGGCGGCCGTGTCGGTGGTCATGGAGCCGAGCCTGGGCGGCGGTAGCGACCTGCTGCCGGCCGAGATCGCCGGCGTGAAGGTCGTCCTCCGGGCCGTGTGGTCGCCCCTGCTGGTGCTGGTCGGCCTGACCCCCCTGCTCTACGCCCGCAACGCCGTCACCCATCACCTTTCCCCTTCGGCGGCCGCCCTCAACGGGGCGTTGCTGCCGGCCATGGTCGGCCTCGCCGGGGTGGGCTGGCTGCGCTTCCGGGAGGACCTCCACTCCTACCTCAAGCCCCCGGCGGCCGCCGGGGGCGGTCCGGCGGGGGCCGGTCCGATGTCGTTGCGGCGCGCCGCGTGAGCAGCCGGCGCCGGCCCGCCGTGCACCCCGGGAGGGTTCGATGACCAGACGTGGGGCGCGCCCCACGTCTGGTCATCGAACCCTCCCGGGGTGCACGGCGGGCCGGCGCCGGCTGCTC
>Ga0075017_100002297_pt1 | contig 11922 bp, 13 predicted proteins | sample AleBraG_ABR_2012_FD_71475 | JGI IMG/M metagenome (GOLD analysis project Ga0075017, IMG submission 71475) | Freshwater sediment microbial communities in response to fracking from Pennsylvania, USA - Alex Branch Run_MetaG_ABR_2012 | ecosystem: Environmental > Aquatic > Freshwater > Creek >...
GGCCGAGCATGCGATCGCGGGCGAACAGTTAGGCACACATGACGGCACAGATGTGCTGGCGGTCAGTTTCTCTTCCAACGACTACGTGGGCCATGCCCTGGGTCCCGACTCGCCGGAAGTCCGCGACATTTCCATCCGGACGGACCGCCTGCTGGGCAAATTCCTCGACTATGTCGACCAGCAGGTCGGCCTCGCTAATACAGTCCTGGTCTTAACTGCCGATCACGGTGTGGCGCCCATCCCGGAAGTGAATCGACAGCGCAAGATGCCCGGCGGCCGAATCTCCTCGAGTCCACCCCTGGACCAAGCTCTCACGGAGCAATTCGGCGCAGGCCGGTGGTTGCTGGACGGCACTGGCGATTCGGTGTATCTCAATCGCGAGCTGATTCGTTCCAAAAAGTTGAATGCCGCCGAGGTGGAAGACTTTGCGGCAGAACTGCTGCGGAAAGTCCCGCACATCTTTCGAGTCTACACGCGCCATGAATTGATGGCTGGGCAAGTTCCCAACGATGGGGTGTCCCGCGCCGCAGTGAACGGATTCTACGGCCAGCGATCCGGCGACCTGACGGTGATACCAGAGGCGTTCTATCTATTCGGGTCAGCCGCCGGTACTACGCATGGGTTGCCCTTCAACTACGACACCCACGTGCCCCTCATCTTCTTTGGAGCCGGAATCAAGCCAGGCACCTATCGCATGCCCGTGGCCGCCAACGACATCGCACCCACGCTGGCCGAATTGCTCGGCGTGGAGCAGCCCAGCGGATCGGTGGGCCGCGTGCTGGGCGAGATCATCGAATAGCCGGTTATTAGAGGGCAAAGCCACCTGCCTTTCCGTACTTTTTGCGCCGGAGCGAACCGCACCTGCTCCACGGGCCGCAGGGTCCACTCATACTGCAGCGTCTTCAATGGAAGTCAATGGTCACCGTGGGCGAGCGGCCGCTATTTTCGTCACTCCAGGTTCGGCTTGAGTTGTGATCGCTAACTATCGGTTGTAGCGCGAGCGCCAGAAAAGGGGTAATTGGTGACTGTCCCCATTTCGGGGGGCGACTCCATCTCACTTCAGTAAGATAGTAGCTTCCATGAAACTGGCTAGCTATACCATCACCCAAGGCCGCGACCGCGCCGGCGCGCGTTCCCAACTGAAAGCGATCGGCTTCACCGACGAGGATCTCAAGAAACCCATCATCGGCATCGCCAACACCTGGATCGGCACCATGCCCTGCAATTTCAAACTACGCGATCTCGCCGTGCACGTCGCCCAGGGCATTCGGGAAGCCGGCGGCACGCCCATGGAGTACAACACCATCGCTATCAGCGACGGAATCACCATGGGTACAGAGGGCATGAAAGCTTCTCTGGTCAGCCGCGAAGTGATTGCCGATTCCATTGAGTTGGTGGCGCGTGGCCACATGTTCGATGGGATCGTAGCTTTGGTGGCTTGCGACAAAACCATTCCCGGCGCCGCGATGGCGCTGCTGCGTTTGAACATTCCCGGCCTCATTCTCTATGGCGGTTCCATCTATCCAGGCCACTATCATGGCAAGGACATCACCATTCAAGAGGTCTACGAAGCGATCGGCGCCAACTCGGCCGGCAAGATTACCGATCAGGAGTTGACGGACATCGAGAACGCCGCGTGCCCCGGCGCGGGCGCTTGCGGCGGCCAGTTCACTGCCAATACCATGGCGACTGTGATGGAGATGATCGGCCTGTCGCCCATGGGAACAGCCAGTGTGCCACAGGTCGATCCTCGCAAGAATGAAGTATCGCGCCGCTGCGGCGAGTTGATTCTCAACGCCGTGCGACAGAATATTCTTCCGCGCGATATCGCCACTCGTCCGGCATTTGAGAACGCCATCGCCTCGGTGGCCGCCACCGGCGGTTCGACCAACGCCGTGCTGCACCTGCTGGCCATGGCGCGCGAAGCCGGTGTGCCGTTGGAGATAGACGATTTCCAGCGTGTCAGCGAGCGCACACCGCTGATCGTCGATCTCAAGCCCGCCGGCCGCTTTGTCGCCGTGGACGTGGACAACGCCGGCGGCATGGCGGTGATCGCACAGCGTCTCGTGGAAGGCAAGTATGTGGACGGCTCGGTAAAGACCGTCACTGGCTACACGTTCGCTGAGGAAGCGGCTCGTGCCAAGGAAACGCCCGGCCAGGAAGTGATCCGGCCCCTCTCCAATCCCATTAAGAGCACCGGCGGCCTGGTGATTCTGCGCGGTTCGCTGGCGCCCGATGGCGCGGTCATCAAGGTTACCGGCATCGATCGCAAATCGCAGCGCGGCCCGGCGCGCGTCTTCAACTGCGAAGAAGATACCATGCACGCCGTGCTCGAAGGCAAGATCAAGGCCGGCGACATCGTGGTGATTCGTTATGAAGGTCCACGCGGCGGCCCCGGCATGCGCGAGATGCTGGGAGTCACCAGCGCCATCGTCGGCGCAGGTTTATCCGACAGCGTCGCCTTGGTCACCGACGGCCGCTTTAGCGGCGCAACCCGAGGCTTCATGGTCGGCCACATCGCGCCGGAAGCGCAGGTCGGCGGTCCCATCGCCATCGTGGAAGAGGGCGACATGATCCACCTCGACATTGCCAGCCGCGTGATCGACCTGGAAGTGCCGGCGGATGTCGTTGCCCAGCGACTGGCCAAATGGAAGGCGCCGGCGCTCCGCTACTCGACGGGAGTTTTTGCCAAGTACGGGAAGCTGGTGTCTTCAGCAGCGATTGGCGCGGTCACTGGTTAGAGAGAACGTTCAAGCCAGCGCTTCAATTTTTTCCAACCACTGATTGAAGTGCGGACACTCTGCTCGAATGCGGGCGAGTCCGATTTCCAGCGCTGCCAGCACGCCCAATAGGGGTTTTTGGTATCCCGGAACGAGCGCTTCCACGCGTTTGGAAGGAGCGGTTACCGCCGAGTCATTGATTTCTTCTGGGGTTGCGAACTGATCCCGAATTGTTTTGAAGTCTGGTTCCAGATTTGGACGTCCGATCCCTCTACTGAAGGCAGCGCAATCGCTGAATAACAAGCCCTCGAATTCGTGCATCACCACAAAAGGAACGAAGCGCTTCGGATCGAGGCGATCGCCCATTTCCTCCACTATGTCGCCCAATAAGGATTGTTCCACGTGTGGCGCCTTTTTCCTGGAGCTGAGACTGCTAGCCATGGCGCGCCCTGGCCATTCCCGAGGCAGGCCATAGTAGTCGACCATGGTTGTTGCGATACAGCCGGAATCTGCGTTCAGGTGGTTGATGATGTCTCTTTTCACGGAAGGCCACGGGCGAACACCGCCACGGCGGCTCCTCAGCCGCGCATTGCCCACGATGCGAGCGCTGACCGCGTCGTAGCCTTTTGCCAACAACTCATCCCGAAGAACTTCGTTGACGAAGCTCTCCTCCGTTTGGCCTTCAACATGGACTAGCAAGCGGGCCATTGTTTAATCCCGAGCCGGTCTTCCACCGATTTCGTTCTTCTCCCAGAGTTGACCGAGACTATAGTCCTTGAGCCACGACGCCAGTCGTTCCGGATCCTGCCGCACCAGTTGCGTGCCACCATCAATGCGGTCAGCAACCAATACGTCCACCGGATCAAAATGATCCAGCAGTAGAGAGGATTGCGTCGAGACAATCAACTGCGTTTCCACTGCCGCCTGCCGCATCAGCGAAGCTAGCATTTCGATGGCATAGGGATGCAAACCCAATTCGGGCTCATCCACCAGAATCACGGAGGGGCGATATGCCACGGGCTGAAGGAAGAGTGTCGCCAAGGCAATGAACCGCAGAGTACCGTCTGAAAGCGACGAAGCGTCAAAGTATTGGTCCGATCTCTTGTGCCGCCACTCCAGCTTGATATCGTCTGGCCTTAAGTTAAGGGGCCGTAGTTGGAAGTCATCGAAGAATGGAGCTGCGCGCTGCACCGTCCGCTGGATCAAATTGTAAGACTCATAATGCTTTTCGCGTAGTAGGTAGAGAAACGCAGCCAAGTTCGACCCATTTTCACGTAGGAACTCGTTGTCGTCCACCTTCGCTGTCTTGCGCATGGGCGATGACGAACTCGTGTCGTGAACGTGGTACAACCTCCAACGCCCTAGGCGCTCGCGGACCCAACTGGCGCTGCTACCGTTCCTTGGATCGCTAATACCGGCTTCTAGTCCCTGGTTCACAGAAGAAAGGCGTACCTCGTACGGTTTGGGGAGTCCATGACCCTTGTCCCGGTAATACACGAACTCCGATGATGGGAAAAGCCCGTCATCTGCAGTTGGAGAAAGGTCCAGCTTGTAATCTTTCTGCTCATCTTCAAACGAAAGGTAAACGGAGATCTCCTTCGTCGTTTTCGAACTGAAATGCAGTACTTTCTCAGCCCCACCCGCAGCGGTTACGTAGTCCTTCAGTCTTCCTTCGCGGATCTCGTGAAGAAAAGAAAAGACCCCAATGAAATTTGACTTGCCGGAACCGTTAGGACCGATTAGCAGGTTAAGTTGCCGCAATGGCAGCTTCTCAATGGAAGCGATGCTCTTGAAGCCCTGGACAGTTATGTAGTCGAGCGCACTTGATGGCATGGACTTAACAAATGACCCGTCCGCCGTTCTGTTTAGCGGAAGTTGCTTCGGTCAGAGAAGACATGTTCACCGCAACCATCATACAATCGCCTCCCTCACAGCGTGATCCCTCCATCCACGGACAGCACCTGCCCAGTCACATAGTTATCTGGCTCCAGAAAGAACCGCACCGCGCGAGCGACATCCGCCGCCACGCCAAAACGGGCGATTGCGCCCTCCTCGATGTAGCGGTCGTACTTTCCGCTGGAGATGCTGGCTTGTGCCATGCCGGCATTCATGACGCCAGGCGCAATTACGTTCACGCGCAAGAACGCCCGGTATTCCTTTGCCAGAATCCGCGCCGCATGCGCCAGCGCGGCTTTCTCGCCGGCGTAAACCGTGGAACCGGGAAACAGCGCCACTGCCTGCATGGTCGAGAACAACACAATGGAGCCGGAGACGCCTCGCGTCTTCATCCGTTCGGCGGCCGCGCGAGCCAGCAAAATCGGCCCTTCGTAGTTGACCTGATGCGAAAGCCGGTACATCTCTTCGCCAGTTCCGCGCGCTGGACTGCCAGCTAACACCACCAGCCCGTATAGATTCGGAACAGAATCCAGCAGCCGTTCCCGATCGGCCGCGACGGTGATATCGGCCCGGATGCCATGTGATCGCGACGCAACAACCACCTTTGCGCCTTCTGAAAGCAACAGTTCTGCCGTGGCCGCGCCCAGTCCGCCCGCTCCGCCTACCAGGAGAATCTCAAACCCGTTCAGCGGCGACATAGCCCATTCCCGTCACTGCCAAAAACATCGTCAGCACTTCGCTGTCGCCGAGGTTGTACTCAAAGAAACCCTCGGCAAGAATAGCCAGCACCACCGCAATCGCGCCATGCAGGATAAATCGCACCTCTGGTTTCGCGCGCACTCCGCGTCCGAAGTCGTACAGAATCTTACCGATCATCCAAAACAGAAACAGCGCCGTCGGGATTCCCCGCTCCGCCGCATATTGGAGATAGATGTTGTGCAAATGCCCATACCAACCCTCTGGCAGCGGACGCGGAATGTCTTCCGGTACGTATTCCTGGAATTGCGCCTTGACTTGCTCGGGACCCAAGCCCAGCAGCGGATGCTCTTCAATCATCTCGATGCCGGTGCGAAACGTCACCGTGCGGTGCCGGTTGGAATCGGTCTCACCATGCGGTTGAAAAATCGACACCGCTCGCTCGCGGATGAACGAAGGCGCCAGGAAAAAGGCTGCCAGCGCAAGCACGGGCACCAGTGCCAGCGTCCAGCGCCGCCAGAACCACAGCAGATACAAACAGCCGGCGGGCACGCCTAGCAGAAAGATACTGCGGTCCAGGCTCAGCACCAGCGACACCCCAAGCAGTGCAGCGCACGCCCATCCAAGCAGTGTCCACTTGCGCTCGAGTGCGAAGAAGAGATACGCCACCAGCATCAACAGCACAATCATTTCTTCGCCGCCCAGGGTCATCCAATGGCTCATGAAGCCGGTGATCCGCGAGCCAACATAGAAGTCGTAAAAATTCTGATGCAGCTCCGCGGACCGGCGGTAGACCTGCAGAAACTGAAACAAGCTGCGCAGGGCCGAGAAAGAAGCCACCGCACTCCAGAGCAGAACCAGCGTCCGGCACTCGGCCACCGACCGAAAGGTACTCGCCACCAATAGCAAAATCGCGAATACAAAAAACTTGCGGATCTGTGGCGTTCCCTCGCGGATGTGGCCCGACGCCAACCACGAGACGATGGTCCCGCCCATAAACAATGCCAGCGGCAGTTTCACGGGCGGAAAACGCAGCGGCATCCCCGAGATCAGCAACACCGCCAGCGACAGGGCCATTAGAATCTGCGACACGGCGATGGAAAATAAAATTGAGACAGCAGAACCGCAGGTCAGGTAAAAAGCGGCCCGTTCGAGATTGATCTTCAACCCTGTAGACTAACAGTTTATGGAGCTATACATTCTCCGCCATGGGATCGCGGAGGACGGCGAAGCAGGCCAGCCCGATTCCGAGCGCGCACTCACCGCTGAAGGCAAGAAACGCCTCAGGCCCATCCTGCGCTTGGCCAAGAAGGCGGGTGTGTCTCCAACGCTCATCCTCTCGAGCCCCTATCGCCGGGCAGTGGAGACAGCAGAGTTGGCCGGCAAAATTCTCGAGTACAAAGGCGCCCTGCTGCGTTCCAAGGCTTTGGTGCCCTCCGGTTCTCCCGCCGCCGTCTGGGAAGAGATTCGTGTTCACAAAGACGAATCACAAGTCCTGCTCGCCGGCCACGAGCCGCTCTCCAGTAGTCTCACCGCTTACCTGTTGGCTTCGCCCAGCCTGCAGGTTGACTTCAAGAAAGGCGCCATAGCCCGCGTGGACCTCGACCACTTCGGTCCGGAACCGCGCGGCGTTCTGAAATGGATGCTGTTGCCCAAACTGGCCGACTGAACCCTATTTATACGCCGCTATCCCCGTAACCCGCTCGCCGATCACCAGCGTGTGGATGTGATCCGTGCCCTCGTACGTCTTCACTGTCTCCAGATTGCACATGTGCCGCATCAGCGGGAACTCGTCCATGATGCCGTTCGCCCCCAGCAGATCGCGGCTCAGCCGCGCGCAGTCCAGCGCGATCTCCACATTGTTCTTTTTCAGCATCGAGATGTGCGATGGGTCCAGCTTGCCTTGATCCTTGATGCGCCCCACCTGAATCGCCAGCAGTTGCGCCTTGGTGATCTCGATGATCATCTTGGCCAGCTTCTCCTGCACCAGTTGGTGGCTGGCAATCGGCCGGTTGTCAAACTGTTTTCGGTCAATCGAATACTGGCGCGCGGTTTCATAGCAATCCATGGCCGCGCCAATCACTCCCCAGCCAATCCCAAACCGCGCTTGCGTCAGACAGCTTAGCGGTCCTTTGAGACCCTTGGCGCCGGGCAGCATCGCGGAATCCGGCACGCGGCAATCGGAGAACGCCAGACTCGCCGTCACCGAGGCCCGCATGGATAACTTGCCATGCAACTCGGAAGACGTGAATCCCTTGGTTCCCTTCTCGACCAGGAACCCGCGAATCCCGTCCGGCGTCCGCGCCCAACAGATTGCCACATCGGCCACCGTGCCATTGGTGATCCAGGTTTTTTCGCCGTTGATCACCCAATCCTTGCCGTCCTTCACGGCCTTGGTCGCAGAGACGCGCTGGAGACAGAACCTGGAGAGCCCTCGATCTAACGTGGCGTGAACTTTCCATCGCGGCCAATGGTGCCGCTTTTGATTACTGCAGTTTCGCGGATACCCATCTCGGAAAGGTCGTCCTCCGGATTCTTGAATGACGGCGGCTCTGGGTGGATGGGGCCAAAGTAGGTACTCTTGAGCTTGGCCGCTGGATCAGAGACTCGTGCAACATGTAGCAGAATCAATTGCGCAATTGGGCGGCCCGGATAGAGGAGAACAGGCGTGTTCGAGACATTGGCGATTTCGAGCGTCAGACATCCCCGATACTCCGGGTGGATCCACGGCGCAGTCTCCACGACGATGAATGTGCGTGCGACAGATGACTTCGTCAGGATCTCGCCCGACGCATCGCAAGGGAGCTTTATAAACTCCAAGGTCGAGCCCAGCACTGTTTGGTGGGCCGGTACCACAAGGTAGCGGCCAAGCGGGACGTGGACCTTCAGATGAAGTGAGGTGGGGGTCCTTTTGTCTGGGCTGAAGTAAGGCTCGGGCAGGGACCTCGGAAGTAGGAAATAGGAGCCAAGGCGAAGGTCCACCGAGTCTGCGTCAAGAGCATCGTCCCTGTTGAGGAGGGGGGTGATGACCAGTCCCTTTGGGTCTGACGCACTCCGGTCCAGACGGCCCGCCATTTCCTCCTTCGAGAAGACACCAGAGCCTCCAGCGCGCAACTGAGGTCTAACGACGACGCGCCGGGCGGCTCGGCGGATCATAGCGCGGAGATTCTTGTCATCGGTCATCTCACGACACGCCTTGAAGTGACAGAAGATGATAGTCGTCAATTGCCTTCATCGTCCACCCTTCAAGCCTATTGATCCATTTCCGGCGATGTTCGGGATTGTCGGGGTCTTGACCCTCCAGCTTGTTCATCAGTTCGGGCAACCGCGACAGGTAGACGCAGTAAGCAGCGTTGATCATGGACACCGGCGTCGGACACAATGAACTGCCTTGAATGAGTAGTTTTGAAGGAACCACACCGTTGAGCAAACAGTCTTCAATCTCCCCTCGCCAGCGCCGGAAATCTTCGGATGGGCGCTCGGCTTGCGGAGCAATTTCCGCAACGAGCGCGTGGACGAATGGGATCACCGGCGTAAATGCATCTATGAATTGTTTCGGCAGCGCTTTATCGTCATAGACAAAAAGGTACTCTTCTTCCGGCTTGGCCGCGAGCCTGCGAATGAGATCTGTGTGGTCCGACGCCATGTCAGAAATGGCTTCCACCCACCCGTCCTCGCAGAGGCGCTGGTATTGTTCGCGGAATCTCAACGCCAAAGCCGGGTGCTCGCTATCGAACGTTACCTCAATTTCGCGATTGGCGGTGCTGATCAAAGACAAAAAGTCGATCAGGGCGAATGACGATGCGGGTCCAAGGTGGCGAAGTGCGAACAGATCACAAAAGAGCTCCTGAGTCCAGTTATCGAGCACTCGGCGCGAAAACTCCAAATTTTTTTGATTCTGGATTCCGGGAAGAAGGATCTCGTCGAAGGCCTTTTTTTGCGCGTCAACGAGAGAAGCGAACTGTGGACTTCTGGGTTCATCGGATAGGCTGGCCCATACATAGTGCCCGAGTTCGTGGTAGATGATGACATTGCTGAAGAAGGCGCGGCTTTGTGAGTAGGGGATCTCCAGGAAAGCGCGCTTGTCACCAATGGAGCCTCGAGCCCTATTGTGAAAGTACATTGTCTCCGGAGTTAGAAGAACAACAACCTGCGCGTCCGCGTTTTGAACACGTCCTAGGTGTTCACTCGCCATCTTGATTAGTGGTGCAGGCAGATTAAGTGTATGAGCGTCGGCGGCGGGCTTGACGTAGGTGTGGCGAACTTTCCAATGGTCTTTTTCTTCAGCGATCTCTCGCAGAAGCTGAACTTGGTCGGAGTTTGGCCGACCTGCCTCCTCCAAAATTTCAACGAGACGTTTTTTGGTTAGCCCGGCTAGCGTTCGGATGTGTTTGAAGAATTCTGAAGTATCCGTATTGTAGGTGAACTGGCTTTGGTGCTCCTCTACAAAAAGTTCAATTGCGTCGACCAGCGCAAGCAGCGAAGTTGCTTCATGAATCAGGCCGTCTTGAACGCTCGGCATAATTCTTCGAGATCAGGAGACGGGACTGGCGCGGGCTGCTCGAAGTTCCAGAGTGCCTTCGCCTGTAGCTCTGTGAATAGGTTAATCACCTTTCGCACCTTGGTAACGTCGCGCACGCCCTCGTGCTTCAGCAGGCCGGTTGTCAGGGCGATGGCTTCTCCAACTTCTTCAGGCCTGCGAAAAACCTGCTCAAGCGTTCGCAATTGCTCATAGCTCCCCAGCGCCGAAGCGGGTCTTTGTCCGAACTGGTATTTATCACCCTGCTGAACTGCCTGAAGAGCATCTACAGTGTGTTGGAGGATATCGGTTGGCAACTCCGAAGAGCCGTCGTCGGCGTAGTTGGAAAGCGCCCGGATAGCTCTTCTAGAGAACTCTGCCAATACGAGGTATTGTGATCGACTCTGCAGGTTGGTCGGCATGGCACTCCTTTCGTTGACACTCATCGTCGCACCCTTGCTCCCGTCACGACAGATGGCGAGTTGTCGCGTAGCCGAGACGTCCTGTAAATTGTATCGGCTTTCGCGCCCCTGCCCGGTGGATCCGTGGGCTGATGCGGAACGTTAGGGCGCAAGCATGCTTGCATGACTAATGCAAGCATACTTGCAAATGAATGCCATTGCAAGCTAAGATCGCAAGCAGAAACACTACACTGGCATGGCCACCTCTATCGATCCCGACTTCTTCAAGAAGAGCGCTCGCGTTGCCATCAGGCAGAGATTCAAGGGCCTGTTGGTTGACCTGGAGAGGGCTAACGGATCAGTTCAAGGAGTGGCCAGACAAATCGGTCTCAGCCGTACGATGCTGCCGCTCTACGTAAATGCTGAGAAGAAAGCCGGAAAGGAAAAGTTCAACGTCCCCAGCGCGGATGTTTTGCTTGCGGCCATATTGCAGTGGGGATGGACGATCAAGGTTGAGATCACCAACGGAAAACCCGGTTGGTACGAGTTCGGACTGATCGGGGCGGAAGGCGGGCTCGAGCAGAGAATGCCCGAGCCCGCACAAATGTCGCTATTCGATGCTCTGACAGAACTCGACCAGCAACTCGATAACCTCAAGAAAACCGTCGGCCGTGCAGAAGTCGAGGTCTCGAGAGCGTTAACCCACCGCCGTTCGGCATAGGGATGCTAGCATGCTTGCGCACTCCAGGAATCTCCTCTTTTGAACCGAGCAGTATAAATGCAGTAGAATTTAAGTATGCCTCGATACACGATCGACTTCGACAAAGAGTTCGATAAGACGCTCTCTGAACTAGTGGATACGACGGACGCCACCACGAAAGCAGATGTGATTCGCCGGGCCGTGGCCAGCTACAGTTACCTAAAGAAGGCGCAGCGAGAGAACAAGGGCGCTAAGGTCGTCGTTACAGACAACGACAAGCTCAATAAGGAAATCGTCCTACCCTGATGGCAGAGCAGGAGAAGGTCTCTCCGAGCGAGATTCTGCAATCTGCGGGAGCAGACAAACCCATCACGGGAGGCACGTGGCTCCAACGCACGGGTGTTGTGCTTGCAGCCGGCGTGGGCACGCTCGGCGCAATCGTGACCCTAGCTTTGATTGTGAAGTGGATGCTCGTGGCCCCACAGCTCCCCACTATCCCTCCCGGCACCGATGCCACCACGGCGAAGGCGATCCTTGAGAATTACAAGAGCCTTCAGCAGATTGGATTGGAGCCTTATACCACCCTTTTTGACTCGATTGTAGTGAAGGTACTGCTACCAGTCTTCACGAGCATACTGGGCTACATCTTTGGCTCGCAGCGGAACAACCGGGAAGGCCGGGAAGGCTGACTGGGCTCGGCTGAGCCCTATTTATACGCCGCGATCCCCGTAACGCGCTCGCCAATCACCAGGGTGTGGATATGGTCCGTCCCCTCGTACGTCTTCACCGTCTCCAGATTGCACATGTGCCGCATCAGCGGGAACTCGTCCATAATGCCGTTGGCTCCCAGCAGATCGCGGCTCAGCCGCGCGCAATCGAGCGCGATCTCCACATTGTTCTTCTTCAGCATCGAGATGTGCGAAGGGTCCAGCTTGCCTTGATCCTTGATGCGCCCCACCTGAATCGCCAGCAGTTGCGCTTTGGTGATCT
>Ga0075017_100002298_pt1 | contig 11920 bp, 14 predicted proteins | sample AleBraG_ABR_2012_FD_71475 | JGI IMG/M metagenome (GOLD analysis project Ga0075017, IMG submission 71475) | Freshwater sediment microbial communities in response to fracking from Pennsylvania, USA - Alex Branch Run_MetaG_ABR_2012 | ecosystem: Environmental > Aquatic > Freshwater > Creek >...
GGGTAAGCACGACCGATAAAGTTGTTGATGAAAGTAATACGCGTAGCGCGTTTGTGCTCTCGGTGGAGAATGCCGCAGCGGATCTCGTTGTGCAATCGAACCTTGATGGCGTTCCGTTCACCGTTGACAGTCCGGTCGATTTCACCGTGGAGGTGACAAACCTCGGCACGGTTTCCGCCTCGGCCTGCGTCCTGAAGATGACCATTCCTGCCAGGGCCACCTTCACGTCGGGCGATCCACCGCCTTCCGACAAAAGCGGGAATGTCGTTACTTGGCAACTCGGAGACATCGCACCGGCTCAATCACATTCGGTCAAAGTAGAGGTCGAGCTAGACACGATTCTGCGCGCGGCGGCGTACGGCTTAGCCCCCAAGCAAGTCAGTCTCAACTTCAAGTTTGACGCAACCACTGCGACCGGCGTATTCAATCCGGACGCCGGCCATCTTGAAATCGACAGGTATCCAGAACCCGCGGGCTCGAACGTCACGGTCTCGCTCAACGTCCCGGGAGCTGAGCATCCGGGCGTGCTGCCGGTTGGGAGAGATGCAACGTTCGAAATCATATACGGCAATTTCGGTAATGCGCCGGCTAGCAAGGTAGTGGTCTCGCTGACCTTGCCCAACGGGCTCGATCTGGTCGGCGCCGTGCCCGCCGTCGCGCGCTCGACCAAGAGCGACAAGTCAGGCCCAAGCATCTCTTCGTGGGACCTTGGCGATCTTCGTGTGGGTGAATCCGGCATTATCAAGTCTCAGGTTCTCGTCACCTCAATTGGAGCCGACGGGAGCCTGGTTAGCGCCGCAATTTCTGCTGCGGGTAACGATGTCCCTTCGCGCGAAAAGACTGCTTACTCATTGCAACGCGCGGCGAACTCGGGCGACAAGGTCGCGGAAGCGTTGCGGCGCCAAGTGGCTGCGCGCGACGGCCATACGATGCTGTGGCTTTTCCTGATCGCAGTCCTCGTTGCGGTTGCTGTCTGGGCGCTTCGTCGCGCCCGGTCTAAACCAGTCTCGTGATATCGGGGAAGTGGTCCGGGTAGAGTATTTTGCCCCAAAGGTGACACTTTTCATTCTAAGGAAGCGCTTGCCCAGCATGATCCATCACCACGAATAGACGAGCATGGCGCCGATGAGGAGTACCCAGGTCATACCCAACACCGTATCGACCAACTTGGAATTTCTACGGGAAGGATCTTTCCGTGTTGCCCAGTCGAGCACGAGCAAAGCACCGATCAAATAGATCACGGCATACAATGCGACACCGACTGGTGTGACCGAAAGACTTAGGGGATGATGAGTGCTCAAAAGGAGAGCCCAGCAGAGCAGATGCGCCACAACCAGAGAACGCAGCGCGTAACTAACTATCGTGTTGAAATTAGGCATCGAGAAGTTCCATTGGTAAGCCTTCCCATGATCTTCCTGGTACTCGATGTCCGTTTGCCGAATATCGCAAATGAACTGCCCCCGCGTGGCTCGGCGGGCACCAGGCCTTTCTCGTCAGGCGATTAAAGCATCCGCACCCCGAGTGGCAGGTTGAAGCTTTTCACGCGTGCCACAGCGCCCAGGTAAGACGTACAGCTGCATAAATCAGAAACCCGATGCAAACCAGCGCAACCACGATCGGGCTAGCGACTGCAGCCGTTGCCAGTACGCCAATAATCATCAGCAATGCTCCGCCGGCCACCGTGAAGCGCCCTCTCCATTTCTTATCGTGACGCCAAGCGCCGCTTTGCCATGCTAGTTTGAAGTCCTTTAGGGGCACTTGCTCGGAGAATTGCCGGCCCTCGGCCTTTCCAAATACTCGATACTTCGAGAAGCGCGCAAGGTAAGGCAGCATGCGTGTGTTCAGCGCCAGGCAAAACTGTTCCTCGACCTCCTCGTGCGACATGGGCTGGCCCTTTTCATACAACATAAGCATGAGTTGGACGAAGAACACGATAAAGCCGAGCGCGGCAACGGGAATGGTGAACGCCAGGAGAGTGTTCCGGTTCCTGGTTAAAATCTGTTCCAACGTCGTAAGGGCAGCCAGGCGCTGGCTAGCCGCGCTCACGGCAATGATGACGATCACTGCGAGCACGGTTTGTAGAGTGGACTTCATAGCGCTTCCATTGCTGGCCAGCTACCTTCGCGCACGCGTGTCAACTTCTAAGCGCCTTCCGCCATGCGCTTCCGCAAGTCGCGCAAATGTTTCGTCAACAATATTGCCCCGATGCCGAAGAACAAAACCCCTAACGGCGTGAAGATCGCGATGAGCGTCCAGTTGTCATGGTCTTGCGCGCGGTTTACGTGCGGGTTATGCGCGCGATAGACAACGATAACGGTATCGTTGACCTGCAGCTTGTGCCACATCTCCTCTTGAACCTGGCTGCTGCCGTCAACGCGCCCGTGCGGCGTGTCGAAACGATAGTCAATCCTGAAATCCTCGCCTCTTTGCTCTTTACCGGTAACCAGCGCTGGCGATGTTACGCCATCACTCCGATAGCGCCATTCTCCCGCCAGGAGTATCAGACCAACGCCCAGGAAAATCGCTCCGACGACGAACCAAGTCGAGCCAAACCGAACCCAGAACTCACCGTAGGCAGCTCGCCAGAAGCCCGGTTTGTCAGCAAGTTTGGGCTGGGTTGACTGCATGACAACGGCAACCTCCTGTTTCGAGGAATAGAGGAGTCGTTCAGAGACCAGCGCCGTAGTCCTCAGAACGACGCTTGCGCGTCAGGATTTGCGGGAAGCGTAGTCTTCCAGTCGCTCGATGTCAAGACTGCGTGACAGACTGCGCGTGACAGACTGTGCGTGCGACTAGTTGGTAGTGACAAGGGTTGCTTAAGTTTGCCCTGAGCCGCGAAGAGGCACCGACGAAGACTCTTTAGGCACTGCCATCGAAATTATGGCACTAGCGTAACTCGCCCAATTCGTCATTCCCCATCCGTCTCCTTCCGGGACGGTTGCGTGTATCATCTGCAGATGGAATATCAAGAAGAATTTTATGCGTAGGCATTTTGTAGCGCTGCTCGCGCTGCTAATCGGCGGTGTCGCGCCTGCGACGGTGTGTCGATTTTGCGTTTGGGACTAAGCACCCTGGTCGGAGGGGGCATCGGTGGCATTGGCGTACGAATTCGATTGCAATATATCCATGGAGGACATGCTCGAGGTCTTGAATAAAAAAGGCCCTTGGAAGTGGGCCGTGCATGACAGTCATTGGTACGGCGACTACCTCAACTGCCGGCCGGATGAAGACGTACGGGTTCGAATTCACCACCCCGCCGAATTTTTCTACGGGATAACGCACGACCCAAAAAGCCATTATACCGCGCTTTTCACCATCGAATCCAAAGCAGCCACTACGCGCGACGCTGTCGATCACGTCTTCCGTGAACTGCTGGTCCACCTGCAGGCGTGGAACCTCCGCGAGATTGCATACTATGACTGATGTATTTGTAGTAAAGCCGTAACTGAGTATAAGTGCATCCAGAAATCAAATTAAGAATACCGTGATGCGGAAAACGCCGATGGAGGAGACTAGGCCGCGGCAAGAAGAGTGCTCCTGCTTAAACGCGGACACCTGTTACCAGGATACGGTCGAGGTAAAATCTCTCGGGGCGGATAGTGACTTCGGCGAAGTGACGATTTTGAAATGTAGACGCTGCGGCCGCTATTGGCTGCACTACTTCATCGAATACGAGTATCTGACTGCCGCCGGAAAGTGGTTTCGTGGGGTCATCACTCCCGAAACTGCCGCGTCTGCCGATGCCGCATCCGCCACGAAGATACTCGAGGGATTGGACTGGTATTTCCGCGGGGGAAGCGCCTTCGGCGGCAAAGTGATCAAAACCTCTGCAGGACAACTAAAGCAGTGGCTGTTCCCGTCTTCCGGGCCCCGCGGTTAAAGCAGCTTTTCCAGAAGCAGCTCAGTCATTCTTACCCGCGTCGCTCCAGAGATTGGTTGCAGGCAAGACAGCACTTTACAAAAGTGACGTCAGAGTAGACCTATGAAATCTGCGAGTGCAGCTTACCCAGTGGAGAAAGACCTAGAGGGGGGGCGTACAGAGCGTACTTCCATGGTCTCGCGGGTGTTGCTGCGGTAGCACTGATTGTCCATAACCGCCGGTCCGTGGGGGGAGTCGTATGCCACTTAATAATCATTTCTTGCGCGGCGGCCTTTGCCCGGAGATCCTTCAGCACGGTTGCGATTCCAGCCGCGCGCTAATTTTGGCGCTACACATGATGGGAATTGATGCGATGCGCCAGGCAAAAGGGATGTAACATCATCGGGATATTGTTCCGGGGCCAGAGAAATAATGCCGCTCCGGCCGCCAGAAGTTGCCCAGGTTGAATTGGTTTCTTGTGTTTGCTTCGGAGATTGCAGCATGAATTCCCTGCTAGTGACGATCGCAAAATTCAGCGAGACGATGCTATGGGTGGTCGGCCCCCTATTCCTTGCGGACCTTGTCGCCCTGATGATCGTCGTGTTCCGGAGCGGCACGATCGATCAGGAGGAGGGGTCTGTTGTAGATGAGCAGGGGCCGCTCTCCACGAGCGACCGAAACGTTTTGGGCGGCGAGGTCACTTTCGGCGGGACGGGTCGCACCAAGAAAAGAGTTTTCGTCAGCCGCTCCTCGTTCATCAGTGACGATTCGCTGGTTGACGGAACCGCTACGAAAAGCCAGCGCCTCCTAGTCCGTGGCATCAAGCTCGCTTTTCTTCTCTTCTGGCTGCTGTTCGTTTTCGGCGTGCTTAGTGTGCTGCCCTTGAATCCAGTTGCCGGGCTGTTTGTCATCATTATTATGAGCATCATTCTCTTCCTGGCAGCGTCCCTGGTGCGGAAGGGACGAAGGGATGCGCTGCGCAAACTGAAAAAATAGGCGCCGCCGCGAAAGGCTAGGCAGAAAACATGAGATCAGAAACCGAAATGGATGAGATGGATCAATAGATAATTCTTCTGGAGCGTGGTTGGAACCGTCCATCCGAAGCTCTGAATCCTTTAACGTAAGGCCGGGCTGGCGCCCGTGCCTCTTCATCGCCATGAAAGGAACCGTCATGGAGTTCCATCCACCCAGGGTGACCAATCTTGCCAAACTCCCCTGTTCCCTGAATTTCGCCCACTGGTTCAAAACGATAAACGCTTTCGCCGTTTGCCGATCGAATCGTGCCTTTTACGTACAATCCTTGCGGTGGACCATCACCATCCGGGTGGAAGCTGCCATCGGCGAGAAGCCGGTAGCCGCCTGTGCGATCGGCGTTTGACGCATTCAGTGCTGCTTTTTGCCCCAGTTGATAGGTAAGAGTTTCGCTACCTCCGCAGCAAGCCACGGTGAACTGGATTTTTCTGGCAGAAATCCAGTGACCTTCGCTGTGGACCATCGCCGGATCGCTGCGCCCTCCTCGCTTGGTGACGACGTAATCAGGTTTGGCACGTCCAAGAAGATAGTCTCTCAGCCTGTCGGTGGCTACTACGTGATACGGACCGTAGTGACTTTGGGGGAGAAGTACGTGCGCGCCGTCGGGCGAGAACAGATCGAAGCTCCAATCGGTGAAGAACAACTCTCCTTTGGGCCTGAACACATACAATCTCTGTTCGCCTTCAAATGTGAACCATAGCGCCTCAACACCATATTCCTTAGGGACGCCGAGCTCGACGGGTGCCTTTTCCCCGCCAAAATGGGCGGTGATCCCGTGAACCGTGACTGCATGAATCTCGAAAGGAAGCGTAAGGCCAGCAACACTGCTGGGCTGCTGGGCTACCGCTCTCAGTAGGCCGATAAACGCCAAAACCGTCAGGACCGCAGGCATTGTCGGCCATTTGATTTTCACGCGTTCCTCCTCAGCGCTGCGGCAGTCTATCACCTTCATATCCAAATCTTTTGGGGGAAGTGAAGTCAAGCTGGACAATTGCACGCTCTCGGCAGTACTGGACAATCAGGGCTGCCGCAGCCAGAGATGCCACCATAGTATGCGCTGTAAACCCCGCACTTCGTAAAGCTGAGGAAAGCCAAGGCGCTAGCAGCGGCGAACAGGGCAGAACGGGCTCGGACCGCGTGCGACTTCAAGGATCGCGGCGGTCGAAGCCGAAGGGAAGCGGAAGGTCGTAAACAAGGTACTGCAAACCGAGTCGATATGACTGGGGCATTTAATCTCTGGACCTTGTGGACTGAGAAAGTAGGTTGCCGAGAGTGGAGAATTCGACGTAATCTCTTGCTGGGCCCGCAGGCTTCAAAATGATTTGCCAGGATGAATCACCTGATAATGAAGATGAGAAACAAACGGACGGGAATGAGGATATTTGCTTTTGCCGTCCCACTTGCGCTCGCCAGCGGCTGCTTTGGGCAGCCTGCAGCGCCCGGTGTACGCTATCAAACCCGGCACTTTGAAAAGATCGCATTCGGATGTGGGGAGAAGAAGGACAAGCCATGCGTGACCTTTCAGGTGGATTATCCCGAATTCGCTGTTGCCCCGAGCGAAAACGTTCTACGCGCCTTGAACCACCATGTTCAAGTCATGACCAATACAAATCCCGAGGGTCAGGAGGGCACCGCTCTGATTGCTCCCCTGAGTGAGCAGGCCGCAAGATTCATCGAGGAGTTTGATGATCTTCGCTCGGATTTTCCTGACACCCAGATCACTTACACCGTCGAGCGGAAAGTCAGCGTTGTTTTCGAAAACCCCCGGGTCCTGAGCCTGAAAGCAACTGGGTTCGACTACATGGGTGGCGCACATCCGAATTCATTCACGATGTTTCACAACATCGATCTGGGAACCGGCCAGATCATTCCGCTCTCAGAACTCGTGCGGCCGGGCGGCCGTCCGGCTCTGAATGCAGCGGCCGAGAAGGCATTGCGGGAGCAGAAGCAAATGCCCGATGCTCAAACGCTTGAGCAGGGCGGCTATTTCGTCAAGAATATTTCGCTATCTGATAACTATTGCATCGGCGAGAGCGGGCTCACCTTTTACTTCAACAGTTACGATATCGCTCCTAATTCCATGGGCCCCACGGATGTTTTCCTCCCCTATTCCGGCATTGCTGCTTTGCTGAACGAGGCTTCGGGCTTGCTCCCACAGGTGGCCCAAAAGGCTCCCAGCGCCCCCTGAAACGCCCGGCGCGACGGACATTCTTGTCATGCCAGTAGCTGACGGCGAAACACAACCCCATTCAGCAGAAGATCCAGACATCCTATTTAAGAGAGTACACGATTCTGATCCCGAACTTCGCCAGAGCTGTTTGAACACGGCTGGTCAGTTTGTCGTGTCCATGCAAGGTACGCTGCGTTAGCTTTCTGTCCTCCACTGTGTAAAGAAAAGTCCAATCCGCGTTTGGCTTTGAGTCCAGCGTTTCACGACAGCGGATCGCAACATCGTCCAGACCGTCGCCTGTGAGGTCGCGTACGATGTGACGGCAATCATCCTCCACCCACGCTCCTTCTTCGGTCTCCCCTGGCATGCCACCAACATACAGATCTCGGCCATCGTTGTCGGGCCACTCACGAATTATCCAGATACCCGCTTTTGGGTCATAGCGGAACGATCCGAGCAAGTGATCTGCTGAATCACATTCGTCACAGCTAAGGTGTCGAAAGACGATGTCGGGGTTCTCTCGGCTTTCAAAATGGGCGAGTCCCTCGAATTCCCATCTCTCGAAAGATGCCTTAGGTACGGAAGCTTTAACATGCGTTCTAGTATTGAAATTGAACGCTTCGAACAGCTCCCAAGCCTCGGAGTCCGCTCGTTTCGACGCGATAACAACAAGGGCCGATTCCCTCCAAATCCCCACCTTTTCGACACGCTTTACCGCAAACACTCCGTCTGGCGATAGCTCCCGGTTTAGTACATGAGCAACTTTCGCAAACAAGGCCGAATCCTGGTGCCGGTTTGCCCATCGGAACTGGGCCCGCTGCGCGACCGCAGAGGCGGATAAAAGAAGGACAAGGATCGTCGTGATCTTCGTGGCTGTCCTGCGGAGCGCCCATACACGGATTGCGTTAGAACTACGGATACATATTCGTGTATCAAAATGGACCAATGGACCCGAGCTGAACATCAGCGAGACACCTCCCGATTAAGTAGCTCACACAGGTTGTACGCTGTGCGAGCATATATTCCGCATACTTGGGGAACACTGTTCCTTCCAACCCGTTATCAATCGAATCGCGGATCATTTTGAGCAAATACAGTTCGAGGCTTCCTGACCTAACCCGTCACGCAGCGCTGAACACCAGCGGGCTGGCTGACACACGGAACGGCCTTCGTTTGCGGAAGTGCCGGTTGACATACGTCAAACAGTAAGTCTCGATATGTCGAAAGGCCGAGGAGATTCGAGAAGCGCCAAAAGGCACGCGGATTCGCCGCACAGATATCGCGGGCGTATCCCATGTCGTAGTCGAACTCGCGTTCATACCATCAAGTCTTTTTCTTCCAAGCCAACCAATCATTTCATCTCTCCGTTCGCGGCTTCCGGCTGGCCGCGCCACGCGAGCCAAATAACGAGGATTGCTGGCAGGAAGACTGGGGGAGATCTCTCATCAAGTTTCGTGCGCTCTCATGGCCAGTGAAAAAGTCGTACGAATGCACCAAAGCATGAAGCCCGAGAAATATTCCGCCCGCGAGCGCTGCCGGCCACGCCCGGACAGGAGCCAGCGCAAGCCAGATGACACTGATGCCGGCCACAAGATAGGCACCGCCGATATCGCGGATAAAGTGCAGATTCGCGGGGCCGGTCTCCACAACACCAGGAACCCAGAGATGCCAAGCCGCTGGCGCGACGAACATCCGTGCGCCGTTCGCTCCAAGCGCCAAGCCGAGAGCCATGTGAGCGTTCGACGCAAGATGTCTCCCTTCAAATGGGAATCATAAACTATCTCGGTCGACGCTACTGGAGACGTAAGAGCGCCTTCCTTACTTTCAGGACCACGCATTGCGATGCGCTGATGGGGAATCTAGGCTGTGGCTTCTCACGCAAAACTTGGGCAAAACTTGGGCAAAGAATCGACCCCGAATGGGGTGAAAACCAGGCATTGAGGGGTGTAAGAGTCGTCGAATCAACAACAAGTTAGATTGACCGCCTGGGCTCATAACCCAAAGGTCGGTGGTTCAAATCCACCCCCCGCAACCAACGCAATCATAAGGTTACGAGGAATTTAGTTTTTCGATTGTGGTCTGAAATGGTCCAATAAGGTTTGAAGCGATAGAACAGAGGCCGTCCACGTGACGGCCTTTTGCTATTTGGTGCGGTCTTGAAGCAGTACCCGCTGCACCACGGATGTATTGGCTTTGCGCTTCGCTTCCATGAAGGCTCCACCATAGACGTTCATCGTGGTCGAGATGTTCGCGTGACGCATGAGTTTCTGTTGTACGCCGAGAGGCGCACCAGTCTCGTCGAGCCAAGCGCGGTAGCTGTGACGCAGCGTGTGCCAGCCGATGGGTCCCTGAATCTTGGCACGCGCCGCAGCAGTCTTGAGCACCTTCTTCCGGAGCGTACCAGAATCGTACGGTTTGTTTGTTCGTGGGCTGGGAAAGACCCAGTCTCCTTGCGTCGCTATACAGAGACGCTTCCACTCCAAAAGAATGGTTGCGACGTCTGGATCCAGCGGCAACTCGTCCTGGGAACATTCGGATTTCAGCTTCGTGACCTGGCTGCGAGCGTACCCTTCCCTCACTTGCATGACCAAGCTTTCGAAGTCGATTAGACTCCCGCGCAGGCCCATCACTTCGCTGATACGAAGGCCCGTGCACCCGGCCAGAAGGACCATACAGCGATAGGGATGGTCTAACTGATCGAGCAAAGCTCCAAACTCCTCCTCGGTCAAAATGCGAGGAGGTCTTACGCGCTTGCTGACTCCTTTGAGCTCGACCAAGTCCATGGGATTGCGTTCCAAGGGAATCAGCTCCCAGAGCATGGCTTTCTCGAAGAGGCGGTACATGAGACCTCCGAATGTGGCCTCTGGTTTTTGGGGCCATCGGCAATCTTCGGAGCCACTCTTGGACTGGATACGGCTTGACCTCCCGTAGCAGGCAAATGCCCCACTTTGGAGAGATGTGCTTGTTGATGCGGTTTAGATCCGGTTCTTTGGTGGTGTGTGCAAGCTCGCCGCGCTCGATCTCTTCGCTGACGTAGCGATCGATCAGGCCTTGAAAGGTAACAACCTCGCGCAGCGGCAAGCCATTGTTGATTTCCAGCCGGAGACCTTCGGCTGCACGTCTGGCATCCGTCTGGGTTGGATAATCTTCGACAGTCCCCAAGGTTATCGAGGGGCGTGTCGTTGATGGATTCTGTCGGTCCCAATAGCGGAATAGCCATACGTCTGGGCCCTTAGTTCTCTTGCGAAGTTCGAGACTTCCGAACTGATAGCGGTTTCGTCTAGGCAACTTGTCCTCCCTTGCCTTGACGACGCCGGGATGACTCGGAGCATATCTGAGCCCGCAACCATTCGTCCAGTTCCGAAATGTAGAAGAGCCACTTCTTGCGTTGCCCGTATCCGATGGGATGGCCGGGGATGTGTCCAACCCCAGCTAGCCGCGTAACACTCCTGACGTGCATCTGCAGAAAATCGGCAGCAGCCTTCGCGTTCACAGGTCTTTCAGACGGCTGCGGAGACTTTCTCAGCATCCCTGCTTCGGTATTGATTTCGGTTCCCATGCGTAGTCAACGGAAAGAAACAATCGCGCTAAATATTGAACATGGCTCATTCCTGTTGCCGTGTCCAACAACTTTTCGTCCGTGTGATATTCCTGACAGGAATAACAGACAGCACCGAGTCTGAAGCGTCCTCGGCATTTTCCGTTACACGAGCCGCCTCGCGGGTGTAATGCGCTCATTCCACTGGCACTAAGTCAATCGGTAGGAGTACCTACATCTGCTTGTCGGCAAGCGACGGAGTCCGCATTTGCAGAGAAACTGTTCGGGCGGATTCGTACGCGATATCGCGGAGATCCTATATGCGAATTGTGCGATCTGCAGACCACGATGGCTTTACTCGTTTCCTGCGAGTGGTTTATCGAGCTTTCATCCCACACCGACAACATATCTGGTGACTGAATCACTCCAGTTGTTCGCAGGTATTCCTCCCAGGAATACCTGACGGACGAAAAGTCATTGGACTCGCGGCTGAGTTGAGGATAATTTCGCGGGATGGATAGGCGGTGCTTCGCACCGGATGAATTTTGACACTCCACCCCTTCGAGGGAACTGTAGGGAAACCTGACATCTTTCTGGAGGAACCATCCTGGCATCCAATAGATAGCGTGGGTGGGGGTTCCGTAAGGAAACCCGTGACTCCTTGCGTAAACGCGGGTGCTGGGAGGTTGGAGCGATGGCGCTGCTCGATGAGAAGAACCTTGCGGCGGAAGCGGCAAAGCGGGCGCGGTTCCGGGTGCATCACGTGGGGACAAAGCTGAACGAGGCGGAGCTGCACGAGTTGGAGGGGCTGGCGGCGAAGCGGAACGAGACGCAGGCGGAGCTGATCCGCGGGCTGATCCTGCGCGAGATCGAACAGGACAAGACGGGGCTTCGACCCAGTGCGGAGATGGTGGAAATCACGGCGTGCCGGCTGTTGTTGGTGAACCTGCTGGGTCCGCTGGCGAAGGGCGAGGCAATGACGCAAGAGGGGTTCGACGGGATCGTGGACGAGGTCAAGAAGCAGAAGGCGCGTGTGGCGCGGGACCGCCTCAAAGACCACGAAGCGCGGCGCTGAGCAGCGGTGGCCGATGAGAAGCTGTCCGTCACCCGCAAAGGCTGACCTATGTCTCCGTCTCGCGTGGACGCTATGACGCGCAGATTTATACGAATAATGCAGCGACGCTGGGGCAGGAACCCAGCCCCGATGTGTCCCATTCGCACGCGATTCAGCAAGAGCCAGCGATACATAAAATGAACTACAAACCGCGCACACGAATCAGATCAGTCAGGTTTTCGGTTTAGGTCTGTGATGCAGCATTCC
>Ga0075017_100002300_pt1 | contig 11911 bp, 11 predicted proteins | sample AleBraG_ABR_2012_FD_71475 | JGI IMG/M metagenome (GOLD analysis project Ga0075017, IMG submission 71475) | Freshwater sediment microbial communities in response to fracking from Pennsylvania, USA - Alex Branch Run_MetaG_ABR_2012 | ecosystem: Environmental > Aquatic > Freshwater > Creek >...
GAATTCGTGCGCGATGCATTTGTCCGTTATCGCATCACCTATGTGTCGCTGGTTCCGATGATTGTGAAGAACCTTGAACGCGGGTTGCGCGCGAAGTTCGATGAACTGCCATCCTGGAAAAGGGCATTGCTCAATGCCACGATCGCAACCAACAAGGTACTGACTCGTCGCCGCCCCAATGTAAGACTGAGCCGCGCGCTCCTCCCCGGCATACACCGGGCGTTCGGGGGCCAGTTGCTCGCGCTCATCACGGGCGGCGCATTCATGGAACCGTCGACGATGCAGTTCTTCTATGATTTGGGCGTTCCCGTCGTGAATGGCTATGGCTTGACCGAGGCCGGGACCGCACTCACCCTGAACGACCTCAAACCCTTCCGCGCCGATACAGTAGGGAAACCGCTGCCGGGAGTCGAGCTTCGTATTCTGAGTCCTGCGGCAGACGGCGTGGGCGAAGTAGCCGCGCGCAGCAAGACGGTCATGTCGCATTATCTGGACGATCCTGAACTGACTCTGGAAACGATCGTCGACGGCTGGCTTTTGACGGGCGATCTTGGCCGTTTCGATGGCACCGGCCATTTGCAATTGGTCGGCCGCAAGAAAAACATGATCGTCACCGAGGGCGGGAAGAACATTTATCCGGAAGATATTGAGAATGCATTCGACGGCCTGCCCGTCAAGGAGTATTGCGCGTTTGCCGCGAACTATGTTTGGCCGCAGGCCAAGCTTGGGCGCGAGATGCTGATGGTAGTGCTGCGGCTGGAGCCGAATCAGACACTCGATGGCAAGCTGCTCGATGAAATTGCGGCACGCAATCGTCGCCTTCCGGATTTCAAGCGCGTGGGCGGCTATCTGGTCTGGGGCAGCGATTTTCCCCGCACGGCGTCGATGAAGATCAAGCGGCAAGAACTGGCCGCAGAAATCGGAAGATCTATGGATCGGGCGAATATAGTCAGCTTGTGACATCGCCGTGAATTGCTCTGCACATCTGAAAAGCAGAAGAGACGTTCAAATCCTTTGACCCAATTCCTCGCGATCGTAAATCCGGCGGCAGCAGGTGGGCGCACTCGTTCGCTTCTGGCGCCTGCGTTGCAGCGCCTGGTAAGCGGCGGCGTAGACGTCAAGGTCTCAGAGACTCGTTCACCCGGAGATGCCACGAAGATCGCTCGCGAGGCCTATGAGCGTGGGATCCGCCACTTCATAGCCGTGGGCGGCGATGGTACTTCTTACGAGGTGGTGAATGGACTGTTCCCGCAGGCCACCAGTGGCGAGCCTCCTACGCTTGCCTTTCTTCCCGTCGGGACGGGCAATTCCTTCCTGCGCGATTTCAGCGACAAGGGTGTTGACTACGCGATCGAATCGCTGCTCGCTCAACGCTCCCGTCCGTGCGATGTGATGCGACTCCGCCATCGCGGCGGAGTCATTCACTACATCAACCTGTTGAGTATGGGCTTCTCGGCTGACGTTGCCACGCTGCGCGCTCGCAGATTCAGCCGTTGGGGAGAACTGGGCTACCTGACATCGATTTTCCTTACTCTGGCGCGATTCAGCCGCCGTCCGTTTCCGGTGCGAGTCGAGGGCGAGAGCGCTTTTGATAGCCGCAAGTGCCTCTTCCTTACCTTCAACAATAGCAAGTTCACTGGCGGCACGATGATGATCGCTCCCAAAGCGGAAATCAACGATGGGCTTGTAGAATATGTCCGCTGGGGGCCGATCGGGCGACTGGGGTTGATCCGGAATTTGCCGACACTTTACGACGGCACGCACATCGAGCATCCTCTCGCCGAACGCAAGGCAGCGCGGCGCGTCGAATTTCAGCTGGATGCTCCCGTTGACGTGATGGTCGATGGCGAAGTGCTGACCCTTCATTGCGAAGCAATCGACGTGTTGCCTGGCGCGCTGAAGATCGTCGCCTAGTTGCGTGATATAAGAATCAGCATGTCTGAAACACGTCGGAACCGGCAGCGGGAAAGCCAACCCGGCAGTGGGGTCCGGCCCACAAAGCTGTTGGGCTGGGCCGGCATCGTCCTTCTTTTTGTGCTCGCCTACTTCGCCGGCTGGTACTACAAGAATCACAAGTACGACAACTTTGCCAAATGCCTGGCTACAAAGCAGGCCAAAATGTATGGCTTGTACTGGTGCCCGCACTGCGCCGAACAAAAGGAGATGTTCGGAGCATCGTTTCACTACGTTCCCTACGTGGAGTGTGCGATTAAAGGCGTGCCCCACGAACTCGCACCAGAATGCAAAGCCGCCGGAGCAAAACTGTTTCCCAGTTGGCAGTTTGGGACTGATCCGCCGAAAGAAGGGGTTCTATCGCTGCCGGAATTGAGCGCAAAAACTGGATGCAGCCTGCCATGAGCCAGGGCACGGACTCGTCGTCCGGCGCTTCGCGCAGGCAACCCATCCTGTTTGTCTTGATCGCCGCATTGTCGCTGGGTGGCATAGTCGTTTCCGCCTTTTCTCTTGAACGCCACTATGCAAAATCCGCCACGCAGTTCTGCGATTTCAACCAGACGTTCAATTGCGACATCGTGAATCGCAGCGAGTATTCGAGCATTATGGGCGTCCCGGTAGCCGCAATCGGCGTTATCGGATACGCCGCACTGTTTGCCTTGTCGGCCTGCTACCGCCATCAGAGCGGAACTCCAAACCGGCTGCTGGCGGCCGGGTTGGCCGGACTCGCCTTTGCTTTGTACCTCACCTACATCGAAGCCTACGTGCTCACGACGTGGTGCATTCTGTGTTTGGTCTCGTTATCTCTGATCTTCCTGATCAGCGTGCTGGCGGCCATTGTCCGGGCTAGAGCGTAAAACGCACCTCCCGTTGTATTCTGGTAATGCACTTTCCCGCATGGAAGAAATCCAGAAAACTGGGGGCCTGCCGTCACGAGCAGTTCCGGGTTTCATTCGCGCCGAGGCCGCCACGGGAGACTTGCGTCTCCACGACTTTCGCAGCCGCGTTTTTCGGAACAACCGCTTCGTGCGGGTGTGGCTGCCTCCCGGATACGAAGACTCCGCCAACGCGGGCCGCCGCTATCCCGTCCTTTACCTGAACGATGGTCAGAACCTGTTCGAGGCTGCGGCTTCTTTCACTCATGTCGAGTGGGAAGTGGATGAGACTGCCGACCGTCTGATTCGCGACGGAGTGGTCCCGCCGATGATCATCGTCGGCCTCGACAATACCGGGAAAAATCGTATTCGCGAATATGTGCCGCACCGCTCGCTGCATCCCATGATGTTGCGCGTCCACGGCAGCCGCTATCCCGATTTTCTGATCAAAGAGGTCATGCCGTTTCTGGCGCGCAACTACCGCGTGGCGACCGGTCCGGAGAACACCGGCCTCGGCGGATCATCGCTGGGCGGGCTGATTTCCCTGTACACGGGCGCGCAGCGGCCCGATGTGATCGGGCACCTGCTCGTCGAAAGTCCCTCATTGTGGGTATCAAACCGGCAAATGATCACAGAAAGTCACAACGTGACGCGCTGGCCGCAGCGAATCTACGTGGCCACCGGGACGGCCGAATCGGGCAGGGAAGACCGCGATCGAAGCATGGTGGACGATGTCCGCGAGCTCGTCGGGATTTTGCGCCGTGCCGGCCTGGACGACAGCAGGCTGAAACTAGTCATTGAAGACGGCGGTCCACATCATGAAGCGGCGTGGGCGCGGCGCTTTCCCGACGCTCTCACGTTCTTATTCGGTAAACGATGAGGCGGCGGAAGTTTCCCTGCTCTGCCTCCAGATGAGATACAGGACAGCGAACATGGCAACGACGGAGAGTTGGACGTGCGTCCAGCGCGCGGCCGGTCCAAGCAGCGGAAGTAAGTAAGCGAAGTAAAGGAGCAAGGCCATCCACGTCGTAAGAGCGCCCCTGGGCTGATCCAGGAGCCAGTCCGCCAGCAGAAGGAGCGCGGGAGCCAGTATCACCAGGTCGTAGACCGTGAGATGCGGCGCCACCAACACCGTTGCGAGGAGCAGGGCGGAATATCGTAACGCCAGCGGCTGAGGATTACTGCGGCGCCAACAGGCAATTAACAAGGTCACGACGATCAACCCGCTCACGATGTAGAGCGCGAACGAAACCTGCCCGGGGAGAATCAGGCTCCAGAAACTCCGCAGCGAGTGCGTCTGATAAGGCTTCGGCTCCATGGCCGGCAAGATGTCGCGAACGTTGCGCAGAACATCGATCCAGCGCCGCAGCGGCTCCATTCCGTAGTAGAGAATTCCCAGTCCAAGTTGTGCCGCAGCGGAAAGTGCTGCGCCGGCGATCACCCTCCATGACCCGAGCGCGACGAATAAAATCGCGGCCGCTACTGCCAGTTGCGGCTTGAAAATCAGACATCCGAAAGCGAGCCCTGCCAGGAACTCGCGGCGCTGACGGAGCAAGAAAAATGCCAGCGTGAAACAGGCCAGTGCCACAGCCGAAGTTTGGCCCCAGGCAATAAGGTTGAAAAATCCTGGGAACGCAATCGCAAGCAGCACAAGCAATCCGCGATCTTCGCGCAAGTTTGGACAGGCGCGCCACATCACGTGACAACAAGCCGCGTAGATCGCCGCACTGCACGCCCACCATACCGCCAGCGCCCATCCATAGGAGAGATGAGCCAGTGGCGCAAATAGAAGCGAAACCTGGGGCGGATAAAGCGGTAAATATCGAATGCCCGCAGCTTGTGGAACGCGCTGGGCAGCGAGCGCGGCCTGCGCGTTGATGTCGTACAGATCCGCGCCACGATGGTCGAGCGCGAGCGATCCCAGCGTGTAAAAATGCAGGAAATCGGTGCCCTTCAGATTTCCATTGCGATCGCGAAGTCCGGGCGTGGAGATGGTCCAGAGGTAGAGCGACCAGAGGCAAACAGCCAGAATCGTCCCGTGCGCCTGCAAGCGCCTTCGAGTGATCCAGAAGCTTATGGCAAATGGCTTGGCCATCCAGCGTGACATCATATCGTGTCGCGCTCGCGCAAAGGCTGGCTAAGGAGTTGCCTGCTCGCCAGTTCTTACTTGCTGGCAGTTTCCCGCACGCCGATCTCTTCGAACAGTCCATCGACGATCTGAATCATCTCGCTGTCGACCGTGCGATTCTTCGCGATGGCTTCTTTGAGCGGAATGGAAACAATCTTGTTCGCCCGCAGCGCCGCCATACAGCCGAACTCGCCGCGATGCACCATGTCGATGGCGCCGAGACCGTAACGCGTCGCCAGGACGCGATCGAAGGCGCTCGGGGACCCGCCGCGCTGAATATGTCCCAGGACCACCGCGCGGGTTTCAAAGCCGGTGCGCTTTTCAATTTCACGGGCGAGAACATTGGCGATGCCGCCCAGTTTGGCGTGTCCGAATTCGTCCTTGCCCATATCCTGAATCACCGGCGCGCCTTTGCCGCTCTCGGAGAACTTTGCGCCTTCGGCGACAACGACGATGGAAAAATACCGGCCGCGCTCGTGCCGCTGCCGGATTGAATCTGCCACCTGGTCCACGTCGAACGGCCGCTCAGGAACCAGAATCACGTCCGCCCCGCCGGCAATCCCGCTGTAGAGCGCGATCCAGCCAGCGTCGCGACCCATCACTTCCACCACCATCACGCGATTGTGGGCCTCGGCCGTAGTGTGAACCCGGTCAATCGCCTCGCAAACGACATTGCACGCCGTATCAAAGCCGAATGTGTAGTCGGTGCCCCCCAGATCGTTGTCGATCGTCTTGGGTACGCCCACCACCTTCACGCCCTTTTCATGCAACTTCTGCGCGATTGACAAGGTGTCGTCGCCGCCGATGGCCACCAGCGCGTCGATGCCGTGCTTCTTGATAGTCGTGATGCAGCTTTCAAAGCCATCAGGCCGTTTGGATGGATTCGTTCGCGAGGTCCGCAGGATGGTCCCGCCGCGGGGCAAAATGCCGCTAACGGCGTCCAGATCGAGCGCCATGAATTTGTCCTCGATCAGGCCGCGCCATCCTTCCATGAAGCCGACAAGTTCGTCGTGATAATGAAAAACGCCCTTACGCACCACGGCACGGATGACCGCATTCAATCCGGGGCAGTCGCCTCCCCCTGTCAACATGCCAACTTTCATCATGTACTCCTAAGAAGGGAATGAGATGGACCGACGAATACACCCGGAGCGAAGGGCAGATGAGGCCCGAACGCAGGAGTGGCACTCGCTCGGAAGGATTAGGTTACCATCAAACGTTTGCAAGTCGAAATTTACGGTGGTGAGAGCCGGTTTTTAACCTGTAGCGTTTCTGCTATAGGACGCGTGGCCCCGGCCGCGCTACACTGCACTCAATGCGCGTCCTGGGAATCGACTGCGGTGGAGAGTACACAGGCTATGGAGTGGTCGAGATGCACGCGGGAGGCAGGCTCTGCTGCTTGACGTGCGGCGCCATCAAACTTTCCCCCCGCGAAGTGCTGCCGCGCCGCCTGTCTCGTATCTTCGCCGAACTCGGGGCCATCATTGCAGAACACCGGCCCGACGAAGTCGCGATCGAGGACATCTTCTACGCGCTCAACGTGAAGTCGGCCCTGAAACTCGGGCAGGTACGCGGTGTGGCCATGCTGGCGGCCGCCACTGCTGGGTTGGCAGTGGCTGAGTACTCGCCGCTCACCATCAAGTCCTCGGTAGTCGGCTACGGACGGGCGGAGAAAGAGCAGGTGCAACTGATGGTGACCCGCCTGCTTGATCTCTCTGCGCCCCCGCAGCCTCTGGACGCATCTGACGCTTTGGCGATCGCCATCTGCCATCTGCACACTGCAGGAACCTTGAATCGGCAGCGCGCCGCCGCGCTTTAGCCTGCCGGTCCTCTGGCATAATTCACTTGGAGCCATGCCCGCGAATGAATCTGAGATCGATGATGGATGGCAGTGAATTCCGAGCGTTTGTGCTGGTCTGCCTGCTTTTGTGCAGCCTGTCACTGCGCGCCGCCGAACCTGCCCAGGTCACCTTCTCGTTCGATTTTCCGGGCTCCGATCCCGACCATTATTCCCTGATGGTGACCTCTGACGGCCATGCCAGCTACGAATCGAAGGGAAAAGTCTCGAACCAGGCCAGCGATCTGGAGAGTTATCAGAGCGAATTCGATCTTTCCGATGCCACCCGCAAAGAAATCTTCGAACTTGCTGCGCGTGCCCATTATTTTTCCGGAAGCATCGATTCGGGCAATAAGAAAATAGCCTTTGGCGGTGCAAAAAAGCTGACCTATACCGATGGCCAGAAGAACTTCTCAGCCGAATACAACTACTCGCCGCAGCCTGCGGTGCAGAGGCTTACGACTTTATTCCAAAGCATCTCGTCGGCGCTGGAATTCGGCCGCCGCCTCGCCTATGACCACCGCTATCAAAAGCTCGCACTGGATGAAGAACTGAAGCACATGGAATATCAGGCCAAGTCCGGCGATCTAGCGGAACTGCAGTCTGTGAAGCCGGTCCTGCAGGCGATCTACGAAGACGCTGCGGTCATCAATGTCGTCCGCGCCCGCGCCCAAAGAATCATGGAGATGGGCGCAAGGCCATCGTCCAGCCACTAGCCGCCCCATCGCACCCGGTCAAGCGTCGGTTGGCCTTCGGAGACGCGGCCGCAGGGCCCTAATTTACAACTCCCGTTCGCAATCCGTGTTCTAATAGGCCAAGCAAGTACCGGAGGCCGTCATGTCCCGTCGTTCCTTCTTCCCATTCCGTTCAGCCGTCCTGGTGATTGCTGCCTGCGCCCTTTTTGCGCTGCCCGCTTTTGCCGATTCGCAGGCGAGAATTGTTCGTCTGAGCGACGTGCAGGGTTCGGTTCAGATCGACAAGAACTCCGGTCTTGGCTTTGAGAATGCTTTCCTGAATCTTCCCATCACGCAGGGAACTCAGCTGCGCACCCGGGACAACGGCCGCGCCGAAATCGAATTCGAAGACGGCAGCACGCTGCGCCTGGCGCCCAATACGACCGTAGAGTTCAGCACTCTTGCCCTCAGCGATGGCGGAAACCGCCTGTCGGCGGTCAATCTCGCGCAAGGCATGATGTACGTGAATTGGCTCGGGAAGAGCGGGGAAGCCTTCACCCTGAGCTTTTCCCAGGAGAAGATTTTGCTCGACCACGCTGCCCATTTTCGCGTCGATGCTTCGGCCGGTGCCGTCAAGCTCGCAGTGTTCAAAGGGGATGTGGTGGCGGAAGGCCCGGTTGATAAAGTCGAAGTCGCAAAGAAAAGAACGGCCACATTTGACGTCGACAACGATGACAAGGCCAGCCTCTCCAATCACATCGACGAAGCCCTGCTCGACTCCTGGGATAAAGAGTCCATCAGCTATCACGACCAGTACGCGAAAAACACGAACTCATCTCCTTACGGATACGGTCTGAGTGATTTGAATTATTACGGCTCCTACAGCAACGTGCCCGGCTACGGCATGATGTGGCAGCCCTACTTCACCGGCGTGGGATGGGATCCGTTCATGAACGGCGCATGGGGATGGTATCCCGGCATGGGCTACACATTCGCCTCGGCCTACCCCTGGGGCTGGTTGCCCTATCGCTACGGCAACTGGATGTTCGTGCCCGGCTCGGGCTGGATGTGGCAGCCCGGCGGCTGGAATGGGTGGCTCACCGTTCCGCACTACACGGCCACGAATGCCGTGCACGTAACTCCGCTGGTCGTCCCAACGACAGGAACGGTCCGGACTGTTCTGGTCGGCAAAACTCTTCCACACTCGGGGCTTGCGCCAGAGCGTATCTCGGTGAACGCCGGTTCGGCGGGCTTGGGAATTCCACGAGGTGCGATCAACAATCTGCACAGCCTGAACGGCCAGGTGGCTAAGCACGGTTATGTCGAGGTCTACTCGTCACCGCACACTTCAGCGAGCGGGGCAGCATTTGGCGGCAGCACGGCTTCGCATGCTGGCGGGGTGACTTCGGGAGGGCACATTTCTTCCGCAGGGCACGTATCGAGCGGCGGCTCACACAAGTAGATAGCGCTGGACTACCTCCGCAACGTCACCGAGGTGATCACCTTCCGGCACAGCGTTTGCAGTTCTGCCGACGGTCCGCGGTCCCAGCTGCAACTCACGGGCACCACTTTCCCCCACGGAGTGAGCATTAGTCCCAGTAGTCCGTGGATGTCGGCGAGATCCCGCTGCGTGGCGCTGAAATCGGCGACCACACTGGGATATCCATCGAGCGTTGCGTTCGAGAAGCTCGTCCCAATCCCGGGTTTCGCGGCCAGCCACACGTAGTTAGCGAGATAGTGGTCTACCTGACTTCTCAGTTCTTCATCCGCAGTCAGGCCGCGATCATGGCGATCCAACGCCGGCCCAATCGCGATGCTAACCAGTGAATCGCTGGTTTGCGCCAGATAGACCGTTCGCAGCGGCGTGTCATCGGACACCTGCACCTCTCCGGGCAGCGCCACCGAAACGCTGGCGCAGAACCAGGCGTCTCGGCATAGCGACTTTTCATAGCGGGTGAATCCCGCGGGCGTGGCGACCAGGGAATCGGAGTCCACCATGATGCGAGTCGTGCGCTTCACAACCGCCGGCTTAGCCGCCTCAATGATCGGGTTTGGCAAAAGCGTTTTCGTCATCGGGACCGGTATGGTTCCGCTCTCCGGTTCCGGCGTCGCCTCGAAGCGCCGGATCGCAGCCAGCCATTCCCCAGAGTGCTCGTCCGGCAAGAGCCGTGCCCTCGCCTCTTCCTGAAAGTGAAAGGTCATGAACGGATAGCGCCCGGGATTATCGGACCGCATGCTCGATAAATCGGGCATCGGATTCTGCCAGTCCTGTGGATCGTTATTTGGCGGATCGTCCGAAGGATCGTCGGCTGGTTCGTCGTAAGGCGATGCCAGTGTCAGCTTATTGTCGATGGTCTGGGAGCGGTGCAGCCAGGCCACATGATGCGACGCCGGGTCGAGCAGCAGAGAAATGCGCACCACCGCAGCTACCGCGTTGTTGCCAGCCGCGGGGATTACGCGTCCGCCGCTCGCCGTGCCCGCTGCGGGAAGATCGACCGGCGAGAATACATATTGCGAGGTCACCCAGGCGCACGATTTCCCATCGACCTGCACCAGGTTGCGGAATCGCAAATCCGCCCCGCTCAGTTCCAGATCCTTCAGCGCACGGTCATGCGGGTAGGCGAACTGTCCGCGCGGCTTCCAGCCCTCGCCCGCAGCGACCGGATGGGGCGCGAACTCGGTCTGCAGCAAATCCTGCGTGGCCTTGCGGAGGAGCGTACCGCCGTCCCAATACTTGAAATATCCATCCTGCGTGTGGCTCAACTCGGTTTCACCGTGGGGGCCGACGCGGAACATGACTGCCTCCGACTGCAGCGCAGCCAGCCTCTTCTGAAAATCTGCCGGAGAAAACAACGAACAGCGCACACTGGTCACGTGCGTCTCTGAGTAGCGTGCCTCCACCGGAGTATTGCCGTCCTTGTCGGCGGCAAGCGGCCGCAACGTCACGATAGCGCCCAGAGCGTAGTCGCACGGCCCGCGTGGCGGAAACAGATTCGCTCCACTCGCATCCGCAATCGGCAGAAACGATGCGGCTGCTTCAATCTCATAGCGCAAGACCTCGCCCGGCCGCATTTCTGCGCGCAGAAGAATCTTGGACGGAGCCGGCGTAGCTTTTGATTGCGCATGCAACCGAGCCGCTGCGCCCAGACAGAGCGCGCCGGCCAAAACGAACCGGAATATGTTTCCTTTCTTTCTCATTGCGGTTCTTGCGGGTCGTCCGGCGGATCGTCCGGCGGATCGTCCGGTTCGTATGCTGGAAGTGGAGCCGGCACCAACGCCTGCGCCCTGGTCGATTTGACGATCGCCTCGCAAATGCTGAGCGCGGCTGACAAGTCCTGCTCGCGGAATGCGCAGGCGAATCCATAGGTCCCGTTCGGTGAATTTGTGATCACACTGACGCCGCGATACTTCGGCGTCGTGACCACAGTGAAATAGGTCAGAATTCCGAAGGCCCCGTCGACCGAAACATGTTGGTCAAAATCGATGTGGGCAGCACGGCCAAAATATTCTGGCCGAGCGAACCATCCCTGCAGAAATACGCGTTTGGCCTGGTCCGGCTGCGAATTGATCGAGCCGGGCGATTCGGCCACATACACACGAATGACGCGGTTCGCGTCCTCTTGCACTCCGGGCAGAGGAATCAGTACGGCCCGAGGTTCCTCTTTCTGCCGCGTCCACTTCAACGCCCGGGGCAGCACGATCGAAAGCTCATAGCACGGAGTTCGCGCGCACAGCCGTACTCGCCACACTCCGGTAGTGTCCGGCCCATCATTTTCCTCATCGACCAACGTTTTCCCGCGCACGTGTCCCGGTGATGCGTTGTCGCGGCGCGTCTTGCGCGCGAGGTCGCCTAACGACGGCGATGGGGTGGACGAATCCTGGGCGGATGCGAGCAGGCAGGCGCACGCGATCACAATAACCGCGAGCGCTTTTCGAATTGTGCGTGACACTCTCACGGTAATCGCAGGGAATTCACCAAAGTTGTGCACAGAGCTTCGGCATCGGCAAAATGTTCTTCCGGCGCCGTGCAAGCCAACATGAACGGGGAGGCGTCCGGGTTCACCATCACTCGCTCTCCAATCCACCATCTCTGTCGATCGCGTTGATAGCGAAAACGTGTCAGTACGATATAGTGCCCTTCGATCATCAATTGCTGCGTGCTGGCGCCGTCGGTTTTCTCACGCGACCATCCTTTGGGATTGGCCAGATCCCGCATGCGAATGTAGTCGGGATCGGTGAGCGTTCGATATGGAGCATTCACATCCGCGGGCCCGGCGTAGAGAAACATGCTTTCGCCGTCGAGTGCGGTCTTAAAGATGTGCTGACCGTTTACTCGCGAGGTCACTTCGGCCTTCTCCGGGATCACGATCGACGCCTCGGAGCATTGCTGCGGATTCTGACAGAACTGCACTACGAAAGTCTGAAAGCCCGCGGGAGCCACGTT
>Ga0075017_100002302_pt1 | contig 11905 bp, 13 predicted proteins | sample AleBraG_ABR_2012_FD_71475 | JGI IMG/M metagenome (GOLD analysis project Ga0075017, IMG submission 71475) | Freshwater sediment microbial communities in response to fracking from Pennsylvania, USA - Alex Branch Run_MetaG_ABR_2012 | ecosystem: Environmental > Aquatic > Freshwater > Creek >...
CGCAGTTGTACAGGGCGTCGGCCCGACCCGCGGCGGCGGCCAGCGCGAAGGGGTCGGAGGCGTCCGCCGCCACCCTGGTGATGCCGGCGCGAGCGGGTCCCGACCCGGACCGGGTGACGATCGTGACCTCGTGCCCGCAGTCGGCGAGGGCCAGCGCGGTGGCGTTCCCCACGGCCCCTGATCCGACGATGACGTGTCTTGCCATGAAACTGCCTCCTTGTTGTGAGCACTGCTCTCGTTGGTGACCAGTATTCACCCGGTTCCGCTCGATTGCAAGAGCATTGCTCTGCTATTGATCTACTGCTCTCGAGATGGCAGGCTGGAGGCGTGCCCCCCTCCACCGGACTCCGCGCCCGCTTGCGGGCGGAGTTGACCGCCGAGATCAAGGAGGAGGCCCGCCGTCAGATGGCCGTCGACGGGGCGCCGGGTCTGTCGCTGCGCGCCGTCACCCGGTCCCTGGGGATGGCGTCCTCGGCCATTTACCGCTACTTCCCGACCCGGGACGATCTGCTCACGGCGTTGATCGTCGACGCCTATGACGCGATCGGTGCCGCCGCCGAGGAAGCCGACGCCGACTGCCCGCCCGACGACTTCGGTGGTCGATGGCAGGCGGTCGGCACGGCCGTGCGATCGTGGTCCGTGGCCAATCCGCACCAGTACGCCCTGGTCTACGGCTCCCCCGTGCCCGGTTACCGCGCACCGCAGGACACGGTCGGTCCGGCCAGCCGGGTGACGTTGGCCATGGCCGGCATCGTCGACGGAGCCGCCCGGGCCGGGGTGCTCGACGACCCGCCCTGGGCGTCGGCCCTCGTGCCGGGGGACGAGGCGGCGGACTCCGTCGGTACGTTGATCGCCCTGGCCCTCCCCCATACGCCGGCCGACACCGCCGTGCGGGCCGTGGCGGCATGGACCCAGTTGTTCGGGATCATCTCGTTCGAGCTCTTCGGCCAGTTCCACCAGGTGCTCGACGACGTCTTCCCGGTGTTCGAGCGGGTCCTGCTCGAGATGGGGCGGCTCGTGGGGCTCCCCCCACCGTGGTCGGTCACCGACCCCACGGGGGTTCCGTCCGGCACGTCGGGCGGGCGCCGGGCCGACGACGGGGACGAGGACTTGTACCTGGTCTGAGTGGAGCGCCCGGCGGTTGGGTGCCCGTCTGGGCGGACGCCCGCTACGGGCCGGTCGACCCGACGTCGCCCGGCGGTGTCGACGGTTCTCCGGGCCCCTGGGTGGTCGGGCGGGACACCCGGCGTGCCCGGGCGTCGACGTAGGCGTCGCACGGGACGATCGGGAATCGGACGGTGACCGTCCCCCCCTCGGACGATGTCGTCACCGGGAATCCCGAAGACAGGAAGACGCCCAGCATGTCCCGGTTCTCCGACAGGGTCTGGGCCATGAACCGGTGGATCCCGTGGCCCCGGGCCACATCGACCAGGTGGTCGAGGAGCAGGACCCCGATCCCCCGCCGCTGGTAGGCGTCGGTCACCACGAAGGCCACCTCGGCCTCGTCGGTCCCCTCGAGCCGCTCGTAGCGGCCCACCCCGATGATCCGGTCGCCGTCGACGACGACGAAGGCCATCCGGTCGACGTAGTCGACATGCGTGAACCGCTCCACCTCACCGGGGGAGAGACGGGGGTGGGCGAAGAAGAACCGCCGGTACACCGACCGAGGCGACAGACTCTCGTGGAAGACCTCCATGGCCGCACCATCGGTGGCGCGGATCGGACGGAACCGCACATGGGTCCCGTCCCGCAACCGCTCGTCGGCGTCGAGACCCGCGGGATAGTCCCCGGAGATGGACAGCGGCCCGCCGCTCACTCGGTCAGGCATCACGCCGATGCTATGCCCTTGCCGAGCCTCGGAAGTTCCGGCGCCGGGATCGCCGCGCCGCTACCGGCGCCCGGCCGCCGGGGCGCCGCCGAGTCGGGCGCGGGTGAACGGGCCGTTGGCGGGAGCCACCCGGATGAGCGTTCCGCCGTCGAGTCGGACCCGTCGCTCGACGTCGGCCAGGGTGCCGATCGCCGACGCGTCCACCACCCGCAGGCCGTCGGTGCACAGCTCGATCTCCCGGGTGCCGTCTGCCAGCAGCTCGCCCACGACCTCATCGAGGTTGGCCGCCGTGGTGGCGTCGAGACGCCCGGCCAATCGGATCCGCACCGGCACCACGTCGACCTCGACCCACAGCTCCAGCGCCACGTCGCCCCGCCAGTCGGCCAGGCCCATGGGCCGACCGAGGCCCACCTGGGGAAGGGCCGGGCGCGCCGGTTCCGGGCCAACCTCGGCTCCCACTGACCGGGTCCGCTCGCCCATCATGGCCACCACCTCCGCTCGGTGCACCGTCCGCACACTCGTCCGTCGGGCCGACGCGCACTCCACGCCGCGGACCCGGGATCCGTCTGCCTCCCCAATGGTAGAGCGAGTTCGCCCGGCGTGGGCCACCTGTCGTGACAACCCGGTCGGCGTCGGACGTAGTCGCAGGTCGTCGGGACGTTCGGCCCTACCGGGGTTCCGGTGGAACGGCCATCGTTGGGGGAGACGACAACGAACCATCATGCCGAGGAGCGCCCATGCCCACCACTGAAGACCAGTCCACTGCCCACGACGTCGACACCGTGGAGCGCCTGGAGCGCCTCCTCGAGGAGTGGCGGGGCAAGATCGACGAACTCCTGGTCCAGGTCGACCTGGCATCGAAAGACCTCTCCGGTGACGTCCGTGATCGGGCGACCGCCGCACAGAACGCCTATCTGGCCGCCAAGAACAGGCTCCGCGAGATCCCGAAGGATGCCGGGTCCAACCTGGGGTCGCTGCGCAACGGCGTCGAGCAACTGCTGGACGACCTGCGCCAGGCGTACCAGTCGGCCGAGGCCGCCATCCGACGGGGTCGGGGCGAGTAGGGCCGCTCTGGGCGACTCGGCACGGTGACGGCGGTCTCCCCCGTTCCCCGTTCCGACCAGCCGGGGGGTCCGGGGATGCACAGGTGAACGCCATGTACACACAGCTGCTGGAGGCGGTGCTCGCCTATGAGGCCGACCCCGACACCCAGCCGCGGTCGCAGGGCCCGCTGGCAGACGTGGTCCGGCTGCGCCATACCCTGGAGCGCCACGCCGCCCGGACCGACCCCGGCTGGGCGCTGCAGGCCGTGGCCGACCAGCTGGCCTACGACGCGGCGCTGATCCGCCTGGCCCGCAAGCGGGGGATCCCGGTCGGACCGGGGCACTTCGACAATCCCGACCGGGGGCGGGCCGCGGTGGAGGATGCACTCATCGCCAAGGGGGTGAACCTGCCGCCCAGGGTCGAGGCCGATTCGGACAGCGGTCCGCAACCCGGATGACCCACCCCAGGGGGGATGCCCGGTGTCCGGGGCTCAGGTGCCCGATGCGTCGGTGTGCCGATCACGCTCCGTGCGCTCGTGGATCCGGGTGGCGTAGGAGGCGGCCTGGGTACGGCGTTCCATGCCGAGTTTGGTCAGCAGGTTCGACACGTAGTTCTTCACCGTCTTCTCGGCCAGGTACATGTCCTCCGCGATCTGCCGGTTGGTCTTCCCCTCGGCGATGAGATCGAGGATGCGCCGTTCCTGGCGGGTGAGGCTGGCGAGCAGCGGCTCCTCCTCGGGCCCATCGCGCAGCCGACGGAGGACGCGGTCGGTCAGGGCCGGGTCGAGGAGCGACTCGCCGCCGGCCACCCGGCGCACGTCGTCGACGAGACTGTTCCCGCCCACCTGCTTGAGGACATAGCCCGACGACCCCGCCATGATCGAGGCGAACAGGGCCTCGTCATCGGCGTACGACGTCAGCATGATGCAGGCCGTCTCCGGCATCTGGGCCCGGATGTCTCGACACACCTCCACCCCGCTGCCGTCCGGTAGGCGCACATCGAGGATGGCTACGTCGGGCCGGAGGGCGGGGATCCTGGCCAGGGCCTCCGCCACGGTGCCGGCCTCTCCCACGACCTCGAGTTCGTCGGTCGATTCGAGCAGTGAGCGCAGTCCGGTGCGCACGATCTCATGGTCGTCGAGGAGGAACACACGGATCGTCATTACCGCCCATTTGACCACGTCGACGCCGTCCGGTGGGCGGGTCGTCCGTTCCCGTGGCCTAACCTTGGCCCTTGTGGCGGACGAAACCCCGCGCAAGCGAGCGGCCTACGACTCGATCGAGGATCCGGTAACGCTCCGCCGGGTCCTCGAAGCCACGCTCCTTCTCGAGGCCAACCTCGATCTCGCCGACCTCCTGCATCACATCGTCGGGGAGGCCCGCTCGCTGGCCGACGCCCGCTACGGGGCGTTGGGCGTGCTCGACGAACAGGGGACGGCCACGGTCGACTTCCTGACGTCGGGGCTGCCCGCCGATGTCGAGGCGCGGCTGCTCGAGGGTCGGCTCCCCACCGGCAAGGGGGTCCTGGGAGTCCTGATCACGGACCCGCGCCCCATCCGCATCGCCGTACTCGGCGACCATCCGACCAGCGCCGGGTTCCCGCCGGGCCACCCGCCCATGACCTCGTTCCTCGGAGCCCCGATCCGGGTGCAGGACCGGGTCTACGGCAATCTCTACCTGACCGACAAGATCGGTGCCTCCGAGTTCACCCCGGACGACGAAGCGGTGATCGAGGCCCTGGCCCTGGCCGCCGGAATCGCCGTCGAGAACGCCCGCCTGCACAAGCGGGCCGGAGACCTGGCCGTGTACGAGGACCGCGACCGCATGGCCCGGGACCTCCACGACGGGGTGATCCAGCGGCTCTTCGCCATCGGGTTGTCCCTCCAGGGACTGTCGGCGAGCCAGGCCGGCCGGGAGCTGTCCGACCGCCTGGCCGCCGCGGTCGCCGACATCGACGAGACCATCCGTCAGGTCCGGGCCACCATCTTCGAGCTCGGCGGGAGCGGTGGCCAGGGCGTCCGGACCCGCGTCGCGGCCCTGGTCGAGGAGCTGCGCCCGGTGGTCGGCTTCGACGTCCCGGTCGAGTTCAACGGTCCGGTCGACACCGCAGTGAGCGACCCGGTGGCCGACCAGCTGTTGCCCACGCTCCGCGAGGCACTCACCAACATCGGGCGCCACGCCGGCGCCACCCGGGCCCGGGTCCGCCTGTCCATCATCGGTCACCAGTGCCGGATGGAGATCACCGACAACGGCGGGGGGCTCGGGAGCGGGCCAGCGTCCGGCGGGGGCCTCGGACTGCCCAACATGCGCAAGCGGGCCGAGGACCTCGACGGCACCTTCGAGGTCCTCCAGCCCGAGGCGGGCGGGACCACCATCGTCTGGCAGGTCCCGGTGCTCTCGGACCGCGCCGGAAGGGCCGACCACTGACGGTCGGCCCAGGACGGGACCAAAGGCCCTGTGTGACCGGGGCGTCCCTCCCTAGGGTGGGATCGGAGCCGGGCGGCACGACCGGCGGGAAGGAATCGCCATGGCGCCTGCCACCACGCATCACCGCCGACGGCTGGTGGTGGGATTCGACGGGTCGGAGGCTGCGGTCGCCGCCCTCGAATGGGCGGCCGACCTCGCCGGGTCGACCGGAGCCGACGTCGAGGTGGTGACCACCTGGTCGTGGCCGTCCGGCTACGGCGCGTCGCTCGTCATCCCGACCGACTACGACCCGGAAGGTGACGCCGAGGCCATGGTGGCCCGTGCGGTGCGCGAGGCCCGGGGCCGGCATCCCGACGTCCGGTTCGTACCGGTCGTGACCGAGGGGAGAACCGCCCCGGCACTGGTCGAGGCCTCGAACGGTGCCGACCTCCTGGCGCTCGGCACCCGGGGCCACGGGGCGGTGGCGGGGATGCTGCTCGGCTCGGTGAGCGAGCACTGCGTCGCCCACGCCCGCTGCCCGGTCCTCGTCATCGGGGAGCACCCCCCGGCCCGGGCGGCGTGACGGCGTCACCGGTCATCCGCACCCGGGCCCTGACCAAGCGGTACCGCGGGACCGACGCCCTCGTGGACCTCACCCTCGAGGTCGCTCCGGGGGAGGTCATGGGTTTCCTCGGGCCCAACGGGGCCGGGAAGTCGACGACGATCCGCCTCCTGCTGGGCCTCATCCGCCCGACCTCGGGGTCCGCCGAGCTGTTCGGTCTCGACAGTCAGCGCGACGTCGTGGCCGTCCACCGCCGACTCGCCTCGGTGGGGGCGGACGCCGTCCTGTGGCCCGGGCTCACCGGGGCGGAGACCCTCCACCTGCTGGGACAGGTCCACGGCCGGGTCGACGCCGCCTACCGCGAGGAGCTCGTCGAGCGGTTCGACCTCGACCCCTCCAAGAAGGTGCGGGCCTACTCCAAGGGAAACCGGCAGAAGGTGGCGCTGATCGCCGCGCTCATGTGCCGTCCCGAGCTCCTGGTCCTCGACGAGCCGACGTCCGGGCTCGACCCGCTGAAGGAGCACGAGTTCCGGCGCTGTGTGGTCGAGGCCCGCGATCGGGGGCAGACGGTCTTCCTCTCGTCGCACGTCCTCGGTGAGGTCGAGGCCCTGTGCGACCGGGTCGGTATCCTCCGGGCGGGCCGCCTCATCGAGGTCGGGACCCTGGCCGACATGCGGCACCTGGGGGCCAGCACCGTCGAGGTGACGTTCGACGGGCCCGTGCCCGAGTTGGCCGCGGTCGACGGCGTCCTCGACGTGACCGTCCACGGTCGCCAGGCCACCCTCCAGGTGCGCGGACCGATGGGTCCCCTGCTCCGTGTCCTGGCTGCTTCGGGCGTCGACGAGCTCCGCAGCCGGGAGCCGTCGCTGGAGGAGCTCTTCCTCACCCTGTACGGCGAGGGGGACGACCAGGTGCCCGTTGCCGGCTGACGGCCCGCCCGGGACTCTGGTGGCCACCCGGCGCTCGCCCCAGACCGTGGTCCTCCGGCGGACGGCGGGCCGTGCCGCCCGCTCCGGGGCCCTGTGGGGCTACGTGTTCGGCGCCTTCGTGGCGTCGACGGCGTGGAGCTACTCCTCCCTCTACCGCACCCGGGGTCAGCGCGACGCCCTGGCCGCCGCTTTCGGTGCCAATCGGGCCACCATCGCGCTCTTCGGGCCGGCGCCGATGCTGCAGACCAGCGCCGGATTCACCGTGCTCAAGACGTTCCTGACCCTCGGCATCGTCGGAGCCGTCTGGGGCCTGCTGACCAGCACCCGGCTGCTGCGCGGCGAAGAGGACGGCGGCCGTTGGGAGGTGCTCCTGACCGGCGCCACCACCCCGGCACGCGCCACGGTCCAGGCCGTGTGCGGGCTGGTGGTGGGTGTGGTCGCACTGTGGGTCGTGACCGCCGCGATCATCGTGGTGGCCGGTCGTTCTGACCGGATCGCCATCTCGCCCGGTGCCGGCCTCTTCTTCGCCGTCGCCCTGGTGTCGGACGCGCTGCTGTTCACGGCGATCGGGGCACTGTGCAGTCAGCTCGGCGCCACCCGGCGTCGGGCGGCCGGCTACGCCGGCGCGGTGCTCGGTGCCAGCTACGCCATCCGGATGGTGGCCGACTCGGGTGCCGGCCTCCACGGACTGATCTGGCTCTCCCCCCTGGGCTGGGTGGAGAGCCTGCAGCCGCTGACGGCACCCCGACCGTGGCCGCTGGTCCCGATCATCTCGTGCACGGCGGTCGTCGGCCTGGTGACCGTCCGCCTGGCGGCCTCCCGGGACGTCGGCGCCAGCACCATCGCGGACCGGGACCGGGCCGAGCCGCGGCTGGGCCTGCTCGGCGGTCACGGCCGTCTCTCCCTGCGCCTGGTGCGGCCCACCGTGGCGGCCTGGGCGGTCGCCGTTGGCGTGACCGGCCTGCTGGTGGGCTTCGTGGCCCACGCCGCGGCCGGGTCGATCTCCGGGTCGTCGGTCCGGGACGTCCTGTCCAGGCTCGGGGCACCGGGGGCCGGCACGTCTACCTTCCTGGCCGTCGATTTCCTGATCGTCGCCATCCTCCTCGGCTTCGTGGCGGCCGGCCTGGTGTCCGCGGCACGGTCCGAGGAGCTCGAGGGACGGCTCGATCCCCTCCTCACCGGACCGGTGTCCCGCTGGTCCTGGCTGGGCGCCCGCCTCGTCGTGGCCGCGGGTGCCCTGATGGCCTGCGGTCTGCTCGGCGGTCTGGCCACGCTGCTCGGGGCGGTGGGCGGCGGCGCGACGGTCGACGCCGGCGCGGTGGTGGGAGCCGGGCTCAACACGGTGCCCCCGGCGGTCTGCGTCCTCGGGCTCGGCGCCCTCGCCTACGGGATCGCGCCCAGGGCCGCGTCGCTCGTCGTCTACGGCGTGGTGACCTGGTCGGTCCTCATCGACCTGGTGGGGGGGATCGGTGCGCTCGACCACTGGGTGGCCGACACGTCGGTCTTCCACCAGATGGCCGCGGCTCCGGCCGCGGCTCCCCGGTGGCCGGCCATCGGCGTGCTCCTGGCCATGGGCATCGCCGGATCGGTCGCCGGTTGCTGGCTCCTGACGCGCCGCGATGTACAGGGTGGTTGAGCCCCCGGTCCCCGGACCACCGGTACGGTTGGATCCGTGGCCCAGTTGATCGTGCACGACGACGCGCTGACGCTGTCGCTGTCGCGCCTCGAGCGATTCGAGGGGTTCCGACGGGATCTGCGGGTGCCGCTGTCATCGGTCACCGCCGTGCGGGCCGTCACCGATCCGTGGCCCGAGCTGCGTGGGATCCGTGCCCCCGGCACCGGCCTGCCGGGCGTGGTGGCCGTCGGGACGCGGCGGGGATCGTTCGGCAAGGACTTCGCCGCCGTCCACGGCAAGGGTCCGGGCGTGGTGGTCGAGATGGCGGGCCAGGAGTTCGGACGCTGGATCCTGACCATCGACGATCCCGAGCCGGTGGTGGCCCAGGTGTCCGGGGCCGCCGGGCTCGGCTGAGGTCGGACCGACCACCCGGACGGTCAGGCCGAGCGCAGCTCCGGCCACAGGCCGCGGCGCTCGGGGCCGAGTAGCCGCTGGGTGTAGGTGCCCCCCAGGTGGGTCGACCGCCACGTCAGCATGGACTGCGCCAGCGGGAGCACCACGGCGGGGTCGACGGTGGTCGAGTGCCAGCCGGGGTCGGTGGCCAGGTCGAAGCACAGCCACGACCCGTCGGCGAACTGCACGTAGGCGTGGGTGGCGGTCCGTTCGACGGCCAGGTTGGTCCGCTCGAGCCGGGGATCGGTCCCGCCGCCGGTCCGGTGGGGGCCCATGACGGTGTCCCGCCAGTCCCACTCCCAGTGGGCCGACGTCCGCCACGTGTCGGGCACCGTCCCGTCGAGGAACGGCACGAGCGAGGTGCCGTCGCACTGGGAGGGCACCTCCACGCCCAGCAACTCGGCCACGGTGGGGAGCACGTCGACGCCCTCGGTGAACGCGTCCACCACCGACCCGGCGGTTCCCGACCGGCCGGGGGCCCGCACGATGCACGGGATGGCATAACTCGACTCGTAGAAGCCGAGCTTCTGGATGAGCCCGTGGTCCCCGAGCTGCTCGCCGTGGTCGGCGGTGACCACGACCAGGGTGTCACCGCCCCGGCCCGTCGCCTCCAGGTGGTCGAGGACCCGGCCGAGCTGGTCGTCGACCTCGGACACCATCCCGAAGTACTGGGACCGGAGTTGGGCGAGGTCGGCCGGGCCGGCCGGCGCCGCGCAGACCGGGAGCGTTCGGGCCAGGTCCACCAAGGGATGGACACCCGGGTCGACGGCCAGCGGGGTGCCCACCGCGTCGGGGGCATACCGGGTCGACCACCGGCCGGCCGCCGCGTAGGGCGGATGCGGGCGGAGATAGCTGGCGTGGGCGAACCACGGTCCGTCCTGGCGGTCGATCCAGGAGATGAGGGCGTCGGAAAGGAAGGCCGAGGCGCTGGCCTCGGCCGGGCGGTCGGGCTCGGTGGCCAGTGCCCGGTCGGCGCCGAGGCCGCCGTAGCCGCGTGACTCCAGCCAGGCCAGCCACGGCACCATCCGGCCGTCGAGCGCCAGTTCGTGGTCGAACCCGGGCAGCACTCCCTCGTAGGTGTCGAGGCGCGGGTCGGACGGGTCCCCGACCACCGACGGATCCACCCCCTGGTCGGTGTACCCGAAGAGCGCCGGCGCATACCCGGCCCGTCGGGCCAGGCGGGCCACGTTGTCCAGGCGGTCCTCGAGTGGCGATCCGTTGGCCACCACCCGGTGGTTCATCTGGTAGGTCCCCGTGTAGAGCGAGGCCCGACCGGGTGCGCACGGTGCGGCCTGGCTGAAGTGGGAGGCGAACCGCACCCCGCTCGCCGCCAACCGGTCGAGGTGGGGTGTCTCGACCACCGGATGGCCGGCCGCCGACAGGCAGTCGCCGCGGAACTGGTCCAGGGTGACGAAGAGGACGTTCACCCTCCCACTCTTGCAGTCCGCACCGTCGACGACCATCGGCACGGGCCGGGTCCACGCCGGAGAGCCACGCCGGAGTGCCACGCCGGAGCGCCACGCCGGAGCGCCACGGGTGCGGTGCCTAGACTTCCCGCGTGGACCACGTCGACGTCTTGATCCTGGGGGCCGGGCTGTCAGGGGTCGGCAGCGCCTGCCATCTGGAGGCCAAGCGCCCCGGCACGACGTACGCCATCGTGGAGGCCCGCGACGCCATCGGCGGGACGTGGGACCTCTTCCGCTATCCCGGCGTCCGGGCGGACTCCGACATGTTCACGCTGGGCTACACCTTCGAGCCGTGGGTCGGCGACCGGGCCATCGCCGACGGCCCGTCGATCCTCGACTACATCCGTACTACGGCCCGCACCCACGGGATCGAGGACAAGATCCGGTTCAACCGACGTGCCGTCGCCGCCTCGTGGTCGACGGCCGAGGCGCGGTGGACCGTCGAGATCGAGCGCACCGACGGTGGTGGGCGGGAGCAGATCACCTGCGGGTTCCTGTGGGGGAACACCGGCTACTACCGCTACGACCAGGGCTACCGACCCGGATTCCCGGGGGAGGAGCGCTTCGGCGGCACCCTGGTCCACCCCCAGCACTGGCCCCCGGACCTGGAGTGGGCGGGCCGGCGGATCGTGGTGATCGGGAGCGGGGCCACGGCGGTGACGCTGGTGCCCGCCATGGCGGACCGGGCCGCCCACGTGACCATGCTGCAGCGCTCGCCGACCTACATCGTGGCGCGCCCGGGCCAGGACCGCCTGGCCGACTCGCTCCGCCGCCACCTCCCGGCACGGTGGGCCCACGCCGTCATCCGGTGGAAGAACGTGCTGCTCACCCAGTTCAGCTTCGCGCTCAGCCGACGGGCTCCCGATCTGGTCAAGAAGGGCATCCGCAAAGGGGTCACCGAAGCGCTGCCCGCCGGGTACGACGTCGACACGGACTTCACCCCCCGCTACAACCCGTGGGACCAGCGGCTCTGCCTGGTGCCCGACGGCGACCTGTTCGCCGCCATCACCGCCGGGCGGGCCGACGTGGTGACCGACACCATCGAGACCTTCACCGAGACCGGGATCCTTCTCTCGTCGGGAACCGAGTTGGAGGCGGACATCGTGGTGACCGCCACCGGCCTCACCTTGCAACTGCTCGGGGGGATCACGCTCGCCGTCGACGGCACCACCGTCGTCCCGGGCGAGTCCGTGGCCTACAAGGGGATCATGCTGTGCGGGGTGCCGAACCTTGCCACCACGTTCGGGTACACCAATGCATCCTGGACACTGAAGGCCGACCTCACGGCCGAGTACGTCTGCCGCCTGCTCGCTCTCCTGGACGAGCGGGGCATGCGCCAGTGCACCCCGCTGGCGCCGGACCCGGGGCTCCCGACCGAGCCGTTCATCGACTTCTCCTCGGGCTACGTGGCCCGGGCCGTGGCCGACCTCCCGAAGCAGGGGGCCACCACCCCGTGGCGCCTCCATCAGAACTACCTGCGCGACACCTGGCTACTCCGCTTCGCCCGGGTCGACGACGCCCTCGCCCTGTCGAACCCGGTGCCGGCCACCGCCCCGGCGGTCGCACCCGCCTGACCGGCACCGGCCGCCACCAACCCCGTTGG
>Ga0075017_100002305_pt1 | contig 11902 bp, 10 predicted proteins | sample AleBraG_ABR_2012_FD_71475 | JGI IMG/M metagenome (GOLD analysis project Ga0075017, IMG submission 71475) | Freshwater sediment microbial communities in response to fracking from Pennsylvania, USA - Alex Branch Run_MetaG_ABR_2012 | ecosystem: Environmental > Aquatic > Freshwater > Creek >...
CGGGTGTTGATGACGGCCAGCGTCTGCGGGAAAACATCGTCGTCAACCAGGAAGACGGCGTCGGCCGGGGCGGTGCGGTTGCTTCGGCGCATCAAGGCCATGGCCTCGGCGGCGGCGGTTCCCTCATCCAACATGGACGCGTTCGCCGTGACCATGCCGGCCAAATCGGAGACGACCGTCTGGAAGTTCAGCAGCGCCTCCAACCGGCCCTGGGAGATTTCCGGCTGGTACGGCGTGTAGGCCGTGTACCACGCGGGGCTTTCGAGCACATTGCGCTGGATCACACCGGGAGTGTGGGTGCCGTAGTAGCCCTGCCCAATGAAGGACTTGTTGACCGTGTTTTTCGCCGCCAGCGCCTTCAATTCAACCAGCATGGCCTCTTCAGAGACGGCTGCCTGCAGGCTCATCGGCTCGGTGGTGTAGATCGATTCCGGCAGCGCGGCCATCGAAAGCTCTTCCAAAGAGCCGAATCCAAGGGCGCTCAACATATGATGAATGTGGGGCTGTGCACTAACCCCTATGTGTCGGTCACTAAACACGGCCGACACTAAGCTGTTTGAGTGCTGGCTGCCGGACAATTTTTCTGGGGTGTTTGTCAATGGGTTCTCCAAGTCGCGAACGTTCCACAGCTATTGTATGGGTCAGTGCCAGCGCTGACAGAATAAGCAGAGCGCCCAAGATTTCAGTACGCAACGCAAAGGTTATGGTTCTTCCGTGCAAGTAGTCAGCATCAGCAGCCTCAAAGGCGGCGTCGGCAAGACGTCGGTCACCCTTGGCCTGGCCTCAGCAGCACTGGCGGCCGGCATCCCCACGCTGGTGATCGACCTTGATCCGCATGCCGACGCCACCACCGGCCTCGGCGTCACCGCCAATGGCCAGCTGGACATCGGCCAGATGATCAAGGGCGCCCGCAAGGCCAACCTGGGCGCCAATGTGGTGCCCAGCGGCTGGTTGTCGGCCCACCAGCACGACGGCGGGCACCCGCCTGTCCTGGACGTTGCCATGGGCTCTGCCTTCAGTGGCATCTATGACCGTCCCGACCTGGGCAAGCGTGATCTCCGCCGCCTGTCCACCATCCTGGCCAATGCCGACCGTGGCGGCTCGGCCCCGTATCAGCTGGTTCTCATTGACTGCCCGCCCTCCCTGAACGGGCTCACCCGCATGGCGTGGACGGCCAGCAGCCGCGTATTGTTGGTGGCCGAGCCGGGACTGTTTTCCGTGGCGGGAACCCAGCGCACCATGCGCGCCATTGAATTGTTCCGGAGCGAGTTTGCGCCGTCCTTGGTGCCTGCCGGGATCGTCGCGAACAGGGTCCGCAGCGGCTCCAACGAGCACAGCTACCGGTTGGCGGAAATGAAGACCATGTTTGGTGAGCTGCTGCTCTCCCCCACCATCCCCGAACAGGCCAATTGGCAGCAGATCCAGGGTGCCGCCCACCCCATCCACCAGTGGCCCGGCGAATCGGCAAAAAACGCCTCGGCATTGTTTGATAAGTTGCTTGATTCGGTGCTCAACCAAGGTGCCACCCGCAGCCGCCTTTACCGCGGCTAGGAGTTCCCGGCCACAAAAAAGCGCCCCGTCGCCGCCCCAGTTCAGATTGTGGGGCGGGACGGGGCGTTCTTTTTGTTGATCCTTAGGAGATCTTTCGCTCGGCGCGGCGCTTGCTGAGTTCGTCGTCCGGGTAGGTCTGGATGGGGGCATGTTCGCTGGGAAGCGCCGCCAGGCTGCCTTCCACCTCGCGCCACACGCGGCCCACGGCGATGCCAAAGACGCCCTGGCCACCCTGTACCAGGTCGATGACCTCGTCGGCGGAGGTGCATTCGTAGACGGAGGCACCGTCACTCATCAGGGTGATCTGGGCAAGGTCCTCCACACCGCGTTCACGCAGGTGTTCCACCGCGGTTCGGATCTGTTGGAGGGACACGCCCGTGTCCAAGAGCCGTTTGACAACTTTCAGCACCAGGATGTCACGGAAGCCGTAGAGGCGTTGCGAACCCGAACCTGCGGCGCCTCGCACGGCAGGCTCAACAAGTCCCGTGCGGGCCCAATAGTCCAGTTGGCGGTAGGTGATGCCGGCGGCCTTGCAGGCCGTTGGGCCGCGGTAGCCGGCGTCTTCGTCCAGAACCGGCAAATCCTCGGTGAACAACAACCCCTGGGCACCAGCCGACAAGGCTGCGCTGGGGACAACGGCAGGCTTGAGCTCGCCGGCGTCATTCGTGGGACTCACGTGGATCCTCCTGTTCAAAGTTCCCTAATCGGAAAAGCTGCGTCGCAGACGGTTAGGGCAACACCAGGGTGCGGGCATTGCTGCCCTCACCTCCAGTGTGGCCGCTGTCGTTGCGGCTGGCAATGGGGAACTGATTACTTCGACGTTAGAACGGTGGCGCGCCAAGGTCAAAGACGTTCGCACAACAATTTTACCGTGTCGAAAGTTTCAGGCTCAGGTTTAACCTTAGAGGAGGGTTGAAAAGGGCCCTCAGATGGCGGCTATTTCTCAAAATCCTCGGGCTCAACGTCGTTCAGGAACTCCCTAAACTGCCGGACCTCGCGCTCCTTCGCCTCATCCTCGTTGCTGTCCGTCTCCGCGTCTTCATCGTGGTCGGCGATGATCACCCCGGCTTCCTCAACGAGGCTCTCGGAGGCCCAAATACTGCAGTCGGCACGCTGCGCCACCGCGATGGCGTCCGAGGCCCGCGAGCCAACAGTGGTGCCGTCCTCGAAGACCAGTTCAGCGAAGAACACGCCGTCCTCGACCCGCGTGAGGTTCACTCGCACCACACGGTGGCCCAGGGCCAACACCACGGCGCACAAGAGGTCATGGGTGAGCGGTCGCGGAGAAACCACACCCTGCTCGGCCAAGGCAATGGCCGTGGCCTCGGAGGCGCCAATCCAGATGGGGATGTGGCGGTCCCCCAGTCGCTCCTTGAGCAAAACCAAGGGCTGGTTGGAAGGCATTTCAATGCGGACACCCACGATCTGGACCTGGATCATTGGGCTTCCATTTCAGCAATCCTGGTGTACACCAAGGCACTGTGCAGGCTCAGGCACAGCTCGGCGATCTCGCGGGCCGTCTCCGCAGCCCTGGCGGCGGCGGTACTGTCCCTGCGGGAAGACAAGGGGGAAACCGCGGACTCAATCAGGCCGAATTCGCGGTCCGCTGCGGCGTGGAACGGGCGCAGGTGCCGTGGTTCCAATCCGTGGGCTGCAAGGTCGGTGCAGGCCTTGGCAACACGGAGGGCGTGGTCGTCAAAGCAGCCGTTGCGCATTTCCACCAAACCGTAGCTGAGCAGGGAATCGAGCATCTGTGCACTGGCCCCGGATTCGGCGCGAAGTTGCTCGGCTGTCAGCGCCCGGCTGCGGCCCTTGTGAACCAGCGCCAGCTCATCGGAAACCATGCGGGGGGCGATGGAAACCCCGGGTGGCAGGTTTTGGGGCGTTTGCCCCTGGTCGATGGCGTCCAGGTACTCACGAATAACCTTCAACGGCAAGTAGTGATCGCGTTGCAGGGCAAGGACAAAGCGCAAGCGCTCGACGTCGGCGTCACGGAACTGCCGGTAACCGGCGGCCGTGCGCTGGGGGGCGATCAACCCCTTCTCTTCATAGAATCTGATCTTGGAAGCTGTCACGGAGGGAAAGTCCGGCGTCAATTGCGAAAGGACTTCGCCGATATTGAAGATGGCAGCCACGCCCGGGCGTCGGTTGCTGGATTGCACATCCACCAACCGACGCCCGGCGCTTTGGTTCATACTCGCCACGTGCGTCCTCAGGATTTCGCGGCGTCTGCAGCACTGAAATAGTAGGTGAGACGGAATTTTCCGATCTGCACCTCGGCTCCGGTTTGCAGCCGCACCGAATCAACCCGATCGCCGTTGACGTAGGTGCCGTTCAAGCTGCCGGAATCGGTGAGTTCGAAGCCCCCCTCAACCTTGGTGAACTGCACGTGCCGGCGGGAGACAGTCACATCGTCGAGGAAGATGTCGGCATCCGGGTGCCGTCCCACAGTTGTCACGCTGCTGTCCAGCAGGAACCTGGCGCCTGCGTTGGGGCCCGCATGGGCAACTAGCAGGGCAGAACCCGCTGGAAGCGAATTGACTGCGTTTTGCTCGTCGGCTGCCAGGGCAGGTACCGAGGTCTTTCCGGAGCCAGCCGGGGAGAGCTGGATTGAGGTCGTGTCAGAGACGCCCGGCTGATTTTGGGCGTCCGCCTGATCATTCACCCCGGCGTTGTTACCCATGTCAACCATTGGTGTTCCTCCTGAACATCGTCACTGAAAAATGTGTCATCAAAAACCTAGTCGCCGCAGCTTAAAAAGTGCTGTGACCTACATGTTGTTACTCGTAACCTAGCTTACCTTTTCCTGGTACTCGGCGGCGCTGAGCAAGGTGCCATAGCTGGCGGTGTCGCTCAGGGCAATTTCCACGAGCCAGCCGGCACCGTAAGGGTCGGAGTTGATCAACGCCGGATCTGCGTCCAATGCCTCGTTGCGGGCACTGACTCTTCCGGTCAGGGGTGCGTAGATGTCACTGACGCTCTTGGTGGACTCAACCTCACCCACCACGGTGTCTGCCGCGACCTCTGTGTCGGTCTCGGGCATCTGCACATAAACCACATCGCCGAGGGCATCCTGGGCGAAGTCGGTAATACCGACCCGCACAACACCGTCCGCATTGGGCGCGGAGACCCATTCGTGCTCGGCGGTGTAGGACAGTTCTGCGGGAATATTGCTCATGGGGGCGCCTTTCAATCGATCCTCGCCACTGGCGGGAATTTGAAGTTTCAAAGTGGAACCGAAAACTCGGCCAACGGGTGCGTATCCCCCCGACCAAGACCAGTCTTTAGGGTGAAATGGTTATTGACAAGTCGAACAGGCCTTCGTGCCAGTTTCCGTGCAAATTGGCGTTTGTACTAACGCAGCATGACGCTGTGGTGACATGATTCAAAGTATGAGCGATTCCCCAGCACCGGATCCGGCTGAAACCCCGTCGAAGGGTCCCGGAACGCCGACACACGGCCGCACCAGGACACCCGTTTGGCTGAGACGGACAATCGTCGGTGTAGCCATTGCCGTGGCGCTTGTGGCGGCGTTCTTCATTGTCTCGGCAACAGTGCCACTCACGTGGGCCAACGCCATCAAGAGCCAGGTTGGCCCGCAACTGGGGAACAGCATTCCGTTGGGGATGTTTTATGGTTTTACTTTCTCATTCATTCCGGTCCTGCTCGCTTGGCAGGCACACCACAAGAACCTCCACACGTGGCTGCGCATCTCCATCCTGGCGGTGGCCGCCCTCCTGACGCTGCCCAACCTACTGACGTTGAGTGTGCTGCATGGGACCACCACCTCGGCCAGGAACGCGCTGGCAATTTGGAATACCGGCGGCGCCAACTGGTTTGGCGCATGGAGCCAGGGATTTATGGTGGCCGGCATCGTGTGTGCGATTACGGTGATCATCCTCTCCCGGATCTGGCTGCACCGGGGGAAGAAGATCCGCCAGATCAAGGCCGCTGAAAAACTGGTCCGAGACAACGACACCGCCAAGGCCCGGGCCGCCAAGGAGGCTGCTCGGGCCGCGGAGAAATCTGCCAGAATTGCCGAACGTGCCGCGAGGCGCCAAGAGGGCAGGCCCAAGCCGCCCGCGGACGGCGCTGCTGCGGATGGTCCAAAGCCCCCCGCACCATAGCGGCCGGGTTCCGGCCAGGCGAAGGTGCGGCCGCGGCCGCGGCACCGTCATTCCAACCTCATGAGGTCGGGCAAAGTCAAACTTGCCCTGTCCCGCCAAGGGAAGGTCGGAGATGAATCGGCGCCTACGTGCGCTTCACCGGATCCTAGGGGCCTACCGGGTGAACATTACGGCCTGCAATTTTGGCTGGGCCAACTTGGCGCCGAACGGGTCAGCGCGCTGGCCAGATCCGCCCTCTTTGTCACTCCCAGGCGGTCAAAAAGATGCGAAATATGCGTGTCCACGGTCCGGACGGAAATGGTGAGTTTTTCCGCTATTGACCTGTTGGACATTCCGGCCACCACCAGGGCCCCGATTTCGCGTTGCCTTGCCGTTAGCGCAATCTCGGCAGTGACTGAGGGTATCCACACGCCCATCTTGTTGAGCTCTGTAACGGATGCCGCGATGACACCGGCATCCCCTTCCATCAAGGCGCGGGCATGGGCCACCATGGCGGCCGGCACCTGGCCCTCGACGTTGCCAGCGGCCTGCTCCAGGGCCTCCAGCAGTCCACCGCGATCCATTTGCTCGGCATGGACAACACGCAGGTGGAGCCCCCACATGAGCCCCAGGGAGCTGGACTTATCTTGGCACCACTGCACAAATTCATCAATCTGCGCCGTCAGATCCGCATCGGCGAGGGCCCACTCCACCAAAAGTGCGCGGTATCGGCTTTCAGTTTCGATACTGCGGTTCATGGTTGCTTCCATGCCGCGATACTCCTGCAGGGCGGTTCGGGCCTTCTCTAGATCTCCACGATGGACGTAGGCGAAGGCGAGCCCGGCCCAGGCCAATGGTTCCAATCCGGTGGAGGAACCCGAAGCAAATCTTGACAAGGCACCGCGCAACTCACCCGTGGCCTGCTCCCATTGCCCAAAGGACAAACAGGCGTACCCCGTGCCGGTTTGGTAAATGCCGGAGTCGTGACGTTGGCCAATTTCTTCGTCGACTTCGGGAAAGTATGCGGCAAGCACGGGGTCCCCCATCCATTGCGCGGCCCAAAACCTGGCCGAAAGGACAGCCGTGCGCAGGGCGGGAAATTGTGCATGTTCGGGGCCAATCTTCTCCAGTTGCCGCACTGCTAGTTCCATGGCCTGGACCGGCTTGCCGGCCTGGCCCAGTGCAAAGACGTGGGATGGCACCAGTGTCATGTTGGCAGGATGGTTGGAAGCTTTCAGGGCAGGGTCTATCCCCGCCAGGAATTCCTCATACCGCCCAGCGTATCCAAGCCGTGACAGTTGGTCAATGGCCAGCGCATTGGCGTGTTCCCCCGTCGGGTCAACAGCCTTCTCTGCATCGGCCAATTGCTGTAGCGCCGCGTCCATGTCGCCACGGTGGAACTGCCACAAATCGGCCATGATGCTGGCGCACTGGGACACGATGGCATCAGGAACCGCGCCGCCGGAACCGGCATGTTCCCGCGCGGCGATGACATCCGACTCCGCGTCCAGGGTCTCGCCCAAGTCCCTGAAGGCCCTGGCGCGCAGCAGGTGCGCCAGGACCCGTTCGGAGCCGTTCACGTCCTCATGGTCCAGGGCCAGTGTTGCCATCCGCACTGCCCCCTGTGGCTGGGTCATGGTTTCGGCGGTTTCCCCGGCAAGCAGGAGTGTCGCCACATCCGGGGCGACCTGGCACTCCAACGCCCAGTCCACCCACCGGGTTATCCCGGCAGGACCTTGTGCGTGCAGTTCGTGCTGGGGCAGGTGCTCAAAGAGTTCCCTTTTGCGTTGGGGGTACAGCAAGGAACGCAGCGTTTCCGCATAGAGCGGGTGCCCAATCCTGACGTTGGCCTGCCCGCCCTCGGGCGTATCGATGACGATCAGCAGCCTGTCCACCAGTTCCCTAAGGTCACTGTCCGGAGCCATGGCGGAGACGGTGCGCAGGGGAACGGTTTCGGCCAGCGCCACCAGGTCGGCAATGGTTCGTTGGGCCGGGGTGAGGGTGGTGATGTCGCGGGCCAGCAGGTCGGTCAACCGGCGGTCTGCCCTGAGGGGGGCCGTCCAGGTCAAGGCAATTCCGCCGTATTTCACATCCCCCGCAGCCACGATCGAGTACAGCAGTTCGCGCACATGCAGGGGGTTTCCCGCCGTGGTGAGCCAGAGCCGGTACGCCATGTCGTTGGAGGCTGGCTCCTCCAATGCGCAGCGCAGGATCAGGCGCACGGATTCGTAGCTCAGGGGAGCCAATTCCATCCGCTCCACTCGGCCGCCGCGCCACAGGGCATCAATGGCTGAGGGCATGCCGGGGTTCTCGCGCACCGTACCAAACAGCCGGGCCCGCCCATCCGAAAGGACCATGCGCAACACACGTGCGCTGTCGTCGTCAAACAAGTGCAGGTCTTCGGCATAGATCACCGGGGGCAGCCCGTCAGGCGTGGCGCCCAGGCTTTCCAGGACCAGGGCAGCCAGGCCCTCCAACGTGGGCGGCAGCGCGCTGGCATCCCCAACGATCGGGGCAAAAGTGGTCAGTGGCGTGCAGTTTTCATAGGGCAGCGGCAGGCGTACAACGGCGGAAGGAGGGCCGTGCTGCGCCCCGGCCTCCCCTGCATCCTGGTAAGCGGCCAGCGCAGCCGAGACAACCGTTGACTTGCCCATGCCGGGCGGCCCCACCACCACAACGCCAGCGCTGCCGGTTCTGAGCTTGTCAAGCAGGATGTCGATCTCTTGCTCACGACCCACGATGGGCCAGCGAACGCGAGTTGGTAATGATTGCGAAAACGTGCAGTGTGAGACCACGTAAATCTTCCCCCTACGTCACCAAACGATGCTGCAGTAAACCCTTGTTTTCAGAGGATTCACAAACTAACCTTTTGGATGATGCTATAGAAACTTTCGGGAAATACCGAACGCGGGGTACTAAAAAGCCCATTTGAGAGCTAAGTCACCATCACCGGCGATGGTGGGCTTTGTTGTGGCACGGGGAAGCCCCCGCGCCCCATGCGTCGAGAGGCGGGTACGGACTGCGGTGGGTCATCGAAGTTTGTCCGGGGCCGGTCAGAGAACCGTAACGAACCGTGTAATGGCATCGCGCAAGGTGTCCGCCAGTCCGTGCCCGGTGTCCATCCCGGCGCGGGCCGCCAGAGCCGTGTCAGGTCTGTCGGTGATCAGGGCGTCGACGTCGTCGCGCAGCTTTTGCCGCTGCCCGGACTCGCTGTTGACCGTCCAAACGTATAACTCCTTCCCTTTCCGCCAGGCGTCGTCGCGCAGTGCGGCGGAGTAGGACCATTCCTCCACCACCACAAAATCCGCCGTTGTCTGCGGGACGGCCACGCCGGCAAGGGCCATGGTGTATCCGGCGTAGGCTGTCGGGCGCAGGCGTTTGAGCTCCTCGATGCTGGTCTTGTCCAGGGAATGGAAGATGTTGTTGGTGAAGGCGTCCAGGGATTCCATCTCAGCCACCAGGCGCGGCACCAGGCGGGGGCCTTCGCCACCGTGCAGCTTGATCTCCACCAGCAGCGGCATGCGAAGCTCCTTGGCGCGCACCAGGTAGTTGGCAAAGGATGGGACCTGGGCGGTGTGGCCCTGACCGTCCGTCACCTCGAGGGCGGTGATCTCGGCCAGGGTGAGTTCGCCGACCGTGGCGTTCCTGCCCGCCAAGCGCTGTAGATTGGCGTCGTGCATGGCCACGAACTTCCCGTCCCGGGTTTCCATGACGTCCATCTCGACCATGTCCGCACCGGCCAGGGCCGCAGCTTCCAGCCCGGGGATGGTGTTTTCCACTCCCCCGGCACTGAATCCGCGGTGCGCCACCACCAGCGTGGCAGGCTTGAGCTGTAGGGATTCCATGACCGGAACATTGACCACCGCCAGTGCCGCTACCGCGCACACCACAACGGCGGCCACCACCAGGGGGCCTCCTCTCCCCCGCAGTGTGCCCCGGGGCGTCCGGGACCAGCCCGCCACGGCGGCGCCGCCGTCGTCCGTGGCCGGGGACGGGGACGCCGTGGTCTCCACCAGCAGGGTCGGCGCCAGGACCTGACTGCGCCCGAACAGCTCCAGCAACATGGCGCACAGGACCGCCACGGTAAAGCCCACCACCAGCAGACCCGCCACTTCGGCAACGCCAAGTCCCACGGCAGCCACCGCAGGGGAAAGCCCTGGTGCGGTGGCATCGGTGAGCACCGTGGGCAGTGAAGCGGTGGCAATCAACGCTAACCACACAAGGTTGGCTGCCACAAACACCACGGCCATGGCCGCGATGAGGGGGAAAAACGCCTGCCGGGTCAGCCGCCAGCTCAACCGGTAGGCAGCGAAACCGGACGCCCCCGTCAGGGCAAAGATGGGCAGGACCAGGGCCAGGCGCACATTGAGCACAAACAGGACCAGCAGGAAGAGAACATATGCCATGGCCCCCGGGACCGATTTCAACAACTCCCCGGAGATGAAGTCCGGAATGGCCACGGTGTGCGTCAGCGCCGACAGGAACCCGAACTGTGAGAGTGGCAAGATCACAAAGAGGTACAGCAGCAGCGCCAGTGAGCCGGGCCTGGTGAGCTTGCGCAACAGGGGTGCCGCATCCCGGCCGAGCCCTGCGAGGGTGAATGTGCCGTGGGCCCGCAACCGGGCACAGGCCAGCAACAGCACAGTCAGCTGCAGCGACATCACCAGCAGCGCCACCAGGACCAGCACAAGTAGCAGCACAAGCGACAGCGGCACCGTAAAAATGGCGCCCAAAGTATTCATGTCCACGCCGTGAAGCCCGGCCGCGGACAGGACTTCGCGGAACAACCAGCGGATCACCGGCAGCGCGAGAAGCGCCGTGATTCCCTGAAATCCCAAGTACAGCAAGAACATGCGCCAGCCGCTGTGCCGCAGCGCCCACCCTGCACTGCGCAGCAGAGCCGGGAACACCTCCTTGGGGGAAAGTTCAAGAATCCTCTGGCCAGGGCGGGCTTTCAGGCTCACGCGGCGGCTGCCTTCAGCCTGACCTTGCGGTACGGGTGGGTGTCGACCTTGGTGGTGAGCTCGGTGATGACGTCCTCGTAGGAGGCGTTCCTGCGGGCGGCCGCCATGAGCACCTTGGTGGTCTTGGCGGCCGCCCGCAGGTTCATGGGCCGTCCTGCGATGCCATAGAGCAGCTGCGACCATTCCGGCAACAGGGCAATGATCCCGTCCTGGATGATGACGCCCGTCCACACCTTCACAGGGTTCCCCCAAAGCGCCGGCCGGCGCAGGCCGCGGGAGATCTCGGCCGCGGGAAGGGTCAGCGCCATCCAGTCCTGCGGCGTATTGATGTACGTATCCAGTTCCGCCCGGGTGGCAGGAATCCTGGCGGGGTCCACGCCGGCAAGCTCCGCAGCCTTGTGCTGCTCCCTGACCAGCTGGTCCTGTTCAGCGACGCTCAGGGCCGGGCCGTACAGGTCCGCACCCCGCAGGACGCCCCAGACAATGGTGTTGTGGGTCCATTCAAGCCAGGCGTCGGTGTCCGCGCGCAGGGTCTCGCCGGTGGCAGGGTCCCTCCAAGTGCTGGCGGCGTGCATGCGCCGCACCGAGGCCCCTGCTGCGTCGGCGTGGGCCTTGTCGCCAAAGATGGTGGTGTCGATGTAGCGCCCCGTGCGCTCGGCCCTGCCGGGGCCATCGGCTGCGAAATCGCTGACCTTCTCAAAGAGCCGCATCATGTCTGAGTTCAGCGCCTGCAACAAGATGGCGGCAACGCCGCCCAACTTGGACGACGGATCGGAGAACACCCGCCAGCTGACGCTTTCCGGGCCAAAATGCCCGTCGTCCTGGCGTTCATGGCGGGCTTGGGGCACAGAGGTGGCAGGCATTGTCTTCTCTTCGTCTCGACGGCGTCAGGGGTTGTGCCTGCAACCCGCCCGGGACCATGCCGCCGGGTCACCCCGCGGCCCCGGTGAGAAGAGGCGTTCGCTGCGAATGCCATGAAGCGCACCCGCACAGGGCAAGACGCATGGCAGTGCCGGCCCCGAAAGTGATCATACAGATTTTTGCCGCAGTGGCGGGAAAGTCATTCGCAAACCCCGAAAAGGCCGTCATATGAGGCGTTGGGGAAAGGGGCGCGACCCTGGGTCGCGGGTTAAATAAGTCGACCCGCATAGCATCGGCGAGATACTAATACGGGCCTAACCGCCGCTAACCTTGAGAAAGGCGCCTTGGCTAATAAGAACACTACCCTCCAGCAGCGGGATCGCTGGCATTGACGGCGGCTTTGAGCGCAAGCTCACACGC
>Ga0075017_100002307_pt1 | contig 11901 bp, 12 predicted proteins | sample AleBraG_ABR_2012_FD_71475 | JGI IMG/M metagenome (GOLD analysis project Ga0075017, IMG submission 71475) | Freshwater sediment microbial communities in response to fracking from Pennsylvania, USA - Alex Branch Run_MetaG_ABR_2012 | ecosystem: Environmental > Aquatic > Freshwater > Creek >...
GTACGCCGCGGTACTGGTCGCAGCGCATGGCCAGCTGCTCAAACTGGATACTCTCGAAGCGATTGCGCGTTCCGGGGCGAGCGCCGCGGAGCAGTTGCGTCTGATCCTCAGCCAGATCCTGGTGCGCTCGCCCGAGTCGGCCCTGCCGTGGGGAATGCGGGTGCTGGTGCGCGAACTGTTTGCGCCCTCAAATCACCTGCCGGTCCTGATGCGCCAGGCCGTGGCGCCGAAGATCCGCATCATGATGGGCGTCATTGCCGCGTTGCTGGCTGTGCCGGTGGAATCCCCCGTGGTTCAGCGCGCCATGGCGTTCGTGGTTCTGCCATGCATCATGCTGGCCGTGGCGCCGCGCAGCGCGTTGCGACAGGGGTTGCCTGCGCTCGACGCGCAGCCCGAGCTGCTGCTCGAAGACATGACCCGGTATGTGGTGGCGGGTCTCGAGTCCCTTAGGCGCGTGTATCAGCGCGCTGCACCGTGAATGATCCCGCCACCGCTCGCGCTTGGCACGGCCCCACAAGGCCGGGTGGACCAGGCTGTGCGGCGTGCCGCATCATCAGACACGTTCCGCCAGCTTCCTCTGGACCTGCGCGATGCGATCAACGAGGGCCTGCTGGCTGGCCCGCACATGCAGGTGAGCGGACCGGCGCTGGGCATCACCGGTGGGCACTGCGACGACAATCTCCTGCCCATGCGCTACCACGCCCAGGGCGACGGCGTGGCCGACGGCGTCGAGGCCGTTCAGCACAAGGTGCGCGAGACGATCAAGTATGGCGCCGATCTCATCAAGATCTGTGTCACCGGCGGTGTGCTCTCCAAGGGCGATGATCCCCAGGCCTCGCAGTACACGTTGGAGGAGATGAAGGCCATTGTTGCCGACGCGCATCGGCTGGGCCGCAAAGTGGCCGCTCATGCGCATGGTGCACAGGGCATCCTATGGGCGACCGAGGCTGGGGTTGATTCCATCGAGCACGGCTCGTACCTGAATGACGAGGACATCGCGGCCATGAAGGCGCACGGCACGTATTTCGTGCCGACGGCCTATCTGGTCGATTGGATGCAGGCCAATGGCAACCTACCCAAGTTCTACCAGCAGAAGATGCGGGACGTGAGCGCCGTGGCAAAGACCAACGCCCGCAAGGCCATTGCGGCGCACGTCAAGGTCGCATTGGGTACCGACGCCGCCGTGTACCCGCACGGTCTGAACGCGCGTGAATTGGCGGTCTACGTCGAGCAGTTCGGCATGGCACCGCTGGCCGCCATCCAGACCGGCACCATCAATGCTGCTGACCTGATGGGATGGTCGGACAAGGTGGGTGCCATCGATCCGGGCAAATGGGCGGACCTCATTGCCGTCAAAGGGGATCCGCTGCATGACTTGCGGCTGCTGCAGCATGTGGAGTTCGTCATGAAGGGTGGCGTGATCTACAAGGGTGCCGCGCCGTAGCCGCCGCAGCGCCCGTCTGGTGACGTTCTGATGGAAAACGGGGCCGACCCGCGCTGCGCGCCGGCCCCGTCGTTGGCGCGAGGGGCGCCGCGTGTCAGGTTTTGCTGACCGTGAGCACGATCCGACCCCGATACATGCCAGGCTTGATGGGCTCGATGCGATCATCGACGCTCATTGCCACCCGGAAACCGGGCGGTGCGCCGAGAGCGGAACCCTCGCCGATATTCAGCGCCGTGAGATAGGAATTGCCGGTGAGCGTCCAGGTGGACTGCTTCAGCGTCACGCTCACGCCATTGTTGATCGCCGCGCCCGCAGTGTTGGTGACGTCTCCCAGCAGCTGATAGTCGGCGGCAGTGATGGTGTCCTTGGCGTGCCGGGCCGATGAGGCGGTGATTACGCCAGCCACGCCCGAGTGCTCGAAGGCGAGCACGAGATTCTTGCCGGCCGGCGCCTTACCAGGACCACCGCCCGGTGGGCCGCCCGGCGGCCCACTCGGGGGACCGCCGGGGCCGCCCTTGGTGTCACCGCGAAAGGCATTGTAGAAGTCGCCCCTGATGTTGATATTGGCGAATGTGGCCGTCACGTCGGTGCCGTGCGCGGCCGCGAGGTCAAACCCCTTGATCCGGGCCGGCGGACTCTTGGACTCGTGATAGACGCCCTTATTGACCTGAGTGCCGCTGACCATGACCGGCCCCGGATCGTCGTTGTCGATCAACTGGATGATGACGCCACTCTTGGAATTCAGCTGCGCGCCGCGGGCACCGTCCACGTTGATGTCGGCACTGGCGCCTTTGACCAGGAAGATGGTCTTTTGGGCCTTGATCACGGTGTCGTCCAATACTTTGACCGTGCCCGGACCGTGCCACATGACTCCGAAGCGGCCCGAGTCCACGGTCGTCGGTCTTTGCGGCAGGGCCTTAAGTTCGGCGGCGGTGAGCCCCAGATGCAGATCCGTATTGAGCTTGGCGATCCGCGCCGGCGTGCTGGCGGCGAATAGCGCGTTGCCGCCGGTGATGATCACCCCGTAGCTGGCAACCTTCAACGCACTACCGTAGAAGGAGTTGAGGGCATTGCCGATGGAATAGGAGCCGTAGCCGCTGCGGCCCGTGATCGTGATGGTGCTATTGATCGCGGTCAGCTTGGTGTTGGTGCTCGAGTCCACCGACAGCACGCCCCAGCCCTCGGCGGCAATGGCCGAATTGATGTAGGTGGCCGTGGTGTTATCGCCCAGCAGGTTGGTGGCCCGGCAATTGCCGGCAAGCCCGAGCATCCAGGGCACATCCTTCATCTGACCAGGCGTCACGTTGGAGACATAGTCCGCCGGCAGCGTGCCATTCCTGGCCAGGATGTCGGAGTCCTTGACGATCAGATGGCTGCCCTTATCGGCCACGATGGCGGTGCGGACCGCACCGTGGGTGCGGATCCGGGCACGGTCCACGATCAGTGTCGTGTCCTTGCCCGTGGCCATGATGCCGGCGCCAAAACCGGCGAAGTCATTGCCGCCGTTGCCCGTGAGATCCACATTGGCATCCTTGATCGTATACGTGCCGCCGGTGACGTAGATACCGTTGAAGTTCTCACCCACGGACTTGATGCGGGCGCCGGACAGTATGCCGTCCTTGAGCGTGTAGGCACCCGCCGCCGGCAGCACGGACTTGCCCGTCACGACGCCGCTGCGGTCCAGGAACAAGGCTTCCCGGAAAGGGTGCAGCAGGTCCGGCGAGCCGCCCATGCCGGCGAACCTGACGATATTGGAGTCCGTCACGGTCAGCACCACCTTGCCAGCGTAGGTGCCCGGTCTGATGGCAGTCTCCGCGCCATTGACCGTGAGCGTCAGGCTGTGCTCCTCGGGAGCGCTGAGCTGCCCACCCTGGGCCAGCGTCAGGCTCGCCAGCTGGGTGGAATGATCGACCAGCCAGTTGGTGCCGCTCGCGACGACGCGGCTCGAGCCCGTCGCGCCCTGCGCATCGGCGTGGGACGGTGCTGCCGCAACGGCCAGTGCCAGCGCCATCACGCACAGCGCGGTCACATGAAAGTACCTGCGATTCCAGTGCATTGATATCCCCTGATGCCAGAAATTGGCGCGCGGATTGTAGGCATACCGCGCGTGGCGCGCACCAGGAGATTGCGCGTTGGTACTGGCCCGCGTGCTACGTCGAGCGGGCAATGGACGCGACGATCACCACCGGGCCCGTGGGCAGTCCAGTGGGCGAACCGCCGCGCGGCTCGACGCTGACGGCCACCTGCATCGCGGCCAGCAGCAGCTCGCGCTGCGCCGCATTCAGGCGACGCGCAAGGCGACCCTGGCGGGGCAGTAGTCCTAGCGAGACCGGATGCCCGGTGCCCACGGGCAGCACCCACAGCTCGTAGCTCTGCGTTGCGCTGAGTGTGACCGGAGCGAGCGCGCGGATATTGATCTGCGCGGAATCCGCGCTGCGCTCCACGCGCCACTGCGGCGCCGTATTGGCCTGCGCCAGCACCGCCACCGGTTGCCAGGTCGGCTCGCTCCAGATGGTGAGCCTGCCCACGACGATGAGTGCGGCGATGAGGCCGGCGGCCACCGCGGCCGGCCACCAGCGCCGCCCGGCGCGGCCGCGCGCAATCAGTCGATTGGACGTGGTGTCGGCAGGCGCGGCAATCTGGCGCCGGATCTGCGGCCAGACGCTGGCCGAGGGAGTCACGGGAGCGAGTTGCAGGCTCAGCGGCGCCAGACGATCTTCCCAGCGCAGCCGCGCCTGCCGCAGCACCGGGGACGCCGCCGCCAGCCGCTCAAAGCGCGCGCGCCCATGATGACGCAACAGCCCGACCACGTAGTCGGCGGCGATCCGGTCGGCGAGATCAGGGCGATCGTAGTTCATGATTCCAGGCACGTCTTCAAGGATTCCAGCCCGCGACGCACCCAGCTCTTGACCGTGCCGAGCGGCTGGCCGATGGCAGTCGCGATCCGATCCTGAGTCAGGCCCTGCTGGTAGGCGAGCAGCAGGCACTGGCGCTGCGCCGCCGCCAGCAGGCCGAGGCAGCGGCGCAGCGCCGCCTGCACGGCGCCAAATTCCACGCCTTCGGCCGGACCGGCCACCTGCAGCTGTTCGGCCCCGCTGAGTTCCGCCGCATCCAGGAGCACTGTGGGGCGCACGGCGCGCTGCATGTCGATGGCGCGATTGCGGGCAATGGCGATCATCCAGGCCACGGCACGCCCCTTGATGCGATCGAACTGCCCGGCCTGCTGCCACACGCGAATGAACACATCCTGCAGGGCATCCTCCGCCGCGGCGCGTGAAGCGAGGATGCGCATCAGTATGGCCAGCAACTGCGGCGCGACGCGCGTGTACAGCGCCTGCAGGGCCGACTCGTCCTGCTCGGCGCAGCGGCGCAGCAGCTCCTCCAGTTCCTCGTTGTCAAATGCGACGGCCAAGCAGGCTCCATGCCCCCTATACGGTGCCGCTGGCCGGCTGGATGTGGGCCCGTCCGCGGCGACCGCCAGCATATAGCGGCCGGCGCCTCCCTGTCAGCATCCGGCCATCCGGGAATTTTCGCGGCGCCCGTGCATCCGGCCCGCCGCCTGGATCGTAACTGGGACGGGATGGAAACAATCAACCAATGCTCCTACAGGAGGGGTTATGCACAATTTCATGCGCGTCTGGCGCTCACGCTCGTTCGGCGGGCCCTTGCTGGCGACGGCCGGCCTGGTACTGCTGTGCGCTGCACCCGCGCAGGCATCGAGCCACCGCGAAGCGCCCTTTATTACCGAGCACCCGAAAGTCGATGGCACCGATTTCTACGCGTTTCGCAGCTATGAGCCGGGCCGCGGCGACTACGTCACCCTGATCGCCAACTATCAGCCGCTGGAGGCGTCGTATGGAGGACCGAACTATTTTACGATGGACCCGGACGCGCTCTACGAAATTCACATCGACAACAACGGTGACGGCGTCGAGGATCTGACTTTTCAGTTCCGTTTCAAGACGCTGCGACGCAATATCACCTTGAATGTCGGCGGCAAGAACGTCGCCATTCCCCTGGTGCAGGCCGGTCAGATCAGCGAGGTCAATCCGGCCGTACAGAACGTGGCGGAGACCTACACCGTGGCGCTGGTGCGCGGGCCGCGGCGTTCCGGCGCGGCGCAGCTGATCAGCAACGCCGCGACCGGTGCCACTACGTTCGACAAGCCGCTGGACAACATCGGCAACAAGACCATTCCCAACTACCCGGCCTACGCCGCCAAGTTCGTCTACAACATCAGCATTCCCGGGTGTGGCGGTGGACGGCTGTTCGTTGGGCAGCGCAAGGATCCGTTCGTGGTTAACCTGGGCGAGACTTTCGATCTGATCAACATCAAATACCCGGCCGTCGAATTCAACCCCAATGCCGAACGCTCGGCGCCGGACTCGCTCAGCGATGCCAACACCACCAGTCTGATTCTGGAGGTACCGGTCAGCTGCCTGACACGCGGCAACGACCCGGTCATCGGCGGTTGGACCACGGCCAGCATGCGCCAGGGCAGCCTCCTGAACCCTGAGCCCCGTGATCGCGACGCGGAACGTTACGATGCCAGCAAGGTGGGCGGTGCGTGGACTCAGGTTTCGCGGCTGGGCATGCCATTGGTCAATGAGGTCGTCATTGGCCTCAAGGACAAGGATCGATTCAACGCCAGCGTGCCATCCGCCGATGGGCAGTTCGCCGACTACGTGACCAATCCCACACTGCCGGCGCTGGTCGAGGCCCTGTTCGGTGCGGCCGGGGTCAAGGCGCCCACCAACTTTCCGCGCAACGACCTGGTCACGACCTTTCTGACCGGCATACCTGGGCTCAATCGGCCCCAGCATGTGGTGGCCTCCGAGATGTTGCGCCTGAACACCGCAACGCCGCCCGTGGCCAAGGGCTCGCAGAATCGGCTCGGGGTCATCGGTGGCGACGCCGCCGGCTTCCCGAACGGGCGGCGGCCGGGCGATGACGTGGTCGATGTGTCGCTGCGTGTCGTCATGGGACTGCTGTGCACGCTGAACAATCCAGCCGTGTTCGGCTGTCAGGCCACGGATGCGCCCGCAGGCGGCATCCATTTCACCGACGGCGCGTACCTCGATGACAGCTTCATCGACGGTGCGTTTCCCTACCTGAAGTCGCCACTGGCCGGCTCGCCCAACGGCGTGAACGGTCTGCCGGCGGACATGTAGCTGGCGGCTGCCCGAGCTCTCAAGGAGTATGCGTATGAAAAGATCACTCGCCATCACACTCGCGCTGGCTGCCCTGGCCGCCTTGAGTGGCTGTGGCGGTCCGGGCGGCAGCGGCGCCGTGGCGCCGGCCCCGGCCGCCGTGGATGCCTTCACGCAATCGGTAGAGAGCATTGTCGTCATGGCCAGCGACAGTGCTCTGCCCCTGGATACCACCGGGATTGCGGCCGACTACGCGGACCAGGCCAAGCCCATCGCGGTGTACTAGCCGTGAGCGGACGAACGCTCGGCGCGCGCATCGGACTGGGGCTGGGGCTGGCGCTCCTGCCAGCCCTGGCTCCGGCCGCGCCGCATCTGCCGCCGAGCGATGCGAGCGTCGTGGAGACCCTGCCCATCCGCTACGACCCGGCGCTGGCCGCGCTGCAGCCGTTGCGGGCCGCGCTCCAACGCCAGCCCGGCGAGCTGGCGCCGTCCCTGAATCTGGCGCGCGCCTATATCGCTGCGGCCCGGCGTAACGCCGATCCGCGCTTCCTGGGTTATGCCCAGGCGACATTGAGCGCCTGGCCGCAGGGCGCTGGGGCACCACTCGACGTGCGGGTGTTGCGCGCGACAATCCTGCAATCGCTCCACCAGTTCGATGCCGCCCTGGCGGAACTGGACGCCGTGCTGGCGGTGCGGCCCGGGCATGCCCAGGCGCTGCTGACGCGGGCCACCATCCTGCAGGTGCGTGGCCGCTTTGTGGAAGCGCAGCGCGATTGCGGAGCCCTGCTGCGCACGGCCGGCGAGGTCAGCGCCGCCCTGTGTCTGGCCAGCGTGGCAGGAGTCACCGGTCGGGAGGCATCGGCCCAGGCACTGGCCCGCCACGCGCTGGCCGATGCGCCGGTCAGCGAGGGCGCGCTGCAGGTGTGGGCGCATACCATGCTGGCCGAGATCAGCGCCCGCGCCGGCGAGCTCGCGGCGGCCGACGGGGAGTTTCAGGTCGCACTGCGCCTCGATCCCACGGATCACTACGCGCGCAGCGCCTATTGCGACTTCCTGCTCGATCATGGCCGCGCACAGCGGGTGCTGGACCTGACGGCGCCGTTCACGCGTGATGACAATCTGCTGCTGCGCCGGGCGCTGGCGTGGCAGGCGCTGGCCAGCGCCCCCGACGCCACGGACGCAGTCCAGGAGCACGCGCGCGCGCGCAGCGAACTCGCTGCGGCCGTCGGCCAGTTGCGCGAGCGTCATGCGGCGGCATTGTGGCGCGGTGATCGCACGCATTTGCGCGAGGCGGCGCGCTTCAACCTGTTCCTGCTGCACGACGCCGACACGGCCCTGCGCCTGGCCCGCGAGAACTGGTTGAACCAGAAGGAGCCGGCCGACGCGCGCATCCTGCTGGAAGCGGCGGCGGCGGCGCACGACGCCACGCAGCGCGGTCAACTGCTCGCCTGGGTCCGGAACACGGGCCTGCGGGATGTGCAGCTTGTCGCGCGTTAGCACCAGCCGACGTCGCGCCGCGCTGCGCCGCCTGCTGCAGGGGGCGCGTCTGCTGGCAGGGGCGGTGCTGGCTTGGGCGTGCCTGGCGGCACCGGCGCAGGCGCACAAGGCGAGCGACAGCTATCTGCACCTGTCAGTGAGCGGCCGCGAGATCGCGGTGCGCTGGGATATTGCACTGCGCGATCTGGACGCGGTGCTGGCGCTCGACGCCGACGGCGATGGTCAGCTCAGCTGGGGCGAGGTACGCGGCCGGCAGGGCGATATCCTGCGCTATGCGTTGTCGGGACTGCAGCTGCGCAGCCGCGGCGAGTCGTGCGTGGCATCGGCCACAGGCGCGCCGCTGCTGATCGATGATCACAGCGACGGGGCCTACGCGGTGCTGAGTCTTGCCGGGCACTGTGCCCGGCCCATCGAGTCCCTCGAAGTCGACTACCGGCTGTTTGCGCAGGTCGATGCCGGTCACCGCGGACTCCTGAATCTGTCCCTGGCGGGCCAAACCTACAGTGCCGTCCTGGGCGCGGGCGAGGCGAGCGCGCATTTCGATGGCCGGACGGGCGGTCGTTGGCGGGCCTTGGCGGGGTATCTGCGCACCGGGGTTGAGCACATCGGCACGGGATTTGACCACCTGTTGTTCCTGTTTTCCCTGCTGCTGCCCGCCGTGTTGTACCGCCGCGCCCAGGGCTGGGAGCCGCAGCAGCGACTGCAACCGGCGGCCCTGGAGGTGTGCCGCGTGGTCACAGCCTTCACCGTGGCCCACTCGCTGACGCTGGCTCTGGCGAGCTTCGACATCGTGCGCCTGCCGGCGCGCGTCTCGGAGTCGGCGATCGCCCTGTCCGTGGTCGTCGCCGCGCTCAACAACATGGTGCCGCTGGTGCGCCGCCGGCGCTGGATCGTAGCCTTCTGCTTCGGGCTGATTCACGGCTTTGGTTTCGCCAATGTGCTCAGCGACCTGGGCTTGCCGCGGCCGGAGCTGGCCCTGGCGCTGGTGGGGTTCAACCTGGGCGTCGAACTCGGCCAGTTGGCGATCGTTGCGCTGTTCCTGCCGCTGGCGTACGTGCTGCGCAGCACGCTGTTCTACCGGCGCCTACTGCTGGCCGGCGGCTCGGCGATGATCGCGCTGATCGGCGCGCTGTGGCTGATCGAGCGGGCTTTTGACCTGAGGTTCCTGCCGGTGCACTGAAGCGGCCTCGCGCCGGCCAGGACGACTCTAACGCAGCAGCCGTCGGCGGATGAGCGTGACGGCCAGTGCTACGCCGGCCAAGGCGTAAGCCGCCAGCACGGCCAGATCCAGCAGCGGGTGGGCCATCGGCAGCCCCAGAGTCAGGCCGCGGGCCAGGTCGGCGCCGTGCGCCAGCGGCAGGAACTCGGCGACACGTTGCACGGCCAGCGGCAGCGCCGTGCGCGGGTAGAACACACCGGAGACGAACATCATCGGCGTGATCAGCAGCGTGAAATAGAAAATGAAGAAGTCGAATGACTTCGCCACGGCGGTCATGACCAGGCCCAGAGCGGAGAACGCCAGGCCGATCAGCAACACCACCGGCAGTACGGCCAGCGGGCGCGCGCCGTGTACAACATGCAGCAGGTACATGGCCACCAGCATGGCGGTTCCTGACAGCGTGCTCTTGAGGGCGGCCCACACCCACTCGCCAACCACGACGTCGGTGGCGGTCATCGGCGCATGCAGGATGCCCTCCCAGGTGCGCTGAATCTTCAGGCGCGAAAAGGCCGAGTAGAGGGCCTCGAAGCTGGCGCTGTTCATGGCGCTGTAGCAGATCATGCCGCCGGCAAGGAAATTCAGGTACGGCAGGCCGGCGATAGGCGGCATGAAGGCGCCGAGGCCAAAGCCCAGGCCCACCAGGTAGATCATGGGATCCGCCAGATTGCCGACCAGCGAGGCGAACATCAATTTGCGCCACACCAGCAGGTTGCGGCTGACCACGTACAGGAAGCGCAGCTGCAGGCGGTCAATCACGGATATCGCGCCCCGTCAGTTTGATGAACACGTCTTCCAGATTGGCGGCGCGCGAGAGCGCCCGCAGCTCGCTGCGCTGACCGAGGGTCTCGAGCAGCGGGGCCGGATCGGTGCAGTAGCAGAAGGCCGTCTCGCCGGTCAGCTCGACGCGTTGGGCGTAGCGCGGCGCCAGCTCGCGGGCAAAGGTCTGGACGCCCTCGCCGTAGACTTCGACCACGTGGGCCTCGATCTGGGCCTGGATCAGCCGCCGCGGGGTATCCTCGGCAATCAGTGCCCCCCGGTCCATGATGCCGACCCGGTCGCACAGGCGCTCGGCTTCATCCATGAAGTGCGTGGTCAGGATCAGCGTGCGACCCGCGGCGGTCAGGCTCTTGAGGCGATCCCAGATCAGATGGCGCGCCTGCGGGTCGAGCCCGGTGGTGGGCTCGTCCAGGAACACGATCTGCGGCTCGTTGACCAGCGCCCGCGCCAGCGTCAGGCGCCGCTTCATGCCGCCTGAGAGCGTATCCAGGCGCGCCGTGGCCTTGTCTTCGAGGCCGGCAAATTCCAGCAACCGACCCACGCGCTGCTGCATGGTGTGCCGGCTGAGGCCAAAGTAGCGGCCGTAGACGATCAGGTTCTCGCTGACCGTGAAATCCGGATCCAGATTGTCGAACTGCGGACACACGCCGGTGCGCGCGCGCGCCGCGCGCGCACCGGCGGGCACGGAAAATCCGGCCAGCGCGATGCTGCCGGCGTCGGGGGCCGTGAGCCCCAGGCAGCATTTGAGCGTCGTGGTCTTGCCCGCGCCGTTGGGTCCCAGCAACCCATAGCACTCGCCGGCGGCGACGCGAAAGTCGACGCCGCGCAAGACTTCGATTCCGGAGTAGGACTTGCGCAGTCCCTGCACGGTGAGCATGCGCCATTGTCGCACGGGCGGCGCTTGGGGTGCGCCGGCGTCGGCGGGCCGGTGCGCGGGCGCAACTCAGCGCGCGGCGTACGCGTCCATCATCAGGCCGGTACCGCCGCCCGAGATGTGCGCGACGATGGCCGTGCGCCGGTGCACCTTGGTCACCACGCCCAGATCGATGGCGAAGGCCAGCTCCACCTGCTGGCCCTTGCGCAAGCCAAGGGAAGCGGTGCGGATGAATACGCCGTTGGCACTGAGGTTGATGGCGCGACACAGCCGGCGCTTGCCCGTCGGCATCATGATGTAGACGGTGGTGCGGGCGCGATGGCGGGTGTGCAGGCGGCGTTCCATTGACCAGTCGATCCCCTGATTGCAGGCGCCGCGACGCTCGCGACCCGACACCCCCAATTATGCCTACGGGATCACAAATTCCAACCCTGAGTCAACTTAATAACGGGAACATCGGCCCCGCACCTTGGCGGTTGCCGGCGAGCGTGCTAGGCGCGCCGGGGGCGCAAGGGGGCGCGCCCGCCGCTGCAGCCGGCCGCCGCCCAACGGCGCCACGCCGCCTGGCGTGGCGCCGTCGCTGCGCCTTTAGTAGACCCGGAACAGGCGAAATCCCGAGTCGGCCAGCCACAGGCGCTGGCTATTGAGGCGCCGACGCTGGCTGCGGCCCAGTGTGCTGTCGCGCCCGCTGGTGGCGAGCGCCGCGCCGGCCGTGAGTGCCGGCAAGGCGCCTGCCCTGTCACCCGGCAGGCCATGGCCCTCGACGGGTTTGAAGTTCAGATCGCTCATGCTAGTGCTCCTGTTGCCTGAGATGCCAATGGTAGAACTGCAAATAGTTTGTTCTACAAATGATATGGTACTACAGACTATAGGCAAGGCAAGCGACGGGGTCGTGACAGCCGTGTGAAATTGTTCGTAATGTGAACTAAATCACGCGCGC
>Ga0075017_100002308_pt1 | contig 11898 bp, 7 predicted proteins | sample AleBraG_ABR_2012_FD_71475 | JGI IMG/M metagenome (GOLD analysis project Ga0075017, IMG submission 71475) | Freshwater sediment microbial communities in response to fracking from Pennsylvania, USA - Alex Branch Run_MetaG_ABR_2012 | ecosystem: Environmental > Aquatic > Freshwater > Creek >...
GATGGACAACGCATGTCATGGTCGGCGAGCGCTGTCTTGACCTCGATGCGTCCCTTTGCAGTTGCGGTCAGAGCCGTCCAGCCATCGGCCGTCGGGGCGGCACATGACTGCCCACGAGCGATGCTCCACAACGGCGTGTAGTGGACCCGCACGACGATTCGTCCGCTCGAGGTCGCATCGAGGGTGAACCCGTCCGGGCGGAGCGAGACGAGGGTGGCGGGGCCACTCACCAACCCAGGCGACCCGAGCACGCGCCAGACACGCCAATGCTCGTTGTGCCACACGGGCCGCAGGTAGCTGGGAGGGGTCGCGAGCAGGTGCGCTTCGCTCGTGGACGAGTAGTCGAGTGCAACATCAGGAAGGGCAACGAAGGTGACCCCCGTCGCGTCGAGCCAGCGTCGGTAAGACTCGGCGGTCAATGGTCGCCCGCCGTAGAAGATCGGATTGTTCGCCACGTCGGTCTGGCGTTCCCAGCCTCGGGCGAGTGGAAAGCGGGGAGCCACGAGCGCAGTTTCCCAGTGGTCGAGCGTGAGTGGGATCTCGACCCGATCTGGGCCGGACTGCCGAGCGAGGGCCGCGAGGAGCGGTCGAAAGTACGTGCTGCTCGCGGAGGGGTCCTGGCTCATGGGGCGCATGAGGCCGAACGCGGGGGACCACTGCCAGAGCATCAGCGGGAGCGCGAGCAGGACGATTGCCCTGCGCTTGGAGACCCAGCTGGCCGCGATGATCAGACTCGGGGCAACGGCGCTGGCGAGGCGAACGTAGTTCCCGCCGAGTGGGTTCGGGACGACGAAGAGGACGATCGCAGCAAGGCCGTAGAGCACGAGTCCGGCCCGCAGCGTCCGTTGTGCCCTCGGAACGATGAGCAGTCCGAGGCCACAGAGAGCGAGAAGGAGCGCGAAGTCCCCACCCCAAAATGGCGACGTTCCCGAAACAGGGAAGCTGTGCCCCACGACGATGAGCGGCAGCGCGGTGATCCCAACGAGTGCAGCGAGACCGATGCGACGACCCGGTGGACTGGTCATGGCCCAGGCCGAGAGGATGAGGACGAGCAATGCTCCGGCCACCGGGCTGAGCAGCGCGCAGCAGGGCGCGACCACGAACGCGAGCTCTCGCCTTCGCGTCCGGGCCAAGACGAGGACGAGCAAGCCGGCTGCCTCGCCCGCGAGAAAGGGCAGTTGACCGAAGAGCACGGGGATCACAGTCGCGATCGCGAAGAGCACCGCAGGGAGGAAGCTCACGGCGCCGTAGGCCGTGCGCAGCAGCCGTTCGAAGGCCCATGCCGCGACCGCCGCACTCGCGGCCGCGGCACCGTACAGACCGATGGTGGCCGCGAGGGCCGGGAACAACACGGAGTAGTTCAGGAGGTACTGCCCGCCGTACCAACCGCTGTCCCACAGCAACCAGCCGTGTGATCGGAACAGCTCCGCCCGATAGACCTGCGCCGGCCAGTCGGGGCCCTGCCATCGCAGCAGCCACGCGATCAGCACACAGGTGAGCCCCAGAGCACCGACTGCGAGCCCCCTACCGGCTCCGTACCAGTCGGCGCGTCGTCCGTTCGCCTCATCGGGATCTGCGCCCACGCAGGGCAGCGACGCCGAAGGATTGCGGAAATCGACCAGCGAATGACTGCTCACGAGCGTCCGGAGCAGCGCAGGAGGGCATCAGCGTGCATCGAAGGCTCGAGCTCGCGTGCGTCGCCTCGCCCGACACGACGTCCTGCAGCGCGTAGCGTCCGGCCCGTTGCTCGGAGCCAACGGCAGACCACGCAATGATTAGAGGTCGCGCGGGTAAGAACCCAGTAAGAGCGAGCGTGCCCGAACGCCCGAACGGAGGTAAGTGATCGCGTCTGGCAGACCTTTCAGCCCATCGCAGCAGACGATCACCGCGTCGGCGTGCCACGGTTCTTCAGCTGGGTGAGAATGGTCATCCACTGCTCGCGGTGAGACCTTCGAAACGCCGCGCATGATTCGGGACCGTCACCGGATCCAACGCCCCCGTGCGGTCGCGCGGAACAGCGAGCGCGAACTCCAAGCCGGTCTGGAGCACCTGGACGGCCGGGCCCGTCAACAAGCCGCCGCTACCGGTCAGCTCGCCGCCCTCCGCACTTGCTCGCGCCACGAGCGCCCGGGCACCCGCCGAACGCTCGGCGAGTGCCCGGGCGAGAGGATCAGTGGCCCGTGCGGTAGTCGCCGAAGGTCGAGTCGCGTTCGGTGAGCGCGCTGGTCAGCCCGCCGCGCTGGATGTTCGCGACGAAGTCGGCCATGGCCTGGGTGTACGTGCCGATGGCACACAGCTCGGTGCCGGCGCGGATGCCGCTGCGCATGCCCATGTAGTCCATCTGGCGGTGGACGACCCGCTTGTTGAGCTGCACCACCTCAGGTGGCAGGGCGGCGATGCGTGACGCGTACTTCACGGTCTCCTCGTCGAGCTGGTCGGCCGGGAAGCACTTGTTGGCCCAACCCTCGGTGACGGCCTCGACCCCGCTGATCGAGTCACCGGTCACCATCATGTCCATGGCCCGTCGCATGCCCAGGAACCACGCGTGGAAGTGCATGTCGGGCACGCCGAAGCGCACGGCGGGGTAGCCCATCTGCGCGTCCTCGGCGATGGTCACGAGGTCGCAGCCCGTGGCCAGCTCGCTGCCGCCGGCCAGGCAGAACCCGTGTACCTGCGCGATCACCGGCTTGGCGAGGTCCCAGATGCCCATCCAGCCCTCGGTGACGTGACGGGGCCACTGGCCCGCGCCGCCCGGTGTGTAGAAGGGGAGCTCGTGGCCTTCGTTGCCGTTGGCCAGGTCGTAACCGGCCGAGAACGACGGGCCGGCGCCGCGGATGATCTGGACGTGGACGTCGGGGTCCTGGTCGCCCTCGACCAGGGCGTTCAGGATCGCGCCGCGCAGCGGGTGGTTCAGGGCGTTGCGCTTGTCCGGGCGGTTCATGGTGATGCGCTTCACGTGCGGCGCGGGCTCGTCGATGAGGACCCAGTCGGTCATGTCTTCCCCCAGTTGATGGTCGGTCGACCCGGAACAAGAGCAGTGAGCAGGGTCGGGCGTCAAGCGTGGCGTGCGCCGGGCGACGGGCGGCCGCCCGACGGCCGCCGACTCCGTACACTCGCAACGCACCACGAGCTTCGGGGGACCACCATGCGCGAGGCAATTGCGGGACGCTACGTCGGCACCCGGGTCAACCGGGTGGAGGACCCCCGACTGCTCACCGGTCATGGCAGCTACGTCGACGACGTCCAGGTGCCGGGGATGGCGCACGCGGCGTTCGTCCGCAGCCCGGTTCCGCACGCCGAGATCCGCGCGATCGACGTGGCCGCGGCCCGCCGCGTCCCCGGGGTGTTCGCGGTCTTCACCGGTGCGGAGATGGCCGCGCTCACCAATCCGATGATCGGGATGCTGGCGCTCCCGGGGTTGTACAACCCGGTGTTCCACGCCCTCGCCACCGACCGGGTGCGCTTCGTCGGTGACCCGGTCGCGTTGGTGATCGCCACGTCGCGCTACGTCGCGGAAGATGCCGCCAACCTGGTCGAGGTCGACTATGCCGAGCTCGCGCCCGTCGCGACGATGGCGCACGCGTTCGACCGGACGCGACCCGCGCTCTGGCCCGGTGCGGGCGGCAACGTGTTGTTCCGCACCCGCGACGAGTACGGCGACGTCGTCGGCGCGTTCTCGGGCGCGGATCACGTGGTGCACGAACGGTTCGAGCAGCACCGGCACTCGAACCAACCGATGGAGACGCGCGGCTGCGTCGCGGAGATCGACCCTGCACGCGGCACGATGGAGTTCCACGCGGCCACGCAGAACAGCCATGTGCTCAAGTGGTCGCTCGGGTTGTTCACCGGCCGCCAGCCCGTGTGGCGCTCCGTCGTCGACATGGTGCGCCAGCGCGAACGCATGACCGAGCTCGCGCGCGGTGTCGGCGCGTTCATGCAGGAGAACAAGGAAGCGCTGTCCTCCGACAACACGATGGGCAAGGAGATGGCGAAGGCCTTCGTGAAGGAGCCCAGCCGCGTCGTGCACCTGACCCGGTCCATGCTCGGCCTGCTCGCCAAGGATCCCGCCACGCTGCCCCGCGTCACCGCTCAGGACATCGGCGGCGCCTTCGGGGTCAAGGGCTCCGTGGGCCGCGAGGACGTCGCGGTGTGCGCGGCGGCCCTGGCGCTCGGGCGCTCCGTGAAGTGGATCGAGGACCGCAACGAGCACCTCCTGGCCGGTGGTCAGGCCCGCGAGGAGACGGTCGCCGTCGACGCCGCATTTCGCGCCGACGGCACGCTGCTCGGCCTTCGCTGCCGCCTCACGATGGACCAGGGTGCGTACCCCGCGTTCCCGTTCAGCGCGGCGATGTTCCCGCTCCTGATCCGCACGATGATCCCGGGGCCGTACCGCCTCCCTGCACTGGCCTTCGATTCCGTCGTCACCGCTTCGAACAAGGCCACCTACGTCGCGTACCGCGGTCCGTGGGCGGTGGAGACCTGGGTGCGCGAGCGCATGTTCGACGTCGCGGCGCGCGAGCTGGGCATCGGTCGCGACGAGATCCGCCTGCGCAACATGATCGGACCCGAGGAGCTGCCCACGCCGATGCTCACCGGGCCCATGCTCGACGTGCGCATGTCGGCCCGCGCGACCCTGGAGCGCGCGCTGGAGCTCGCGCGGTTCGACGATTGGGCCGACGAGCAGGCGCGAGCGCGCGCCGAGGGCCGCGTCCTGGGCCTCGGCTTCGCCACCTTCATCGAGGCCGCACCGGGTCCTCCGGGCTTCACCGACCACGTGATGCCGGGCGGCGGCGCGCTGCTCGCGGCCGAGCCCGCGCGTGCCGTCCTCGAGGCCGACGGCACCGTGTCGGTGCACACCCAGCAGATGCCGCACGGCCAGGGGCACGAGACCACGCTGGTGCAGGTGGCGGCCGACGAGCTCGGCGTGCCCATCGAGCAGGTGCGCCTGCGGTTCGGCGACACCTCGCGTACGCCGTTCGGCCTGATGGGCACCGGCGGCAGCCGCTCGGCGCCGATGGCCGGCGGTGCGGTGATGGCCTCGACGCGCGAGTTGCGCGCCCGCGTCCTGGATCACGCCGCCGACCTGCTCGAGGCGCACCGCGACGACCTCGTCATCACCGACGGGTCGATCCACGTGGCCGGAGTGCCGTCGGTGAACCTCACGCTGGCCGACGTCGCGCGCAAGGCGATCGCCGACGATCCTCCCGGGTTTCCGGGGGAGGCGATCCGCGCGGTGGCTGCGTGGGACGGTGGCGAGGGCGGCTGGGCGCAGGCCACCCACGTGTGCTGGGTCGAGGTCGATCTCGCCACCGGCAAGGTGCGCATCCCGCGCTACCTCGTGGTCGAGGACTGCGGCGAGCTGATCAACCCCGCGGTGGTCGACGGCCAGATCACCGGAGGAGTCGCGCAGGGCATCGGTGCCGTGCTCTACGAGCACTCGGCCTATGACGAGCGCGGCAACTGCCAGGCGGGCACCTTCCTCGACTACCTGCTCCCCACCGCCTCGGAGATCCCCGACATCGAGATCCACCACCTCGAGACGCCGTCCGACATCGAGGCGAACTACCGCGGCGTCGGCGAGGGAGGGATGATCGCCGCCCCCGCGGCGCTCACCAACGCCATCGAGGATGCACTTGCGCACCTCGGCGTGCGCGTCACCGAGCAACACCTCCCTCCGACGCGCATCCTCGAGCTCGCCGGCGTGATCGCGCGCTCCTAGCCGGGCATGCCGCGCAGGGCCATGGTCACCGCGTCGTCGGGGATCTCGGAGGACGGGAGTGGCGTGGCCACGTCGGCGACCCGAGGGCCGACGTCGTCGGCGAGCGGCGCGAGTGCGTCGAGGTCGAAGCCGTACGTGCGCGCGGCGTTCTCACCGAGCACGAGCCGGATGTCGTGGGGGTCGATCCCGGCGAACGTGAAGCGCAGCGACTCCGCGGTGTACGGGTGCGTGCCCTCGAGGTGTGGGTAGTCGCTGCCCCACATGACGTGGTCGACGCCGGCGACCCGCGCCGACGGCCAGTCGCCGGGGCTCATGGAGCTCGCGCCCAGGTGGCACTGGCGCGCCCAGTACTCGCTCGGACGCCGGGGGACGTGCGCGCGGGTGAAGTCGCCGAAGTGTGCCTCCACCGAACCGGCGGGCGCGTCGAGCACCTGGTCGTAGTAGCGGTCGAGCTCGGCGAGCGCGGAGGGCACCCAGCCGTTGCCGGCCTCGGTGAACACGAGCCGGAGCCGGGGGTGACGTTCGAGCGCGCCGCTGAACACGAGCCGCACCAACGGTCGTTGCGAGTACCAGCCGAACTCCAGGAACCGCATCATCATCGTGGCCGGGTAGTCGCCCAGCGCGGGTCCACCCTGGCCCCCGTGCACGTTGACGGTGAGATCGAGGTCCTCCAGCAGCGCCCACAGCGGTTCGTAGTCGGGCGCGTGCAACGGCGCGACCTTGGAATCGGGGCTCGGATTCGGCAACAGGATCCCGCCGAACAACCCGGGCTGTTCCCGGATCCACGCAACTTCGGTGAGCGCCCGGTCGACGTCGTCGAGGAGGAGTTGGGCGACGCCGGCCCGCCGACCCGGGAGCTCCGCGCACCAGTCGGCCAGCCAGCGGTTGTGCGCGTGGATGCCGGCCCAGCGTTGCTCGAGCTCACGTGCCGAGGCGGGATCGGGCGCGTTGAAGAGGGGATGGCCGGCGAAGAACGGCGGGATGGTGTTCGGGTACAGGACTTCGGCGACGATGCCGTCGGCCTCGAGATCGAGTTGGCGAACGGCGCTGTCGAAGTTGCGCCGGTAGTCGCGTGAGCCGGTGTCCTCGAGATCGCCGTACGGGTTCACGAACGAGTGCCGCCACGCCTCGTATTCGTCGCGGAACGAGCGATCCAGGTATTCGCCGTAGGTGTCCATCGAGGCGCCGGCGTGACCGTCGGCCGAGATGACGACGTATCGCTCGTCCATGGTGAACCCCCCGTTCGAGCCATCGGGCGCGATGTCCCGGCGCCCCGCCATGGTGCCATCCCCGGCGCCGGACGGGAAATGGGTCGTACGATGCCGGTCCGGCCGACGAGGAGGGTTCCAGGTGCTCGATGACATCCGCAACATCGATCCCGAGCAGCACTGGGAGACCCTGCGCCGCCGTTGGGGCGCGCTGCTGAGCTACCGCTACATCGGGCGGCAGTTCTCCTCGATGAACACGGTGGCCGACGACACCGTCACGCTGCGCCACGACATGCGCAACGCGGCGGGCGGGATCCTCGCCCAGGTGCTGTCGATCTGCGCGCCCGGCGGCGGCAGCCCGTCGGACCTCGAGGTGGTGCCCAACCCGGTCATCCACTCGGTGCAGATCCTCGACAACGGGAACGACGTGCAGCGCGTCGAGGTGATCGACTCGCGGGCGCTGAAGCTCGGATCGCGGATGTACTTCGGGCGCGCCACGATCGTCGACGCCGACGACCACCGCCGCGTCCTCGCACTGGTCGACGGACAGGGCGCATCGATCGGCGACGTGCCCGAAGGCATGTCGCAGGAGAGGTTCGACGACGACGCGGTCGAGCACATCGACGACTCGCCCGATCTCCCGCCGCTGTGGCAGGTGTTCGACGGGTCGAAGCGCGCCGACGGCCACTGGGCGATCGGCGAGCTGCGCGAGGAGCTGGCGTCGCCCGACGCCGCGCTGCACGTGGGCCCGCAGTTCGTGATCTGCGAGACCGCGGCGATCGACCTCGCCGCCGAGGTGGTCGGCACCGACCGGCTGCAGCCGGTGTCGGCCGACTTCATGTTCATGGCGCGCGGCAAGGTCGGCCCATTCCGCGTCGACGGCCAGCCACTGCGCGGCCACGACGCCCCTCGAATCGGCGTGCAGCTCACCGTGCACGACGAGGGCAACGCCGACCGCATGATCAGTGCGGCGTCGCTCCTGTTCCGGACGGCGGACTGAGCCGCGAGCGCGGCGGCCGCAGCCTGCGTAGGCTGCGGCTCTGCGCCGTTGGCGTGCACACCGGGGGGTGTCGTGAAGTTCGGACTGTTCCTCATGCCCGAGCCGTTCCCGTGGTCGAACTGGACGCTGTCCTACGACCTCAAGCTCGAGGAGATCGTGCGTGCCGAGCAGCTCGGCTACGACGAGGTGTGGGTGGGCGAGCACCACACCGGCGCCTACGAGAACATCCCCGCGCCGGATCTGTTCGTCGCGAAGGCGTCGGCGCTGACCCATCGCATCGGCCTGGGCACCGGGACCGTCAACCTGCCGTACCACGATCCCTTCCTCGTCGCCGAGCGCATGGCGTTCCTCGACCACCTCTGCCACGGGCGGCTGATCTACGGATTCGGCGGGGGCGGCCTCGCGAGCGACCGCACGTTCTTCCAGGTCGACCCGGCCGACACGGGGCCGCGCATGCGTGAGGCGCTCGACATGATCGAGGCGCTCTACGCGACCACGGACTACGTCGACTTTGCGGGCAAGTACTGGGAGCTGGCGCACAAGCGCGTCCAGGTGCGCCCGTTCCAGGCGCGTCCGCAGTTCGCGGTGGCCGGCATGTCGGGCACGCACAACTTCGAGATGTGCGGCGAGCGTGGCTACGCGGCATTGAGCATCTACTTCACCCCCGCGCAGATCGTCGACAACCCGGGCATGCCCGACCTCGTCGCGCAGGGCGCCGCGCTCGCCGCGGCCGCGGCGGCGAAGGGGCACGATCCGCGGCGGGCGCGTGACGACTGGCGCATTTGTCGCGAGGTGTACGTGTCCGACTCCAAGGACGCGGCGATGGCGGAGATCCGCGAGAGCCTGCAGCAGTCGTACGACTATCTGTTCAAGCTCGGGCTCGCGCCGCTGATGAAGACCGACGCGGCGATGGCGGATGCCGACGTCACCTTCGACTGGATGGTCGAGCACGTCCCGTGGATCATCGGGTCACCGTCCGAGTGCGTGCAACAACTGCAAGAGCTCCGCGAGCAGGTCGGCGGGTTCGGCACGCTGCTCTTCAACTCGCGTGAGTGGGTGACCGTCGACCGCTGGTACCGCTCGCTCGAGCTGTTCGCCCGCTACGTCACGCCGCACTTCCGTACCCTCGACGACCAGCGCTTCCGCGCCGAGCTCGCCGAGGACGCGCTCGGCGGTTAGGCGGAGAACGATCTAGGGGAGAAACGAGGCGGTGCGCCGCGTGAAGCGCCAGGCACCGTCGTCCTCGCGACGCAGCTCGTCGTCGTAGCGGCCGACGAGCATCGTCGACCACGCGCCGTCGCGCAGCAGGAGGAACACGACGTCGCTCGTCGCCTCCGCGGTGGACTGACTCCACGACGTGATGAGCGTGTTGAGCACGAGGTGGCGCTGGGGGAGGCGGGGCACCACCCGCGCGTAGGCCGCCCTCAGTTCCTCGGTGCCCGTGTGCGCGCCGAGGCCAGGGATGTCGACGGCGCCGTCGGCGCAGAAGGTCTCGACGACGTCGTCGGTACGGCCGTCGTCGAGAGCCTGTGTGTAGGCGGCGATGGCGGCGCGGACACCGGCGTCGACGGCTCCGAGGGTGGTCGGGTCGGGCATGGTCGTTACACTAGACCGATCGGTACAAAAACGTGGGGGAACGGTGAGTGAGGCGAGCGCGACCGACGTCGACGTCCTGATCGTGGGGGCCGGCATCACCGGCATCTACCAGCTCCACCGGGCACGGGAGGAGGGCTTCTCGGCGTTCCTGCTCGAGGCCGGTACCGGCGTGGGCGGCTGCTGGTTCTGGAACCGTTACCCGGGGTGCCGCTTCGACTCCGAGAGCTACACCTACGGCTATCTCTTCAGCGAGGAGCTGTTCGACGAGTGGGAGTGGTCGGAGCACTTCGCGGGCCAGCCCGAGACCGAGCGCTACCTCAACCACGTGGTCGACAAGTTCGACCTGCGGCGCGACATGCGCTTCGGCACGCGCGTCACCGGCGCCACCTTCGACGAGGCCGACGGCACCTGGACGGTCACGACCGACGACGGATCTTCGACGCGCTGCCGCTTCCTGATCGCGGCGACCGGCGTGCTGTCGGTGCCGTACACGCCCGACGTTCCCGGACGCGACGACTTCGCGGGCGTGCAGCACCACACCGGCCTGTGGCCGGAGGATCCGGTCGACTTCCGCGGCAAGCGCGTCGCCATCGTCGGCACGTCGTCGAGTGGTGTGCAGGTGCTGCCGACGATCCTCCCCGACGTCGAGAGCGTCACCGTGTACCAGCGCACCGCGAACTGGTGCACGCCGCTCAACAACCGCCCGATCACTGCCGCGGAGCAGGCCGAGCTGCGCGCCGGCTTCGAGCAGTTGCGCGAGACGCTCAACACGTCGCGCAGTGGGTTCGCCCATCCGGTGAACGAGAAGCAGGCGTTCGACGATTCCGCCGAGGCGCGCCAGGCGTTCTACGAGGAGCTGTGGAACAGCCCGGGCTTCATGAAGCTCACGTACAACTACCAGGACATGCTCTTCAACGACGCGGCGAACCGCGAGTGGTGCGACTTCATCGCCGGCAAGATCCGCGAGCTCGTGCACGATCCCGTCACCGCGGAGAAGCTCATCCCCGTCGACCACGGCTTCGGCGGCAAGCGCCCGCCGTTCGTGATCGGCTACTTCGAGGCGTTCAACGACCCGAAGGTGGCGCTCGTCGACTTGCGGGAGACGCCGATGGTGCGCGTCACCGAAGCGGGCATCGAGACCACTGACGCGCTGCGCGAGTTCGACATCATCGTGTGGGCGACCGGCTTTGACTTCGGTACCGGCGCGCTCAACCGCATGGGCATCCGCGGGCGCGACGGCCGGCCGCTCGAGGAGCACTGGGCCGACGGTCCCTCCACGTTCGCCGGTCTGCAGACGCGCGGCTTCCCGAACCTCTTCTTCCCGGGCGGTCCGCACGCGGCGGCGGGCAACAACCCCCGCTACAACGGCGACCAGGTCGACTTCGTGATGGAGGTCCTGATCGCCGCGCGCGATAGCGGGTGCAACGTCGTCGAGGTCACCGAGCCCGCCGAGGAGCGCTGGACCCGCATGGTCGACAAGGGTGCCGAGGTCACCACGTTCGGCACGGTGGGCCAGTACGTCGGCGGCAACATCCCGGGCAAGGCGCACCGCTATCTGCTGAACGCCGGCGGCCGCGAGATGCTCTTCAAGGTGTTCGCCGACACCCGCGAGCACGGCTTCGCCGAGTTCGGCCTCCCACCGGCCGGCTAAACCGTCGCGATCGGTGTCAACGGCGAGCCGACGATGCCGGGCAGGCGCAGCGGCGGCGCGGTGAGCAGGAACCGGCTGCGGTCGTGCTCGCGCAGCCAGGTCGCGAGCTCGTGCAGGTACCACATCTCGCCGAGCGGCACGCCGAGCTTGAACAGGCAGAGGTTGTGGATCGGCAGCAGCGTGCGCTTGCCGTCGACGAGCGGGCCGCCGCCGAGCATCGCCTCCACCGCGTAGTTGTCCGCGACCAGCGCGGAGATCTGCGAGTCGGCGATCCACTCGAGCAGTGACTCGTCGCGCGGGTCGAGCGCTGCGCACATCCGGTGGATCTTCACCGGGTCGGGTTGCTTGTTCCACTCCAGCACCTTGGTGGCGAACCCGGTGTGCAACAGGAGCATGTCGCCCGGTTCCACGACGACGTCGTCGGCGGCCATGATCTCCTGCAGCTGGGCGAGCTTGACCGCCTTGGCGTCGTGCCCGAGGTGGTGCGCGAGGTCGACGAGCACACCGCGACCCTGCACCCCGTGGAAGGCCATGTGCTCGAGCCCGAGGTGGTGCGCGAAACACGCGTGGCCGTGCCCGTCACCGCGCGCATCGGCGCTGGGGCCGACGAGGTCGGTACCCGCGCGGTAGCCGTTGTAGTAGACGGCTTCGGCCACGCCGTCGCCGTCGGCGTCGAACTCCGCGCCCACGTGCGCGAGCGCGTCCCACTGCGTGGAGTACTGCA
>Ga0075017_100002309_pt1 | contig 11898 bp, 12 predicted proteins | sample AleBraG_ABR_2012_FD_71475 | JGI IMG/M metagenome (GOLD analysis project Ga0075017, IMG submission 71475) | Freshwater sediment microbial communities in response to fracking from Pennsylvania, USA - Alex Branch Run_MetaG_ABR_2012 | ecosystem: Environmental > Aquatic > Freshwater > Creek >...
GGGTCTCACCGCTGCGTTCACCCTCTACAGCCTGTGCGAGACGAGCGCGACGGCCGACAGCCTGCTCAAGCTCTCCGACGGCCTCGCCATGCTGGCCGCGGCGGCCGCCGTCGGTCTCGCCGTCTCGATCTCGCCGCGCGAGCGCGCGCTCGTGTTGGGCGGCGACGTGGCGCACGGACTCGTGCCGGACGACCAGCCGGCCGCGGCGCGGCGCGAGCGACTCGTCGTGCGCGACCCGTCGGTCGCCTGACCGTCTCGCGCTCAGAGCTCGTCCAGCTCGAGATCCGGACCCTCGCCGAGCAGCACGACCCCGCCCCGGACGCCGTCGGTCGACCAGCCGCGCACCGCCGACGCGAGCACGTCGAGCGCGACGGCGAAGTCCCGCGGCGCCGCCTCCGCGAACGTGCCCCAGGCCGTCCACAGCACGACGATCCCCTCGGCCCCCTCGAGCTCGAGGTCGGCCAGGCACTCCTCGAGCGCGTCCCAGTTCATGCCGAACCACTCGGGCAGGGCGAACGCCTCGTCGGCGGCCTCGAGGAACGCGGTGCGGTCCTCGACCTCGGTACCGTCGAGCACGATGCACCGCCAGCCCAGGACGTCGGACTCGACCTCGAGGTCCTCCGCCGCAGCGTCGGTGCGACGCACGCCGGACAGTCGTGACAACGCGCTCATGAGGACACCCCGGAGAGGACCTCGCGGAACGAGGCGTAGTGGTCGTCGGAGTAGAACCGTCCGCCGTCGCCGCCGGCGATGATCCGCCGGGCGCCGCGGTCGCTCGAGCCCGGCGTGATCACCGTGTACTCGTGGTACCAGCCGTCCTGGTGCTGGGGCAGCAGCCCCTCGCGGTTGGAGAAGGTGACGCCGTCCTTCGAGAACGGGTAGGGCCCGCCCTTGGCGATGAGCCGCAGGGTGTCGACCCCCTCCGTCGGCAGCTGCCCGACGAGCATCGTCCTCAGCCCGGAGACCGGGGTCGCGGGCGCCAGCGATGCGGCATCGACCGGGGTCGGGGTCGCACCGGAACCGACGCCCGACCCGCCGCTGTAGGTCGCCGTGCCCTTCGCCGGGGCTCCGCCGCACGCGGTCAGCAGCGCTCCGACCAGGACGGCGAGCAGCACGGCGAGGGCGCGACGGGACGCGGTCGGGGCGACGGGCACGGTCGGTATCGTGGCACGCCCGCGGCGGCGCGTCCTGGGCGCGGGTGCGAGGATCGGCCCATGAGCCGACGCGACCTCGACCGCGCGGGCATCACCGACCCGCAGCTGCGCGCGTCGTACGAGCGGTGCCGCGAGCTCAACGCGCAGCACGGCAAGACCTACTACCTCGCCACCCTCCTGCTGCCACCGGCCAAGCGTCCCTACGTCCACGCGCTGTACGGGTTCGCCCGCTACGCCGACGAGATCGTCGACGACCTCTCCTCCACGCTCAGCGAGCAGCAGAAGGCCGACTGGCTCGGGTCGTGGGGCGACCGCTTCTTCGCCGACCTGCGCCGCGGCCGCAGCGAGGACCCCGTGTGCCGGGCGGTCGTCGACACCGTGCAGCGCTGGGACATCCCGGTCGAGCACTTCGACGCCTTCCTCCACTCCATGCGGATGGACCTCACGGTCACCGAGTACGCCACCTACGACGACCTCTACGAGTACGTCTACGGGTCGGCTGCGGTGATCGGCCTGCAGATGGTGCCCGTCCTCGAGCCCACGGCGCCCGAGGCCTACGAGCGGGCCAAGGACCTCGGCGTGGCGTTCCAGCTCGCGAACTTCGTCCGCGACGTCGGCGAGGACCTCCAGCGGGGCCGCGTCTACCTCCCGCTCGACGACCTCGCGCGGTTCGGCGTCACCCGCGCCGAGCTCGAGAGCCGGGTCGTGACACCGCAGATCCGGGCAGCCCTGGAGTTCCAGATCGCGCGCGTGCGCGCGCTCGAGGAGGCGAGCCGCGAGGGGATCGCGATGCTCCACCCCTCGTCGCGGCCCTGCATCGAGGCCGCCCGGGTCCTGTACTGCGGCATCGTCGACGCGGTGGAGGACATCGACTACCAGGTGTTCACCGAGCGGGCGACGGTCTCGCGGCGCCGGCGGCTGGCCGTCGCGCTGCCGGCCTGGCGTGCGGCGAGAGCGGCCCGACGTCGCTATGGCGAGGGCCACCCCCACGGCCTGCACCAGCCCGCGGCGCGCGGGTAGCCACGCCTCAGGCCCGGGGGTCGCCCGCCGCTCCGGGGAACCGGACCCGCGGCGGGCCGGCGTAGGGCGTGCGCTGGACCCCCCCGCGGCCCAGGCGCACCCAGAGCACGAGGGTGAGCACGACGAGCGCGAAGCCGAACAGCAGGTCCTCGAACGGCGCGTAGGCGATCCGGCCGTCGCCGAGGAACGGTGGTGGCGAGTCGACCGGCGTCGACGAGCCGACGATCGCGGCCCCGTCGTAGCGCACGATGCGCAGCCCGGTGAGGATCCCGTTCGTGACGAGCTGGAAGAAGGCGATGATCGCGTACGCCGTCCAGAACACGCGACGGCGCAGCAGCCGGGTGCGCACCACGACGAGGTCGAGGAGCACCACCACGACGACGCCCAGCAGCGCGAGCTGCGTGTAGGTCATGCGCCGTCCACGTCCTCGACGCGGACCCCGTCGACGCAGGCGCCTGCCGGCTCGTCGCCCACCTCCCAGCGCGTCACCGAGCGCACCGCCTCGAGGGTCAGCACGGCGGCGATGGGGACCACGACGAAGAACAGGACCTCGTCCAGCGGCAGACCACCGGGGAGCAGCACGCCGGTCGTGCGCTGCGGGTCGAAGGTCCAGTGACCCGCGGCGATCGCGTAGAGGTCCCACGCGCAGAACAGCACCACGACGGGAAGGAGCGCAGCGAGGAGACGACGCCCGCGGGCGTAGACGCGGGTGCGCAGCACCACTTCGAGCCAGCCGGTGCCGATGACGACGAACGCGAGCACACCGACGTACGCGAATCGGCTCATCGGAGCGTCACTGCGCCGCTCCGCCAGCGGCCGCCAGCTTGCCGTGGTCCCACGAGACGACCCTCGTGACGTCGAGCCGCAGGGCGCGCTGCTTCGGCGCCCGGGCGCGGTAGGCGGTCCTGACCGCCTCGACGTGCTCAGGGTCGAGCCCCTCGTACTTGACCATGAGACCGGCGAACACCTCGCAGATCGTGTCGACGTCGTCGACGAGCGCGACCGTCCCGGACAGCTGCGCCCCGCGGAGCTCGGTGTAGCGCTCGCCGTCCTCGACCAGGGCGGCGAAGCGCGGGTCGCGCGCGAGGTTGACCACCTTCTGGCTCGTCGCGTAGGTGCGCATCCAGACCGTGCCTGCCTCGTCGACGACGAACCACATCGGGACGGGATCGGGGACGCCGTCGGGTCCGTTGGACACGAGCACGAGGGTGCGCGCCGCACGGAGGAGGGCGTCCACCTCGGCGTCGGTGAGCGCGATGGCGGCGCGCTGGTTGGCCATGAGCCCATCTTGCCCGGCCCGGCGCGGCACAACGGGCGCTCCGGCGTGTCGAACGTAGACTCCTCGATCGTGGAGACCTCTGCCGGGACGCGAGTCGCCGACGCCCTGGTCGGCCGTCTCGTCGACGGCCGCTACCGCGTCGAGCGGCGGATCGCGCGTGGCGGCATGGCCACGGTCTACGAGGCGGTCGACCTGCGGCTCGACCGCACGGTGGCGCTCAAGATCATGCACCCCGGGCTCGCCGACGACGCCGCGTTCGTGTCCCGGTTCGTCCGCGAGGCCAAGTCCGCGGCACGGCTGTCCGACCCCCACGTGGTGGCCGTCTACGACCAGGGCGAGGACGCCGGCCTGGTCTACCTCGTCATGGAGTACGTCGCCGGGCGTACGGTGCGCGACGTCCTGCGCGAGTACGGCCGGCTCACCGCCGAGCAGGCCCTCACCATCCTCGACCCGGTGCTTCAGGCGCTCGACGCCGCGCACCAGGCCGGCTTCGTGCACCGCGACGTCAAGCCGGAGAACGTCCTGCTCACCGACGACGGCCGGGTGAAGGTCGCCGACTTCGGGCTGGCGCGGGCCATCTCGGCGGCCACCTCGACCGCGGCGACGCAGGGCCTGCTCATCGGCACGGTGGCCTACCTGTCCCCCGAGCAGGTCGAGCGCGGCATCGCCGACGCCCGCAGCGACGTCTACGGCGCGGGCATCCTGCTCTACGAGATGGTCACCGGATCGGTGCCCTTCGCCGGCGAGACGCCGCTCGCCGTGGCCTACCAGCACGTCAACGCGGCGGTGCCGGCTCCGTCGTCCGTGCGCCCCGGTGTCCCGTCCGACCTCGATGCGCTCGTGGCCCGCGCCACCGCCCGCGACGCCGACGACCGCTACGCCGACGCCGCGTCGTTCCTCGGCGCCGTGCGCGAGGCGCGCCGCGGGCTCCCGGTGCCCCGCCCGTTCGGCGTCACGGAGGACCAGGCCGCGACCCTCGTCGTGCCCCTGGCCTCGACCACAGGCGTCACCGACGGCGGGGCCGACGCGGCCGGGCGCACCTCCCGGCCGACGGCGACGGCCCCGCGGCGACGCCGTCGCCGCGGCTGGATCGGCCTGCTCGCCGTGCTCCTCGTCGGTGCGCTCATCGCGGGCGCGGCCTGGGTCTACGGGACCGCCCGCTCGGTGACGCTGCCGGCGCTGGTCGACCTCACGCCCGCCGCGGCCTCGGCCAAGCTGGCCCCGCTTCAGCTCACCCTCGACTCCGCTAGCTCGGACTTCAGCGAGACCGTTCCGGTCGGCAAGATCATCTCGACCGACCCGCAGGCGGGCGACTCGGCCAAGGAGGGGTCGGTCGTCACCGCGGTGGTGTCCAAAGGCCCGGAGCGCCACGCCGTCCCGGTCGTGGCGGGCCTGACCGTCGACGACGCGACGACCGCCATCACCGGCGCCGGCCTCGCCGTGGGCGCGCAGACCCAGGCCTACGACGACAAGGTCCCCACGGGCTCGGTCGTCTCGACGAACCCGGCGGCCGGCGCGAAGCTCAAGCGCGACCAGGCCGTCGTCCTCGTGGTGTCGAAGGGGCCGGCGCCCGTCGCGCTGCCTGACGTCGTCGGCCAGCCCGGGCCGGCCGGTGCGACCGCACTCACCAGGCTCGGCCTGAAGGTCACCAGCTCCACGGCGTACAGCAAGACCGTCCCGTCCGGGTCGGTCGTCTCGATGACACCACCGGCCGCGACCACGGTGCCGAAGGGCTCGTCGGTCGCCCTGCTGGTGAGCAAGGGCCCGCCGCCCGTGGTCGTGCCCGACCTCTACACGATGTCGGAGTCCGACGCGAAGGCGCTGCTCACCAAGCTCGGGCTCGTCGCGCAGGTGAGCTACCCCGTCGGCGTCTCGCCGTTCAACCGCGTGATCAAGCAGTCGGCCCGGGCCGGCTCGAGCATCCCGTGGGGGTCGACCGTCGAGATCCAGGTCGTCTGAGCCGCGTCGCTCAGCCGCGCTCCGCGCCCGGGGCGGCCCGGTGCGGCCCCTCTCCGGGCTGCTCCTGGTAGCTGTAGCGCTGCTCGAGCCACGGGTCGCCGACGTTGTGGTAGCCGCGCTCCTCCCAGAAGCCGCGGCGGTCCTGGGTGAGGTACTCCAGGCCGCGCACCCACTTCGGACCCTTCCAGGCGTAGAGGTGCGGCACGACCAGGCGCAGCGGCCAGCCGTGCTCGACGCTCAACGCCTCGCCGTCGCGGCTGTGGGCGAACACGGTGGCCCCGTCGGTGAGGTCGGCCAGGCGCAGGTTGGTCGTGTAGCCGCGATCGGCCCACACGAGCACATGGGTCACGTCCGGGTCCGGCGGCGCGACCGCGACCACGTCCGCGGCCCGCACACCGCTCCAGGTGTTGTCGAGCATCGTGAACTTGGTGACGCAGTGGAAGTCGGCCACGACGTCGCACTGCGGCAGGGCCAGGAACTCCTCGTGGGCCCACCGCGTGGACCCGCCGTCGCGGGTCGCGCCGAGCACCTGGAAGTCCCAGCCGTCGGCGCGGAACCCGGGTGGGCGGCCGTAGTGCATCACCGGCCAGCCCTCCGCGAGGTGCTGGCCCGGCGGGACGCGCGACGACGCGGCGGCGCCTGCGGCGTGCTGCGGATCGTGCACGGTCACCCATGGTGCCGAGCACGCCGCCGGCCGCGGCGCGCAGGGTCGCCGTCGTCCCGTATCGTGGACACTGCGTCCGCCTGCTGGATGGTGCGGGGTATCGTCCTCGCGTGCGCAGCTCGCAGTCCTATGGCGACCGGCCCGGGTCCTCCCGGGTGGGCCGCGCCTGCTGACGCGCCCCACCCCCAGCAGAAGCCCCGCGCCGAACCGGCCGGGGCTTCCGTCGTCCCGGACCGACGGAGCACGAGCACGAGAGGCACGCACTCACCATGGTCGTCGTCATGAGCCCAGGCGCCACCGACGCGCAGATCGAGGCCGTCGTCACCCGCGTCACCGACGCCGGCGGCGAGGCGTTCGTCAGCCGCGGGGACACCCGCACCATCGTCGGCCTCGTCGGCGACCTCGACCGCTTCCACGGCCTCAACCTGCGGACCCTGCCGGGCGTCGCGCAGGTCGTGCGCATCTCCACGCCGTTCAAGCTCGTGTCGCGCCAGCACCACCCGGAGATGTCGACCGTCTACGTCGGCGCGTCCCGCGTGCCGATCGGCCCGGACACCTTCACCCTCATCGCCGGACCCTGCGCGGTCGAGACGGCCGAGCAGACCTTCGCGGCGGCCCGCATGGCGCAGGCGGCCGGTGCGACCCTGCTGCGCGGCGGCGCGTTCAAGCCGCGCTCCTCGCCGTACGCCTTCCAGGGCCTCGGTGAGGACGGCCTGCGCATCCTGGCGGACGTGCGCGCCGAGACCGGTCTGCCGATCGTCACCGAGGTGGTCGACGTCGCCGACGTCGCGCTCGTCGCGTCCTACGCCGACATGCTCCAGGTCGGCACCCGCAACGCGCAGAACTTCTCGCTGCTGCAGGCCGTCGGCGACGCCGGCAAGCCCGTGATGCTCAAGCGCGGCATGAGCTCCACGATCGAGGAGTGGCTCATGGCCGCCGAGTACGTCGCGCAGCGCGGCAACCTCGACGTCGTGCTCTGCGAGCGCGGCATCCGTACGTTCGAGAAGGCGACGCGCAACACCCTCGACATCTCGGCGGTGCCCGTGGCCCACGACCTCGCCCATCTGCCGATCGTCGTCGACCCGTCGCACTCCGGCGGTCGCCGCGACCTCGTGGTGCCGCTCTCGCGCGCCGCGATCGCGATCGGTGCCGACGGCATCATCGTCGACGTCCACCCGCACCCGGAGACGGCGCTCTGCGACGGTCCGCAGGCGCTCGTCGACTCCGACCTGCGCGTCCTGGCCACCGCCGTCCGCCAGCTGAGCCCGCTCATGGGCCGCCGCCCCGCGCTCCCCCTGGCCTGACCCGCTCGCTCGCCGGTCACCGGCGTGGGCCTGACGCCGAGCGTCCGGCGGCCTCGCACCTACGCCGGTGACGTCGCGGGGTCGGGCTCGGGGGCCGGCTCGTGCAGGTGGGGCAGGATGCGGTCGAGCCAGGCGGGCAGCCACCAGTTCCAGCGCCCGAGCAGCGTCATCGTCGACGGCACCAGGAGGCCGCGCACGATCGTGGCGTCGACGGCGACCGCGGCCGCCATCCCGACACCGAGCATCTTGATCACCGGGTCGGTCGTGATCGTGAAGCTGAGGAAGACGCAGATCATGATCAGCGCCGCGGACGTGATGACCCGGCCCGTCTTCGCCATGCCGATCGCGACCGACCCACGACCGTCGCCACTGAGCGCCCACTCCTCGCGCACGGCGGTCAGCAGGAAGACCTCGTAGTCGGTCGAGAGCCCGAACAGCACGGCGAACATGAGCAGCGGGATGTAGCTCTCGATCGGCACCGGCGCCTCGAGCCCGAGCAGCGACGCACCGTGCCCCCAGGTGAACACGAACACGAGGATCCCGTACGCCGCGCCCACGGACAGCAGGTTCATCAGCGCTGCCTTCAGCGCGACGATCGGCGCCCGGAACGCGACGAGCAGCAACAGCGTCGCGACGAGGACCACCGCGCCGACGACGAGCCGCATGCGGCTGGAGATCCGCTCGGTGAGATCGCCCTTGCCCGCGGTGAGCCCCCCCACGTGCGAGGTCGCCGTCGGCGCCGCCGCCGGCAGGACGGTGCCGCGCAGCTGGTGCACGAGCTCGACGGTGGCCGGGTCCGACGGCGCGGTCGTCGGCTGCACCGACCATCGGGCCACGAGTCGGTCGTCGGACACCTGGGGCGGTGAGACGGCCGCGACCCCGGAGGTGGCGGCGACCGCCCTGGTCTCGCTGACCAGGCGCGGGTCCGACGGCCCGGCCAGCGCGCTCGGGTAGGTCGAGGTGATCAGCAGCGGGCCGTTGGACCCGGGGCCGAACCCGGACGACAGCTGGTCGTAGGACTGCCGGGACAGGGTCGTGGTCGGCCAGCCACCCGAGTCCAGCTGCCCGAGGCGCAGGTCGAGCGCCGGCCACGCGAGCACGCCGAGCACGACCACGCTTGCGACGAGCACCGTCCAGGGGCGCCGGGCGACCCGGTTCGCGAGCCTCGCCCAGCCACCCGCCTCGCCGAGCGACGAGGGCTTGCGGGTGGCCAGCCGCGGGCCGAGCCGGCCCAGCGCGGCGGGCAGCAGCGTGACCGACGCCGAGCACGCGACGAGGACGGCCAAGCCGGACGCGATCGCCAGGCTGCGCATGAGCGGCATGCCGACGAGCGCGAGTCCCGACAGCGCGGCGACCACCGAGAAGGCTGCGAACAGGACCGCGCGGCCGGCCGTCGCTGCCGTCGTCGTCGCGGCGTCGACCACCGCCTGGCCGTCGATGAGCGCGCGCTGGAAGCGGTTGAGGCCGAAGAGCGAGTAGTCGATCCCGACGCCGAGGCCGATCATCGACGCGAGCGCCGGCGCGACGGTCGGGATGTCCACGGCGTGCCCGAGCAGTCCGAGGCCGAGGATCGCGACGACGAGCCCGACGATCGCGATCCCGAGCGGCAGCAGCGCCGCGGCCACCGAGCCGAAAGCGACGAGCAGGATCACCAGCGCCGCGAGGAGGCCGAGCAGCTCGGCCCGGCGGTTGGTGTCCTGGTCGAGCACCTGGGCGAGCTGGTCCGCCGGGGTCACCCTGATGTCCGTTCCGGCCACGGCCGACGTCACGTCGTCGTCGAGCGTCGTGGCGAGCTTCTTGGTGATGTCACGGCCCGACACCGTGAGCACCACGTTGATCGTGCCGATCGAGCCGTCCTTCGCGAGCTGGCCGTTGCGGGCCGTGGGCGCCGACGCCGAGGACACCTCGGGTGTCTGCTGCAGCGCGGTGACGGCCTTGCCGAGCGCGGCCACGTCCGCGGCCGAGGTCAGCGACGGCGCGCTCACCACGAAGCGCTGCGCGGGGTTGCCGGCGCCCGGGAACGCCGCGCGCGACGTGTCGATCGCCGCCTGGCTGTCGGCGCCGGGGATCGTCACGTCGTCGGTCGTCGCCGCCCCGAACCGCGCGACGGCCAGGCCGAGCAGGATCGCGAGCAGGACCCAGGCCCCGATCACCCGACCCGGGTGGCGGGCCGAGGTCCGCCCCAGCCGGGCTGTCCAGCCGAGCTGGGTCCCGCGGACGTCCTGGCCTGTCTGCACGCACGTACTGTACGGTCGTAAAGTGAGCAGGGCAACGGCATCGACGTCGAACCCAGGCCAGGAGACCGACACGCGCGCACGCATCCTCGACTCGGCCCGTCGGCTGTTCCTCGCCCAGGGCTACGCCGGCACGTCGCTGGCCGACATCGCCGCGGACATCGGCGTGACGAAGACCGCGGTGGCCTACCACTTCCACCCCAAGGACCGGCTGCTCGTCGAGCTCGTCTCCCCCGCCCTCGCCGACATGGCCGTCGAGCTCGGGCCGCTGCCGACGACCACCCGGGCACAACGCCGCGCGTTCCTCCGTCGGGTCGTCGAGGTCCTCGTCCGGCACCGCGACGTCGTCGGCATCCTCGCGTCCGACTCCGGGCTCCTGGCGCTCCCGGCCCTCGCGGGGACGCCGGCGCCGCGCGACCTGCTCGTGGCCAGGCTCGTGCCCACGCGTCGCTCCCCCGCCGACGTGGTCCGGGCGTGGAGCGCCATCGGCGCTGCGCAGATCGCCGTGGCCCGTACCCTCGACCAGCCGGTGGACGTGGTCCGCGAGATCGCGACTCTCGCCGCACTCGCGGCCTACGACTCCTGACGCGCGCCGCCACGCAGCGCTCGCCGGAGCACGCGTGCCGGCATCACAGCAGCGCGCCCTCGTGGACGAGCAGCGCCTCCTTGACGGGCAGACCGTAGGCGTAGCCCCCCAGCGAGCCGTCGGTGCGCAGGATCCGGTGGCACGGCACGAAGGGCGCGACCTTGTTCGTCGCGCACGCCTGCCCCGCAGCGCGCACCGCCTTCGGGCTGCCTGCCCGCACCGCGAGTCCGGCGTAGGAGTCCGTCTCCCCGGCCGTCACGCCGCGCAGCTCGGCCCAGGCTCGTTGCATGAACGGGCCTCCCGGCTGTCGCACCGTGACGGCGTCGAGCGCGCCGAGCTCGCCGGCGGCGTACGCCGTCAGCGCCTCGGCGGCGGCGCGCACGGTGTCGGCGGTGACCTCGACCGCCCGACGACCACGCGCCTGTTCGGCCTCGCTCAGGAACGCGAACACTCTCTCGACGTCGGCGAAGCCCGACGCCACGACCGCCCCGTCGTCCGGGTCGACGACGACGACGACCGTCCCGCCCGGGATGGCGACCGACGTCGTCTCGAAAGGGGTGTCGCTCATGGCTTCTCCTCGGGTCGGGTCCACAGGTGCTGGGCGGCGTACGAGCGCCAGGGGCTCCACGCTCGGGCGCGCTCGGCGAGCGCGCGGGGGGCGTGCGGGAGTCCGAGGGCGGCCGCGCCGTGCCGGATCCCGAGGTCGGTCTCGGGCAGGACGTCGGGGTCGCCGAGCGCCCGGAGGCGTACGTAGGACACCGTCCACGGACCGATGCCGGGCACGGCGAGCAGCGCGTCCCCCACCTCGTCGAGGTCGCCGGAGCGCAGGTCGATCGTGCCGTCGGCGACCGCGGCCGCGACGGCATGCAGCGAGCGTGCACGGGCAGCGGGCATGCCGATCGCAGCGACGCGGTCGGCGCCGGCGTCGACGACCTCGCCCGGGGTCGGGAACGCTCTGAGGTCGCCGACGTCGGTGGTCGCGAGGTCGCGCACGATCCGGCCGAGCAGGGTGCGCGCACCCGCGACCGACACCTGCTGCCCGACGATCGCGCGCACGACCGTCTCCCACGCGTCGACCGTCGTCGGCACGCGCAGCCCCGGCCGGTCGGCGACGAGCGGCGCAAGGACAGCGTCGGCCGAGAGCGCGGCGCCGATCGTCGCCGGCTCCGCGTCGAGGTCGAGCCACCGGCGCACGCGGTGGACCAGCGCGGCCGTGTCACGGAGGTCGGCGTCGCTGCGCACGACGACGTGCTCGTCGACGAACTCGATCCCGACGACCGCGGGGCGCGTGGGCAGCGGGAGCACGCGCCGGTGCGCCCACCCTCGGCGGGTGGCCTCGTGCGCCTCGAGGCCGTCGACAGCACGTGCGGCGAGGAACTCCCCCACGGCGTCCGCGTCGTACGGCGGACGCAGCCGCAGCCGCAGCACGAGCGACGGGTCCGACGCGGCCAGCGGCGCCGCGGGCGAGCGCCGCAGCTGCGACGGCGGGAGGCCGAACTCGCGGCGCATCACGTCGTTGAACTGGCGGATGCTCGAGAAGCCGGCCGCGAACGCCACCTCCGTGAGCGGCAGCGGGGTCTGCTCGATGAGCAGCCGGGCCGTCTGCGCGCGCCGGCTCACCGCCAGGTGCAGCGGTCCCGCGCCGACCTCGGCGACGAGCGTGCGGTGCAGGTGCCGCTCGCTCACGTGCAGCGAGCG
>Ga0075017_100002310_pt1 | contig 11895 bp, 9 predicted proteins | sample AleBraG_ABR_2012_FD_71475 | JGI IMG/M metagenome (GOLD analysis project Ga0075017, IMG submission 71475) | Freshwater sediment microbial communities in response to fracking from Pennsylvania, USA - Alex Branch Run_MetaG_ABR_2012 | ecosystem: Environmental > Aquatic > Freshwater > Creek >...
GCAATCGCCGATTTTGTCCGCGCGCTAAAAATCGGAACCTGCACGTTGATCCCGGCATTAAAATTGTTCCGCTGGAAATGATTGAAGAACTCCGTGTAGTTGTTGAATTTCGCCAGCACGCTGTATGTGCTTACCAGTTCTAGCGTCGGAAAGTACCCGCGCTTTTCTCCTTTGAGCCGGAACTCGCTAGCCCTTACATCCGCATTCGCCAGCTTTAAACCTGTATTGTTCGTCAACGCCATCGCAATCAAATTGTCGCCTGCCTGCTCCGCCGCCCCCGACAAGTCCTCGGGCGCAACATCCATCGCCTGCGAATCGCTCAGCCCAATCTCCGCTCTTAGAAAAACTTCCAATTCATCCTCTCGCCCTTCCAATTGCAAGATTTTCTGTTGCACCTGAGCTTTCGTCAACTGCGCCTTTGTGACTTCCACGGGCAACTCATATCCTTCGCCCTGCCTTTCTTGCGTCACCTGCAAAATTTTCTCCGCGCTCTCTTGCTCCTTGCGCAGTAATTCAAGCGAGTGCCTCACTTTTGCAAGTTCCAGATAAGCCACCGCCGTCCGCGTGATGACGTTGTTCTTTACGTCTTCCAATGCTAACCTCTGCGCCTTTGCTTTTTCCTGCAGTTCTTTGGTCTGGCCGCGCAGCGGTTCGTTCAGCACCTGCTCGTTATAAGTCACATTGAATATCGATGGCGCTCGTCCTCCCGGCGTCTCCGGAATTCCAAACGAGTATCCTGCGCCAGAACCGGCATAAACACTTGGCAAAAAAGCTGCCTTGGAGATGGCTGCCGAACGTTCCCCAAGACTGGTCTGGATTTTCGCCGCCTGAATCTCTTTGCTATTCTGCAGGGCCAATTCGACGGTTCGCTTCAGCGTCAGGCTCACTGGCGCTCGGTCGGCCTGGAGTTTTGTCTGAGCATCACTCGGGGTCGGCGCCGGAGCCTCCTGCCCGAGCGCGACCCCTCCGCAAAAAATGAAGAGTGCTGCGCTTGTCGCAAGATACCGTCCTGATTTCATGGCCTATCCTCCCTCAGTCCTTAATTCCATTTCTGCTCAGAACAAAAAGGGCCAACAGCGGCGCCCCTCAAAAAACTCCGTTAAAAGGTTAGTGCAACTTCGGAATTCTCACTCGTACCGCAGCGATTCCACCGGCTGCAGCCGCGCTGCTTGACTCGCGGGCAGATAGCCAAAAAGAAGTCCCGTCGAGCACGAAACCGCGAACGCAATCACCACGCTCCATTCAGAGACCGGAACTCTCAAATTGCCCGGCAGAAAAAACTGCGTTACCACCGGAATCGCCAGTCCAATCAGTATTCCCAGTACCGCTCCTCCGCCGCTGATTACAAATGCTTCAATCAGAAACTGATACAAAATTTCCTTGCGTGCTGCCCCGATCGCCTTGCGTATCCCAATTTCCCTGGTCCGCTCCTTCACCGTCACCAGCATGATGTTCATGATCCCGATTCCGCTGATGAGCAGCGCAATGAACGCGATCACGATTAACACAATCGTCAGGGCCAGTGATATATTCCGCGCCGCTCCAAGAATCGCCGTCAAAGTTTCCACTTTATACTCCGCCTCCGCCGGGTGACGGCTCCTCAAAAGTTGCCCCACCTGCACCGCTACGGAGGCCACGTCTTCCGCTCTGGCAGCCTGCGCGTCCAATTCGCCAACTACTTCAGTCCCCGTGTAATATTTCATCAACGTGAATGGAATTAGGATTGAATTCTCTTGGATATCCGAGAGCCCGAAGGTCTCCACTCTCTCGCGAAACACACCAATCACAGTAAAGGTCAGTTCCCCAAGCCTCAGAGGCCTCCCAATAGGGTTTTCCTGCCCGAATGCCTTCTCAGCGAGTTGGGTAGTGATCAGGCAAACCTTGCTGCGCATCTCCATGTCTGCGTCATCAAAGTACCTTCCCCTGATGATCACTAACCGGCGAATTGCCTGGTAGCCATCCGTTACGCCGACCAGGTTGACTGGCCTTTCCGCGCCGCCGGCGACCATGCTCATGGGGTGCTCTCGCGTGCCGGCCACCTCAACCACATTGGGGAGCTTCCTGACGGCCTCCATGTCAGCAAGCGACATCTCATAACTCATCGGCTGAGGACGATCCGGTCTCTGTACCAGTCCAACCCAGACTTTATTTGAACCGATGGCTTCAATCTGCGAAAGCACAAAGGTCTTGCTCGTCAGCGCTACCGTCACCACCAGCACAATCGAAGCGCTTCCAATAATCACGCCTAGCGACGTCAGTATCGCCCGAAGCTTATTCGCTTTGAGCGCATCAATCGCTACCGATACTGTCTCGCGTAAATCCATGAAATCTTCGCGCCACAAACTGGATGCTGTTCCCGGAGCGCAACGTGCGAACTGCTTTAATTCTTTTTCAGCGTGCTCAAGGCTTCCTGCGCGGGCTTATACTTCGGTTCAATTCTCACGGCAGTCCTGAACTCTTTTTCTGCCTCGTTCAGCTTCCCTTGGTTCTCATACAGATGCCCTAGCCACAGGTGCACTGCGGCCGGCTTGGGATATCCCGCTCGGACCGGGCCTTTGTTGAGATACTCGCGTAACATCCGCTCCGCTTCCTGCCCTTTCTCTTTCCGAATCACAAGTGCCACTGCGCGAAAATAGATATGCCGCGGATCTGCCGGAGCGATGCGTTCCCCGATCTCCGCAACCTCGAACAACCGCTCAGGCTGCGCCCTTCGCACCTCATAATCGCCAATGTCGTACACTAACTCCTCCGACTTTGGATTGCTCTCCAGCGCTTTTCCGAATTCCGCATCGGCCACCGCGAAATCCTTTTTCTGCCTCCGGCAATTTCCCGACGCGTAGTACCCTTCTGCCGCGTCCATCTCTGCCAGTTTCCGGATATTCACCGCAGCCTTGTCTTCTCCGCCCCCCACTATTCCCGGGGCGCTGCACTCAAATTCCACCAACGCCTGCCGCGCTGAAAAATTTCGCTCGTCTAGTTCTACAGCCGTCTCGAGCTCCTGGTGCGTTTTCTTGGCCAGTGAAATCGCCGAAAACCATGAGGCGTGATCCGCTTTTTCTCCGAACGCTCTTCCCAGCCACTCGTGATAGAGCGAGCTCCTGGGCTTCAGCGCGACGGCGCGTTCCGCGTTGCGAATCGCTGCATCATGCTGCTGCAATTCCAGGTGGCTCTTCGTCAACAGCAATTGAATCTCGGCGTTTTGCGGGTCATTTGCGGCAGCCGCCTGCAATAATTGCACGGCCTTGGTGTACTCGCTGGCCTCATAAGCGCTCTTCCCCGCTTTCAGTCCTTCTTGACCGGAGTCGGCGGCCCACAACGCAGTGCCAGCAGAGAACATCGCCACTAAAACTAATTTTCTCCCCTGAAGCATCTCCAATATCCCTTGCGACCTCTCTTAGTTGGCGACGACGCTCACGTCCATCCCGTCCTTCAGATCGACGTCCCCCGGCAGTGCCACCAGATCCCCTTCCTGCAAACCGCTTACAACTTCGTAATTCGAAGCGTCCGCTATTCCCACGCGGATCTCTTTCTTCTCGAGCGTCGAAATTCCTACGCCCAGTTGATTCGTCCTTACCACATAGACGAATTTCCGCCCCGCTTCGGCTTTCACCGCGCCACGAGGCACCGCCAGCACGCCTACCCGCTCCTTCGAATTAATCTGCACGTTTACATTCGTATTCGGCAGGAGCTCGAGTTTGTCATTATTGATCGCGCACAGGAGTTCCCCCACGCTGCGCGTATTCCGCGCCACTACCTGCTTGGGAATGATTTCGGTCTTCCCCGTCCAGCTCTTGCTCGGCATCGCATCCCAAGTAATTCTCACCGGTACATTCGTCTCTAGTAACCCCAATTCCGGCTCGTCCACGAACACTCTGACGCGCACTCTTCTCAAATCCGCCATCTCCGCCAATAATTCACCGGTCCTGACAAAAACTCCCGCTTTCGCCGGCAACGCATAAAGTATTCCGTCAACGGGCGCTGTTATCCGCCCCTGGCGCACTTTCTCTTCTAAGGCCCCCACTTCTTCCTGTGCCTGCTGCACCCGCAACCCCGCGCGCTCCACTTCCAGACTCACCCCGCGGTCAAATTCCTGTTTCGCGCCAGCCAGCCGCGCAAACTCTCCTTGCGCTTTCGTCAGTGCCACTTCGTTGGCGGACACTTCATCTGGAGTCGCCGCTTGCTTCGCCGCTAATCTCACCAGCGCATCATGTTGTTTCTGCAATTGATCTCGTTCCGCCTGCGCCCTTGCCAGATCTCCGGATGCCCGCGCCGCCTCATCCGCCCGCCCGCCGGACTTCGCCGCTCTAAAATCATCCTGAGCGCGAGCGAGCTTGGAACGCGCTTCCGCCAATTGACCGGCCGCATCTTTCACATCTAATTCCAGTAGCAACTGGCCCTTTCTGACAGCCTGCCCTTCCTTCGCTCCCACATTCCGCACAAAAGTATCCAGCCGCGCTTGAATCGAAAACGGTTCGATCGGCTCTACTTTTCCGTTGCTGCTCAATGACGAAATCAGGTTTTCGCGCCCCACCGTCGCCGCCGCCACTCTAGCCACTGGCTTCCGGCCGCTCAAGCTCACTAGCACATACGCCAGGACTCCGGCCAGCGCCAGGTAGAGCAGGATTCGATTTCTCAGCTTGCGATCCATGATTTCCTATTCATCTTTAATGCTGTGGCTTCAGGCGCGAAACAAGAGCACGTCCACACTGTGGCCTCACTCCTATGCCCAGTTTTTGCTTGCTGGCCCCCGACGGGTGCGCGTCGTTGCTCACCATTCTAACAATAGCTCTTCGGCATTCTCTATTAGTTCGCTGCGTGATTCCCTACCTGTTACCAGTCCAGGCCCATCACCCTCTGCGCCGAACTCCCCCCGCCTCTAAGCCCCTTCATATTACCCTTTAACAGATGCCGCCTTCCTCTGATGGGGATGCCGCCCTCGCCTTTAGCTGGGAATCCTCCCTCTGTAACATTCCCGTTCCCCCTGCGTAGTACACTCAGAGTACTCGGCGCCCTGTTTTGTCAACTTAATTAAGAGGTCTCTCATGATCGAAGCACGCCGTCTGTGCAAACGCTTCAAGGATAAAAAGCGCGGTGAAATCCGCGCTGTGGATGACGTCAGCTTTACCTGCCAACCGGGTCAAATCTACGGCCTGCTCGGCGCCAACGGCGCCGGAAAAACGACCACCCTTCGCATGCTCGCTACGATCCTCGAACCGACCGAGGGCACTGCCGTTATCTGCGGCCACGACGTCGTCGAAGCTCCTGAAAAAGTTCGGGCCAACGTCGGCTTCCTCTCCACCGCCACCGCCCTTTATCCGCGCCTCACCGCTCAGGAACTGGTTGAGTATTTTGGACGCCTCAATGGCCTGGGCGAAGCAACCCTGAAAAAGCGCGTGGACGACATCTTCAATCGCCTGGACATGAACAGCTTCCGCGACCGCCGCTGCGACAAGCTCTCCACCGGCATGAAGCAGAAAACCTCCATCGCTCGCACTTTGGTCCACGATCCTCCGGTCATGATCTTTGATGAACCAACCCTCGGTTTGGATATTATGACCGCCCGCACCATTACCGCCTTCATCCGCGAATGCCGAAACAACGGCAAGACCGTCATCTTCTCCACCCACATCATGAGCGAAGTCGAAAAGTTATGCGACGTCATCGGCATCATCCAATCCGGAAAACTCCTCAGCGAAGGCACCCTCGCCCAGCTCCGCGACGAGCATCACGAACAAGATCTCGAGGAAATCATCGTCAAAATCATCGCTCCTCACTACGCTTCATCGGAGACCAACTGACATGTCCATGCGCAATATAGGCATCGTCTATCGCAAGGAACTTACCGAAGCTCTCCGCGACCGCCGCACCCTCATCTCCACGATTCTGGTACCGCTCCTGCTTTTCCCGATTCTCAGCGTCGGATTTGGCGCTCTGGCGATTGAGCTGGTCGGCAAAGCGAAGGAAGAAACTCCGAAAGTAATGATCCTTGGCGGTCTGGATTCGCCTGCCATTATCGAAGGCATTAAAAAATTGGAAAAAATTGAAGTGATTCCCACCGCGGACAATTGGAAGGATCAAATCATCAATAAGGAAATCCGCGCAGCCGTCGAAATTCCATCGGGGTTCCAGGGCGACGTAGCCGCGCAGAAGACTTCAGCAGTTAGAATCTACAATTATCAAGGCGAGATGAAATCTGAGTTTGCTTCCGACAAAATTGACAAATATTTGAAGAGCTACCTGGACACCATCGTGAAGCAGCGCCTGGCCGCAAAGAATTTGGCGGAGTCGGTCCTCAAGCCCTTCGAAATTAAACAAGAAAACGTTGCCCCTCCAGAAAAAGTCAGCGGTGCCGCTTTTGGCGGAATAATCGGCTATATGGTAATTCTGCTGTGCATGACTGGCGGCATGTACCCGGCGATGGACCTCACCGCAGGGGAAAAAGAGCGCGGCACGATGGAAACCATTCTTTCCAGTCCTATCTCTCGCATGCACCTGGTTCTCGGCAAATTCTTCCTTGTCCTCACCGCCGCTCTCGCCACGGCAGCTCTCTCCGTGCTCTCCATGGGAATCTCTTTCAACGTCTTGAGCAAGTACACTACAAAAGGCGGAACTCCCGACCCAGATGCCGCCGCTCTGGTCCTTCATCTAGGCCTAAAGACTGTTCTGTCTGTCTTCATCATGGCTTTGCCCATCGCGGTGCTTTTCTCAGCCGCTTTGATGACCATCGCCCTCTTCGCCAAAACTTACAAAGAAGCCCAAAGCTACCTCACGCCTATGACCTTCGTCGTCATCATCCCCGCCGTCGCCGCCATGCTTCCTGGGGTCGAACTCACGTCAAGACTTGCTCTCATTCCCATTCTCAACGTCAGCCTTCTCTGCAAGGAACTGGTAACTGACACCTACCACTGGAATTTCATCGCCATCATCTTTCTTTCCACCTGCGTCTACGCCGCCGTCGCGCTCTTCCTCGCCGTCAAAATGTTTCAGCGCGAATCCGTCCTCTTCCGCTCCTAGCCGCCTCCATCGCAACGAATCTGCAGGGGAGGTTTGCCCTCCCCACATCCTTGATTCGATCCAATGTAGGATATGTAATACATGACATTCTTGCCGTTATAGGAGACCCATTCGTGCTTTCCATCCGTCTGAAACCTGCCCTTGAACGCCGTCTCACTCGTCTCGCGAATAAAACCGGGGGCACCAAGACTTTTTACGCCACCCGCCTCATCGAGGAGAATCTCCAAGACCTCGAAGACCGTTACCTTGCTGAAGCCCGCCTTGAAAATCGCGGCAAGCGCTACACCAGCGCCCAGGTTCGGAGGCAGCTTGGCTTGGACGATTGAGTACGACGAAGGCGCCCTCAAAGACCTCAAGAAACTCAACCCACAAATCCAGCGAGAAATCCTCAATTTTATGGACCGGCGCGTCGCCAGCGCAAAAGATCCCACCGTCTTTGGCAAAGCGCTCCGCCACAGTAAGTTCGGACTTTGACGCTACCGCCTCCGCGACTACCGCATCATCTGCCAGCTTCAGAAATCCAGCCTCGTCGTCCTGGTCGTCTCCGTCGGGCACCGCAGCGCCACCTACGACGACTGAAAACGATACAGACGCCCGCTTCCCCATGTTCACGTTAATTTAGGCCGACTCTATCCTCGCCCCACCACGATCTCTCTGCCTGTGGGCCCTGCTTGCGGTTCTTCCTCCTGCAACCGCCGCTACCAGACTCTGCAGACCTTTTCCGCCGAATTCACCATCGGCTGCCCTGCTTTGCACGAAAAAGCCTTGGCAAACTCCGGCATATTCACCACCACTCCATTGATGCGGTACTCCGGCGGCGAATGCGGATCGGTCTGAGCGCGCACCCGTTGATCCTCAGGACGCTCATTCGCGCATGCCCACTGCGCAAATCCGATAAAAAATCTCTGTTCCGGAGTCAATCCATCCATTGGCTGCAAGTTCTTCCCGCTTGTCGCCGTTCCCCACGCCATGTAAGCCAGAATTTCTCCGCCCAGGTCCGCCACGTCTTCGCCCATGGTCAGCCGGCCGTTGATGTGCACGTCCTCGACCGCAACGTACTTTGAATACTGGTCGCTTACGCACTTTGTGCGCTCGTCAAACTTCTTGCGGTCCTCTTCCTTCCACCAATTTTTCAAATTGCCCTTGGCGTCGTACTGGCTGCCCTCGTCATCGAATCCATGCGTCAACTCGTGCCCGACCGTCCCGCCCGTATTGCCGTAATTCGGCGCATCATCGAGCTTCATGTCATACAAGGGCGGCTGAAGAACTCCCGCGGGAAAGTTGATGTCATTCATCTGCGGATTGTAGTAGGCATCGACTGTTGCCGGAGAAATCATCCATTCGCCGCGGTCAAGCGGCTTCCCAATCTTGGCGATCTGCCGCCGGTGCTCAAATTCAGTCGCGCGCTGCACATTTCCCAAAAACTCGTTCCGTGTAATTCTCACCGTACTGTAGTCCCGCCATTTGTCGGGATAGCCGATCTTGTTGCGAATCCCTTGCAGCTTTACCACGGCTTGCTGTTTGGTCTCCGGACTCATCCAATCCAATTGCTGAATCCGTACCGCCATCGAGTCCTCGATCCGCCGCACCATCTCCACCGTGCTTAGCTTTAACTCTCGCGAAAATACCTTGCGAACATAGGCTTGCCCCAGCGCTTCGCCCAGCAAGTAGTCGTTGTACTGCACGCAGCGCTTCCACCGCGGTTGCATCTCCTTGGCGCCGCGCAGGTACTTCCGGTAGAACTCGAAGTTTTCCTGCACGAACTTGGCGGAGAGATATTGCGCCGAAGTGTCCGCGACGTGGAACCGCAGGTAGGTCTGCCAATTTGCCAGCGGCTCGCTCGCCAGCGCCGCGTTCAATTGTTTGAAAAACGCGGGAACTCCAACATTCAAAATTTCAATCTTCGGGTATTGCAAAACGCTGTAGTACGACTTCCAGTCGAAATTCGGCGCCAGTTCCTCCAGTCCCGGGATCTTCATTTTGTTTTTCAGCTTGTACGGATCGCGCCGGTCCACGCGCGTCATCGAAGCCTTTGCCAGCGCCGTCTCCATGCGCATCAAAGTCTCCGCATTCTTCTTCGCCGTCTCCGCGCTGTCGCCCAGCAATTCAAAAACTCTTTCAACATGCCGCACGTACTCTTCACGAATCTCTTTCGATTTTGCGTCTTCCTTCGTGTAATAGTCCCGGTCCGGCAGGCCCAGCCCGCCCTGATCCAGCGACGCAATGATCTGCTCCGAATCGTCCGGATCCTGGTCCGATCCTCCTTCGAAAAGGATGCTCCTGTACCCAAATGTCGCCATCTGCAGCCGCGCCACCAGCGGCGCCATCTCGCGCATCGACTTCAGCTCGGCGATCGCTTCCAGTTCCGCCCGGATGGGCTCCAGTCCGCTCTTTTCAATCCCCGTTTCATCCATGCAGGAAAAGTAGAAGTCTCCAATCCTCTGCGCTACCGCGTCGCGCTGAGTTGTCTGGGCCGCCGCCTGTTCCAGGATTCCCCGCAGAAAATTCAGATTGTCCTGATACAGCTTTCCGTAAACGCTCCAGGAAGTCTGGTCCGCCGGGATGGGATTCTTCTTCTGCCAGCCCCCGCAAGAATATTTGTAGAAATTCACGCACGGATCGATGGACTTATCCATCGAGCTTAAATCTAAGCTCGGAGAGTACGGTAGCGCCGGCTCATTCGCCGCCTGCCCCCTGGTCGTTCCAGCCAGCGCCATCGAGAAAAGCAGTGCGATAACCGCAAGAGCCGGGCGCTTCCCGCCCAAACGCGACAGGTTTAGATTGATCCTCTTCCTCATCTCATTCCCTCCAGTCGAATCGGTTGATCCGCGCGAGTGTTTCGAGGCGATCCTGGTTGGACTCATTGCACAGCCTCGGATCATCCATGCACACGCACAGCTATAGTAGTGACGCGTCGCCAGTTTTCCAACCGGAAGATGCACTCCTGTAGGATCATGCCTAAACTCTCGACGGGATGAGGGGCATTTTGAACTCGTGGCACTCTGGAGCAAACGGTGCCCACCCTCGGTTTTTAAGGGTTGGATTTTTCTTCGCGGCACTGCGACAGAAAAGGTTCCTCTTCGACTACTTCCGGGCTTCTTCCCCAAGCAACTGTTTCAAATCCTTCTCGCAACCGTCCTTGTTCACCACTCCATTATGCGTCGCCGCTACATTCCCGTTTCGATCGATCAGCAGCGTCACTGGCAGCCCCTCCACTCCAAACCGCTTCCCCAACTCCCAATCGCCGAGCACAATCGGATAGTTCACCTTTTTTTCCAGAATCCACGGCTTCACCACTTTCCAGCCCTCATCGTCCACGGAAACTCCCACCACGTGTAGCCCGCGCTCCCCGTACATTTTCTGGAATACCACAAACCACGGAATCTCCACCTGGCATCCTTCGCACCACGTCGCCCAAAAATTCACCAGCACTACATTCCCCTTCAACTCGGAAAGCTTTACAGTCTTGCCGTCTGCGTCCGTCAAGACAAAATCGGCTGCCTTTTTTCGCTCTGCCTCAGGTTTCAGCTCGCTCTTCGCTGGCGCCTGCGGCACAATGCTCTGCCAGACGGCCATCGAACATTCCACGCACAAGTGCGCAAGCACCCGCGGGGACGGCAACACCGTTAAGCTCAAGCCCAATACCACCGCCGTGGCCATGGCCCACTTCCATACCCATACACTTCGCTTGCCAGTTCCCGCGCGCAACCGCTCATTCAGCCGCGCCAGACCTCTGTTCACATTCGGTTCCCACCCACCAACTCGATTCAGTGCCGCCATTCGCTCCTCCACCCAATTATCCGCCGCTATCTGATTATTTCTGTCCATATCGCCTGATGTACTCCTTCCGAAAAGCCTGCTGCGCCCTGCCCAGCAATTTCCCAACCGAAGCCGGATTCAATCCCAGCACCGCCGCTACCTCTTCGTAACTGAACTCCTGGCTTCGCAGCACCAAAAATTCCGCCTGCCTTTTTGCCATCACCGCCAGGACCGAACGCACTCGTTGCTGCTCTTCCGCTGCCGAATGTAGCTCTTCAGGTGTCGGCTCGCGCTGAATCCATCTCACCAGGCTTTCGTACTTCCCTCTTCGCGTTTGCCGCCGAAGTTCATCCACGCCGGCGCGTACTGCCACGCGGTAGAGCCAGCCTTCCACGTTTTCGCGCTGCGCTTTCGCGGTCTGGCGCAATTTCAGGAACACCTCCACCGCGAGCTCTTCCGCACGCGCCTGATCGCGCACCACTCGCGCAATGATTCGCGTCACTCGCTCGTATTGCGAGCGGAACGCCTTCTCCAGATCGAACTGCCCCTCCCCGGCTTCTGACGCCACGATGGCTTCGCTCGGCATACTCACACTCCTATAACGCTTCCCCCGCTCTTTTTGTGACACCTCAGAACTAGATCCGCTCGCTTCTGTGTTCGCAGCTGCGATGCTAATACTGCTCTTATGGACGAGGGGAAGGAAGCAAGGGAAGTAACGGAAGTACAGGAGGTAAAAGAAATGGACTAGCGGTCCAAGTTGGGCTCGCGGAAATTCAGTGAAGAATTCGAGAATCTTTCTCGGGATGATTTGCCGGAGCCGTCAAGGTATTGGAAATAGGGGACGCGTTCTGAGCACCAACCATTGAGAAAAAGGCAAGGACACGGCGCTGGAATTCCTGTGGCGCGAAGCCGTATGCGGCGGTGTGATAGGCGCCGGGAACGACCCAGAGCTCTCTGGGGCCGCGGGCCGCCGCGTAAATCATCTCCGAATGGCGACACGGAAGCGCGACATCTTTTTCATCGCAGATAAGTAACACGGGAAATGGCCGGGACGCAACTGCCTTCACCGGAGAAATCTCCGCGAAGGGAAAGCCGGTGATTTTTTCTCCGCGATAGAGCAGC